>Ga0209524_1000060_pt1 | contig 11730 bp, 6 predicted proteins | sample JacPinW_OM1H0_M1_FD_187956 | JGI IMG/M metagenome (GOLD analysis project Ga0209524, IMG submission 187956) | Forest soil microbial communities from Algoma, Ontario, Canada - Jack Pine, Ontario site 1_JW_OM1H0_M1 (SPAdes) (version 2) | ecosystem: Environmental > Terrestrial > Soil > Boreal... | reverse complement strand
CTCCTCGGTGGCTCTGCTCGAGCCGGGGGTGAGCCTCGACAACAACAACAGCAGCCATGACGACCGCCACCCGGGTCTCTCGGTCTTCGGCGCCACCAGCCTCGAGAACCAGTACCTGATCGACGGCGTGGACGTGACCGACATCCGCATCGGCGCCCAGTCGAAGGTCATCCCGGAGCAGTTCCTGCAGCAGGTCGAGATCAAGACCGCCGACTACCCGGCCGAGTACGGGCGCGCCCTGGGAGGGATCATCAACGCCATCACCCCCTCGGGCGGCAACACCTTCCACGGCGAGGCCTTCGGCTACTTCCAGAACCAGGACCTCGAGGCCAACGCCAAGCCCGGCGTCGTCGGCGGCAACTTCGCCGGCCTGGGCGACCAGGACTACGGCGCCAGCCTCGGCGGCTTCCTGGTCAGGGACCGGCTCTGGTTCTTCGGCGTCTACGACCGCACCCAGACCACCCGCGACACCACCCTGGTGACCGGCTCGGGCAGTCCCTTCGACGGCAGCACCTTCCGCTTCCGGGACCAGGCGGAGAACCTCTACTCGGGCAAGCTCACCTGGACCCCATCGAACCAGGTCGACGTGGTCGGCTCGGTGATCGGCGACCCGTCCACCAACCAGGCGCAGCTGGTGCAGGACGGCCCGCCCACGAGCCGCATGCTGAAGATCACCTCCGGCCGGCCCGATGTGTCGGTGATCGCCAACGGCGTGACCGACCAGTTCCTGGCCGAGGTCGGGTTCTTCGACCATCGCGAGCTGAACAACGTCGACCCGGTCTTCCAGCCGCCGTTCCTGACCAGCGACCCGTCCCAGGTCCCGACCCTGAACCTGGCGACCTGCAACCTGCCGGGCTGCTACACCGGGGCGCCGTGGGTCTTCATCCCGCTCCCCGGCGCGACGCCGCTGATCGACGAGCACTTCTCGCGCCAGGAGCTGAAGGGGACCGTCACCGGCTTCCTGGGACCGAACCAGATGAAGATCGGCGCCGACTACGCGGCGATCTCCGGCACCGTGACCCATGCGATCCCCACCGGCTACAACCGCATCCTGAGCGCGCTGGCCAACGGCCAGCTGCTCTACACCCAGACCTGGCTCGGCGACTCGAGCGGGCAGTTCGGCCAGGACCACGTCGTGCCGTCGGCCACCGGCAACCCGAAGACCGACAACCTCGCCTTCTTCGCCCAGGACACCTGGACGGTGTTGTCCAACCTGACGATCAACGCCGGCCTCCGCTACGACCAGTACAAGCTGAAGGACGCGGTCACCGGCGCCACCGTCGCCAACCTGACCGGCAACTTCGTGCCGCGCGTCGGCATCGCCTGGGACCCCGAATCGAACGGCCTGTCGAAGGTCGACCTCGCCTACGGCAGGTTCACCGAAGCCATCCCGCTCGACCTCCAGGCGGGAGCCTTCCACGGCACCAACCTCAGCATCACCGACCTCGCCGGCTTCACCTTCGACTGCGGCCCCACCTCGATCAGCTGCCAGAGCTTCCCGAACACCATCACCGAGCCGGCAGACCCGAAGCTGAAGCCGCCGGCGGAGGAGCAGTACACGATCGGCTACCAGCGCCGCCTGAGCCCGGACCTGACGGTCGGCATCCGGGGGGTCTACTCGCGGCTGCTGCGCGCGGTCGAGGACCGCTGCGACCTGCAGGGCAACGACGCCGCCTTCGGCCTGACCTCCAACGGCTGCGTGCTGATGAACCCGGGGGTGAGCCCCTGGGGCCTGGGCAACTTCGCCAACGTCACCCTGCCGCCCGGCCTCAGCGGACCCGTCCTCTGCACCAACGGCCTGAACCCCTCCGAGGGGCGGGCGACCGAGCCTTGCGTGTCGCTGCCGAAGGCCCGCCGCACCTACGAGGGCGTGCTGCTGACCGCCGAGGACCGCTTCTCGCCGCGCACCTACCTGATCGCCTCCTACTCCTACTCGCGGCTGCGCGGCAACTATGACGGCAGCTTCAACGAGCTCGGCCAGTCCAACCCCCACGGCAACTTCGACTTCGACTACCCGGGGCTGACCCAGAACTTCTACGGCAGGCTCGCCAACGACCGGCCGAACCAGGCCAAGCTGACCGGGTTCTACAGCTTCGGCTTCGGCTTGACCGCCGGCGTCAACGCCTACTACCGCAGCGGCATCCCGACCGATCAGCTGGGATCGTTCGCCCTGGTCAACGGCGCGCCCATCCCGCTCTTCCTGGCGCCGCGCGGCAGCGCCGGGCGCACGCCGGCGGATTGGGACCTGGACCTGCACCTGGACTACCCCTACGCCGCCGGCCCGGTGCGGATCGACTTCATCCTCGACCTGTTCCGCGTCTTCAACCACCAGACCGTGCTGCGGGTCAATCCGTTCTTCAACGAGGACGGGTTCCAGGCCGACAACGTCATCCAGACCAACCCGACCTTCGGCCAGCCCCTCCTGCGCAGCGACCCGCGGCTGCTGCGTGTCGGCATGACGGTCGGGTTCTGAGCATCGACGGGACCTCGCCGCGCATTCTCGGCCGTCCGCCGCGGCGGCGGCCGTGGAAGCGGTACGTCTTCACCCTCCTGGGCTTGATCGCGGCGGTCGGCATCACGACCGGCGTCGTCGCCTGGCGGCGCCGCGCCGTGCCGGTGACCCTTGCGCCGGTGGTGCGCGCCGACCTGCTGGTGCGCGTGCTCTGCGACGGCCGCCTCGAGCCGCCGGAAGGGGGCGAGGTCCGCGTCGCGGACGGCACCACGGTCGCGGCCATCGCCGTCCACGAAGGCGACCGGGTGCGCCGCGGACAGCTGCTGCTGCGCATCGTCAACCCCGATCTCGACGGCCGGGTCCGCGACGCGCGCGGCGAGGTGCGGCAGCTGATGTCCGACGCCGCCGCCATCACATCGGAGCTCGACCGCGACCAGCGCGAGGCGGCCTGGCGCGAGCAGATCGTGGCCGGCGACCGGCGCCTGGTCGCCCAGGGGGCGATTCCCCGCGTCACCCTCGACGCCGACGAGCTGGCCTGGCACCAGGCGCTCGACCGGTCGCGCGAGGCCGCGGCCCGGCGAGACGCGCTGCGGCACGTCGCCGGCCACGATGCCGGAGCCGCTGCCCATGCTGCGGCCGCTCCCGATTCCGGCCGCCTGGCCGCCGGCTCGCGTCTCGCGCTCGCCCAGGCGACCGCCGCCGAGCTCGAGCGCCGGCTGCAGGCGCTCACCGTGCGCGCGCCGCTCGACGGCATGGTCTACGGCCTGCCGCGGGCGGCGGGCGAGACCGTCCAGCCCGGCCAGCTGGTGGCGAGCGTCACCGACCCCGACCACCCGCACGTGCGCTGCCGCGTCGACCAGCCGGACCTGCCGCGCGTGGCCCCCAACCAGCGGCTGATCGTCACCTTCAACGGCCTGCCCGACCGGCAATGGGAGGGCACGGTGCAGCGCGTCGGCACCGGCCTGCGCGAGGCCGGAGGGCGGGAGGTTGGCGAGATCGTCGGCGAGCTCGCCGATCCCGTACACACCCTGCCGGCCAACGCCGCCGTCGACGTGCAGGTGGTCGTCGCCCAGAAGCGCGGCGTGCTCACCATCCCGAGATCGGCGCTGCGCCGCGACGTCGACCAGGGAGCCGGAGCCGCCGGCGGCGGCGAGGGTGGCACAGGAGAGACCGGCGGAGCGGGCAGCCTTGCCGGAATCGCCGGAGCAGGTGGCGGCGCCGGAGCAGGTGCCGGCAGGCGCTTCGTCTACGTGGTAGGCGGCCACCATGCCCATCGCCGCGAGATCACGGTTGGCCTCATCGGCCTCGCCGAGGTGGAAGTCCTGGGCGGCCTCAACGAGGGCGAACGGGTGGTTGCCGAGGGCCCCCCGACGCTGGAAGAGAACGTCCGTGTCGCCGAAGCCAAGCCGGCGCGTTAGCCGGCGCATCGAGTGGCTGCCGCCTCGCGAGCTGATCGAGAGCGCGGTCCAGCGCTTCTACACCCATCCGCTGCAGACCTGGCTGACCCTGATCGGCCTGTTCGTCGGCACCGCCGCGATCATCGTCGTGGTGGCGCTAGGCCTGACCGGCCGCAGCTTCGTCATGGCGCAGATCGAGGGCGTCGGCTCGCACCTGCTGTGGGCCCAGTATCTCGGCACGGCCAGCGCCGGCGCCGCGCGCAAGCTCGACGACCAGGTCCGCGACACCGACGCCATCGCCGTCGCCGAGCGGCGCGATGTCTTCGCCGGCGTCACCCCGCTGGTCATCCTGCACGGCGAGGTGGCGGTGCAGGCGAGGAGCATCACCCTGACGGTGCTCGGCACCACCGCCAACTACCCGCTGGTGCGCAAGAACGTGCGCATCCTCGAGGGGCGCTTCCTCGACGACGACGACGTCTCCGCGCAGGCCAAGGTCTGCGTCGTCAGCCGCCACCTCTACAACCAGCTGTGGCCGGGCGACGACGAGCTCAAGGGCAAGAGCATCCGCACCCTGGGCCTGACCTACGCGGTGATCGGCGAGTTCGTGGAGCCGGTCGACACGCTCGGCCAGGGCGACGTCACTCCCGACACCATCTTCATCCCCATCACCACCAGCTGGTTCTTCACCCCTGCCCATCGCGTCGACACTCTCTTCGCCCAGGTCCACGACTTCGACCAGATGCCGCTCGCCGTCGCCACCGTCCAGGACATCCTGCGCGAGCGCCACCATCCCGGCTCGCAGTACGAGGTGCAGAGCATGAGCGCGGTGGTGCGAGTCGCCAACACCGTCTCGGTCGGTTTGCTGGTGGTGTTCATCATGGTCGCGGCGGTGTCCGTGGTGGTCGGCGGCGTCGGCATCATGAACATCCTGCTCTCCTCGGTCGAGCAGCGCACCCGCGAGATCGGCCTGCGGATGTCGGTCGGCGCCCGCCGCCGCGACATCCTGCAGCAGTTCCTGCTCGAGGCGCTGTTGCTCGGCGCGGTCGGCTCCCTGCTCGGCGTGCTCGGCGGGCTCGCCCTGCCGCTCGCCGCCCGGCTGCTGGTCCACAGCGTCAAGATCCAGATCTCCGCCGTGGCGACGGTGCTGGCGTTCGTCTTCTCTTGTGGCGTCACGGTGCTGTTCGGCCTGGTCCCGGCCTACCGCGCCGCCAACATGAACCCCGTGGAGGCGCTGCGACATGAATAGAGCGGTCCTTGCAGGGAGGAGTCTCGCCTCGAGGATGGATCGGTGGTCACTCGGAGCCCTGCTGGCGCTCGCCGCGGCCGCTGCCGCCGCCGGCCAGGCGCCGCCGGCCCTCCAACCGTCCCCGCCCTCGGCCGCGCTCGCGCCGCTGACCCTCGGGCGCGCCGCCGAGCTGGCGCTCGCCAACGCCCCGGAGGTCGCCGCCGCGGCGGCGGCATGGCAGGGCGACCAGGCGGGAGCGCGGCTGGCGGCGGACGCCTTCCGTCCCGCGGCCGAGGTCAGCAGCACCCCCGGCGTGGGCCGCGGCCTGCCGGTCGCCGTGGCCGGCCGGGTGCCCGCGGTGGTCAGCGTCGACCTTCGCCAGAGCCTCTACAACACCGAGCAGCGTGCCCAGGGGCTGCAGGCCCGCGCCAGGAGCGCCACCACCGGGGCGGCCTGGGAACGGGCGCGGGTGCAGGTGGTGCGCGAGATCGCCGACCTCTACGCGCGCTGCTGGACCGACCAGCAGCTGCTGGCGGGGGCCGAGCGCCGCCTCGCCGCCTACCAGGCGATGACGGGCCGCGCCGCCGCCCTCCACGCCGAGGCGCGGGCGACCGATCTCGACCTGGCGCAGGCGCGGCTGCGCGAGGCCAAAGCCCGGCTGCGCCGCCTGGAGATCGCGGCCGCTCGCGACGCCGATCTCTGGGAGCTGAGGCGGCGGCTCGGCCTGGCCGCCGACGCGCCGCTGGCGCTGCCGGAGGACCCGCTTCAGGGGACACCCGAGCCGGCGGGCGGCGGGCTAGGGGCGGCACCCGCCGCCGATCCGGACCTGGCCGCCGCGGCCCGCTCCATCGAGCTGCTCGAGCGCGCCATCCGGCTCCGCCACGGCATCCTGTCGCAGGTCACCCTCGACGCCGACGCCCAGTACTCGCGCCTGTCGCGCGCCAACGGCATCGACCAGTTCTACGTCAAGTTCCGCGAAGACGACTGGAGCGTCGCCGTCGCCGTCACCGTGCCTCTCTGGAGCGGCGGCCGGCTGCGCGACGCCGGCGCCCAGGCCGCGGCCGAGCTCGACCGCCAGAAGCAGCAGCGGCGCGCCCGAGAGGAGCAGCTCGAGATCGAGGTCCATCGCGCCGCGGCCACGCTCGACCAGGCCCAGGGCGCCGCCGACCTCGCCCGCCAGTCCGCCGCCGTCGCGGAAGAGGACCTGCGCATCGCCGAGGCCCTGGCCGCCGAGGGCCGCGCCGACCCCGACGCCCTCGACAGCCGCCAAGCCGCCCTGGCCGACGCCCGCGAGGAGGAGATCAAGGCCACCGCCTCGCTGCTGAACGCCCGCGTCAAGCTCCTCGCGGTGCGGGGCGAACTGCTGGGCGGGCTCGGGCTCGGCGGACCTGGATGAGGAAGATCCTCCGGGGCCGCCCGCCCGCGCGCGCGGTGGTGGCGGCCGGCCCCGGGTTCGTGAATCGAAGCGCTACGTCCGCGGCGGGTAGACTCCCTGCAGGGCGATGCAGAAGTTGAGAGTCAGGTAGGGCATCAGGTTGTTGTGCGGCTGGTCGCCGCCGGCAGGGGCGACGACGTTGTCGTTCATCGTGGTCAGGTTCGTGTTGGACACCGTGCAGTAGGCGGCGACGCCGGCAGACTTGCCGAATCCTGCCGTGGGCGCTGGGGTCGTCAGGATGGCGGCGATGGGCGTGCCCATCAGGGAATGACTGTGGGACGGGATCTCCGACTCGAGGAGCGTCACGGTGTCCGAGCCGCCGGTCTCGCCCAGGTCGTGCAGCGAGAGGCCGGGCCCCTGCCCCGGATGCATGGGCGCGTTGCCCTGCATGTTCGGCAGCGCGAAGTTCGACTTGCCGTCGCCGCCGTAGGTGGTGCCCAGCAGCGAGAAGAGGGCGGTGTTCTGGCTGAGCGGCAGGATCTGGCCGTCGCAGAACGCCCAGCCCTTGGGCGGGAAGTTGAAAGGGAAGATGCGGATCTCAGCCACGAAGGGATTTGCCATGGTCGATCTCCTCAGGTCTGCGACGGGAAGACGCCGAACAGCGAGATGATGAAGTCGATGCACAGGTAGGGCTGGAAGTTGGTGTGCGGCTGGCTGCCGCCGGTGGCGGTGATCGAGGTGGGCGCCATCGTGGCGGTGGGAGCGACGGACGAGTAGAGCTTCGCGGTGCCGAGAGCATTCTGGCCGACAAAGTTTTGCGTCGGGGCGCCCGAGTTGGTGAAGTTCGTGGTCCCCAGGTAGGGATGGGTGTGGGCCGGGATCTGGGAGACTGTCAAGGTCACGTCCTCGACGCCGCCGGTCTCCGCCAGGGTGAAGCCGTTGCCCTGGTGGATCGGCAGCCGGCCCCGCAGGTCGGGCAGGGCGAAGGTGCTCTGGCCGTCGCCGCCGTAGGTGGTACCGATCAGGTTGAACAGCGTCTCGTACTCCGAGATGGGCAGCAGCTGCCCCTCGCAGAACATCCATCCCGCGGGAGCGAAGTTCCCCGCGAACATGCGGATCTCGCCAACGTAAGGTTGGGACATGGCCTCTCCTCAGGTCTGCGACGGGAAGATGCCCTGGAGCGCGATGCAGAAGCTCAGGGTCAGGAAGGGTTGCATGTTCAGATGCGCCTGGCTGCCGCCGACGCTGGCGATGGTGGCCGGCAGTAGGGACGTCAGGTTGGTCGCCGTCGAGCAGTACAACTGCGTCGCCGGGCTGGCGAGGATGTTGTTGGCCGGTGGATCGAACAGGTTGTTCGTCGTCTCCAGGGATGCCTGCGCCGTGTGCACATGAGTGGGGATCTCCGAGATCGACAGCGTGTGAGCCTGCTCGCCGCCGCGCTCGCCCAGCGTGTGGCTGTTGCCCATGTGCATCGCCGTCATGCCTTGCAGGTTGGGCAGCCCGAAGTTGACGCGGCCGTCGCCGCCGTAGGTGGTGCCGAGCAGCGAGAACAGCGCCTGGTTCTGGTTGATCGGCAGCAGCTGGCCGTTGCACAGCGCCCAGCCCTTCGGCGGGAAGCCGAACGACATGATCTTGATCTCCGACAGGAACGGTTCGGACATCGTTTCCTCCTTAGGGGTCCTGGTTCAAGTCCCTCGCCGCGCGGCCCGCAGTCCGGGTGCCGGCCGCGCGGAGGTTCGGGGAAGCCGGATCGTTCGATCTCAAGGGGGCGTCGGGCAGGGCGCCGGCGCGGCCTTCATGGTCCCCGCTCCCGGCGAGATCAAGGCCGGCGTCGGGCTGTCGGTGTTCGCGCCGTCGATGAAGCTGGCGATGGCGGAGGCGTTGTTCGCGGAGCCACCGTAGCCCTGGATGTTGAACGTGGGAGTCCCTGCCTCGGTGAGCAGGGCCACCCCGGTGCCGCCTGACGAGGCGTTGCCGGTGTCCGTGTTGCCGCTCATGTTCAGGCACAGGGTCTGGCTGTCGGACGGCGTCCCGCCGTCCACGACCATCGCTCCGAAGTCGCTGTTCGGCGACGCGTTGTCCAGCGAGAAGTGGTTGTTCGTCACCGTCAGGTTGAGCGTGCCCGTGCCCTGCGCGGCGACGGCATTGAGACCCTCGTTGTCCACCTGGAACACGCTGTTGCCCGAGACGGTCGTGGTGAGCGTGCCGGCGCCGCCGGCCGTGACGCCGATGCCGCTGCCCTGGCTAGATCCGGAATGCACGACCGAGTTGGTGCCGATCGTGTTGTTCTGGATCTTGCCCTGCATCAACGTCGTGGCATTCGAGGTGGTGCCCAGGTTGACGGCGATCGCGGTGCTGAGGCCGCCGGTCTGGTTCAGCGTGTTGCCGGTGATGTTGAAGCTCGCGGTCTGCCCAAGACCCTGGTGCGCCATGCCGATGCCGGTCGCATTCTGGTCGCAGGTCGAGTTGGTGACCGTGAAGCTGCCGCTGGAGCTGTCGTTGCCCAGGTATTCGACGCCGACGGTCCGGTTGCGCAAGAACGTGCTGCTGTCCGCGGACAGGGTGACGTTCGAGGTGTTCTGGAGGTTGATGAGCAGCCCGACGTTGCCCGAGGCCGTCGTCGCGGTGTCGCTGAACTGGCTGTTGGTCACGTTCAGCGTCATCGTCGCGCTTCCGGTCTGGGACACTCCGAAGATGTTCTCGAGCGAATTGTGGAAGAGCGAGTTCGCTGCCGACGACGTGCCGGTGCCGTTGTCGATGCGCACGTCCCACACGTGGGTGCCGGCGGTCCCGCTGGCGGAGCCGTTGTTCGTGGCCTCGGTGTGCTGGAAGGCGACGCCGGCGACGCCGGTCGCGTGCACGCCGTTATTGCCGGTCTGCCCCTGGATCAGGTCGTTGTCGAGGGTCAGGGCCGAGCCGTTGGTGGCGGTGATGCCGTCGCCGCCGGTGTTGATGCCGCTGCCGCCGTTGTTCTCGATCGTCATGTTGCGCAGCGTCACGTTCGTGGCCGTCGACAGCAGCACGCCGGCGCTGGTGGCGTTCTGGATGGTGCCGCCGGAGCCGAGCGTCAGCGTGCCGCCGCCGTTCTTGGCGGTGGTGCGGCCCTTGGTCGTGTTCGCCGGGTCGGAGGCGCCGCCGCCTTCCACGTCGAAGGAGCCGGTGGTCGTGGTGAGCGAGATGCCGTGCGTGCCGCCACCCGAGGAGACTGCGTTCAAGATCGCGTCGAGGGCGCCGCTCGCGAGGCTCACCGCGGCGCCGGTGGTGTTGATGGTCAGGTCGCGGAGCTTCAGGCTGCCGACGCTCGAGCCGGAGAGGGCGATGCCGGCGGTGGCATTGCCCAGGGTCATGCCCCAGACCGTGTTGCCCGAGCCGAGCGTCACGTCGTTGCCGGTTGCGGTGATCGAGACCTTGTTCGGGCTGCCGCCGCCGGTCGAGGGCAGCGTCGCGCTGCTGGTGCCCGGGGTGAGGCCGGTGATCGCCGAGAGGCTCGACGTCGCGTCCTGGCCGATCAGCTTCTGGCCGTTGAGCAGGACCACCGGGCCGGTGTAGCCGGTGGAGCTGTCGTAGAGGAAGATGTTGGCGTTCGCCGCCGGATGGTGGGCGGCGCCGTCGTTGACCGCCTGGAAGGCGGCCAGGCTGTTGAACGGCGAGGACAACCGGCCGTCGCCGGCCCCGGCGTTGTCGTTGATGAACCAGATGATGCCGGAGAGGGTCAGGTGCACGGTTGCGGTCGAGCTGCCGTTGGCGTCGCTGATCGTGTAGGTGAACGAGTCGGCGCCGGTGTAGCCCGCCGCCGGGTTGTAGGTGAACTGCCCGATGCCGGCGCCCGAGGTGGTCATCGCGACGGTGCCGCCGTTCGCGCTCGTCGCGTCGAAGGCGGTGATCGTGATCGGCGAGTTGTGCTGGTCGTTGGCGGTGACGCTGAAGGCGATCACCGAGGAGTTGATCGAGACGTTGCCGATGAGCGTCTCGGGATAGGTGTCGGCGACCGCGATCGGCGGCACCCCGAAGCTGAACATGTAGTTCGACACCATGTTCCTGCCGGCGGCGTCGGTGACGTCAGCGGCGACGACGGTCACCGTGCAGTTGCTGTCGAACGGCAGGTTGGTCGACGGATGCAGCACGTAGCTGGCCGCGGGAGAGGCCGGCGTCACCGTGAAGGTCGGCGCCGAGCCGGGCGAGCAGGACAGGCTGAAGGGCGAGCCGGTCACGGTGACCGACTTGCTGAAGTTGATCGTGATGGTGCTGGCGACCGGCACGCTGGTGGCGCCGTTGGCCGGGTTGGTGCTGGTCACCGTCGGCGGCGTGTCGACCACGAACGATTGCTGGACCTGCGGCGCCGCGTTGTAGTTGGCGTTGCCGGCCTGGTTGGCGTCGATGACGCACGTGCCGTCGGCGGTAAAGGACACCGTCGAGCCCGAGATCGAGCACACCGAGCTCGCCGTCGCGTCGATGGTGAACGTCACCGCGAGGCCCGAGGTCGCGGTCGCGCTCACGGTGTAGGTCGGCCCGCCGGGCGTCGCCATGGTCGGGGCGGTCGAGGTGAAGGTGATCGTCTGGTCCGCCTTCGCCACCGGGAACGACTGCTGCGCCTGCGGCGCCGCGTTGTAGTTGGCGTTGCCGGCCTGGTTGGCGTCGATCACGCAGGTGCCCGCGCCGATGAACGACACCGTCGAGCCTGAGATCGAGCACACCGAGCTCGCCGACGCGTCGATCGTGAACGTGACGGTGAGCCCCGACGACGCGGTCGCGGTCACGGTGTAGGTCGGGCCGCCGAACTTGGCCCCGGCAGGGGCCGTCGAGGTGAAGGTGATCGTCTGGTCGCCCTTGGCCACTGCGAACGACTGCTGCGCCTGTGGCGCCGCGTTGTAGTTGGCATTGCCGGCCTGGTTCGCATCGATCACGCAGGTGCCCGGGCCGATGAAGGACACCGTCGAGCCCGAGATCGAGCACACCGCGCTCGCCGACGCGTCGATGGTGAACGCCACCGTCAGGCCCGACGACGCGGTCGCCGTCACGGTGTAGGTCGGTCCACCGACCTTCGCCCCGGCAGGGGCCGTCGAGGTGAAGGTGATCGTCTGGTCGCCCTTGGCCACCGCGAACGACTGTTGCACCTGCGGCGCCGCGTTGTAATTCGCGTTGCCCGCCTGGTTGGCGTCGATCACGCACGTGCCGACGCCGATGAACGACACCGTCGAGCCCGAGATCGAGCACACCGCGCTCGCCGACGCGTCGATGGTGAACGCCACCGTCAGGCCCGACGACGCGGTCGCCGTCACGG
>Ga0209524_1000059_pt1 | contig 11807 bp, 13 predicted proteins | sample JacPinW_OM1H0_M1_FD_187956 | JGI IMG/M metagenome (GOLD analysis project Ga0209524, IMG submission 187956) | Forest soil microbial communities from Algoma, Ontario, Canada - Jack Pine, Ontario site 1_JW_OM1H0_M1 (SPAdes) (version 2) | ecosystem: Environmental > Terrestrial > Soil > Boreal... | reverse complement strand
CCAGGTAGACGATCGGGAGCCGGTTCTCGAGCGCGATCTCCTGCGCCCGCAGCACCTTCTTGCAGGTCATCGGGAACCAGGCTCCCGCCTTGACGGTGGCGTCGTTCGCCACCACCACGGCATCCCGGCCCGAGATCCGCCCCACCCCCATCACCACCCCGGCCGCCGGAGCCCCCCCGAATTCCTGGTACAGCCCTTCCGCCGCCCAGATCCCCAGCTCCTGGAAGTCGGCGCCGGGGTCGCACAGCGCCGCCACGCGCTCTCGGGCCGTCATCTTCCCCTGCGCCCGCTGCCGCTCCTGGGCGACGGCCCCGCCTCCCAGCCGCAGCCGCTCCTCCTCCTCGCGCAGCCGGGCCACCTCGGTCCGCCAGTGCGCCGATCGGCGCTCGAAAGCCTCGTTGCGGCTGATCCTGCTCTCCAGTATCGGCACCGTTTCTCCCCAGGTAGCCCCCAGGCATTATATGGACCGCCACCGTCTGGGTCCGTGAATCAGCCTCGTCTTCTCACGGAACAACCGTTCTAATCATTCGGCACGCGGCATCTCGCTACGGCAGGGGACCTGCCCGGCCAAGAGATGCGGTTTCAGGATGCACCTAGCTCCGAGCGGATGGTGCGAGCAAGAGGAGAAGGCTGAGCTTCTCGATCGCTTCGGCCAGGGTGGCCTCGGGCAGAGAATCCAGGAACATGGCCCGCCTCGCCACCCAGTCGAGACTCTTGACCTGGTCGCACAGGAGCACTCCGCCGACTCTCAGGCCGGCAGGGATCGCCACCTCGAAGGGGTAGCCCTTCGTCTGGTTGGTGATTGGACAGAAGATGCCTAGCCCGACCCTCTTATTGTAAGTGCGCGGGGAGAGCACGGCGGCTGGGCGCCGGCCGGCTTGCTCGTGCCCAGCTTGTGGGCTGAACGTCACCCAGACCACATCCCCGCGCTCCGGCACGTAGGATTCGCCTACCATACCTCGCGTCCAACGGGACCCTCGACCGCGACCTCGGCGTGTCGGTTCTCCTCCGTGACCTCAGCCAGGAGATCTTCGAGCGTCAGGCGCGGCTTCGGCAGAGGAGAGATCATGAGGCTTCCCTCCCGTAGCGAGATCTCGACCGGCGAGCCCTGCTCGACCCCGATCTCCGCGGCGAAGGACATCGGAATGCGGATTGCGAGGCTATTTCCCCATCGTTTCAAGCTTGATTTCATCGCGGCTCCTCGTATCTACAAGGAGTATACGCGTAAATCCGGCCGCGGAGCGCCGGGAAGAGCGCTCCGCGGCGTGTAGGGGGCCCGACCACCGTCCTCTTCGACTCGACCGCCAGCATGGCGCCCAGGATTGCGGCCCGGCCGCTCGCGCACTAGCATCCAGCCATGCGCGTACGACTCCTGGCCTTCGCCAGTGCCAGTGATGCCCTGGGCACCGGCGAGCTGGAGCTCGAGCTTCCGGGACCAGCAAGGGTTGCCGACCTTCGCGCCTGGCTGGACTCGCGCTACCCGGCCCTGGCGCCCCTCTGGCCCAGGCTGGCGGTGGCCGTCAACGGGTCCATCGCCAGGTCCGACGATCCGCTGAGTGAAGGCGCCGAGGTGGCGCTGCTGCCCCCGGTCTCGGGGGGCAGCGGAGTATCCGCCACGCGCCCGAGGGTCGAGCTCGTTGATGCCCCGATCGATCCACAGGACGTCATCGCCCGCGTGGCATCGCCGGCCTGCGGCGCCGTCCTCCTCTTCCTGGGCACCGTCCGCGACCACTCGCGCCGGCGCGACGAAGCCGCCGCCGCGGTGCTCAAGCTGACCTACACTGCCTACCGTCCGATGGCCTGCCAGGCCCTGGAGCGCATCGCCGCCGACCTCGAGCGGGCGACCGACGGACTGCGCGTCGCGATCGTCCACCGCCTTGGCGACATCCCGGTCGGAGAGCCCAGCGTCGCGATCGCCACCGCCGCCCGCCATCGCGCCGCCGCCTACGACGCCAGCCGCCAGGCCCTCGAACGCCTCAAGTCGGAAGTCCCCATCTGGAAGCTCGAGCACTACAGCGACGGCAACGCCGCCTGGCGGGAGGAGGAGCCGCTGGCGGGGACTCGCGAGCATTCGCCACCCGAGGTCGCCGAGGGGGACCAGCTTGCCGGAGTCGAAGCGGAGCGCCTCGGACGCGAGGCGCTGTAACCAAGCTATACTTGCCGGAGTGCCGAACCACAAAGCGGTTCGGTCCCAGGGTGAGGTTCTAGCGAACAGCCGCCGAAGCGGAGCGCACAGGACGTGCGGGCAATGCCAGCCTATACGGTTGCCGAGGCGGCGCGCTATCTCTCCATGCCGTCGCCCACCCTGCGCTCATGGTTTGCCGGCATCGAGGGTAACTTCAAGGCCGTCATCCACTGGGAGGTTTCGAGCGACCATCGCCTGTCGTTCTCAAACCTGGTCGAGGCTCACGCACTCCGGGCGCTCAGAAACGCCATGGATCACCTCTTGGCGCACCTCGGGATTACCGCCTACAGCCAGACGCGGTCTGCCCGACGCCTGCCGGAGCGGCTCCAAACACTACGACAGCTCCCAAACACCGCGAGGTGAAAGCTTAGCTGGCCGAAGAACGCCGTCTCGGCGCAGGAGATCGCCTGCCCAGCGGATCTCGTATTGCCATTGAAAGAAGAGGCTTCTTTGCGCCTCAATATCATCTTTGTGGTCCTGCCAGACTCTCTCGCAGATGGCAACGATACGTGCTCTGCCACCCAGCTCTTTCAAAGCGGTCTGAACCCAGCCTTTGATTTCTTCGCGTCCCTGCATAGCTTACCTCCCTCGTTCTGCACTGCGGAACCCTTCGCCGGCACTTTTAGGTCACAAGCCGTAGCCGGCAAGGAGCTGGGTCGATGCTAACAAGAAGCGGGCGCGCCGCGCTCGTAGTGCTTACAATGGCCTGCCCCGGCGCTAGCGACGGTACCAGAGACCATTGGCCCCGGTCTAATCCGGGAATACTGCGCCTCAGGCGATCGACAACCGACGGATCAGAAATCTTATGCAACACGTAGTTATTAATCAACCCAAGCACATCATCCGGAAGATGCTGCGGCAGCTGAGTGACAAAGACTAGGCCCAGCCATCTCTTGCGCCCCCGTTTGGCGATTCGCGCAATTTGCTCAAAGAGGTGTGGTTGCTGACGTATGCGCGATGCTGACAAAAACTCGTGCGCCTCCTCTATGATTATCACTGTCGGGGTGGGTGGACGCCCGGTGGTCGTGGCGGCTTGGAAATTGAGTTCCTGATGGACCTGCACCTGCCGCAGCACGCTGGCTATTACTAGGTTATTCACGGAAGGAGAATCAGTATCCGATAGGTCAATCACAGATACTTGTCCTGCCGTGGTCAGAGCTGCTGGATCCAGCGCCGTGGCACCGGTATTGTCGAATACGTTTAGTCGGCCAATCCGGAGCAGCTTGCCGAGTAGGCCCCTCCAGCTCGTAATGTTTCTGGGAGGGTTGGCGTTCTTGACAAAGCGACGTATTACAGCATCATGGCTCCTGAGCTCCGGAGAGACGACTGGGTAGCTCTGAGCCCAGTCAGCCGCATCTTTGGTTTTTGCTTCATTGGCGGTCAACGAGGACCAATCATGGAAGCTGTTAGCTACATCAATCATCATGCGCAATGTCATACGCGGGTATCCAGTCTCGAGTTCATCTAGCTCAAGGGCCTTCTGCTCCTCACTTCTGTCACCCTTTCGAGGAAATACGCCGAGGTGCCGCATGATCAGCTTCAGCGTGTCGTAAGTCTTGAGGAATCTCTCTTGCTGGGCCTCTGGAAGTCCCAAAATATCCATAACCGAATAGGGAGACAAATCACAGAACCGAATTGAAAATGGACGGAGTACTTCCTTAGGCAACATCTCGCGGCTTGTGTCGCGGCCGATTAGGTGAAGCACGCTCACGTCTTTCACTCCTTCAGGCCTTAGCCGTCGCCGCGCGAGTGCCGCAATCATCGCTGGATCACTGGTGCTATGGTCGATTTCGGTATATTCGCCCTCAACATCTAGAAGAACTACAGCCATGCCAGCCTTTTGAAACTGGTGTACGAGACGAGCAACGGTTGTGCTTTTACCACTACCCGTAGTCCCAAGTATCCCCGTGTGTCGCGGCAAGACAGACTTAAGCGTGGTGTCCACACCGACCACGATAGAGTTCTGGCCGACCAGCAACCCAAGCCGGGCATTACCTCCCGCCTTCAGCACAGCCGCGGTTTCTTCCGCAGTTAGTGGGAATACCGGGCTATTTGGTCGTGGCCGTAGTCGAGGAGGAATCAGTTGACCGGCCACTTCCTCGCCGAGCAGTTGGATCAACGCCCGCCCATGGTACCTGGGCAAGAGCACGCGGCCGCGCCCCTCGACAGTAGTGGCGACTACGATGGATGAATCTGTTCGCAAACCATCTGGTTCGGCGAAGGGCCCGGCTGTCACAACTCCTTGATATGTTCGCGCCTTAAGGCCGAGTTCTTTGTTTGGGAGGCTTTTAACCCGGACAAGCGACTGCAATGGCAATTTCTCAATGTTCTCCATTGTTAGAAGTACGACCAACTGCTCATTGTCAGCCGCTGGAGAATCAAAATGTGTAAAACCGATGGCGCCGTTGGCTTCTGCGGGAGGACAGTACGGTCCACCCACCTCAGCGCCATCGGCCTCTAAACCGGCCAGGGCCTCTGCGGAAAGTTGGCGCAAATGAAGGTCGCTGCGATGGATGTTGCCACTCTTGGCTCGTTTCTCGCTCATTCTCAGTTCCCCTAACAGGAAGCACCGGGGATGCTAAAACCGGGCGTCTCGTTCATTCAAGTAGCGGAGAGGATCACCTCGCCGCGCGTAGGCATTCTGAACGGTGGCGTTAAAGGCGTCGCCCCCAAAAAGACTCTGGACGACGGAACTCGCCAAATCAATAAGCGTTGGGAATGATCGTGCGGGTTGCAGGACGCTGTCCGCCATAGCAATGAGAGCTGCTTGCTCAGCATAGTCTTCATGCGCAAAAAAGACCTGTGGCGGACTGTGCAAGCCCGTGCGCAAAACACCGGCGACAACCTTAGCTATGGCGTTGTCTACAAAAGCTATCGCAAGAGCGCGGTGTTTGCCCCGAAGGTTTCCATCTTCAACTATAGGGCGGGTGCGAAACTCATCGCGCTCGACGATTGCGAACTCGCGGGGTCGCAGCGCATAACCGATGGAGGTAAGCATACTATCAACGGTGCGTGAAGGAATAAAGACAAAACGTTTGTGATCTAGTATCAGGCGTTGCAACAGGTCAAGACTCATCTCAAGGAGGTCCATGCTCCCGCTGCCTGTAAGAAGCTCGTAGGGAGCCGGATGACCGTAACCCATACGCCAAGGGCGCGAGCTCCTTTTGAAAAGAATGGCACGTTCGGCATAGCGTAAGATACCACGTCGCGCCAATTCACTCAGTTGGTCACGTCGGCCTGCCCTATGAATCACGCCACGCTCGTTGCGGCGGTGAAGCAATTCAATGGCTTCGGCCAGGGGATCACCTCCACGAACGCGCAGATCCTTTCTAAAGAGGCGATGGCCCCAAGCTCCCTGGCCGCCCATGTAGTTGACCAGGCAGACACCAATCTGTGTAATCGACAGAGGAAGTGTGTCGTGGGTAACGCAGATACCAGTGCACGCCTCGACGCCTCCATTGAATAGAACTTCTGTTTGGGCATGGAGGAGGTCGTGTGACGTGACCTCAAAGACACCAGCATTCTTCGGCAAAAACGGTCGCGTTGGATCGCCAATCATGGGAAATAGTTTGTCACGTATCTCCCGGTGGAAAGCATCTTCCTGCTCGATCGCCTCATCGACCTCTCGCTCGACCCGCTCGATTGACTCCGCGATGTCTAGTGCACCAGACCAGGAGTCAATATCGAGCATCTGTTCAGGCGATTCACCATAGGCATCCTGTATCTCGGAGCGGTCGAAGACCTCTGGCGTCGAGGCGGTGCCTGGTTGCCGTCTTCGAAGTGTAGCCGATACACCAAGCATCTCTCCGCCGGCATAGCTGTTTTGATCGTCCGGGCCCATTCTCACCTCCGTAATGCGTCAGTCGCGAAGTCGAGCAAGCCACCAGTGAAGGTCCTCCGGACGCTCGCAAGGAGTGGCTCGAAGACGTAGGATGGTAGCCCGAAGCTGCTACCAAGCGCTTGTAGTATTTCGTCCGTGGGCTTGCTTTCCATTTCTCGCATCATGGCTGTGGCCGCGCGGGATGGCGCTACCAGTTCCATCCCGAGAGCGTCAGCATAGTCCTCGACACTCCGGATCCGTTGAGAGTTGTCGTGGCGCGGTAAGACCTGGAGGTGCGGACCAAGCCGCATCCGAGCGAGCGTTGCATGCAGGCGCTCCCGATGAGTTGGAGATCTCGCACCGTCGAGCACTTCAGTGGCCGACGGTCCGAGCACCCGGATCACATCAAGACGGGGCCTATAGTAGTCGCGAAGGAAGTGAGCGATCTCGTGGGCTATTGTGTACCTTTGCTCATATTCGTCGTCCTCGCCGGATACGAAGATAATGCCTCGCCCTCGATAAGCGTAAAGGCAGCCCTTCAAGTCATCGTCCTCAACACACGTTGCGGTCAGTCTGTGCGTTAGAAGGAACTGGGTCACGGCGGGTACCTCGGCAGATGGCCATTTGACAATCCAAAGTGGCAGCGCCCTTTGTGCAGCCCTCTCGATCGGGCGGGGGAACGTAGGCGGCATTGCGGCGGACAGCCAGAACTGCTCAGCGGCCTCCTCAATCTCTCGGATGTTCATATCGAGTGTTCCTCTCAAAAGCGACATACGGTTATTCGCGCCTGGGCCTGGCTGCCATCAAAAAGCCTACCGGAACGCCACCCTGCATGTTGGTTAGTGCGTCTAGCTTGCGAATGGCGGAAGCAAGGGCCGCTCCATCAATGCCGAACGCTGCGACTAGGTCGTCTAGGTCCCTGGCGAACTCCTCTGCTCGAGGCTTTGGGCACAGCAAGAACTCGACCAGACGGTCCTCCGAGATCTGGAAGCGGGCGGCGAGTGTGCTATCGTCAACCCCTTCAAGACGGCCGAGCTCCGCGAATATCCAAGCCAAGAATTCAGGATGATGGGACAGTCGCGAGAGCGCGCGCTTCAGGATCGGCTGACGGGCTTCTTCGGTCATTTGCGCAACCCCTTTCTCTCCAGTTGCTTACGGATTCGATCCCGAGCCCGTCGAACAGCGGCCTCTTGTTCGCTTTGCGGCCGGTCTGGATGACCCAAGGCAGAGGCCAATCGTCCTATGTCGTTCTCTTCTGCTGCGAGCAACCTCAAGAATGCCTTATCCCGAGAGTCGTCTAGTACATCGAGGGACCTATCGAGGCGTTCTCGTGAGAGATATATTGCGAAGGGGCTCTCAGGCTCAGCTTCGGCCTGTTCCTTCGCTTCTCGGTCGATCTCCTGGGCAGCGGTTTCTTCACGCTTTTTGAGACGCCTTTCAGACCTCAGAAGGTTCGACACCCTTCGCCGAGCAACCTCTAGAAGATAGAGGCTAAGAGGCACGCCTCGACTCGGATCGTACGCTTCGGGCTTCTGCCAATAGGCAAGAAGGGCATCGAGCGCCCCATCGTGGATGAGATCGGGATCGGCGGTGAACCGTCTCTGTAGGGAGTCGGAAATAGGCGGCAAGATCAAGACGCAAAGCGCGCCGAAAGCGCTGTTGTCGCCTTGGCAGAGTCGGCGATGGAGGTCTGATAGTCGAACTGCGAACTCAGGTGTGGTCAGCAAAGGCAACCCCCTACTGTCTGACCCGCTCGTGGATTGCCAGCGTAGTTGCACCTCATGCCACTCCTTCTCATCAGGGCCAGCGCGAGCAGCCGCTGTATCCGGTACCGCTAACCCTCATCAGGTAATACACCGCAGGTCGCCGGGCCGAGACAAATCGTCAAGAACGCGGACTTGGTGGCCTTGGGGCGAGCTGGGCTAGGTTGCACGGTGCTAGCGACTGTACCATAATACTGGAGGTAAGTGCGACCATCGCAGGGGCGTGAAGTACGCTCCGGGATCAGCCGCGAGAGGAGAAGACCGAGCTGGAGCTGAAGGCGGGCAGATGCAGCTTAGGCGAAAGGCGGCTACAGCTGCTGGTTGGTTCGGGAGGCAGTGCAAGAGGACCGGGGTGGTGTGTACTAGACCAACTGCAGGCGTGCCGGAGACAATCAACTGAAAAAAGAGAGAACCTGATCGAAACTCTTAGACCTGCTGTTTGTCGTTTCGCTGCCGCGGCGGCTGTCTTCGCCTTCTAAACACCAGCTGGTGCTCGTGAGTCATAGGACCGTCGAAGCCAAATGGTCCGACGGGGAATCGCCTCTTATCTCGATGGATCTCACGTGTCGCTGAGCGTACGATACTAAAGCTTAGGGAGCGCGCTAGAGCGAGAAGCACTTCATCAGTTGGGACCCGACAGCCGTGGACCACATTGCTAGCGATCACAAAAACTCCGTGCCCGCCAGGGCGGAGGGATCGCAAGACTTGAGTGAGCACTTGCTCTAGGTCAGAGAAGAAGGCGCACAGTTTCTTAAGCGAGCCCTCGTTGTCACGCAGAGGAGGGGGAAGAAGTGAACGCACTTTCTTATGGTTCCTGAGCCAGTCATTCATCGCGAAGGCGCCGGCCTGCCGTAGGCCAATGTAACTGCGCCGACTAACAAGTGTGGCGGAAGGCCGACCAGTCATCCAGCACAGGGATAGCCGATGTGCCCTAGGGTAGTCGACTGCCGTAAAGTATGGCGGTGAAGTGACAACAAGCGCTTGGCTCTCATCCAGAAGGTCTTCTAGCGGAGTTCTCGCGTCGTGAGGACAGTGCACCAATGCCCTAAGGTGTGGGTCGGTTACACCAGCACCTAAATATAACCTATTCAGTTGACCAAGGCATGCAGTAACACGGTCTAAACGCCTTAGGTAGCTATCAAGCACGCGATCAAAGGAAATTTGCTGAAAGCGACGATGTGGCCGGGTGTGATCAACATCCATGGCGTAGCTAAGGGTGCTGGGCCATTTAGATATTATGCACGACGACAGAGCGACCAGCGCTGTGTCCTGGAGATGATTATCTGACGAAGAGCGCGCCAGTTGACTAATGGTGGCCAGTGCTGCGATTACGTTTGCTGGGAACCAATATCGGACCTGAGGAAAGCTAGGAATTTCGAAGTGGAGATCTGTGGCGAGCATGAACTCGCCTACTGTAGTGAAAGAATCCTTCCAGGCGGACTTCAGGCGAGCGATTCGTTCCTTGAGTTGGGCTGCATACTCCGTTTTCCATTCATCATAGTCGCTTTGCGGTAATGGAGTACACTTCAACCTAGTTAACATTCCAGCAAGCGTGTCGATATCTGAAACAATGCACTTTCGCCCTAAGGCTAAGGCGGCAACCGCCGATGTTCCGCTGCCACAGAAGGGATCAAAAACGCTGTCTCCTGTGGCAGTAAACTCAAGAATTGCGCGCTCTGGTAGCTCTGAAGGAAAGCGAGCAGAGTAGGGATGAAGCCGATGTACTGGTTCGAGTTGGAGCGGTCCCTCCGAAGAGTGCGTGCTGAGAAGAATCTGGTCTCCTAGGTAGCCTGATCTGGTCATGAGCCTGGCATACAGTAGCGAAGGCTAGTGGTGCGAAGACGACCACTTCAGGTTAATAGTTGATGGCATGCTGAAGAGTACTCCGCATCGGAGGCTCGTTTCCAAGGTCAAGTGAGCCAGCAGGCCATGGTCACGGCAGCTGCAGCGCCGGGCGGACCTGGCCGCGGTGGCAGGTGGTGCAGTTGACGAGGGGTTTGTGATCGGTGTCCAGGCCCCTGACCTTCGGCAGGAGCTCGTTGTTGATCGTGGCGTTCATGCGGATCATGCCCCTGGCGGCTTCCTTCTCCTTCTTCTCGTTGCTCTCCCATTGACCGGGGATGTGACAGTGGGTGCAGGTCACCCCGAGAGAGCGGGCGTAGCCCTTCTCCATGATCGCGAGGAGCTGCCCGGCAGAGACGTTCTGCATGACGTCGATGTCCATGAAGACCTTGCCGGCGGGCTCGTTCTCCTTGCCGGCGATCTCCTTGCGGAGATCGGCCAAGGCCTTCGCCTCGTCGAACTTGGGCTTCGCGGGTGTCGCCGCGGGGGCTGCCGCAGGAGCGGCCGCGGGGGCGGCGGCGTCGAGCCGGGCGATCTCGGTCTTGGCGGGCTCGGGTTGCCGCCCGGCGGCTGCGATGGCGACGGCGGATACGAGCAGCAGGATCAGGCCGAAGAGGACGGTGAAGCGGCGGGTCGCCATGGGATTCGTCTCCGGGTCGGTTGTCGATCAGGGGATCTCTCTGCCGGCCCGCTGGTCACGGGCAGGCGAAGGCTCGGGTGTCCTGAATGGGGGCGAAAGCGACGCCCTGCGGATTGACGTAACGCCTGGCTGCTCCGGTCCTGGTGTCGGTCACGGTGGTGACCACCTGGGTATTGGTGAGGCCGGCGGCGAACACCCAGAAGTGCCCGTCGACGGCGCAACCGTCCAGGACCTTGAGCAGCATCTCGAGGTTGGCGCCGGAGAAGAACCAGAAGGCGCCGGTGTCGGCGGTCAGGGCGATGGTGTGGCCGGGGCCGCTGGCGCCGCCGGGCAGGACGTACTCGGTGCTGACGGCGAAGCGGCTGGTCTCGAGGCAGAGCCGGGCATCGCCGGTCGCGCAGGGGACCTGGGTGGCCGGACCCTTCCAGCCGAGCTGCACCACCTCGAAGTCGCCGGCCGTGAGGTTGCCGAAGGCGGGGTTGAGCGTGTCGTTGTCCCAACGCGTGTCGTAGGTGCCCTGGATGTACATGTCGCTGCCGTTGTCGGCGACGATCAGGCCGTAGGTCTTCATCGCCTGGAAGATCTTCTGCACGTAGGCCGGATAGCTGGAGATGTCCGTGCTGGCCTTCAGGCGGAGGCGGGCTCCCATCGGCGGCGCGGCGGGGTTGGAGCCGGCGTCGTGAGAGGCGGGAAAGACATGGCCGTTGCTGTCGTGGACGGTGAAGCGGAAGGCGTGGCGGATCGGGTCGGGACCGAAGACCTCGTCGTAGCGCACCAGGCCCGGGAGGATGGCCAGGCCGGCGGCGTCGGCGCTGGTCCAGCCCTCGGGGCGGCGGGCGTTGGAGTCGAGAGAGAAGACCGCTCCCGAGCCGGCCTCCCAGTGGTCGGCGTTCCAGTGCGCCTGGTAGAGCTCGAAGAGGACGCGGTGGTCGCGGTCGACCAGCAGCATGTGGCAGTCGTTGTCGGTACAGCCGCCGGGGCTGCCGCCTTCGATCCATTTCGGCCGGGTGCGGGCGGCGACTGGGATCGGGTAGCCGGCCGGAGCCCCCGGGGCGCCGGCGTCGCTCTCGTCGGGGTAGAGCACGAAGGTGACCTTCTCGAGCGGCTGGCTGCCGGGCACCACGGCGTACGGGAACCCGAAGATGCCGTTGGGCGTGCTGGTGTCGTCGCCGCCGAAGTCGGGATGCAGCCCGGTGCCGGGGCCGATGAAGCCGATGAGGTTGGCGCTCGCCGGGTCGACCGGCGCGCCGCTGACGTCGAGGTTCCACCAGTTGTCCGGCGGCAGCAGCGGCAGCAATTCGCGAACGAAACCGGCAGGTTCGGCCGGCGGCTCTTCTGCTGACGCTCGGTATTTGGCGTCCCACTCTGGTGCGCTAGCTGCCATAAAAAAGGCTCCTGAACGCTGTGTCCAGGAGCCCGGAAATCCTCAGCCGGAGCCAACCGCCTCCGACAATCAAGAAGTTATACGCTAAACGAGCTGCCGCAGCCGCAGGTGCTCTTCACGTTGGGGTTATTGAACTTGAATCCTGCACCCTCGACCGTTTCGATGTAGTCTAT
>Ga0209524_1000058_pt1 | contig 11962 bp, 7 predicted proteins | sample JacPinW_OM1H0_M1_FD_187956 | JGI IMG/M metagenome (GOLD analysis project Ga0209524, IMG submission 187956) | Forest soil microbial communities from Algoma, Ontario, Canada - Jack Pine, Ontario site 1_JW_OM1H0_M1 (SPAdes) (version 2) | ecosystem: Environmental > Terrestrial > Soil > Boreal... | reverse complement strand
CTCCCGAGGCTGCCGGTCCGGCCGGCCGGAAAGATCGGTCGTCGCCGGCGGGCCGGGGCGGTGCGGGTGGCGGCGCCGTATCCGCGCCGAGATCGAGGTCGGAGAAACCTCCGGCGCCGGAGTGGTGAGGGCCCGACGCGAAGAGCTTGTCTATCTGCGGCAGCTCGGCGCCGGGGTGGCGCAGGACCGGGGCGAAGAGCTCGTCCACCTGCGGCAGCTCGAGGCTGTCCGGGAACGGCAGCCCGAGAGGGTCGCCGGCCGTGCCGTGCGACTCGTCCATCCCGGGAAGCGTGGGCAGGCTGTCCGGCACGTGGAGCAGGTCGAGAGACGAGTCGTCCCCGGCACCGGCGCCGGCGGCGGCGGCCTTGGCCGGCGTCGCACTCGCTCCCGCCATCGCCTCCGGGCCGGCGGCGCTCGCCGCGGCGCTCGGGCGCGGGGCGGGCTCGGGCTGGTGGCGGCCGGGAGAAGCGACGCCGCCGGGCAGCTCGATCCCCCCGAGCGCCAGTCTGAAGGCATTGCGGATCGCGCCGTGCGAGGGCCGCTCTCGTGGCGACTGGCGCAGGCACCGTTCCAGGATCTGGCGGAGAGCCTCGTCGTTGGCCAGCTCGAAGCTCAGCGCCAGCGGCATCTGGACGCTATGCATCAGCGTTCCGGCAAGGTCGCCGACAGCCACCGTGATGCCCAGCCCGTAGCAGGCGGTCTGCGCCAGCGCGTAACAGTCGGCGTGCCAGTCGGGCATCGTCTCCCGGGCCGCCGCGGGAAGCGCCAGCTCGGGGGCGCGGAAGCGGGCGTTCGACGCGTCGGGCCACGGCTCGCCGAGATGGAACAGCGGCGTGCCGAGGCCCAGCAGCTTCACGGTCTGCTCGGGGCCGCCGCCGCCGCGGCCGCCGCCGGTCCGGTCGAGCGCGCTGGTGGCTGGCGCCGGCGCCGGCAGCGCGCCTGTCGCCGTCGGCGCCGTCGGGACCAGGAACAAGTTCTCCGGGGAGAGGTTGAGGTGCGCCAGCCCGTGCCTGGCAAGCTCCTCCAGGCCGGCCAGCGCCTGCGCCAGCAGCGGCAGGATACGGTCGGGCGCGGCGCCGCCGCCGCCCGGGGCGCAGGCGGCTTCGAAGCCGACGCCGTCGACCTTCTCCATCACCAGGAAGGCGCCGCCGTCGGGCGTCAACCCCGAATCCAGGACCAGCGGGAGGTTGGGGTGCCGGAGCCCGGCGAGTCCGGCGGCGTAGGCGCTGAAGCGCGCGGTCGCCTTGAGCGCCGCGGCGGGGTCCGCGGCGGCCGGCACGTTGATCAGCTTGATGACGACGGTCTGCCCGTTGTCGATGCGGCTGGCGCGCAGGATGCTCCCGCCCCGGCCCGAGGCGAGAATCCTCTCGAGTCGGTAGTCGTCGGTGAGCTCACGCGGCGGCATCTGGATTCTCCCGGCAGGACCAGAGGGCGCAAACCGGCACCCTGATCACCTGGATGGTACCCTGACGGGCACCCCGGACAGGACGGACGGGCGTGTTCAGACCGGGTATTATAGGGGATGGTGTATGGCGAAACCCATGGAGCTCCCAGCAGGGGTGCCGCGACAGGCGACAGGCGGAGCCGCGGCCTCCCAGAACCTGATTCGCGTCGCTTGCAAGGCGGCCGCGGGCGTGCGCGGGGAGCTCGGACGGCGCTGGCGGCCGCTGCGTTCCTGGCAACAACGCTCGCCCTGCCGCGTGCCGCCGCCTCCTCTCCCTACGGCGTCGACATCCACGCGCCGCAAGGCGCCCAGCTCGGCTTCGTGCTCGACCAGGTGCGCGAAGCGGGGATCGGCTGGGTACGGATCGATGTCGTGTGGTCCGACGTCGAGACCGCTCCCGGGGTCTTCGACTGGAGCGTCTACGATGCCCTGGCCGCGGCGGCCGAGACGCGCGGCCTCACGGTCTACGCCACGCTGGCCTACACGCCGGCCTGGGCGACGCATGGAGCGCCGACCACCGGGGTCCCCGACGACCCCGGCACCTGGGCGGACTTCTGCGCCCGCGCGGCGCAGCGCTATGCCTCCTCGATCCAGTACTGGGGGCTCTGGAACGAGCCCAACCTGTCGAAGTTCTGGTCGGGGACTCGCCAGCAGTACATCGACGACATCCTGATCCCGGGAGCGGATGCCATCCATGGCGCCAGCGCCGCGGCGAAGGTCGGCGGCCCCGAGCTCGCGCACGTCTCCAGCAGCCAGTGGTACTACTGGCTTCGCGACTCCCTGAACCAGGCCGGCAGCCACCTCGACTTCGTCACCCACCACGTCTATGACAGCGACGGCAGCGGCGCGGTCACCAACCGGTTGACCGGCTCGACGCCGTTCGGCGGCGACCCCGGACTGTGGACGATCATCGATCCTTCGGTCAAAGAGGTGCTGCAGAACACCGGCTGGTGGGGCAGACCCTTCTGGCTGACCGAGACCGGCTGGCAGTCCGGCGAGGTCTCCGAGGCGACCCAGGCGGCGTATTACACCGGGCTGCTGAACGACTGGTTCACGGGCCAGCGCGGACAGGAGTGGGTCGGCCAGCTCTTCTTCTACGAGATCGAGGATCCCGCCGGCAGCCCGTCGACCTGGGGCATCCTGCGCGCCGACGGCAGCCAGAAGCCTGCTTACGTCGCCTACGAGAACTTCATCACCGCCCACACCTTCAGGCCGACCGACGCCGCGCAGCTCGTCGCGAGCAACCTGCCGACCACGATGGAGACCGGGCAGGTCGTCACCGTGCGCCTGACGTTCAAGAACGCCGGTGTCTCCACCTGGACCGAGACGGCCGCCTACCGGCTGGGCGCCGCCAACGACCAGGACCCCTTCGCGGCGTCGCGGCAGTTCCTGGCGCCGGGCCAATCCGTCGCGCCGGGCCAGCAGGCGACCTTTACCTTCGCGCTCACCGCTCCGGCGAACCCCGGCACCTACCATACCCAGTGGCAGATGCTGAAGGAGGGGCTGGAGCGCTTCGGCGATATCGCCGCCCAGGACGTGGTGGTCACGACGGCGCCGCCGCCCGGGCAGCGCGACCTGGCGCTGCTGTCGGGCCGGTTCTCGGTCGAGGTGAGCTGGCACGACCCGATCAGCGGCCATGCCGGCTTCGGGCGCCAGGTCGGCGACTCCGATCAGACCGGGTTCTTCTGGTTCTTCGACCAGAGCAACCTGGAGCTGATGGTGAAGATGCTCGACGGCCGGGGCCTCAACGACCACTTCTGGTTCTTCTATGGCGCCCTGTCCAACGTCGAGTACTGGATCACCGTCCACGACCTGGCGACCGGCGCCGAGCGCACCTACTACAACGCCCCCGGCAACATCTGCGGCGGCGCCGACACGGCCGCCTTCCCGCCGCCAGGGAAGGCGGGGGCGGCCAGCGGGTTCTCAGCCGATTCGGCCGATCCGGGACCCGCGGCCGTTCCGGGACCCGCGGCCGTTCCGGGACCCGCGGCCGTTCCAGAGCCCGGTACCGTTCCGGAGTCCACGCCAACCGCTGCAACTTGGACGGTCCAACCCTTCGAGGGCGGTCCGGCTGTGGCCGATGAGGCCGCCTCCGCTTCCTCCGCTTCCGCCGCCTCCTCCTCCTCTCCTCCCTGCACCCCGGGGCCCCAAACTCTCTGCCTGCTCGCCTCGCGCTTCCAGGTGACCTCACGCTGGCGCCTGCCGAGCGGCCCGGGCCTCGGGACCGCGGTGAGCGAGGGCGATCAGACCGGCGCCTTCTGGTTCTTCGACCCGGCCAACCTCGAGCTGCTGGTCAAGGTGATCGACGGCCGCGCCCTGACCGGCCACTTCTGGTTCTTCTACGGCGCTCTCTCGAACGTCGAGTACTGGGTAACGGTGACCGACAAGGCGACCGGAGCCTCGAAGCGCTATCACAACCCGCCCGGCGACATCTGCGGCGTGGGCGACACCGCCGCCCTGGATTGAGGATAGGCAGCGTCCTGGATTGCCCTGCCCTTCCCGACCTTTGGGCGAGGGTCCGCAACTCTCAGCCGCCGCTCTTTCAGGGACGTGGACCCTCGCCCAAAGGGAGGGGAAGCGCAGGGCATCCAGGACGCTGCCTGGATGGAGCCCGGCCCCGGAGGGTGTGATACCCTTCGGCGTTCTGTAAAGCCCGCGTTCGCCGGGCTGCCGCCGCGCGCTCGGGCCGTTCGAGCCCGACCGCGCCTGCCCGCGCTGCATCCCTGGTTTCCTGGATTCTGGAGGAAGATGATGTCGTCCAAGCTCAGCGTACTACCGGCCCGCTGCACCCGCCGCCCACGGCGCCTGCTCTGCGGTCTCGCGCCGCTCGCGGCGCTCGCAGCCATGCTCACCGCCTCGCCGGCCGCGGCCAGCGAGGCCGACCTCAAGCTGCCCGACCTGTCCAGCGTCTCGTTCCTGGGGCTCGACGGCCACAACCTGCTGGTATTCGGCCTGCTGTTCTGCCTCGCCGGCCTGCTGTTCGGGCTGGTCAACTACATCCAGCTCAAGAACCTGCCGGTGCATCGCTCGATGCGCGAGATCTCGGAGCTGATCTTCGAGACCTGCAAGACCTACCTGGTCACCCAGGGCAAGTTCATCATGGTGCTCTGGGCGTTCATCGGCGCGGTGATGATCTTCTACTTCGGCTGGCTGTCGCACTTCACCGCCACCAAGGTGGCCACCATCCTGGTGTTCAGCCTGATCGGCATCGGCGGCAGCTACGGCGTCGCCTGGTTCGGCATCCGCGTCAACACCTTCGCCAACTCGCGCTCGGCCTTCGCCAGCCTGAAGGGCAAGCCGTTCCCGACCTACGCCATCCCGCTCAAGGCCGGCATCTCGATCGGCATGCTGCTGATCTCGATCGAGCTGGTGATCATGCTCTGCATCCTGCTCTTCGTGCCGCGCGACTACGCGGGGCCGTGCTTCATCGGCTTCGCCATCGGCGAGTCGCTGGGCGCCGCGGCGCTGCGCATCGCCGGCGGCATCTTCACCAAGATCGCCGACATCGGCTCCGACCTGATGAAGATCGTCTTCAACATCAAGGAGGACGACGTCCGCAACCCCGGCGTGATCGCCGACTGCACCGGCGACAACGCGGGCGACTCGGTGGGGCCGACCGCCGACGGCTTCGAGACCTACGGCGTCACCGGCGTCGCGCTGATCACCTTCATCCTGCTGGCCGTCAAGGACCCGACGGTGCAGGTGCAGCTGCTGGTGTGGATCTTCGTCATGCGCGTGCTGATGATCGTCACCAGCGGCGTCTCCTACCTGCTCAACGAGGCGGTGGCCCGCGCGCGCTTCAGCAAGGCGGAAGACATGAACTTCGAGACGCCACTGACCTCGCTGGTGTGGCTCACCTCGCTGCTGTCGATGGTGGTGACCTTCGGCATCTCCTACCTGCTGATCCCCAACCTCAATGGCGACGCCTCGCTGTGGTGGAAGCTGTCGGCGATCATCAGCTGCGGCACCCTGGCCGGGGCGCTGATCCCGGAGCTGGTCAAGGTCTTCACCTCGATGGACTCGGGGCACGTGCGCGAGGTGGTGACCGCTTCGCGCGAGGGCGGCGCCTCGCTGAACATCCTCTCCGGCCTGATCGCCGGCGATTTCAGCGCCTTCTGGATGGGGCTTTCCATCGTGGCGCTGATGGGGATTGGCTACGGCGTCAGCACCATGGGGCTCGGTCCTCCTCTGATGATCGCGCCCGCGGTGTTCTCCTTCGGCCTGGTGGCCTTCGGCTTCCTCGGCATGGGACCGGTGACCATCGCCGTCGACTCCTACGGTCCGGTGACCGACAACGCGCAGTCGGTGTACGAGCTGTCGACCATCGAGACCCTGCCCGGTATCGCGCAGGAGCTGCAGCGCGACTTCGGCTTCGCCCCTGACTTCGAGCGCGCCAAGCACCACCTCGAGGCCAACGACGGCGCCGGCAACACCTTCAAGGCGACCGCCAAGCCGGTGCTGATCGGCACCGCGGTGGTGGGCGCCACGACGTTGATCTTTTCGATCATCATGGTGCTCACCAAGGGCCTGCAGCCGGAGCTGGTCGCCAACCTGTCGCTGCTTTATCCGCCCTTCCTGCTCGGCCTGGTGACCGGCGGCGCCGTCATCTTCTGGTTCACCGGCGCCTCCTGCCAGGCGGTGACCACCGGCGCCTACCGCGCCGTCGAGTTCATCAAGAGCAACATCCGCCTCGACGCCGCCGCCGAGAAGGCGTCGATCGCCGACAGCAAGAAGGTGGTCGAGATCTGCACCACCTACGCCCAAAAGGGCATGTTCAACATCTTCCTGACGGTCTTCTTCATCACCCTGGCGTTCGCCTGCCTCGAGCCCTACTTCTTCATCGGCTACCTGATCTCGATCGCGATCTTCGGCCTCTACCAGGCCATCTTCATGGCCGACGCCGGCGGCGCCTGGGACAACGCCAAGAAAGTGGTCGAGGTGGAGCTCAAGGAGAAGGGCACGGCGCTGCACGCGGCGACCGTGGTCGGCGACACCGTGGGCGATCCGTTCAAGGACACCTCGTCGGTGGCGATGAACCCGATCATCAAGTTCACCACCCTCTTCGGCCTGCTGGCCGTCGAGCTCGCGATCACCCTGCCGCGCACCACCAGCACCATCCTGGCAGTAGTCTTCTTCCTGGTCGCCGCGGTCTTCGTCTGGCGCTCCTTCTACGCCATGCGCATCGGCTCCGTGCACCAGGGCTGAGGCGGGGAGCGGCTCCGGCGCGGCGGCGGCATCCGCCGCTGCGCCGCGCTTTGGCAATCCGACCCGGATGGGCTAGCCTTGACCGTCAGGGAGGCCCTCGCCGATGAACCGCGCGCCAGATTGGCTGGCTCAGGCCGAGCGGGACCTGGAGCAGGCCCAGGAGTCGCGAGACAGCGGCCGCCACGAATGGGCCTGTTTCGCGGCGCAGCAGTCGGCGGAGAAGGCGGTCAAGGCGCTTCATCTCCACCACGGACAAGAAGCCTGGGGACACGTCGTGGCTCGCCTGCTGGCCGAGCTGCCGTGCGGCGTGGAACCCATGCTGATCGAGAAGGCCAAGGTGCTGGACAACTTCTACGTGGGCACCCGCTATCCGAACGGGCACCCCGAGGGCGCCCCCTTCGAGCATTACGGAGCGATCCAGAGCGGCGAGGCGCTGCGCTATGCCAGTGAGATCCTTGCATTCGTCCGTGCTCAAGTGGCCTGACCGCCGGGCGGTCGAGCAGGCCCTCGCGGCATGGGCTGCCCGCGAGCGGCTGCGCCACCCGGGGCTGGTCCGGCTCGGCTGGTTCGGTTCGTATGCCCGCGGCGATGACGGCGTGGGCAGCGACCTGGACCTGGTCGCCGTCGTCGAATCGTCGGCGGAGCCGTTCGAGCGGCGCGCCCTGGCCTGGGACCTGAGCCAGCTGCCGGTGCCGGCGGAGATCCTGGTCTACACCCGCGACGAGTGGCAGCGCCTCGAGCGAGAGGGCGGCCGCTTCGCCCGCGCCCTCCGGAGCGATGCCCGCTGGCTCGTCGCGCCCGACCCAACCGGGTAGTGCCCTAGATTGTTTCCGGGGGCCGGCCGCTCAAACGCTCTACGGCCGGAAGCAGCCCCCACCTGCCCCCACCGCGCGATCTGGCAGACCGCCAGGAGGGCCGCAAGCCCTACGACCAGGCTACGGACATCCTCGCGACCATAGAATGTGTCCTGGAAGATGACCTCCGGCCCGCCGTCGAAGCCCTGCAACGCTTCGGCGGCCATCACGGACGCCGAGCTTGAGCAGGAGTACCAGGAGAGGTCGCCTCGCGCGCCGACATCACCAGGTCGAGACTCAGCCGCTACGAAGCATGGACACGAGCACCCCACCCTGCCCGTCCTGGTCAAGATCCTCAAAGACTCTCGACTGCTCGGCCAAGGACTTCGGCAAGCGCCTGGCGCCGTGGGGGTGCCTGCCGTAGTGCGCACCTGCCCCCCTCCCGCGTCTCTGTCATGAAGACGACGACCTACACCGTCCGGGCCAGCGCCGAGCAGGCCCGGCGGTGGTGCGGGTCGCCCGCTACCTGCGGTGCCGGTCGGTCAGCGTTTGTCTTGAGGAGCTGGCACAGGAGCAGACGCGGCGGGTCGAAGGGCCACAAAGCCCACCGAGAAAAACATGGCGGTAATGGGGCGCGAACCCCTTGACAGCGAAACCTAAGTCCCTGTATCCTAACGGGTAATGCGGACACTCCGCAGGTGGATAGCTCGCATGGGCTAGCGTGTCTAGGGCTCCTCTCGGGGAGCCCTAGACATTTAGGCCAGCCACACCTTCCCATATCCAGCGACCTGTCCCGTACCAGCCCGGCGATTCATTTTGTGCCTCACCGCGTCAAGCAAAGAAGAACTGAAATCGGCTGTCGGCTCGTCGCCCCACCTCTCCGCAATTATCTCTCGTTTTGAAGGATAAGCCAGCAGATCAGCGAGCTGAAGGCCCGCAATGTTGTGCTCCTTTTTCTTCAGTTTGATCTCATGGCTAGTTAAGACGCTTTGAAACTGTGCGGCAGAGTGGTAGTGCGTGCCACCACGGTAGATATTTCCAAATGCCTTGCGAAGCTCTTCATCTTCGACCCTTCCCCTCGATTCGGCCATCACATCGCCTTTGGCGCTCACGTAGGTCAGCCATCCCGCATAGCGCTCAAGCAGTGCGGCAAGGCAATAGTGGTAAGGGTGGTACAGCGTGCGATAGGTCTTCTCGCAGTGTTCGCTCTTGTCGAGGACAACACAGGTCATACGAAAAGCTGCGTGCTTGGCTACATCAAGAAGACCCGATTCGAAAAGCTCATTGCGGTCAGGGTTGCACAGGCATCCGAAAACTCTCCGACGTTCGATGATGTCCTTCCGATGCAGTACCACCGGCCCCTCATCCGGGTGCCGCTGGAAAACAGCCTGCTTCAGCTGCTGTAGCTTGTCACAGAATGATCGATAGGGCTCTCCCACGTCAAACCAGATCCCCAACAACCCCAGGTATCGGTGATTGTCGTTGTGGAGGAGGTTGAAGGTGTGATCCCCCGATTCATCAATGTAGAGGCGGTAGCGTGTCTCAGCATTCCCGCCAGCACTGGGCTTCTTCCTTATGATGAGCATCGCGGATGGCGGTTTAGCCCTCCTTCATCAGACAGAGACGAGAGCGGCCCGCGAGGACCGCTCCGTCTCGCAGGGGCATCTAGTTGACCGTGTACGTCTTCCAGGGGATGCGACTCATCTCGATGTTGGCGAGGAACTCCACGATGTCCCGCCTACCGTTGTACGTCGGCACTCCTCGACTGTCCTGCGCCATCAGTACCACGGGCATCGCACCGAGTGCCCGCATGAATAAGCGGCGAGCGTTTGCAGCCTCGGCAGAATTGTTGAGCACGTGGCCCTGGACGACGTAGATGCCGAAGATGACTCCCTGCTCCTTCACTACTGCGCCATCGAACTGCATAGGCATGCTCCTTTCGAGCACAACTAGGCCCTTGACTCGGAGCAGCCGATCTGGCAGAGTGGGGATCGCCACGATCCTTCACCCCTTTGTGTCCGAGGGGACCTGCTTAACAACTTGTTCTTGGAGCCTCGCCTGCCAGCGGGTGCTCCGCCCTCCTTTTCGTTTCCTCCTACAACATCTAGGTCACGATTCTACCACCTGTGCCGCCCCTAGCGGCGGTAATCAGGCGGTCTTTCTAGTTCGTTCCTCTTCACCTTTCTCGCCCCATCTGTTCAAGAATCTGTCGAGCCTCGCCGATCACGGTTGCCCGCATCCAGGCGGATCGCGGTAGATCGCCCCTAGGCCAGTCAGAAACCGGGGCGGGTGGCTCCGCCGCTTCGCTCGGCTAGTCTTCTCATTCACCACCCTCCTTGCCTACAACGCCCTGCTCATTGAGCATCTCGATCATTGCTGGCGAAAGCCGGTATCGATAGATCCGGTCACCGCCGACGATCCCCAGTGAATCGACCAGCATCACGTCGTCCGCCTCGAGCCCGAATGATGGTGCTCGACGGGTGATCGCCGATCGAAAGCCGCTCATCTTGTGATCTGCAGGGAACCCTGCCGCCTGCTGCAACTCCTCTTTGTTTGCACCGTCTTCACCGCAGGTGGCGAGGAATTTCACTGCTTTTCGATGACCTTCATACTTCAGCGACTTGTAAAGCTTCATCATCGCGTCCTTTTTCGAGGACGACTTGATCAAGGCTCGCTGGTGCACTGGCTGTTTGGCCGGTGCAGTAGTCCCATTTCCAGCATGCTCCTCTCGCCCAGTGGAAGACTGGTCAGCTTGGACACGAGCGCCCCCACCATACCGCCGAACCACGCGGTCAAGCTCCTCCATTGTATCCACATGGATGATGAGATTCCCGATCTCCACCTTCATAGCAGCCTCCACAGCCCCGCCTACGGGCGACTTGGACGCCACTCTAAACGTAAATAACCAGAAAGTCAAGCCTGCTGCAAATGCTTTTATCGGGAGCCCGCTGTCACTCCTCCGGCAGGTCGAGGCCGACCTGCCGCAGCAGCTCGAGCGCGTTGGTGGTGGTCGCCGGACCGGGGCGCAGGCGGTAGTCGAAGGTCATGCGCGGGCCGTCGGGGCCCGGGGTAAGGGTCTCGCGGAAATGCACCGGGCGCGCGGCCTCGGCGATGCCGGCGCCGGCGGCCAGCTCGAGGTCGTGGGTGGAGACCGCTCCGAGGGCGCCGCGGGCGAGCAGGTGGCGCAGCACGCGGCGCACGGCGATCTGGCGCTCGGCGCTGTTGGTGCCGCGCAGCACCTCGTCGAGCAGGTAGAGCAGCACGGCGCCCCGGGCCTCGGCCTCCGGGGCGGCGGCCACCACCCCCTTGATCCGCAGCAGCTCGGCCAGGAAGAACGAGACGCCGCCGGCCAGGGAGTCCTCCACCAGGATGCTGGTGGCGAGGCGCACGGGCGGCAGGCGCAGGGATGCGGCGCAGGCCGGGCCGCCGGCCTGGGCGAGCACGGCGTTGATGCCGATGGCGCGCAGCAGCGTGCTCTTGCCCGACATGTTCGAGCCGGTGACCAGCAGGAAGGTGCCGGCCGGGCCGACGGTGACGTCGTTGCCGACGCGCCGCGCCGCCGGCAGCAGCGGATGCCCGAGATCGCGCGCGGCCAGCTCCGGCTGGCCGGCGGCCACCTCCGGCTGGCACCAGCCGGGATTCTCGAAGCGCAACGCCCCGAGTGCCGCCAGCGCCTCGATCTCGCCCAGCGCCATCAGCCAGCGGCGGGCACGCCGCCCGGCGGTGCGCTGCCAGCCCTCGAGCGACGCCAGGACGTGGAAGTCCCACAGGGTCAGGACCTGCAGCAGGAAGTGCACCGGCGCCGAGTGGCGCGCGTCGGCGAGCCCGAGCCGGCTCTCGAGCGCCGCCAGCGCGGCATGGGCCGGCGGCGTGGTCCCACGGCGATCTGGCGCGGTGGTGGCTTGCAGCGCGGCGGCCAGCTCCGCCAGGCGCGGGGCGGCAAAAGGCTGGGACGCGGCCTGGCGCAGCGCCGCGGCGTACCGCATCATCTCGTCGCGGGTGGCCGAGACGCGCCCGAGCCCGGCGCCGAGCTCGGCGCGGCAGGCGTAGGTCAAGCCGAGGTTCAGGATCACCATCGCCAGGAGCGGCGAGATGGGCGCCCCCGGCGCCAGGGCGAGGGCGAAGGCGGCGATGGTCAGCACGGCCGCGCCGCGGGCCGCCCAGAGCAGGGCCGGCCGTGCCAGCAGCCAAGGGCCGCCCTCCGCCCAGCGCAGGAACGGCTCCACGTCGGGAGGGCCGGCCCGCTCGCTGCCCGCCTCCATGCCGCGCACCGTGAGCTCCAGCAACTGGCGGAAGTCGAGCAGCTCCGCCAGCTCCGCCACCGCCGCTTGCCGCGCGCGCACCTCGGCCGGCGCCGCCTCTCCCTCGAGCCAGTCGCGCAGCAGCGCCTTGGCCGCCGGGGTGTGCGCCGTCCCCAGCAGGTGGAAGAGCGAGGCGCGGCCGTAGAGGTCGAGGTCCCGGGCGAGCGGCAGCGAGCGATCGCGCGGCGGCTCCGACGGCAGCGGCAGCCGTTCCCAGT
>Ga0209524_1000057_pt1 | contig 12007 bp, 8 predicted proteins | sample JacPinW_OM1H0_M1_FD_187956 | JGI IMG/M metagenome (GOLD analysis project Ga0209524, IMG submission 187956) | Forest soil microbial communities from Algoma, Ontario, Canada - Jack Pine, Ontario site 1_JW_OM1H0_M1 (SPAdes) (version 2) | ecosystem: Environmental > Terrestrial > Soil > Boreal... | reverse complement strand
AAGCCCACGCGGTCGGCGTCGCCGTCGAAAGCGGCGCCGAGATCGGCGCCGCTGGCGCGCACCGCCCGGCACAGGTCGCGCAGGTTCTCCTCCTCGAGCGGGTTCGGCTCGTGGTTCGGGAAGCTGCCGTCGAGCTCGAAGTAGAGCGGCACCAGGTCGATCCCCATCGCTTCGAGGATCGACCGGTCGATCGTCACCATGCCGTTGGCCGCGTCGACCGCCACCTTGAGGCGGCGGCTGCCGGCCGGCGCCGGCGCGAGGAAGGCCAGGACATGGCGGCGGTAGTCGAAGGCGACGTCGCCCTGGCGCACCCTGCCCGGCCGCGCCGCATGCGGCAGGTCGCCCGCCGCGATCTTGCTCTGCATCAGTTCGATGCCGTGATCGCCGGACACCGGGCGGGCGCCGTGGCGGCTGAACTTGAAGCCGTTGTACTGCGACGGGTTGTGGCTGGCGGTCACCTGGACGCCGCCGGCGGCGCCGGTGTGGCCGATCGCGAAGTAGTTCATCGGCGTCGAGGCGAGGCCGATGTCGAGCACGTCGAAGCCCGCCGCGGTGATGCCCTCGATCAGGGCGGACGCCAGGACCGGACTGCTGTTGCGCATGTCGCGGCTCACCACGACGGTGTTGCCGTGCTCGCGGTCCGCCTCGTCGAGCACGTGCTGGAAGGCGAGGCCGATCTGGTGCGCGATCTCGGCGTGGATCTCGGTCGGGTAGATGCCCCGGACGTCGTAAGCCTTGAAGATTCCGGACATGGTGGTCTCGATCTCTCCCTGATCTTCTTGGCGGCGCGAGCGCGCCGGGCTTCTCAGGCCGGGACTCCCGGCTCGCGTGCCAGGCCGGCGGCGTGCGCGGCGGGCTCGTCACCGCCCATTGCCTTCTCGATCCAGACACGCCCGGCGGGTCCTCCTTCGAGAACCAGCGCCGCGCCGTCGCTGTCGCGCGGCTCCGCGAGGCGCTCGATCGACACCGTCAACGTCTCGGCCTGGATATAGGCCTGGTGCCGTTCGAGCAGGCGCACGACGTCGGCACTGCCGAGGACGAAGAGCCGGATGCGGTCGGCGTAGTCGAGCCCCATCTCCCGGCGCCAGACCTGGACCTGGTGCACCAGCTCGCGGGCCTGCCCCTCCAGGCGCAGCTCCTCGGTGACGTGCGTGTCGAGCGCCACCAGCAGCTCGCGGTCGCCCTGGGTGGCCATCCCTTCCTTCTCGACCAGGTGCACCTCGACCTCGCCGGCGGCGAGCGCGACCTCTTCGCCGCCGGGCAGGCGCAGGGCCAGGCTGCCGGAGCGCTCGAGCTCGGCGGCCAGGGCGTCGCCGTCGGCCGCGGCGAGCGCCTGCTTCACCAGCGGCATGCGCTTGCCGAGGCGCGGCCCGACCTTCGGGAAGATCGGCCGCACCTCGTGATGGACGTACTGCGAGCGGTCGGCCGCCCAGTGCACCGCGTGCACGTTGAGCTCGTCGCGCAGCAGGTCCTCGTACGGCGCGACCGCTTCGCGCAGGCGCGGATCGGCGGCCACCAGGGTGACGGCGGCGAGCGGCTGCCGGGTCTTCAGGCCATGAGCGTTGCGGGCGGCGTGCCCCAGCCGCACGATGCGCTGGACGGCGGCCATGCCCGCCTCGAGCGCCGGATCGGCGCGGCCGGCGGCGGGCTCCGGCCAGCCCTCGAGGTGGACGCTCGCCGCCGCGGCCGGGTCCTGGCTGCGCACCAGGTGACGATGCAGCACGTCGGCCACGAAAGGCACGAAGGGGGCCAGCAGGCGCGCCAGCGTGGTGAGGACCTCGTACAGCGCGTCGTAGGCGCTCGCCTTGCCGGCCGCTCCATCCGCCGGAGCGCCGGCCGCCGATTCCGCAAAAGCATCCGCCGCGGGAGCCGCGGCGGGGGCCCAGAACCGGCCGCGGCTGCGGCGGATGTACCAGTTGGTGAGGTCGTCGAGGAACTCCTCGATGCCGCGCGCCGCCTCGGCGATGCGATAGCCCTCGAGATGCCCGGTCGTGGCGGCCACCAGGCGATCCAGCCGCAGCAGCACCCAGCGGTCGAGCGCCGGGCGGCCGCCGAAGCGCAGGGCGCTGGCGGCCGGCGGCCGCCAGCCGTCCAGGTTGGCGTAGATGGTGAAGAACGAGAGCGCGTTCCACAGCGGCAGCAGGAAGCGCTGCGCCGCCTCCCGCACCAGGCGCGCCGAGAAGCGCGACGGCACCTCCGGGTTGTTGACGCAGAAGTACCAGCGCAAGGCGTCGGCGCCGCTCTCCTCGATGACCCCCATCGGCTCGACGAAGTTGCCGAGCCGCTTGGACATCTTGCGCCCCTGGTCGTCGTTGACGTGGCCGAGCACGATGCAGGTGCGATAGGCGACCGAGTCGAACAGCAGGGCGCCGAGGACGTGCAAGGTGTAGAACCAGCCGCGCGTCTGGTCGACCGCCTCGGAGATGAAGTCGGCGGGGAACTGGCGCCGGGCGTCGATCAGCTCGCGGTTCTCGAACGGATAGTGGTGCTGGGCGAAGGGCATCGAGCCGGCGTCGAACCAGGCGTCGATGACGTAGGGGACCCGGCGCATGGTGCCGCCGCACTTGCCGCAGGGCAGCTCCAGCTCGGGTCCGTCGATGAAGGGCCGGTGCGGATCGAACTGCGCCGCGTCGTAGGGGTCGGCGGGAGCCGGCCTGCCGGCGGCCGCGAACAGCTCGGCGAACGACCCGATCACCCGCTGGCCGCCGCAGTCGCAGGTCCAGACGGGCAGCGGCGTCCCCCAGTAGCGGTTGCGTGACAGCGCCCAATCGACCACGTTCTCGAGCCAGTTGCCGAAGCGCCCCTCGCCGACGTGCTCGGGGTGCCAGTGGATCTCGCGGTTCCTGGCGATCAGCTCGTCGCGCGCGGCGGTGGTCTTCACGAACCAGCTGCGCGTCGCGTAATAGAGCAGGGGGCGGTCGCAGCGCCAGCAGAAGGGGTAGCTGTGCCGGTAGCGGTCGGAGTGCAGCAGCAGCCCGCGTTCCTTGAGGTCCTGGACGATCTGGGGATCGGCGTCCTTGAACCAGGCCCCGGCGAAAGGCCCGGCGCCGGGCGCCATCTTGCCTTCGGTGTCGACGCTCAGGATGAGCGGCAGCTGGTAGCGCAGGCCGGTCTGATAGTCGTCCTCGCCGAACGGCGGGGCCGTGTGGACGAGCCCGGTGCCTTCACTGACCGTGACGTAATCGCCGAGCACGACCTTGCCCGGCTCTTCGGGAAAGAAGAAGGTGAACGGCCGTTGGTAGAGCAGGCCCTCGAGCGCCCGGCCGGCGACCCGGGCCAGCGCCGGCTGCTCGCGCAGGTCGAGCACGTGGCGCTTGCTCCCCGGCTCGGCGGCCGGCGCCAGCAGCGGCACCGGGTTGGCCAGCCCCTCGGCGAAGATCAGCTTCCGGCCCGGGAGCAGCGGATGGGAGACGATGCGATAGATGAGCTCCGGCGAGACCGCGAGACCGACGTTGGCCAGCGTCGTCCAGGGAGTGGTCGTCCAGGCGACGAACGAGAGGTCCGGACCCACCTCGAACGTGCCGCCACCGGCGGTCGCGACGGCCTGGCCGGGGAGGGCCGGGAACAGCGTCCAGATCGAGGGGTCGTCGGTCTCGCGATAGTTCTGCGCCACCTCGTGGCTGGACAGGGTGGTGCCGCAGCGGGCGCAGTAGGGCTGGATCTTGTAGCTCTCGACCAGGAGCCCCTGGCGCCAGAGCTCGGCCAGCGCCCACCAGACCGACTCGATATAGGTGTTGCTGTAGGTGTAGTAGGCATGATCGAGGTCGATCCAGTAGCCGATGCGCTCGGTCATCGCCCGCCACTGCCGCTCGTAGGCGTGGACGCTCTCGAGGCAGGCGCGATTGAACTCGGCGATGCCGTAGGCCTCGATCTGCCGCTTGCCGCCGCTGAAGCCCAGGCGCTTCTCGACCTCGATCTCGACCGCCAGGCCATGGGTGTCCCAGCCGGCCTTGCGCAGCACGCGGTAGCCGCGCTGGGTGCGGTAGCGCGGGAACAGGTCCTTGACCACGCGGGTCACCACGTGCCCGACGTGGGGCACGTTGTTGGCAGTCGGCGGGCCCTCGAAGAAGACGAAGTCGCCGCGCGGGGCGGCCCGGGTCTGCGTCTGCTCGAAGATCCGCCCGGCCCGCCACTCGGCGAGCACCTCGCGCTCGAGCCGCGGGAACGGATACCCGCCCGGCACGTCCGGGAAGCGCTGGCCGCGGTCGTCGCTCATGGCGCCGGTATTGTACCTTCCCGGCCGGCCTTCTCATTTCAGGAAGCGCCGACGACAATGGCAGGACGAGGAGGCGGCGCTACGCGGCCGGCAGCTGATCGAGGAAGCGGGCGAGGGCCTTGCCGAAGGTCACGGGCTTCTCGGCGTGGGGAAGGGCGCGCGTGCCCTCGAAGGCCTCGACGTGGGCTCCTGCAGGCAGGACGTCCGCACTCGGCCAGTTCTCCCTGTCCTCGCCGCCCAGACCGATCCATAGCGGGACTTGCAGGGCGCGGAGCGCCGCGCCGGCGGGCACGTCCAGGTCCCCTCGCCAGTAGGCGGCGAGCGCCTGGCGGTGGGCCGGGAGGTGGCTCACGCGGTAATGGTGCTCGAGCAGGGCGGCGTCGACCCGGTCGCCCGCGGCGTAAGCGTGATTCCTCAGGTAGCTGCCGAGAACGGCGCGGCTGGTGAGGGCGTCCAGGACAGAGACCCGCAGCAACGGCACCGCCATCAGCTGGCCGACCAACGGGTGGACCGCCGGGCCGGCGCCGTCGGCCGAGTCCAGATCGGCATGCGGCATTGCCTCGGCCGGCGCCTCGGGTCCGGTCTCCGCCGTCTCGGGCCCCGCCGCCGCGGGCGCCCCCGTTGCCGCAGCCGCCCCGGTCACCGCGGCCGCCGTGTCAGGGGCTGCTTCCGCCCCTCCAAGATGCTCATCGCTGCCGCTGCCGGTGGGGAGGCCCAGGGGCGCCACCAGGGCGAGGCCTCGGACCAGGGCGGAGCGCTCCTCCGCCAGGTGGATGGCGTAGGGAGCGGCGTGCCCGGCGGCGACCAGGGCCGCCCGGCCCCAGACCACCCCGGCGAGGAAGTCGGCGAGGCAGGCGAGATAGGCCCGGGGCCGCGGCTCGAGGGGCGCCGAGCGCCCCCAGCCCGGCAGATCGGGCGCCAGGACCCGGAAGCGCGGCGCCAGCGCCTCGGCCGCCGCGCGCCACTGGCAGCTGTCGAAGCCCGGGCCGAAGGCGTGCAGCAGCACGACCGGCGGACCGGCGCCGATCTCCTGGAAGACCACCGGTCCGAAATGGCCGGAATAGCGGTGGGTGCGCCCCCACCCCGGTGCCTTCGGCGCTCGCAGCCGCCGCTGGATGAGGACGTGCGCCACCGCCGGCACCGCCAGGGCAGCGCCTGCCAGGGCGAGGCCCCGGACCAGCCGCCGGCTGCCGCGGTCGCCAGGTGGGGCGGAGTCCTTCATCCAGCAGAAGATACCAGACCGGTCGCCGCTGCCCCGGGGCGATATAATGCGTGAGCGAGGACTGCATCCATGCCCGTCCGTCCCATCGTCCGACTCGGTCATCCGACGCTGCGCGGCGTCGCGCAGGCGTTGCCTCCCGGCCGCGTCGGGGAGCCGGCGATCCAGGAGCTGGTCGACGACATGATCGACACGATGCGCGCCGCCCACGGCGTCGGTCTCGCCGCGCCGCAGGTCGGGACCTCGCTGCAGATCTTCGTCTACGAGATGCCGCTGCCGGCCCCGACGGCGACATCGGACCCGACGGCGACATCGGCCCCGACGGCGACGCCGGAGCCGGGCGCGCCGACGGTGGAGGCGCCGGTGACGCCAGCAGGAGGCCGCGCTCCGGAGAGTCAGGCCCAGGCTCCGGAGACGCCGGCCCGGGAAGCCGTGCGCGAGGCGAGCGGCCCGATCCCGCTGCACGTGGTGATCAACCCGATGCTGACGCCCCAGGCCGGCGAGCTGGTCTACGACTGGGAAGGTTGCCTGTCGATCCCCGATCTGCGGGGCCTGGTGCCGCGCCATCCGGCGGTGCGCGTGCGCGGCCTCGACCGGCTGGGCCAGGCGCTCGACTACGTCGCCCGGGGCTTCGAGGCCAGGATCGTCCAGCACGAGTTCGACCACCTGAACGGCGTCGTCTTCCTCGACCGGATGCGCGACCTGAAGGGGTTGGCCTTCCGCGACGAGTGGGAGCGCTACATGGCAGCGGGCGCGGCGGAGCCCCCCGATCCCCTCGACCCCCATCCGCGGCCGTCCGCGTCCCAGGCCGTCCAACCGGAAGAGCCTGTCCTGGCGTCGGCGCACCGGGGCGACCCGGAAGTGATTTGAGCCGCGAGATCGTCATCCTCTGGGCCGGGCGGCACCAGCGCTCGGCCTGGGAGGAGCTGTGCGCCTCCTACCGCCGGCGCATCGAGCGCCTGGCGCCGATCCGCGATCTGCCGGTGCGTGCCCGGGCAGGCTCCGACGACCCGCAACGGCAGCGCGCCGAGGCGCAGGCGCTGCTGGCGGCGCTGCCGCAGCCTTGCTTCCCCATCGCCCTGGACAGCCGGGGCGAGGCCCTGGCCTCGGTGCCGTTCGCCGAGCGCCTGGGCCGCCTGCGCGGCGAATGGCCCCATGCCGTCGCCTTCCTGGTCGGCTCCGACCTGGGGCTCCCGCCCAGCCTGCTGCAGCAGGCGCGATGGGTGCTCTCGCTCGGTCCGCTGACCCTGTCCCACGAGGTGGCACGGCTCGTGCTGTACGAGCAGCTCTACCGCGCTCTCTCCATCGCGGCCGGAATGAGCTATCATCGCGAGCCGCCATGAGAGCGTTCTCGTGGGGAGAGCCAGAGGATAGAGCTGAAAGGAGACAGCAGCGTGGCCAGGAAACAGACCGCCAAACCGGCTCCTGAGGTGAACAGCGAGCGCTACGAGGCTCTCCGCGAACGCCTGCTGAAACAGAAGCAGGAGATCCTCGACATGTACAACCAGGATCTCAAGGCCGGGCAGGAGTCGTCTGACGACGGGACCGACGACATCGTGGATCGCGCCAACGCCGCCTATAACCGCGAGCTGATGTTCTCCCTGTCGGACAGCGAGCGGACACTGCTGCTGCAGATCGAGGATGCGCTCGGCCGCATGGGCCGGAGCGCCTACGGCCGCTGCAACAACTGCGGCCAGACGATCGCCTTGCTGCGCCTGGAGGCGGTTCCCTGGGCGCGGTTCTGCATCGATTGCCAGGAGCTGGCAGAGAAGGGAATGCTCGAGGCAGAGGTGGGTTAACCCGGAGCAGCCCCCCGCGCCGCGGTGCCCCGACGCGGTGCCGCGCTCCAGCGACTCGCGGCGGCATCGCATGACCGAATCCGTCCATCGCCTGCTCGCCACCCTGGGGCAGGATGGCGCTTCCCAGGTGGCGCTGGTCCATGGCGACCTCGTGCTGGCCGAGCCCGCGGCGCTCGAGGTCGCCGCAGCGCTCGCCGCGCGGCACGGCGGACGCGTCGAGGCGCATCGCCGCCCGCCTGGCCTGGGACCGTTGCTGCAAGACCTCCGCACCTTCTCGATGTTCGGCGGGGCCAAGGTGCTGCTCGCCATCGACACCTTCGTCTTCGCCGACCGCTCCGCCGCCGCCGACCTCCTCGACGAGGCCGAGGAGGCGCTGCCGCTCGCGGGCGGCGCGGATCCGGCGGCGGTGCTCTCCGTCCGCGAGCGCCAGGCAGCCTCCCGCCTGCTGCAGGCGTTGAAACTGTTCGAGCTCGAGGTCGCGGACGCCGCCGAGCCGGCGGAGCGGCTCCTGGAGCGGCTGCCGGCCTGGGTGTTCGAGGGTGGCAATGCGGCGCGCCGCGCGCGGGCAGGGCGCGCCCGCGGCAAGCGCCAGGTCGAGCAGCTGCGCGAGGGGCTCGCGGCGCTGCTCGACGCGGCGCGCCGGGAAGGTGTCGAGGGGCGCGCGGAAGGGGACCTCTCGGACCTGGCGCAAGCCATCTCGGGAGGCCTGCCGGCAGGACACTTCCTGGTCTTCGCCGAGCGCGAGGTGGCCGCGGGCCATCCGCTGGCGAAGCTGCTCGGCGAGCGGGGAGCGGTGGCCGCGGTCGGAGAGGTGGAGGCCGATCGCGGTGGCTGGCAAGGCGTGGATCTGCTGGCCGCGGAGCTCGAGCGTCAGACCGGGATCGGCATCTCGGGCGAAGCGCTGGCGGAATTGACGCGGCGGACCCTGCGCAAGCCCGGCGATCGTCCGGCCGGCGGCAGGGGCGGCGAGGCCGCCGGCGCCTCGACGGCACGGCTGGCGGGCGAGTACCGCAAGCTGGCGAACCTGGCGAGGGCGGCAGGAGACCGCCGGATCGAGCGGCGGACGGTCGAGGAGGCGGTGGAGGACCGCGGCGAGGAAGACGTCTGGAAGCTGCTGGACGCGGTCGGGGCCGGCCATGGCGGCGAGGCCATGGATCGGCTGCAGCGGCTGCTGATCGCGGCGGAGGATCCGTTGGGGGCGCGCCTGTCCTTTTTCGCCCTGCTGGCCACCTTCTGCCGCCGGCTGACCGCGATCCGCGGCATGATGCGGGTCGCCCGGGTGCCGGCGGGCGAGACCAACTACAACCGCTTCACGGCACGTCTCGCCCCGGCGCTGCAAGGGGATCTGCCCGGCCTGCCCGGCGGCAAGAACCCCCTCGCGGGGGTCAACCCATGGGCGCTGTTCCGCGCCTATCTCGCCGCCAGCCGCCTGCCGGAGCCGGTCGCCGCGCGCTTGCCGTGGGAAGTGCTCGAGACCGAGCTCCAGCTCAAGGGAGAGAGCGGCGAGGCCGACGCCGCCCTGGCCCGCCTCGTCGTTCACCTCAGCACCGCCGTCAAGGGCGCCGCGGCCGGAACGCCCCGCCGCGGGTAGGCTGCAGGCAGGCCCTGTGCGGGATCTGCCAGGCTGGTAGTGGGGCATAATGCCCCACTGCCAGCGATTGGCCCCATTCTGTCTGCCAAGACAAGATAAGATGCGATCGGACTCCGAGTCGACCCTGAGCTGTCTCCCTGCGCGTCGCGGTCTTGCGACGAGCCGGCAAGAGGAGAGTGATCGTGTGCACCTTGATGGGGGGTTGGAGGCATCGAGGCATCCGGGTTTCCGCCCTGGCACTGGCGTGCGGCATGACGGCCGCGGTGGCGACTGCCGCAACGCCGGAGAAGGCGGACGGACAAAGCGGTCTTGCCGCGCTTGCGAGCCCGGTCCACCCCATGCCGGTACGAGGAGCCAGGTCGGCTGCCGACATCGTCATCTCCTCTAGCCTGTCCTACCATGGCGGCCTCGTGATCACCTCTGCCAAGGTGGTCTTCATCTTCTGGGGACCGAGCTTCGCCGACGCCAGCTCGCCGGATCAGCTCTACGCCCAGACGCTGCAAGCATTCCGGAACCAATTCGGCACGACCCTCGAGTACAACGTCATCACGCAGTACTCCGGGATCCAGCAGGCGAACCTCGGCTCCGGGACGCCTGACTGGTTCGACACCTCGACGCCGCCGACGAACGTCACCGACGCCATCGTCCAGGGCGAGGTCAACGCCTACCTGGCGAGCCATGCCTTCGACGCCAGCACGATCTACGAGGTGGTCATCCCGAGCAGCTCGTATTCCTCGAACGGCAACGCCACCTCGTGCGGCGGACCGAACCTCGCCTACTGCGCCTATCACGGTTACTTCACCAGCGGCGCCAACGCGGTCAAGTACTCCATCGAGCCCTATCCGAGCTGCGGCGGCTGCCAGGTCCCGGGATGGACGGCGGTGCAGAACCAGGAGCACTTCGTCTGTCACGAGACGCGCGAGGCGGTAACCGACGAGCAGTTGAACGCCTGGTATGACTTCACTGGCTTCGAGGCCGATGACAAGTGCGCCTGGAATCCGACGCCCTTCATCGGCACCGGCGGCTACTCCTACCAGTACGAGTGGTCGAATGCGACCTCGTCATGCGTCCAGACGCTCCCGATCCCCTCGGGCCCCGGGGTCACGACGAACGGTGTGTCCGGCATCTCGGCGACGGCTGCCACCTTGGGTGGCACGGTCTATCCCGAGGGCGCCAGCACGAATGCTTACTTCCAATGGGGAACGACGCCGGCCTATGGCAACACGACTGCCGCTCAGAACGTCGGGGCTGGAACGACCGCCGTGCCGATCAGTGCGAATCTGACCGGGCTTCTCTGTGGGACGCCCTATCACGTCCAGGCCGTCGCGTCGAACGGCGGTGGCACGGGCTACGGCGGCGACCAGAGCTTCGCGACCCCGGCGTGCCCGGCGTCCTTCTACACCCTTGCGCCATGCCGGATCCTCGATACGCGTCCCCTCCAATTGACCGGCAACCTCATCTGGGAGTTCGGCATGGCCACGTCCTGCGGCATTCCCGCGAACGCGACGGCGGTTTCCGTCAACGTCACCGGACTGGACGCCACGGCCGCCGGTTACCTGACTTTCTGGCCCGCGCAGGCCCCGCGTCCCAATACCAGCACCCTCTACTTCGGTCCGGGTCAGATTCGCGCCAACAACGCCATCCTGCTGCTCGCGCCTGGCTATGGCGTTACGATGCGTGCGGTCTGGTTCGAATTCTTCAGCGCCGGCAAGTTCGACCTGATCATTGACGTCAACGGCTACTTCCAGTAAGGGAAGCGCGCTTCGACCCATCTGCCGCTGGCCGCTGGCCGCGGGCCGCGGGCGCGGCCGGCTGGTGACCTCCTCTTGACACTGGAGCGCAAATACGGCGTAATGGGGCTTGACAAAGCCGTTCGGATGGCGTAAATAAGACGTAACATGAGCCATCCGGCGATCGCTTCGACCCTGCTGTCCTTCTCACCGGTCTCCCGTCGCGCCCTGGCCTCGCTCGCCGACCGCCTCCCGATCTCTCTGCCGGTCACCCGAGCGGTGCCGGCACCGGCAGTCCGCCCTGCGCACCTGCGAAGATCTCTGGCTCAGTCGTCTCAGCCGTCTCAGCTTCCCGATCTCTTCGACTGGCTGCGGCTTGCCACGCGGCAGCTCTTCCGCGCCGAGCTGGAGGCAAGGCTCGAGCCCTACCGCGCGTGCCGCTGCTGCGTGGCGCAGGTCCGGTGGTGCGGAGAAGGAGTGCCTACGAGGACGGTGCCCCCGGATCGATCGGCTGGCGCGCCCCCCGGGGAGATCGCCGGGATCGCCAGGATCACCCCGCTCACGTCATGCCTGATCCTCGGTGCGAAGGCGGATCCCTATTCGCCTGCCGAGGCGACGCAGAGATTGACGCAGAGGACGTTGCGGCGCCTCCTGGAGCGCTCCGCCGGCCATCCCCGGGAGATCTCCACCATCTCCGGCATCGAGATCTCGATCCTGACGCGCTCGCCGCTCCTGCTGAGAGACCTCGACCTCCTCGTCGATCTCGATCGGCGCCATGCCGTCACCGTGTCCGTCCTGATTCCCGCCGCCGAGGCCGAGCTCGCGGGTCGCATCGAAGCGAACACGTCTCCGCCGTCTCCGCCATCGCCACCATCGCCACCATCGCCACCATCGCCACCATCGCCACCATCGCCACCATCGCCAGACACCCGCTTCGAGCTGGTCCATGCCCTCGCCGCGCACGGCATCGCGACCCGGGTCGTCTGCACACCCATCCAGCCTGGCCTGAACAACAGCGTCGCCGTCCTCCGCCGCCTTCTCGCTCGCGCGCACGAGGCCGGGGCGTTCGACGTCAGTCCGGCTCCCCGGCACCCGGCCCTGCGCCCCACCTCCGCGGAATCCCGGCAGCTGCTCGCCCTCTTCCATCGCCTCCGTCTCGAGCGCGGCTTCCCCAGGACCTCGCCAGGCCGGGCCTGACAGCGCGTCCGGCTCGGCGCGAAGCGATTCCGGCGTCCGCGGCCCCACCGTCCGCGGCCCTGCCGGTCATGGCCCGTAGGAGCAGCGTCGCGCAGAAAGCCCGGGGGTCCCGCCGCCGACGGGTCTAGTGTCCCGCTCGGTTCATTCGCATACTATTCGCTTGCCCTCCGCGTCCCTGGCTGCGTTGCGCCTCCTCGACATAAGTTCGACTATGCCTCGTCGGCGACGCCTTGCCAGGAACGCGGATGGACGGCG
>Ga0209524_1000056_pt1 | contig 12039 bp, 8 predicted proteins | sample JacPinW_OM1H0_M1_FD_187956 | JGI IMG/M metagenome (GOLD analysis project Ga0209524, IMG submission 187956) | Forest soil microbial communities from Algoma, Ontario, Canada - Jack Pine, Ontario site 1_JW_OM1H0_M1 (SPAdes) (version 2) | ecosystem: Environmental > Terrestrial > Soil > Boreal... | reverse complement strand
CAGGGCCGGGACCGCCCGCACCCCTCACTCGGGCCCGCGCTGGGGAGTGCGGCTCGAGGCGTTCTACGGCCGCGCCCTGGCGGCGTCCCTGCGGCGGCCGCGCTGGGCGCTGGTCGCGGCGGCGCTGCTCGCGGCGCTCGCCTTCCTGCTGGGCTGGAAGATCCCGAGCGGCTTCCTGCCGCAGATGGACGAGGGCGGGTTCGTGATCGACTACCTCACCCCTCCCGGCACGGCGCTGGCGGAGACCGACCGCATGATCCGGAAGGTCGAGCAGCTGGTCGCGGCGACGCCGGAGGTGGCCTCCTTCTCGCGCCGCACCGGCGCCGAGATGGGCCTGTACGCGACCCAGCAGAACAAGGGCGACGTGCTGGTGAGGCTGAAGCCGCGCGGACAGCGTCGGCGCTCGGCCGAAGAGGTGATCGCCGGCCTGCGGCCGAAGGTGAAGGACGCCCTCCCCGGCGTCGACATCGAGTTCACCCAGATCCTGGGCGACATGCTCGGCGACCTGGAAGGGAGCGCGGCGCCGATCGAGATCAAGATCTTCGGCGACGACCCCGAGGTGCTCGGCCGCATCGCCGGGCAGGTCGAGCCGCTGCTCTCGCAGGTGCACGGCGTCGTCGACGTGGTCGGCGTCGAGAGCGGCAACCCCGAGGTGACCTGGCAGATCGATCCGGTGACCGCCGGCCGCCTGGGGCTCACCGTCGAGCAGGTGGCCGGCCAGCTGGCGGCCAACTGGCTGGGCGACGTCTCGACCGAGCTGCGGCTGCCGGACCGCACCATCCCGGTGCGCGTGCGCTACCCCGACCGCTACCGCCTCGACCCGACCTGGCTGGCCACGACCCGCATCCGCGGCGCCGACGGCTCGCTGGTGCCGCTCGCCACCCTCGGCCGCCCGGTGGCCGCCTCCGGCCAGAGCGTGCTGACCCGCGAGGACCTGCGCCAGATGGCCCTGCTGACCGCCCGGCTCGAGGGGCGCGACCTCGGCAGCGCCGTCGCCGAGATCCAGTCGCGCCTGCGCTCGCTGCGCCTGCCCCCCGGCACCTCGATCGAGGTCGGCGGCCAGTACGAGTCGCAGCGCCAGTCCTTCCGCGAGCTGCTGACCGTCTTCGGGGTCGCCGCCTCCCTGGTGCTGGTCATCCTGCTCTTTCAGTTCCGCGCCTGGCTGCCGGCCGTCCTGCTGCTCGCCGCGGCCCCGCTGTCGCTGGCCGGCGCCTTCGCCCTGCTCTGGCTGACCGGCACCGAGCTCAACGTCTCCTCGGCCATGGGCCTGATCCTGCTCATCGGCCTGGTGGTCAAGAACGGCATCGTCATGCTCGACTACGCCCACCGCCTGCGCGACGAGGGCGCACCCCTACGAGACGCGATCGAAGCCGCCGCGCGGGTCCGTCTGCGGCCCATCCTGATGACCACCCTCTGCACCCTCTTCGGCCTCCTGCCCCTCGCCCTCGGCATCGGCGCCGGCGCCGAGCTGCAGAAGCCCCTCGCCCTGGCGGTCATCGGCGGCCTGGGGCTGTCGACGCTGGTGACGCTGCTGGCCGTGCCGTCGCTCTACGTGGCGTTCCGGGCGCGGCGCGAGCGGGGGCCGGCGGCCCCCGAGGCCGGCGGCGGCGCTCCGGCGCCATCTCGGTGACTGCGCCGGAGAATCCGCGGCACCGCTTCCCACGATCCCCTATTGGACACCGGCGCATTTGTACTCGACCAAGAAGCCGGCCATGGCTGGAACGAAGTCCATCCCATTACCAGCATGATCGCTCAGTGAGTCCAAGGCGCCGGCGCGCCGGCGCACCCAGGGTGGTCCCGACGCTCAGGGGGAGGAATCGACGAAGACCATCATTCGCCGTCGATCTCGGCCAGATAATCGTCGTGCCTGGCGGAGAGGTCCTTCACGCCTGACCGGAAGCGGCCGGCGACGGCGAGGGCCCGTCGCTTCGTTGCGGCTCTGCTCAGGATCGAGCTCTGGCGCAAGAGGTCATCAATGGCCAACCGGACGAGCTTGGCAACGGAGATTCGCCGCTCCGCGGCCAGACTCTTGACCGCCCGGGACTGCTCCTCTGTGAGCCGAATCTGGATGCGCAACATGGTTTCTCCGTCATGGACGTCACAGACGTCATGATGTCACCCTTACGTCGGCCACGAGCCGACCGCAGGGCTGCTAAGTGCGCCCGGCGCCGATGATCGCCAGACCGCTCGAGGTCCCCAGGCGCCTGGCGCCTGCCGCGATCAGGGCTCGGGCGGTGGCGGCGTCGCGGATGCCTCCGGAGGCCTTGACGCCGACCGCGGGGCCTACCGTTCGCACCAGCAATGCCACGTCCTCGACGGCCGCGGCGCGGGCGGCCTCCGGGTCTACAGGGGCCAGCGATTGCGGCGGGTAGAAGCCGGTCGAGGTCTTCACGAAGTCGGCGCCGGCGGCGACGGCCAGGCGGGCGGCGCGGACCTTCTGGTACGGGGTGTGGAGGGCGGTTTCCAGGATGACCTTGAGGGTGAGGCCGGCGCGCTCGGCTCGGGCTGCCTGAACCCAGGCCGCGAGGTCGTCGAGCGCTCGCTGGTCCTCGCCGCCGGCGAACCAGGAGAGGTTCATCACGGTGTCGAGCTCCTGGGCGCCGTCCTGGATGGCGCGGCGGGATTCGGCGATGCGGATCTCGGGGTGGACGTAGCCGAAGGGGAAGGCGATCACCGTGCCGGTGCGGACCGCGGTGCCGGCCAGGGCTCGGGCGGCGGCCGCGACGTGGACCGGGGGCAGGCAGACCGAGGCGAAGCCGTGCTCCGCGGCCTCGGCGACGAGGCGCTCCATCGCCGCCGCCGGCGCTTCCGGCCGCAGCAGGGTGTGATCGATGTACGGCGCGAGGCTCGCGGACAGGTCGAGGCCGGGTGGGACGGGGGCTCCGGGTCCAGCGCCAGCGCCAGCGCCGGCGCCGGGGCCGGCGCCGGCGGTCACCGGCGGCCCTGCCCGGCGGCGTCTTTCTGGGCGGGCGCTGGCTCGAGGCGCACTCGCGAGAGCTCGACGCCGGTGTAGTAGTGGTAGAGGATCTCGCGGTAGGTGTGGCCGCGCTGGGCCATGCCGTAGGCGCCGACCTGGCAGAGGCCGACGCCGTGGCCCCAGCCGCGGCCGGTGAAGAGCCACCCGGCTTCGCGGCGGGGCGGCGCCAGGCGCTTGGCGGTGAAGAGCGTGTCCGGCACGTCCAGGGTCCAGCGCACCGCCAGGCCATCGACCTCCGCGGTGCGGCCTTCCTCGCCTTCGATGCGGATCTTGCCGACGCGGCCGGAGATGCCGCGCTCGAGGATCTCGAAAGTACGGAATCCCAACCCGGGGAAGCGCGTGCCGATGGTCGCGGCCAGTTGCGCATCGCTGTGGTACCGGCTCCACGAGCTGTAGGCGCTGGAACGGTCGAAGGCCACTCCTTCGAGGTTGATGTCCTGGACGGCGGCGAGCAGGCGGGTGTCCTGCCAGAACAGGGTCAGGTTGTCGCCCGGCACCAGCGCCAGGCCGGCCGCGGTCAGATCGGTGCCGCGCTTGTGGAAGGTGGCCAGCCGCTCCGGCATCGCGAAGGTGCGGTCCTCCTTGCCCGAGCGCACCGTCAGCTTGCCGTCGACGAGCGACAGGAAGGAGACCTGCTCGCGGCGCACCACCTGCAGCATCTCGGCGAGCGCCAGCAGCATCCGCTCGACCTCGTCCTCGCGCAGCGGCTGGTCGGGCGGACCGGTCAGCAGCCCGCTCTTGGCCAGGTAGGCGGCACGGCGCCGGTCCTCCTCGTTCCAATCCGGCGGCGGGTCCTTGACCAGGTAGGCGATGTCCTGCGGCGCCAAGAGCACCTTGGCGTCGAGCGCCAGGTCGAATGACGACGACACGAAGCGCGCCACCTGGCGGCGGTCGAGCGAGGTCAGCCGGTCGTTGTCGGGCGCCGGCAGCCCGGCGAGCAGCGCCAGGTGCTCGATGCGGGAGGCCAGCTCCATGACGGGAGTCGCTGCGGTCGCGAAGGTGGGGAGCAGTCGCCGCGTCAGGCCGGCCGGGAACGGGATGCCCGCCGGCAGGTCGCCTTCCAGGCGCTGCATGCCCTCCTCCATGCACGGGACGCCCTTGAGATATGGCTCGTCTTCCTTGAGCGGGAACATCACCTTCACGTCCTCGGTGTGGCCGCCGCAGGTCGAGCTGTACAGGGCGTCGACCAGCTGGCCGCCGTAGATCAGCACCTGGCCGGCCGTCTCCGACACCGCCCGGTCCGAGAGCGGATGCTCGACGTCCATGCCGCCATAGACCTGGCAGCGCGGCGTGGCGCAGATGTCATATCCCTCGCGCGAGAACTCCCCGAGGTTCCTCAGGGTATAGGTGCGGGCCGCCACGGCCTGGGCCTTGAGCGCCTCGAGCTGGCGGTACTGCTCGGGTCCCATCTCGCTCGGCACGACGCCGCGCAGGTACTCCTCGACCGGCAGCTCGTCGATCAGGTTGAGCGTGTCGCGGTCGTTGAGGTACACCAGGATGCGGCCGCGATAGCGGTGCCCCTGCACCCGGATGCCGCCCTCGCCGGTCGGGTCGATCGCCAGCCAGCGGCCCGGATAGACCGCGGAGACGTCCCCCTGGGTCACCCGCAGGGCCGGCTGCGAGACGCTGCCGCCCTCGTAGACCACGAAGGCGCCGGTGACGCCGATCGTCGACAGCCGCCGCACGTCGCCGTCGGCCGCCTCGCGGGTCGTGTAGCGCCCGATCCTCACCCGGTAGAGGTCGATGCCGGCGTCGAAGTGTGCATCGCCCGGTTGGCCGGTGTCGCGCTCCAGGCGGCGCGCCAGATCCTCTGCCTGGCGCTCGTCGCGCAGCGCCGCCACCTGCAGGCGGTAGATCCCCGCCTGCGCGCCGGCCGCCGCCGGCTCGACGCGGATCGAGGAGACCGCCGCCACCACCTTGCCGCCGGCCGAGAGCCGCAAGCCGGCCTCGCAGCACGGCAGGGAGACGGCGGGCAGGTCGCTGGCCAGGCCGACCTTGAGCAGGATGGGAGTCACCGGCACCGCCTCGCCCACCGGCTCGACGCGCAGCGCCGGGCGCGAGGCGCCGGCGGCGCCGGGGGTTGCGGGAGCCGCGCCAGCCTTCCCCGGTGCCGGCGCCGGCGCCGCCGCGGGAGCCTGAGGCGCCACGGTCCCCCCCTGGGCCCGGGGCCCGGCCGGGGGAGCCGGCCGGCTCACCGGATGCGGGGTGGTCGGAGTGCAGCTGGCCGCCGCGAGGAACGCCAGGGCGGCGAGGACGGAGCCGCTCAGGAGCGAGCGTTGCCGGCAGTGCCTGGACAACCTGGAGAGGCAGGACAAGTTGGAGAACCAGGACAGCCTGGAGAACCGCGAGAGCCTGTGCCTGGAGTGCCGCGAGTGCCTGGAGTGCCTGGAACGCCTTGAGCCAGGGGTGCCGGGGCAGCCGGTCATCGCCGGCGGGCCTTCTGGGCACTCTGCTCGAGCCGGAAGTCCCGCACGTCGGTGAGCATGATCGGCTGCGCCATCTCGTAGAGGCGGCTGACCAGCATGGCCGGCAGGCGCGTGCCGAGGGCGGCAGCCTCGTCCCAGGTCGGGTCAGGGTCGCGCCCGCGATCCAGGCTCCGGCTCTTGCCCGACGCGGTCTCCACCGTGGCGGCAGGCAGCCGGTAGTTGGTGGTGAAGATGGTGGGGAGGCGGCGGGTGTACCGGGTGTTGATCACCAGGTAGAGCACGTCGCGGATCCAGGGGGTCGGCTGCTGCGCGCCTAGCTCGTCGAGCACCAGCAGCTGGGTCTCCATCAGCGGCGTCAGCACGGCCTGGGTCGATTCCGACGACGCCTGGCCGAAGGTGGACTGCATCTGGTTGAAGAAGCTGTTGAGCTCGACGAAGCGGCAGCGCACCCGGTAGCGCTCGATCACCTCGAAGAGCACGCTCACCGCCAGGTGGGTCTTGCCGACCCCGGGAGGGCCGATGAACAGCAGCCCCGAGTGGGTGAACCCCTCCGTCGTCAGGAACTCGTTCGTGTAGCGTTGCACCGCGCCCCGCGCCGCCAGCAGCTCGGGGTACTTCGGCGTCGTGCCGCCGGGCACCCGGAAGTTGGCCAGCCGGCACTCGCGGTAGCGCTCCGGGATGCCGGCCGCCGCGATCAACCGCGGCACCACGTCGTACTGCCGGCAGAAACAGGGCCGCGCGGTGCCGGCGCCGCCGTCGAGCTGCACCACCCACCCGCGCCCGCCGCAGCTCGGACAGACGGCCCGCTCGACATCCTGGACTGCCATGGCGAAATCGTAGCACGCGGACCGGCCGGGGGTAGTGGGTCAGTCCAGCCGCGGGAAACTGACCCACTACCCGGCCGGGAGGCGGTGATATGATCTCATCATCTCTTACAGCACTGGCTCTCGCATCACCGTGGACCGCCGCGCCCTGATCGAGGATTACCCATGCGCCGACTTCCCTGCCTCCTGTTCCTGTGCTTCCTGTGCGCGTGCGCCGGCGCGCAAGCCGCCGAACCGCCGCCGCTCGCCGTCCAGGCCGCGAGCCGGGCGCCCACGCTGGGGCACGGTGCGATCGCGACGGCCGAGAGACGCGGCGGGCGCTGGGAGCTCGCGCTTGCCGGCGAGGCGTTTGCGGCCGGGCATCCGGTGGTGGCTCCCGAGAAGGTGCTGTTCGAGATCGGCTCGATCTCGAAGGTGTTCACCGGGCTCCTGCTCGCCGATGCGGTCGTCGACGGCAAGCTCGCGCTGGCCGATACCCTCGCGCAGCGTCTGCCGGTGAAGTTCGAGCACCCCGAGACGGGGGCCGTAACCCTGCGGCAACTCGCGACGCACACCTCCTGCCTGACGCGGCTGCCGGACAACATGACGCGGGCCGACACCGCGAATCCTTATGCCCTGTACGACGATCGCGCGCTCTTCGAATACCTCGCGACCGCCCGGCTCGATGGCCATCCCCCGTGCGCGCCGGAGTACTCGAACCTGGCGTTCGGAGTGCTTGGCGTCGTGCTCGAGCGAGCTTATGGCAAGCCGTGGGAGACCCTGGTGCACGAGAAGATCACCGGCCCGCTCGGCATGGTGGACACGGTGCAGCACCTCTCCCCCGAGCAGCGGACGCGCCTTGCCGATCCCTGGGATGGCAAGCAGCCCGCACACGAGTGGACCTTCGACGCGATGGCGGGCTGCGGCGCGCTGCGCTCGACGACGGCCGATATGAGCAAGCTCGCCGAGGCGTTGCTCGCGGGCGCCAAGGGACCGTTGGCCAAGGCCTGGCCGCTGCTCGCGGGCGACTACGTCGAGATGCCGGTGATCGGCGGTAAGGTCGGACTGGCGCTCGAGCACGTCACCCTCGACTCGAAAGATGGCTTCGGTGACAGCTACGGCCATGAGGGCGGCACGGGCGGCTACCGCAGCGTCGTCGAGGTCTGGCCGGCGAACGGCCGCGCCGTCGTCGTCCTGGCAAGCAACGCCGTCGCCCTACCGCTGGCGTGGCTCGCGGTCTGGCGGACCTCGGGAGAGGAGCGCGTCGCGCGCCAGGAAGTCGCGCTGCCCCTGGCGACGCTCGGCGACTACGTCGGCATGTACTCGATCGACAAGCAGCTGCGCTTCACCATCCTGCGGCGCGGCGACGGCCTGGTGGCGCGGCTCACCGGTCAGCCGTTCTTCGTCATCTTCCCGAGCGCGAAGGACGAGTTCTTCTACAAGGTCGTCGATGCGCAGCTCAGCTTCCACCGCAACGCCGCCGGCGCGGTCGACCTGCTGACGCTCCATCAGAACGGCCGCGACATGCCCGCCAAGCGCGACCCATCTCCCGCCCCCCGGATCGAGTTCCCCAACGCCGCCGCCCTCGCCGGCTACGCGGGCGAGTACGATTTCGGAGCGTTCCAACCAGGAGCGAAGCTCACCGTCACCGCCAGCGCCGACACGCTCTTCGTACAGCTCACCGGCCAGCAAGCGTCGCCGGTGTTCTGCGTGGCGCGCGACAGGTTCGAGTACGACGTGGTGGTGGCGGCGGTGACGTTCGAGAGAGACGTGGCGGGTCAGGTGGTGGCGGTGACGCTTCACCAGAACGGCATGGACATGCGAGCCCCGCGCAGGTAGCGGCGCGCGCCTGTCGATCCTGGCGCGAGGCTCGCCGGCGAACCTTCGCCGGCGAACGCGGTTCACGAGTAGCGCTTGCTCAGCGGTCCGCCCTGGACCTTCACCAGCGCGCCCTGGCGCTCCATGGCCTGGCGGCGTTCCGCCGCTTCGCGGCGGACGTAGTCGAGCAGGCGGTCGACCTCGCCCTGCATCTGCTCCATGTGCGCCTTCATGTTGAGGATCACCTCGACGCCGGCCAGGTTGACGCCGAGATCGCGGGTCAGGGCGAGGATGATCTCGAGGCGGCGGATCGCCTCCTCGTCGTAGAGGCGGGTGTTGCCGGAGCTGCGTTCCGGCTTGATCAAGCCCTCGCGCTCGTAGAGGCGCAGGGTCTGCGGGTGGATGCCGTAGCGCTCGGCCACCACGCTGATCATCACGTACTTGGGTCGGCTAGGACGGCCCCGGGCTGGCATCAGCTCTCGCCTCTCACTTGCTCGCGGCCCCCAGCTTCGGGACGTGGACCCGCAGGATGCCATGGTCGAGGCCGGCGGAGATGCCGTCCGCGTCGATCGCCGCGCCGAGCTCGAAGCTGCGGCGGAAAGGTCCGTAGCTGCGCTCCATGCGGAGGAAGTTGCGATGCTCGCCGGGCGGCTGGCGGCGGCCGGACAGCTCCAGCCACCGCTCCCGCACCTGCAACTGCACGTCCTCCCGCCGCACCCCCGAGAGCTCCGCGAACAACAGGTAGGAATCCGCGGTCTCGATCACGTCGACGGCCGGCGCCCAGCTGCCGGGCGCGCCGGACTCGCGCTCCTCGATCTCCGCGGCGACCAGGGCCCGCTCGAACAGGCTGTTGATGCGGTCCTGGATCCGCGTCAGCTCGTCGAGGTAGATCTTGCGGAACGGGGCCATGGCGGCTGGCTCAACGCTTCTCGTCCACGTCGACGTACTCGGCGTCGATCACCTCGTCGGAGGCCCCGCCCCCGCCTGGTGACCCCGGTCGGCCCGCGCCACCGCCGGCCGATCCGCCGGGGCCGCCACTGGTGGCACCCCCATCGCCGCCGCCGCCAGGACCGCCGCCGGCTGCCGTTCCATGGCTCTGGTCACTGCCCTGGTACAGCTTCTCGGCCAGCTTGTGCGAAGCCTGCTCGAGCTTCGAGGTCGCCTGCTTCATCTTCTCCGTGTCCTCGGACTCGAGCGCCTGCTTGGCCTCGGCGAGCGCCTGTTCGAGCTGCCCCTTCTCGTCCGGCCCGAGCTTCTCCTTGTGCTCGTTGTAGGTCTTCTCGGTGTTGTAGGCCAGGGCGTCGAGCTGGTTGCGGGTCTCGACCTGCCGGCGGCGCTCCTTGTCCTCGTCACTGTGCGACTCGGCTTCCTTGACCATGCGCTCGATCTCGGCGTCGTTGAGGCCGGAGGAGGAGGTGATGGTGATCTTCTGCTCCTTGCCGGTGCCGAGGTCCTTGGCCGAGACGTGCACGATGCCGTTGGCGTCGATGTCGAACGCCACCTCGATCTGCGGCCGGCCGCGCGGCGCCGCCGGGATGCCGTCGAGGTGGAACTTGCCTAGGGTGCGGTTGTAGCGCGCCATCTCGCGCTCACCTTGCAGCACGTGCACCTCGACCGAGGTCTGGTTGTCCGCCGCGGTCGAGAACACCTCGGTCTTGCGGGCCGGGATGGTGGTGTTGCGCTCGATCATCTTGGTGAAGACGCCGCCCAGCGTCTCGATGCCGAGCGACAGCGGCGTGACGTCGAGCAGCACGACGTCCTTGACGTCGCCGCGCAGCACGCCGCCCTGGATGGCGGCGCCGATCGCCACCACCTCGTCGGGGTTGACGCCCTTGTGCGGCTCCTTGCCGAAGAAGTCGCGGACGACCTTCTGGATCGCCGGCATGCGGGTCTGGCCGCCCACCAGCACGACCTCGTCGATCTCCTTGGCGCTGACCTTGGCGTCTTCCAGGGCGCGCTTGCACGGGCCGATGGAGCGCTGCACGAGATCCTCGACCAGCTGCTCGAGCTTGCTCCGGGTGAGCCGCAGGTTGAGGTGCTTCGGACCGGAGGCGTCGGCGGTGATGAAGGGCAGGTTGATGTCGGTCTCCACCGCCGAGGACAGCTCGATCTTGGCCTTCTCGGCAGCTTCCTTCAGGCGCTGCAGGGCCATCGGGTCGGTGCCGAGGTCGATGCCCTGGTCCTTCTTGAACTCCTCGAGCAGCCAGTCGATGACCCGCTGGTCGATGTTGTCGCCACCCAGGTGGGTGTCGCCGTTCGTGGCCTTGACCTCGACGACGCCCTCGCCCACCTCGAGGATCGAGATGTCGAAGGTGCCGCCGCCAAAGTCGTAGACCGCGATGGTCTGGTCCTTCTTCTTGTCCAGGCCGTAGGCCAGGGCCGCCGCCGTCGGCTCGTTGACCAGCCGCTCGACGGTGAGGCCGGCGATCCGCCCGGCGTCCTTGGTCGCCTGGCGCTGGGAGTCGTTGAAGTAGGCAGGCACGGTGATCACCGCCTGGTCGACCTTCTCGCCGAGGTAGTCCTCGGCGGCCTGCTTCAGCTTGCCCAGGATCATCGCCGAGATCTCGGGCGGCGAGAACTTCTTGCCCTCGACGACGACGCGGACGTCGCCGTTCTCGGCGCGCTCCACGGTGTAGGGGATCATCTTCATCTCCTCGGTCACCTCCGAGTACTTGCGCCCCATGAAGCGCTTGATCGAGAAGATGGTGTTCTTCGGGTTGGTTACAGCTTGCCGCTTGGCGACCTGGCCCACGAGGCGCTCGCCGCCCTTGGTGAAGGCCACGACCGAAGGCGTGGTGCGGTTGCCCTCGGCATTCGGGATCACCTTCGCCTCACTGCCCTCCATGACCGCCACGACGCTGTTCGTCGTGCCCAGGTCGATACCGATAATCTTGCTCACTCGTCTCCTCCTCTCAATCGCCGGGCCCTCGAAACGGAGCCCTGCAATAGGGTCAGATTCTAAAACCTTAGTGGCGCCCTGTCAAATCCACGCCACACCCATGTTGACAAGGTGGCGCGCAGATTTATTCCTCAGGGGTTCGCGGGAGGCTGGGGTGGAGACCTAGGAGGCCTAAGAACGCCTTCTATCTAGTCTGGCCGGGCCGTCAGCGGCGGGACTCCCCCCGGACCTCGCTTTGGGCGAGGCTCTGGCGCGGGCCGGCGGAGGACTACGATGGCCTCGCCCAAAGCTCGGCCGGGAGGAGTCCCGCCGCTGACGGCCCTCCTTCTTCTCTCCGCGACTCTGCGGCCACCTGGTCTTCGGTATCTCCGAGGCCTTCGAGGGGCACCGGAGCCGGGACAGGGAATCGCCCGGCCGCCTTCGATGGTGTCGAGAGGCAATTCAAAGAAGGACCTGCCGGAGTTGGCGAGGGTGCCCGAACGGAGTTGGGTGGCCGGAGGGACCTGTAGCCGGAGTGGGAGGAAGGGAGGTCCCCAGGCGACGGGGCGAATGTCCCCCCTCCAGGCCCCCCCTCTGAGCCCGTATGGGCGAGGGGTCATAGTCCTCTGCCGCCGCCCACTAGCCTAAGACCCCTCGCCCATACGGGCTCAGAGGGGGGGCTGAGGGGGGGCATTCGCCCCGTCGCCTGGGGACCGGCCGGGAGGGGTTCCCCGGAGGCCCTCAATCCAGCAAGACGATGGGTGGCCCCTTCTGAGGGCTGGTCTGGGAGAAGGATGGGTCGAGGAGGAAGTTCCCGGCGATCGAGCCGCTGGTGTCCGCGTCGGCGAGGGGCTTGCCTGCATCGGTGGCCTGCAGCGTGTAGCCGTCCTCGCGTACCGAGTAGAGGAGCGGCTCGCCCCCCGGGTCGGTGAGATCGGAAGGCGAGAGCAGGCCGGAGTCGCGCAGCTGTCCGAGCTGGTCCGGGAAGCGCCCGTCGCGCAGGCAGGCGGTCTTGGCGGCCGTCTCGATCTTGCCGTAGAGCGACTCCCGCTGGTTGCGCACGAAGGCGGCGCGCTCCCCCTGCTCCCAGGGCAAGGACAGCAGCAGCCGCTCCGGAGCCTGCCGTGCCGCGACCAC
>Ga0209524_1000054_pt1 | contig 12129 bp, 9 predicted proteins | sample JacPinW_OM1H0_M1_FD_187956 | JGI IMG/M metagenome (GOLD analysis project Ga0209524, IMG submission 187956) | Forest soil microbial communities from Algoma, Ontario, Canada - Jack Pine, Ontario site 1_JW_OM1H0_M1 (SPAdes) (version 2) | ecosystem: Environmental > Terrestrial > Soil > Boreal... | reverse complement strand
CCGCAGCGCCCGTGCCAGCGGCCCCTCCGCCCCCCCGCTCAAGCACTGAAGCCCGGCCGAGTGCTCCGCGATCATCTCCCAGGAAGCCCGTGCCTCCCCCTTCGCCCGCCCCGCCGCCGCCGCCGACAGCAGCCGGCACAGGTTCCGATATCCCGCCCGGTTCTCGACCAGCAGAGTGACCCGGGGAGCGAGGTCGTCAGCCCCGGAGTCGTCGCCAGGAGCGCCGGCGGCGCCCGGGGAGGACGGAGAGGACGGAGAGGACGGGAAGGACGAGGCGGTGGCCGGTCCCGCGCCGGCCGGCCCTGCCGTCCGACCCTGCCGTCTGCGTCCCCGTGCCGGCAGGGAAGGGTCTGAAGGATTGACCAGGGCCACGGAGGGCCAAGAAGCAGGCTCCGGCACCAGCCCAAGAGGCCCCCGCTTGCCCGCCCGCCCCGCCCGCTGCAAGGCCTCCCGCAGCCCGCGGGTCCCTTCTCCCCACGCAAAGTAAGCCTCCGGCGACAGCACCACTTCCGCCCCCACCAGCGCCCGCACCCCCGTCCGCCGAGCCGCCTGGTAGAACCGTGGAGCCCCATACACCCCATGCACATCCACCAGAGCCACCGCCGGCATCTCCACCTCCGCCGCCCGCTCCATCAAGTCCTCCGGAAGAGACGCCCCGCGGAGGAAGGAGAAGGCCGAGGCGCCGTGGAGCTCCACGTAGGGGGTCGGAGTGGCCCGGCGCTGGCGGCGCGGTCGCCGGACTGTCTCGTCGGCCGCTTCCCGGGGGCCGGGGCGGTCGCTGTGACCCGGACCACGCAGAACCTTCTTATCCCGTCCCATGAGGTACCTCGGACTCTCGCCGTCGCTCTCAGGACTTTAGGCGGTAACAACGCGTAAGTCAAGAGCCACGAGCTACGACCTGAAGCGCACGGACCGGCTTGGTTCAGATTCGGCCGCGCCAGAAGCGGGCGGCCGAATGGAAATGGACACGAGCTGTCAACGCCGCTTCACAGCCTGTGCGACCTCGGCCTTGACGGCACCCCAGTCGAGGAGTTGGACCTTGCCCTGATCCACCTGCTCGATGCGCGTTCGACTTCGGCGTCCCAAGCCGCTTCGACTCTCGCCTCAGGGATGCCATCGAGGCTGGCAATCAATTCGGCGGCAATTCGGGCGCGGTCTTCGCTGGGCAGCTTGAGCACGGAATCCAGCAAGGCTTCCGCGGAGATGCTCATGCGCTCATTCTAGCCGTTCCGGGTGACACGATCTATGAAGAAAACCAGATCATGCGGCGGCGCTCTCAAATCGGATGGCGTCGCCCACTTCTTCCGAGCTCAGGCCGTATTCAGTAGCGAGATCGTCCAAGCTAAGACCTGCGTCAACCATGTCAGTCAGCACAGCCGTGCTGATCCCGCGATAGGCCGTAACCGGGGTACCAAAGGACACTAAGGGATCAATCATGATCGTAGTCCGCGGCTTCCCGAGCGGGTCCGGCATCCACGGGTACAATCTGACGGGAACTCCTTCAGGGTCGTGTACCACGGCTTCCAGGTGATGCTCAAACGCGCTGCGAATAACGATCTGTCCACTCGTCGGCACCCCGATCAGCTTGAAGTAAAGGTCGAGGAACTTTCGCCCTCCAGCTGCACTCAGCTTCGGGCTGATTAGCAGACGATCGATTCCCAGCCTGTCCTGCACGTCGTCTATCGCCTTTCGTACATCGCCCATAGAGATGCCGTGCTTCGTACGCAAGGCACGAAGAACATGTGCCTCGACCAGATTCGAGAAAGAAAGCCGCCTGTTGTCCGGGACAGCCTTCCTAATGACTGGCTTGAAATGCTGCCGCGGGTAGTCGAGCCCAAGAAACCAGGCGCGAATCGTCTGCGCAGGAATGGACAGGTACCGCGCCGCCTCAGCCATCGTATAGGAGGGACGGTCCTGCGGAGCAACCTGATCGCCAGCCGATTTCATCACTTGGACCTCGTGCCCTAGTCCTGCGTCGATCCCTTTAAGGATAGCGCATCCGCAAAGCGCGCGCGGCATGGAGAAAAGCCCTGGACGAGATCGACGCCGCTCTGCCGCCTTGAAAGTCTCATTAGGCGGACCGCATCGATAAGAGAGCCACTCCGAGACGACGCGCATCGCCAGCGATCGGAATGGCGCAGGATCGCGTCGTGGTAGTCGTCGTCCAAAGAGGCGTCGGCTGGGGTGCTCACGCCTTTCACTATGAGCCGTTCTGAGCGCTCAGCGGTGAGGGGCAGAGGTCTCGAACTCGGACGGAGCTCCGGTGCCGATGATTCATCACCGATAGCCGTGTACGCGGTCAACCTCACGGTACATTGATCGGGGCGCCGACGGCAGCGGGCTGCAGTCCACCATCAACTTCGTCGGGTGAGAAGGATAACTCGAAATTATCGCGATGAGCATATGACCAGCAAGGAACTCCTGAGACGCGCCTTGGCAGTTATTCCGGGCGGTGGCCAAACCGATACGAAGACGCCGGCCTTCCGCCTTTTGGGGATACAGCCGTCCTTCTTCAAGAAAGGGCGCGGGACTTATGCGCAGGATGTCGACGGCGACTGGTGGCTGGATTGTCAGATGGGTCTCGCAGCGTACGTCCTAGGGTATGCCGACAAGTTAGTCAACGAATACGTCGCAAAACAGTCGACAACCGGATCGTTGTTCTCCCTGTCCTCACCTCTCGAGCTCGAGGTAGCAGAGCTGCTCCTCGAAATCTTCCCTGAGTTCGAGATGGTGCGGTTCGCGAAAAACGGTTCCGACGTTACGAGCGCCGCCATTCGCATCGCCCGCTATCACACTGCGCGTGATCATGTGATTGGCTGTGGCTACCATGGCTTTCAGGACTGGTCGATGGCACTGCGCCCGGAAGTTGGCGGGATCCCAGCGAGCGTGAGGCAATTGACACATGGCAACGAGGACGTTGACCTTCTGGATGCTCTAACCAAGCTGGAAGCTGGCGCCGAACGATACGCAGCCGTCATCGTCGACACCGGGGGGTACGGTTTACCCGACTTCGCCCTTCTGCGGCTTCTGCAGGAACGGTGCCGTTTCAACAGGGTCGTCTTCATAATGGATGAAGTGGTTTCTGGCTTCCGCGTCGGCCTGCGCGGGACAATGGGTGAGTGCGGAATCGTGCCCGACCTGCTCTGTCTCGGAAAAGCGGTCGCCAACGGCTTTCCGCTCTCGGTCCTAATGGGTGCGAAGCATCTGATGCGCCTTGCTCCCGCCGCCGGCATGTCGTCCACGTTCGGGGGTGACTGCATCGCGCTGGCCGCGGCTAAGGCGACACTGGAGCAGCTCATGAATGGAGAGGTGAACGCTAGAATCATCGCTCAGGGTACTACGCTGATGCAAAGCATCGCCTCTTCGCTTCGCCGCCATAAGCTTGAGGCAAGACTGCGCCTCGTCGGCTATCCAGCATTGTTTGATCTCACCACAGTGAAGGACGATATCAATCGGTGTCGGATTATCCGCAATCTCATGCGTGCCCTAGCAGGGCATAAAATATTCTGGCAGGAGTCGTTCGTCATTTGTCGCGATTTCGGGGCCAAGGAATCGGCTGTCGTCGCCGCAGCGGTCGACGAGGCATTGGGGCAGCTATCCACGTTGCTAGCAGAGGATAAGTTAGAGGAGGCGGATCAAGCAGTCGCTCGCGAAGAGCAGATGTACATAGACTCGATAACCGGAGGAATACAATGACGGTGGACCACACGCTCATCGTCCCGGTTCACAACGGCTCCACATTCATTCATCTTTTCTGGCACTCGTTGTTGCCAAACACGCTCGACCAGAGCGAAATTATCGTCGTCGACGATGGCTCGCGCGAGGACATACAACGTTTAGTCCCTCGGCTGCCGGCCGCCCTGAAACCTCGCGTTCTCCGCAACGACGCGGCGCAAGGGTATGCAAAGGCGGTAAACCTCGCGCTTGCCAGTGCGCGTGGAGAGTATATTTACCTTCTCAACACAGATCTAATCCTCGGCAGTGGCGCGTTGGCATTGCTTTACAAGTATCTGCGGAGTGATTCGCGGATTGGCATTGTCGGCGCGAAACTGCTGTACCCGCAGACCGGCAAAATTCAACACTTCGGCCTGGCTTTCTCGCCGACTCGCAAGTTTCACATTTTTACTCATATGGACCCAGGTCACCCACTAGTAAGCGTGCCGTGCGAGTTTCAAGCAGTCACGTTTGCTCTGTGTGGAATCAAACGCGCGCTAGTCGCTGAAATCGGTTATCTCGACGGCAAATATTGCAATGGCTGCGAAGACATTGATTTCTGCCTGCTTGCTGGGGAGCATGGGTACCGTAACGTCGTTCCGCCCGAGGTAGTCTCATACCACTGGGAAAGCCTTTCCGGGGATGGCGCCCGTCATGTAGCGACCCTCGAAAACGAAGCGCGCTTTTGGAGCAGATGGAGCGGCAAGATAAAAATTGACATCGGTAGCTATGTTGGCAGGAGCCTGTCCTTCTTCCTTGACGCTCACCCCCAGTTGAGGGCGCTGGACTTCACGGTGGTGAACTTCTCGCCGGGCAACGACTTTGAGTATATCATGGCAGCGATGGAACCACTATTCGCGCATTACGACGAATTCGCGATCTGGGATTATTCACGAGCCTCGCGTAACAATGGGCAAATCTGGTTGGCCATGGCACTTCCCTTTGACGCTGTCCGAGCGCCGCGTCCCTTTATTTTTGTGGTGCCTGAGTATCCACTACTTATTGGCAATCATTACTGGCTTTCAAGCAGGCAGCAGTTCTGCTCCCACGACGTCATCGTCGATCACTATGGCAACGTTATGCGCGCGACCGAGCCCATATTTCTAGCCCATGCTGCCCGGCAAAAAGGACCCATGGATGCATCATGATCGTACCAGATCATCTCGGCTCCATTCGGTCGATTGTGAATCCCCGGACGGAAATATATTACGGATCCGGTTCAGTCGCCAAGGGTGACTTCGTTGTTAGCCTGCTGCGGGACAATCTGGCATCCCGCCACGTTCTTATCGCAGACGAGCGTGTGCATCGCCTCTACGGCAGACGCCTTGCTGCCGTCATGGGTGCCGCCGGAGTAGATTTGAAAATATGCCTAGTGCCATCGTTGGAGTCGTCGAAGTCCGTGGATGTGTATCTACGGCTAGTCGAGCAGACCTTAACTTCCGGCGTCGACAAGGGTTCGCATGTCATAACGCTCGGTGGCGGCGTGACTAGCAATGTGGGCGGATTTGTTGCCGCGACAGTGTTCCGCGGTTTGCCTTTGATCCACCTCCCGTCCTCGCTGATGGCGCAGCTTGACGCTTGCATCGACGTGCGGCAGGCCATCAATCACCGCCATGGCAAAAACTTGATCGGCGCACTCTACCCACCGAGAGCGGTGGTCGTTGATCCTGCCTTGCTCACCACCCTTCCAACCAGGCACCTGAGAAGCGGCATAGCCGAGGCTGTTAAACACTCACTGACTCAGAGCCGGGCATTCTACCGCCATTTGCTCGACCAAGCCGCGCATTTACGGGAGAGCGAGTTCCTTGAGCGCGTAGTGCGTGAGACAATCAGGCTGAAGCTTTCTCTGATGTCTCGTCGTGCCCGCGGTGACGCCGATTCCTATCTTCAATATGGACACTGCATTGGGCATGCAATTGAGACCGCCTCGCACTATTCGCAGCTCCACGGCGAGGCAATCGCGATTGGAATGACGATCAGCGCCGAGATCGCTGTCAGTATGAAACTTGCCGGTCCGACTTTGGTCCGCGAGCATCTGTCAGTCCTGCGGGCGTATTGCTTGCCGGTCAGCCTGCCTCGTGAGGCTAGCATCGACGCGGTCATGGAAGCAATTGCTCACGACAAGAACACGCGTCTGAGTACTCCGCGGATGGGCCTCTTGCGCCGAATTGGTTGCCTCTACCGCTCGAACGATGACCTATTCGCACATGTCGAAGCCGATGTGCTGCGGAAACACTTGGCGACAAGCAGAATGCGGAAGCCGAAGGTCGAGAGGAGAAATGCCTGTGACGTTCGTAGACTTTGATCACATAGCCGAGAACGTGCCAAATTTCAAGGAGAGATGGACTGCGGCCGCCAGGCGGGGCCCCGCCTTCATCGTCATCGACGACCTGCTGAGGCCGTCTCGGCAGAGGGAGATCTTCGACAGCTTCCCCTCACCGTCGTGGGCCGAGTGGCAAAGCATTGGCAACAGACTCCAGGCAGAGAAGCTCTCGAACGAGCGAATTGAGCGGTTCCCGGCTAGTCTTGCTACTCTCGTTCACGAGTTGAATTCCGGCCCGATGGTGCGCCTTTTGGAGGAGTTTACTGGAATCGCAGGCTTGCTGCCCGATCCACATCTTTGGGGTGGCGGGCTCCACCTTACGAGGCCGGGCGGATACCTCTGGCCTCATACGGACTTTCTCCAAGGTCAACACCCAAGGTTGAAGCGCATTATTAACCTGATCCTATATGCCCACGAACGGTGGGAGCCTGGGATGGGCGGTGACTTCCAGGTGTGGAAGGGAGGCGCCGTCGCCGAAAGCATCTCGCCGACGCCCGGCCGTTGCGTTATCCTGCGCACCGATCCCGTATCCGTCCATGGCGTCTCTCAGGTAAGAGGGAGACTTGACCGCAAGTCGGTGGCGTTATTCTATTACACCATCACAAGCTTGGATGGCGCTCTGGCTGACAGCACCACTGGGTGGCAGCTGCGCCAGACGCCGGCGGGCGCGGCCGTTGGCCCGTTTCGCAGACGCATCGCAGCCGCTCTAATGTGGACTGCGGTAGGCCTCAGGAGAGCGTCGATCGGCGTGAGTCGACAGGCAGAGCGGGTGATGACTGGACGACGATAGCCAATGCTGACCCGCCGCACCCATCCTAGCCACCATATGGATAGTATTCGTTTTCTCCTTCCCACAAGAATATGATCTTGTCTTTGAAGAAGGCTTGGCGACTCCTTTGGAACCCACTCTCAGCCTGGGCAGGAATAAATTCCTGCAGCCCCGCACGTTCCGAGACCGGAAGAAGGCTCGTAAGACGCCGAAGCGGATGACTCAGATGACGTTGCCGCCACCTCCGCTCTTCGGGCTGTCGCGCCCGGAGGTCCGCTTCGAGCAGTGCCGTTGCGCGCTGGCAGTGGAAAAGACTTGCCTCCCTATCGCCGTGAACCGACAGCCACTGAGCGAGATTCAAGTGGCCGCGCCACAAGGATTCCAGGTTGCTGCTCCTAAATGCGATCTCAATGCTCTCCATGTACCACTCCACGGCAGTTCGATCGCTCAGAAGGCTTAGCGTGACTCCCAGCATGAGACTCGCCGCAACCTGCTCTTGTTTCAAGCCATAGAACTTCGCGTGCTCAAAGTCGCGCTGGAGCTGTGTAACGGCGCGTCGCTGAAGAAACTGGCGAAGGTGAGTCGATAGCCCCCTCTCGCGTAGGAAGAGTTCCACAGTCTCGCCGATGACTAGGGTCGTGCTCGCTAGGATTCCGTAGTGTGGATGCCAGCCCTTGGCAGGGACCAACGCGACGCTTTTCTTTAGCTGCCGGACTGCCTTCTTGGGAGATCTGTGTAGAAGCACCGCGCCGTAGTCCAACAAATTAATGTGAGACAGCAAGCGCCCCTGGCTGACATTTTTAATGTGGGCGTCGAGTGCCGCAGTGGCGGCCTCCATGCACCGCAGCGCCTCAGCGTAATTGCCGTCCATCCAATGCGCCTCGCCAAGCCTGTTAAGTAGTCGGCAGTAGAGTGCGCGCCATCTACCATCGTTATTGCCACGCCGCGTAGCATGAAAAGTGAAATAGGCCTCGCAGATTTGGCGCGCGTCGGTCAGGTGCCGAACAGATTCGTGAGACCTTAGCAGGTCGGTTTTGGTGTTGGCAAGCTCAACCAGTGAAGCGGCGCGCATGTAGCTTAACGTTGTTCGAAGGGCAATACCAGGCGATGGTGTGTTACGCAAAAACTCGGCGATGGACTCCAAGATCGCTACTAGCTGGTCCGCGCCAAGTGCCCAATCCCGAACCTCGATTGAAAATCGTGCCAGTTTTGATTTCAAGCGCAACGAGCTGATAAGCTCTTTTGATGGACTGACACTTGCCACGCGCGATCGTGCCGGCACTTGCAGGAGCGTTTCTATAACCTGAATTGCCAGCTGATACTGATGCGAACGCTCTGCCTTATCGAGGGCCTCTGCAAGGAGTTGGTTTATACGTTGACTGCCTGCCCGCGGAGAGTTGCAGCGGACCAATGCCTCCTCGTAGAGCACGTCGGCGCTCTTCCGACGCAACCGGCGGTACCAGTCGAGGTAGACATTTACAATACTCCTTCGCGCAGACGCGCTCAATGGCCAGTCGCGCACGACTTGGTAATAGTTCTCGTGCTGGAAGCCGACATACGCCGAGCCTCCAACTTGAAGCAGCTCGACCTCATGAACAGCGGCGGCCGGCGTGTGACTAGCTAGGGCGCGATAAAGTAGCGCGAACAGACCAGCGTCGACCCGGTCCTTGATGAAGCCGACGGCCTTAATGAGAAGGGCTAGCTCTGGCAGAATGTTCTCGATGAATTGCAGGCGCAGGGAGATCAACTCGTGAACGCTCGTCGGCACGCGATATGAGCGCACCGGTAGTTTCGCAAGGTACATCAGGCCAGTGCGCGTATTTCTCGCTACCGTTCCCTCCTGCCGCAGGAGCTTGATTTGCTCGATCATGTGAAAGGGATTGCCCTGTCCGTAGCGACGAACCTCCTCGACCAAAACGTCTTGGTGTGGGATGAGCTCGTGGGTGATGCTACGGGAGGACGACTGCGTATTCTCGAAAAGGTGGGCAAGAAAGGCCCGACTCTCACTGCTCGTGAATGGCGCCACCACCAGCTTTTCAAGGGCATAGCGACTGACGAAGCTTTCAAAAATGACAGTGGATCCCCGGTGAGTTGCGGCGTCACCATCCGGTGTCATGCCAATATTTGTTTGAACGCGACCCTCGAACACCATGAGCACCGCTACCCGATACTCGACAGCGACGTTTCTCAATTGTTGGAGCAGGTCACCGAGCACTTCAAGGGCCTCGAGGCTCGCCCAGTGGAGGTCACTAACATGCAAGATATAGGTGGAGTTCTTTGCCTTGCACAATAAGATGGCTAGCAGAACTCGCAGCATTGCCTCTCGGTTGAAGACTCCAGCATCATAGCCGTCGCTGGAGAAGGCTGCAGCCATCGACCCCTCCGCCGCGCGGTGGAGCGTCGGGTGAAGCATTTTGACGTAAGCTGCGACTCCCTGCAGTGGGTTCACCGGCTCAAGCGAGTCGGCAAGAAGTTCTTGCATCAGAAGTCCGAAGATCCGATAAGGGTGGCTGAGGTCTTGGGGATGCGCGATTGAGATGAACTCTCCTTCACGTTGCTCGCCGAAAAAGCCAAGCTCTTGACAGAAACGTGTCTTTCCCGTGCCGCCCTGCCCTATGACTGCAACGCCTTGTGGAGCATTCGTCTCCGCCTGTTCTAGAAGCTCGATGAAGCGCGTCCTTTGTCGGTGATACGGCTCCCAAAAGAAGACTGGATGGTACTGATCGACAGTCGTGACCGTGCCAAGGGAAGCGTGCGTAAATGCTATTCCGTTGCTCTCAAATACTAGCTCGCCGAGGGCGACGTCGCCAACGTGATAGGTAACTAGTTTGAGAGCAAAATGAGAGGAGAAGGGGTCGGTCGGGTCCAAGCGAAGGCCGTCGGCGGCATGAAGGGCGGCTGGCTTGATCAGAGTTAGGTCCGGAGGGTGATGCCAATGCACGTGTATCGGTTTGCCGCCAAGCAACAGTGATCTGAGGTTCACTCGGACGCTGAACGGTGTTCCAGCCAAGATGCGTTCGGGAATTCGGGTGTCGACCTCAGTGGCCGCAGGGGGAACTGCCGGCAGTTGCTCGACAAAGCTGCGGAGAATTCGCTCGTCGCTAGCGTTTAACGATTGGCGAAAAAGGCTCAGGACCGCGTGCCGATGGATGCTGAGAAGATCAACGATGCTCTGCAGGTCGAGAATTCTGCATTGACGATGGGTCTGCGAGAGGAACAAGCGCTGAGCTTCATCGGTTCGGTTGCGAGAGATCGGCGTCATTAGGAAGACGTAGACGATCGCTGGCCGAATTGACTCAAGCAGCGTTAAAAGGTCGGCGGTGACCGGTCTTCGTACGGTCTTGCTGGCTTTGCACTGTCCGGCAATGACGACCTTGAAGTCCTCGTAGCCGCGGATCGGGAAAAGTTGCTTTTCGCCGTAAAAATCTACTCCGCCGTCGTGCTGCAACGGCGTGACTGTCCATTCGAAATCTGATTCGACCAAGGACATGATGTAGGCACTGAGCACCTCAAAGAGCTGGAGATCTTTCCCCGGGGTCTTGATCCGCAACGACGGCGGGACGAAGCTCGTAGATCGGCGAAGTACGGTGAGGACATCGCTGGTCACCAGAGACCGCAGGTCGCTCGCTCTATGCTGACCTTCACCGCCTGGCATGATAGAGGCTAGACGATAATTTCGAGTTATCGACGGCCCGGGGCCGGTTGACGCCAATCCTTCATGTTTGCACCCTAAGCGAATCATAGCAGATAGTGTGCTGCTGCAGAAGGAGGGGAGCTGTCTAGCTTGTTCGGAGAAGCTTCCTCGGGTGCCTCGACGTAAGTATTTGGCTATAGCCATAAGCGTTGACCGCAGTATAGATCTGCGTGGTGGTTATCGAGCTATGTCCTAGAAAAGACTGAATATAGCGAATGTCAACGCCTTGCTCGAGGAGAAGGGTCGCGACCGAGTGACGGAGCATGTGTGGGGTCAGGTGGAGGGACAAGCCAGCGTGGGCTGCGTGGCGGCCAAGCATCGACCGAACGGACTGCTCTGAGAGGCGGCGGCCGAGGCGGTTGTGGAAGAAGAAGGGGTGGAGAGGCGAGGGGTCGAGCCAAAGGGTTTGGTAGTTGAGGAGCGCGGCTAAGCTGTCCCGGTCGGGGAGATGGAGGAGGCGCTCTCGGGACCCTTTGCCCAGGATGCGGATGCGACCTTGGGTGAGGTCCACGTCCTCCAGCTTGAGCTGGCAGATCTCGCCGACCCGAGCTCCAGTGGCGAACAGGGTCTCAAGAACGGCGATGTCCCGCACGAGGACCCTGAATTGGGGAGTGGCCGGGCTCTGAATTGCCTGCTTGGCCTCGTATATGTAATGGAAAAGGCGTTTGAGGTCGGGTAGGGAAAGGCCCCTCGGGAGGCGCTTGGTCTCTTTGATGCGGACGTCCATCTTGCGAAAGGGGTTGACGGCTATGAGATCCTCTCGTTCCAGGAAGTGGAAGAGGGCCTTGAGGGAGGCGACCTTTCGCTTCACGCTCTTCTCGGCGAGGCCGGTGAAGAGGGTCTTGATGTAGAGGCGAAGGGCGACCTTGTCGATGGCTTCGAGGTGGGTCGCGGGGAGGTTGGCGGTTAGGAACTCGGAGACCTGGCGGAGATCGATCGAGTAGGCTTTCAGGGTCTTGGGGCTGAGGTTCTTTTCGTAGCGGCAGTGGAACAGGAACTGCTCGATCGCTTCCTTCAGCGTCATCCTGTAGCCCTTTCCCGATATGTCGAAACGCCCATGATAGTGCCCGGAGGTTAGAAGTCGCCGGGTGCGGTCAGCTGCTCCCGATCAGGAAGGGGCGCGAACTGACCGTAAGTCAAGGCTGCGAGAAGCCTTCGAGGTGGGAATGGTTGGCTGCTGTCAGGTGCCGATGTGGAGGGAGGTGAAGGCAGGCGGATCGCTGGCGGGGAAGGACTCGCGTGACGCTTCGTCGACTTCGTCGATCTCGTCTTGCCTCTCGGTCGAGGACGGCTCCTCGGCCTCTCCTTCGGGGGCGTCTTGCTCTGGTGGGGTGGATTGGCTGACCAGGTAGGCGGTGGGATCGGAGCTGCCGTAGGCTGCCGAAGCCGGCAGCCGCGCTGGACGGTGATGGCGAATCGAGGGGCGGACGGTCGGCAGGTCCATGATGTACCTCCTCGCGGAGTGAGGGGCCCGTGCCCTCAGCGGCTCGGCGCCCAGCTGCGCATCCAGTATCCCACTCCGACCCCCGCAGGTGAGGGTCGCCTCAGTTCTGGGGAGGCGGCGGCGGGGGATTCTGGGGCTGGGGCTGGCCGCGGAGGCCGTCGCGGAGGGACTTGGCGGCGTCTTTG
>Ga0209524_1000053_pt1 | contig 12135 bp, 8 predicted proteins | sample JacPinW_OM1H0_M1_FD_187956 | JGI IMG/M metagenome (GOLD analysis project Ga0209524, IMG submission 187956) | Forest soil microbial communities from Algoma, Ontario, Canada - Jack Pine, Ontario site 1_JW_OM1H0_M1 (SPAdes) (version 2) | ecosystem: Environmental > Terrestrial > Soil > Boreal... | reverse complement strand
GGTTTCGAGTCTTACGCCTGGTGGGGCTCGTTCACCGCCGGGCGCACGCCTCGCGCTATCGTCGATCGTTTCAGCAATGCGTTGGCGGAGACACTGCGCGAACCCGAGATCAAGAGCCGCATCGAGGCTATGCAGATCACGTTGCAGATTGGCGGCCCGGACGTGCAGCGCAAGTTCTTGGCGGACCAGATGAAGCTCTGGGGCCCGGTGGTCAAAGAGCACAACATCAAGACCGATAGCTGAGGAATCGACGAAGGCGAGTAGTGGCAGAAAATGTAATAGCAGCACCATGCTCGCCGGCTCCCTGGCCATGGCGCTTGCGAAGCCAGAGGTGAATAATCAACTGAATGTTCCGCTTGATATCCGTTACGAGTCAGGGCTCACGGTCAAGACTTTGCCCCGTAAGTACGTAAGCTGCTTCTGCTCTAAGGTGGCGGCAATGCTGTGCAGCCTCGGAATGTCAGGCGTCAGCAAGTTTGTCGACATATCGCAGCCCCGCCTTTTGAAGCGGGGGACGCATGTCGTAGAGATCTAGTCCGAGTACACCGGACGCCAATTTCTGCCTCTTTTCCTCCTCGTTTGCCTGCCGCTTCTCAGCCGCGGCAAGGGTATCTGCGATGTCGGCGGCCGGGACGACTACGACGCCGTCATCATCGGCGACAACAACGTCGCCAGGGCGAACCGCTACTCCGGCGCAAACGACAGGAACATTAACAGAGCCGAGCGTCGATTTCACTGTCCCCTTTGCGGATATGGCCCGCGACCAAACCGGGAAACCCATTTCTTTAAGAGCGGCAACGTCCCGGGTGCCAGCGTCAATTACCAGGCCGCGCACACCGCGCGCCTTCAGCGAAGTCGCGAGAAGCTCGCCGAACATTCCGTCGGTATTGTCCGTCGTGCAGGCGACGACGAGCACATCGCCGGCGCGACATTGCTCCGCCGCAACGTGGATCATCCAGTTGTCGCCGGGCTGCGCCAAGGCTGTCACAACGCTCCCGGCAATGCACGCACCAGGCCAAACAGGACGAATGTATGTCTTCATAAGATTTGGTGCGCGACCAGATGCTTCATGGGTCGTCGCGACACCTAACTTCGCAAAACGATCAACAAATTTGAGATCGGCGCGTGGATTGCTCGTTACAACGACAGTCTTCATGTCAAGTCCTCCATAGCGACAGTTTTGGCGGCGCCAAATTGCGCAAGTCGTACACTACGACCGGGTCGAGGCGGTCAATCGTGTGTGTGATGACGCTTTTTCGGTGCCCGCCTTCAGCGCCTTGTTGAGCCCTGGATAAACCCGACGCGCGTTGCCCTCGTATACCTTCCGGCGATCTTGAGCCGACAAGTTCTTCGTCGCCTCTATGTATCGCTTGGTGTCATCGTAATTATGCCCGGTCTCCGGATCGAAGCCGCGCACGGCTCCGATCATCTCGCTGGCGAACAGGATATTGTCGACGGGAATGACCTTCGTCAGCAGGTCGATGCCCGGCTGATGGTAGACACAGGTATCGAAGAAGACGTTCTTGAGGAGGTGGTCGCGCAGCAGCGGCTTCTTCAATTCCTGTGCCAGCCCGCGGTAGCGTCCCCAGTGGTAGGGCGCAGCACCGCCGCCATGCGGGATAATGAACCGCAATGGCGGGAAGTCCTTGAACAAGTCGCCCTGGATCAATTGCATCACAGCCGTCGTGTCGGCATTGATGTAATGGGCGCCGGTCGTGTGAAACGAGGGATTGCAGCTGGTAGAGACATGGATCATGGCGGGAATGTCGAATTCCACCATCTTCTCGTAGATCGGATACCAGTGCCGGTCAGTCAGCGGCGGGCTGTTCCAGTGTCCGCCCGAAGGATCCGGATTGAGATTGATGGCGACGAAACCGTAGTCCTTCACGCATTTTTCCAACTCGGGAATGCAGGTCGCGGGCTCGACCCCGGGACTCTGCGGCAGCATGGCGGCGCCAATGAAATTTTGAGGAAATAGCTTCGAAACGCGAAAGCAAAGCTCGTTGCAGATCGCCGACCAGGTGGATGAAACGGCGAAATCGCCGATGTGATGGGCCATGAAGCTCGCGCGTGGACTGAAGATCGTGAGATCGCTACCGCGCTCCTTCATCTGCTTGAGCTGGTTCTTCTCGATCGACTCGCGCAATTCATCGTCGCTGATTCTCAGCTCGGAGACTTTGGGCATGGCCGAGGGATCCTTGATCCCGGCGATCTGCCGGCTGCGCCAGTCCTCAAGCGCCTTTGGCGCGGTCGTGTAATGGCCGTGGCAGTCAATGATCATCGGAAAGTCCCTCCATCAGACGCGGTCCCACTGGATAGAGACGAAGATACAGCCGGGCTGGATTTGGCGCTCAGGCCAGCACTTCTTCCGGCTCTTCTGCCTCCACATCGCTCTCCTGAGCGAGGACGCTTTGCAGCTTCGTCTCGTCGAGCGCTTTTTCCCATTTACAGACGACTATCGTCGCCACCGCATTGCCGATTAAATTTGTCGGCACGAGCGCTTCTGACATGAAGCGATGTATGCCTAGGATTAGGGCGATGCTGGCCACCGGAATGGTACCGACCGAGGCAAGCGTTGCGGCGAGAACAATGAATGCAGCACCGGTAACGCCGGCGGCTCCTTTTGAAGTCAGCAACAGGATACCGATAAGTCCAAGCTGCTGCTCGATCCCAAGCGGCGTATTGGTCGCCTGCGCGAGAAATACGGCTGCAGTGACGAGATACAGGCAGGTTCCATCCAGATTGAAGGAATAGCCAGTCGGTATCACAAGTCCCACAACCGACTCCTCGCAACCCAAATTCTCCAGCTTGACGAGCATGCGGGGCAGGACGACCTCCGACGACGTGGTCGCGAAGCAGAGCAAAATCTCCTCTTTAATATAGCGCATCAGCTTGATGAGACTGAATCCGGCGAGACGTGCAATCGTCCCGAGAACCACGAACACAAAAAACAGACACGTAAAATAGAACCCAAAGACAAGCTTGCCCAAAGATAGCAAGCTGCCGATGCCGTATGTGCCCACCGTAAATGCAATGGCACCGAACGCGCCAATAGGTGCCGCTTTCATGATGATTCCGACAATGCGGAAGAATGTATGCGAGACAAGCTCGATGATATGCAGCGCGGGCTTGCCCCGCTCGCCCAGGAACGACAGCGCGAATCCGAACAGCACCGAGAAGAACAGGACCTGCAGGATCTCGCCTTCGGCGAAGGCGCCGACGACGGTTCCGGGAATCACATGCAAGAAGAACTCGACGGTGCTCTGCTGCCCTGCCTTGGTGGTGTAGGCCTGGATGGGTTTGGTATCGATGGCGCTGGGATCGATATTCATGCCCACCCCGGGCTGCCACACATTGACGACCACCAGGGCGACGACAAGCGCCAGAGTGGTTACCGCCTCGAAATAGATCAGCGCCTTCAGCGCCACTTTGCCGACCTTCTTGAGGTCGCTCATGCTGGCAATCCCATGCACCACGGTGCAGAAGATGATCGGCGCGATGACCATCCTGATGAGCTTGATGAATGCATCGCCAAGCGGCTTCATGGCGCTGGCGGCCTGCGGGTAGAAGTATCCGAGCAAGACTCCGATGATCATTCCGCACAGCACCTGAAAATAGAGATGCTCATAAAGCTTCTTCTTCGGCGCCGGAGAAGACGGATGTGCTTGCGTCATGCGTATCTCCATTCACATCAGGCGCGTGCTGTTGCGCTTGGGCCCTAGCCCCTTACACGCACCAGCCGAATGCCAATATGTTATCCTTGATCGTCGGAGTGTGTCGTATTGCTTCTTTCGGCGTCGCTATAACGGCTGGCTATACCGGCCACCCCGCGCTCAGCAATTTCCGCGACAAACGCGCGAAGACATTGGACAAACGAGCGCCCGGCATTCGACAGTGGGCGGTCGCGGGGCAGGATCACCCCTGCCGGTCGGTCCGGCGCGGGGATTGGCAAGGGCACCACTTTCAGGGTTCCCCGGAGGAGATCGCCGACCATCATCAACCGCGGCATGACCGAGATGAGATCGGTGGCGTGGAGCATCTCGCGGATAAAACCGTACGAGCTTGAGCGCAAAGAGGTCACTGCAGGGAGACCAAGCAGCGCGAGCAGATGCTCGATCTCCTGTCCGACCAGCTGAGTCCCGGTGGGTAGGATGAGATCGTAACGGCGGAGCACATCGACGGTGACCGTTTCGGAGAAGATGGGGTGCTCGGCCCGGGCGAGAATGGAGATCGGCTCGGTCCAGAGCGGCTCGCGCGAGAATTGATCCGGCACCGCCGGTGCGTAGAGACGGCCGATGATCAAATCAATTTCACCCGATACAAGCAGCGGTAGCAGCTCCTCGGTACGGCCTTCCTGAAGCCGCAGCTTGATCGCTGGATAAGTGGCTTTCAGTCGGATCAAGGCACCCGGCAGCACCCCGGCAGCCGTCACTGGCAGGGCGCCGAGAGCGAGAGTGCCACCCGGGCTGGAGAGTTGATCGAGCGCGTCATCGAGCCGGCGCACCTCCGCGAGGATACGCCGAGCGGTTTGCACAAACACGAGACCTGCGTCGGTGGGACGCACACCGCGCGAGTGACGGTGGAAGAGGCGGGTCTGCAGAATGTCTTCGAGTTCTTGTAGGCTTTTGGTCAACGCCGGCTGGGTGATCCCCAGCACCGTCGAAGCCTTCAGGAGACTGCGGTGAGTTTCTACGGCGTCCACCGCTCTCAACAGTGAAAGCCTGAGGCGCTGGTCAAGATAACGGCGCGCAATGCGGCCGGGTTGCGTGCTCACGTTTGAATGAGAATTCTTGTCCAAAGCGAAAACGGCTCCGATCCATCGTGACGAACTTTTGAGGGCAATGGTTCTGCCACTCCGCCTCGCGGATCACGCCTGATACCATTCCGTTTCGCAGAAAAATTCAATAACTGCCCAGCAACTATGTCATGCCGCCGCTGCTCCGAAGACGGTAGCGCAGAGACGGATTATCTTGATGCGCCGCATAGCCCCTATGCTTCGTTACCGGAAAGCCGATTAGAAACAGGTCTCTTAGAATTGCCATCCGCCAACGGCTTTAGTCTGCTTAGGGTGTGGCCGAAAGAATTAAAATGAGGCGGTAGCCGCTGCGAAGCGGGAGCGTCATCATTTCATAGCAAGGTGTGTACGTGACCATATCGTGGGGGGAAGGGCTTGGAGCTTGTAACAATTGCCACCGACAAACTTGCGATCCGCAGGATAGGTTCGACGATGCAGTACACTCGGTTTTCAGCACTGCCGATGGGACTGGAGGCTCTCTGGCATCACGCAATTGCAAGTTTCGCAGACATGCTTGTCATGCCAGTGCCGGCACTCAATCACCCAATCCGGCTATCCCGATCTGGCGGTAATAACGGATCGCGCCGGGATGGAGCGGTAAGAATGTATTTCGCGCGATATTCGCCGGAACCGTAGCGGCGGCTGCCGCATGGACCTCGATCAGCTCCTCATGGTTTTCGAATGCCGCCTTGACCGTGCGATAGACAAGATCGCTCGGCAGGTCCTCGTGCGCCACGGCAAAGTTGTACAGTCCGACCGTTTGGTAGGGGCGAACAAGGGAAGGATAGGTTCCCGCCGGAATGTGCGAGGGCGTGAGTTCCGGTATGGCAAGGCGCAACGCGGCGATCTGGTCGGAGGTCAGGGCAACGTAGCGGACCATGTCCTTGGCCTCGAGCTCGAGGAAAGACGGAAATGGAACGCCGGCGCCCACCGCGAGCATGTCGAGCGAACGGTCATGCATCTGCGTGGTGAGATCCGACCAGTCGCCGAAAACGAAGCTTGTTGGAGTCTTCAGCGTGGCAAAGAATTCGGGAACATAAGCTGCCGAGGTACCGCCGCGCGGGCCGACGCCGACGCGCTTGCCGGCCATCTCGGCGATCGAGCGAATCCCGGAATCCTGTAGAACGAGTAGGTGGAACGGCGTGTCGTACATCGGGAAGATCGCCCGCATGGCGCGTGCCGGCTTGCGGTTTGCCCACGCCCCGGTGGCGTTCCAGGCGTGGAGCGCAATGCCCATCGTCACGAATCCGATCTTCGCCTCGCCGCCCTCGAGCAACTCGATGTTCTGAGCGGGTCCTTCCGTGGGTAGCATCGTCACCGGAAGCTCGAGGACGCGGGTCAGGATCTTCGCCAGACCCTCGCCATAGACGTAGTAGGTGCCGCCCGGTGAGGCCGTACCGATCGTCAGATGGTCCGGCCAGTGCGGCTCCCCGGATCGGGCCGGCCCGGCGAGCGCCACGGCGGCGATGATCGCGACACAGAGCAGAAAGGGCTTCATGGATCGCCTCGACTCCTCACCATTGGAATCCCAATTCCTCATGGGACAAGCGGCGCCGGCGGCGGCATTGCCTTCTCCGGCTCTTCGGCCTCGAGCTCCGTTTCATGCTCGAGATGCTGGCGCATCCGTTTCTCGTCGAGCGCCCCCTCCCATTTGGCCACGACGATCGTGGCGACTCCGTTGCCGATCAGGTTCGTGAGCGCCCGCGCCTCCGACATGAAGCGATCGACTCCGAGGATCAGCGCGATGCTCGCAACCGGGATGGTGCCAACCGAGGAAAGTGTCGCTGCGAGCACAATGAAGCCGCTGCCGGTGACGCCAGCGGCGCCCTTCGAGGTGAGCAGCAGCATGGCAATGATGCCGATTTGGTGCCATAGTGTCAGCTCGGTGTTCGTCGCCTGGGCAAGGAAGATCGCTGCCATCGTCAAATAAATACAGGTACCGTCGAGATTGAACGAATACCCGGTTGGAATAACAAGCCCGACAACCGTCTCCTTGCATCCGAGATTCTCGAGCTTGGCGATCATTCGAGGCAGCACCGATTCGGAAGACGAGGTGCCGAGCACGATCAACAGCTCTTCTTTGATGTACTTGATGAACTTCCAGATGCTGAAGCCCGCGAGCCAGGCGATGCTTCCAAGCACGCCGAAGATGAATATGAGGCAGGTTATGTAGAAAGCCGCCATCAGATGGCCGAGCGAGACCAGGCTACCGACGCCGTACTTGCCGATGGTGAAGGCCATGGCGCCGAAGGCACCGAGCGGTGCGACCCGCATGATGATCCCGACCACACCGAAGAGTGCATGGGAAACGATGTCGATCAAGTTGAGCAGCGGCTTACCGCGCTCCCCGAGCAAAGAGAGCGCAAATGCGAACAAGATGGCGAAGAAGAGAACCTGCAGGATCTCGCCTTCGGCGAAGGCCCCCACCACCGTGGCGGGAATGATATTGAGGAAAAATTCGACGGTGCCCTGCTGTCCCGCCTTCGTCGTGTAGATTTGAATCGATTTGGTATCGATGGCCTTCGCATCAACATTCATGCCAGCGCCGGGTTGCAGAATGTTGACGATGACAAGGCCTACGATGAGCGCGAGCGTCGTCACCACCTCGAAATAGATCAACGCCTTGATGCCGACGCGACCGACTCGCTTGAGGTCCTCCATTCCAGCGATACCATGAACGACGGTGCAGAAGATGATCGGGGCGATCAGCATTTTGATCATCTTGATGAAGGCATCGCCAAACGGTTTCATCTGCTCGCCGAGCTGCGGATAGAAGTATCCGAGGAGGATGCCGAGGATGATCGCCGTCAGCACCTGGGCGTAGAGATGTGAGTAGAGAGGTTTGCGCGAAGCGGCCGTCACTGCGTGCCCTGCTTGCATAACTGTCCTCCCAACCAGCTCCCTCCGGTGCCTTGTCCAGGTTCTCGCTGCGGGCTATTCTCGCACCCATTGAGGGCGATGGCCAGGGTCGTGATTGCCGCGTGCCGCACTCAAGGTCGCCGCACAAGGTAGTCGGGTCGGGCCGAAACCCTCGATGATACGAGGGTTTCGATGTCACGCCCAAAACTCTTTGCCAAGCCATCGGGTAGCGCCGATGGTGCGGGAGTTCTCGGAAATCCAAAAAGTTGAATCTCTGTCTCAGTTCGCGCCATTTGGCACGGACCATCCATGGAATTCAAACAAGAAAGCCGAGGGAGGAGTTCATGGGAGGAACGGCAGATCTGGACCCCATCGAGACTGGCGAATGGGTCGATTCGCTGCGGGCTGTTCTCCACCATCATGGCTCGGCGCGCGCGACCTATCTGCTCGAGAGACTGACCGATGAGGCGCAGTACGCCGGCGCGACGCGACCCTTCGCACTAAACACCCCATACGTGAATACGATTCCGCCGGAGCGCGAGGAACGCGCGAGCTGGGATCGCGACATCGAACATCGCATTCGGTCAATCATCCGCTGGAACGCAGTGGCGATCATCTTGCGTGCCAACAAGGAATCATCCGAGCTGGGGGGGCATATCGCCAGTTTTCAATCGGCGGCGACGCTTTACGACATCGGCTTCGGCCATTTCTGGCGCGCACCGTCCGCGCAGCATGGCGGCGACCTGATCTACATCCAGGGCCACTCGGCGCCCGGAATCTATGCCCGCGCTTTTGTCGAGGGGCGGCTCAGCGAAGCGCAGCTGCTGAGCTTTCGTCAGGAGACCGGCGGCACCGGCCTTTCTTCGTACCCGCATCCCTGGCTGATGCCGGAGTTCTGGCAGTTTCCAACCGTCTCGATGGGCCTGGGCCCGCTGATGGCGATTTATCAAGCGCGATTCCTCAAATATCTGCATGGCCGCGGCCTTGCTGACACCGAGCGGCGCAAGGTGTGGGCTTTCATGGGGGACGGCGAGATGGACGAGCCGGAATCGCTCGGTGCGATCTCGCTCGCCGGCCGCGAACTGCTCGACAATCTCATCTTTGTCATCAACTGCAACCTTCAGCGTCTCGACGGGCCGGTGCGGGGCAACGGCAAGATCGTGCAAGAGCTCGAAGGAATCTTCCGCGGCGCCGGCTGGAACGTGATCAAGGTGCTGTGGGGCTCCGGCTGGGATGCACTGCTCGCCAAGGATACCTCCGGCCTGTTGCGCAAACGCATGGAAGAGTGCGTCGACGGTGAATACCAGGACTTCAAGTCCAAGAACGGTGCCTATGTGCGTCAGCAGTTCTTCGGCAAGTACCCGGAGACCGCCGCACTGGTGAAGGACTGGAGCGATGATGACATTTGGGCGCTCCGGCGCGGCGGCTCCGATCCGGTCAAGGTCTATGCCGCCTATGCCGCCGCCGCGAAGCATGCCGGCCAGCCGACCGTCATTCTCGCCAAGACCGTCAAGGGCTACGGCATGGGCGAGGCCGGCGAAGGCCAGAACATCACCCACCAGCAGAAGAAGATGGGACTCGAGGCGCTGCGCAAGTTCCGCGATCGTTTCTCCATTCCGGTGTCGGACGAGAAGCTCGAGGAAATACCGCTCCTCACGCTCGCCGACGACAGTCCCGAGATGAAGTACCTGCGCGAGCGACGTGCGCAGCTCGGCGGATCCTTGCCGCAACGCCGCCGGAGCTCGAATTCGCTGGACGTGCCGGAGCTGTCGGTATTCAAGGCGCAGCTTGCGAGCACCGAAGATCGCGAGATTTCGACCACCATGGCGTTCGTGCGGATCCTCAATACCCTGTTGCGCGACAAGGCGGTCGGCAGATTCGTCGTGCCGATCGTACCCGACGAGTCGCGCACTTTCGGCATGGAGGGAATGTTTCGACAGCTCGGCATCTTCTCGCAGGTCGGCCAGCTCTATAAACCGCAGGACGCCGACCAACTCATGTACTACCGCGAGGACAAGTCCGGTCAGATGCTGCAGGAGGGCATCAACGAGGCCGGAGCGATGTCGTCATGGATCGCGGCGGCAACATGCTACAGCGCCAGCAACGTGCCGATGATCCCGTTCTACATCTATTACTCAATGTTTGGACTGCAGCGCGTCGGCGATCTGGCCTGGGCGGCAGGCGACATGCGCTGCCGCGGCTTCCTGCTGGGGGGCACCGCCGGACGGACCACGCTCAGCGGGGAGGGGCTTCAGCACGAGGACGGCCATAGCCATCTGCTCGCAGCCACCATTCCCAACTGTGTCGCCTACGATCCGACGTTCGCCTACGAGGTCGCGGTCATCATTGCGGACGGTCTGCGCCGCATGCTCAAGGATCAGGAAGATGTCTACTTCTACATCACGCTGATGAACGAAAACTACCCCCACCCGGCCATGCCTGACGGCGCCGAGGAGGGAATACGGCGCGGCATGTATCTATTGCGCGAAGGGAACCGGCAAAACGTGCCGCGCGTGCAGCTTCTGGGCTCCGGCACGATCCTGCGCGAGGTCATCGCCGCCGCGGACCTGTTGGAGAACGACTTCGGTGTCGCCGCCGACATCTGGAGCTGCCCGAGCTTCAACGAGCTGCGCCGCGAGGGCCTGGAGACGGAGCGCTGGAACCTGCTGCATCCCGCGAGCAAGCCGCGCCGGAGCTACGTGGAAGAATGCCTGGCCAGGCGCGACGGGCCGGTTGTCGCGGCAACCGACTATATGCGCGCGTTCCCTGAGCAGATCAGACCCTACGTGCCGAAGCGTTATGTGTGTCTCGGCACCGACGGCTTCGGCCGCAGCGACTATCGCGTCGCGCTGCGCAAGTTCTTCGAAGTCAATCGCCACTATGTGACGCTCGCAGCACTCAAAGCGCTAGCGGACGACGGAACGCTTTCCACGACGAAGGTCGAGGCCGCAATCGCCAAGTACGGCATCAATGCTGAAAAACCGGCGCCGTGGAAGACATGACGAGATCCTAGATGCGATCCGCTCGCGCGCGCAACAGGGGTCTCGACAAGTGACGGTCACGGTCGGGGAGGTGTGATGGGTGAGATTGCACAAGTTAGCGTTCCCGACATCGGCGACTTCACCGACGTGCCGATCATCGAGATTCAGGTGAAGCCGGGCGACCGGGTGAAAGCGGAAGATCCGCTGATCACGCTGGAGTCGGACAAGGCCTCGATGGAGGTCCCCTCGCCAGCGGCAGGAATCGTCAAAACTGTTGCCGTCAAGCTCGGTGACAAGGTGAGTGAAGGCACCCCGATCCTAACGCTGGAGGTCGATGGCGCGCGCGCAAAGACCGAGCCGGTGAAACCTGCTGTATCGGCGCCTCCAGCGCCGACGAGCGCGCCGGCGGGTGTAGCGGAAGTGCGCGTTCCCGATATCGGCGATTTCAAGGACGTGCCGATCATCGAAGTCATGGTCAAGCCCGGCGACACGATCAAGCCGGAACAGCCGCTCGTTACGCTTGAATCCGACAAAGCCTCGATGGAGGTGCCGTCGCCGCTCGGGGGTGTCGTTTCGGAGCTCAAGGTCAGGCTCGGCGACCGGGTAAACGAAGGCACGGTCATTCTCACGCTCGTAACCGATGCCGCGTCGGCGGCGCAGGCGGCCGCGTCTGCGATGACTCCGACACCCGCGCCCGCAACGACGACCGCTGCGCCAGCGCCCGCGATCGTAGCGCCGTCGCCCACGCCGGTTGAACCAAGCGCGGCGGACGCAGCCTTCGATATTCCCTACGCCGGCCCGTCGGTGCGAAAGCTCGCGCGCGAGCGCGGCATCGATCTGCGTGCGCTCAAGGGCAGCGGGCCGCGCGGACGCATCCTGCCCGCGGACATAGTTCCTGCGCCGGCCGCTCCACCGAGCGCGCCTGCTGCCGCCGCTGCAGCGGGGCTCGATCTGCTGCCGTGGCCGAAGGTCGATTTTGCCAAATTCGGCCCGATCGAGAGCAAGCCGCTTTCGCGTATCAAGAAGATCTCCGGCGCGAACCTTCATCGCAATTGGGTGATGATCCCGCACGTGACCAATCACGATGAGGCCGACATCACCGAGCTGGAGGATTTTCGCGTCAGGCTCAACAAGGAGATCGAAAAATCCGGCGTGCGGGTCAGCATGCTCGCCTTCATGATCAAGGCGGCGGTGGCGGCGCTGAAGAAATTCCCGGAATTCAATTCCTCGCTCGAAGGCGACAATCTCATCGTGAAGAAATATTTTCACATCGGCTTTGCCGCCGATACCCCACAGGGACTTGTGGTACCCGTCGTTCGCGACGCCGACAAGAAGAGCGTAACCGAGATCGCGAAGGAGATGGGCGATCTGGCAAAGCTTGCCCGCGACGGCAAGCTTAAGCCGGATCACATGCAGGGCGGCACGTTCACGATCTCCAGCCTCGGCGGGATCGGCGGGACTTATTTCACGCCGATCATCAACGCGCCGGAAGTTGCGATC
>Ga0209524_1000052_pt1 | contig 12220 bp, 7 predicted proteins | sample JacPinW_OM1H0_M1_FD_187956 | JGI IMG/M metagenome (GOLD analysis project Ga0209524, IMG submission 187956) | Forest soil microbial communities from Algoma, Ontario, Canada - Jack Pine, Ontario site 1_JW_OM1H0_M1 (SPAdes) (version 2) | ecosystem: Environmental > Terrestrial > Soil > Boreal... | reverse complement strand
CGCCGCCGGCACCTCGCGCACCCGGCCGGTCTCGAGCGACTCCCAGAGCACCGCCAGCACGTCGGGCTCGACCGAGAGGCGGGCGGTCACCGACACCACCCGCGTGCAGTCCACGTACACGGCGCCGCGGTCGCTCTTGACCACCCGCTCGTAGAGCGCTGCGGCCAGGGCGGTCTTCGCGCCCCCGTGCATGTAGATGTCTTCCGGGCTCAGGTCGACCTCCAGCTCGCCGTCGAGGAAATCGATGCGGCCCTTCTCCGGGAACGAGTCGCTCGAGCTCCAGCGGCGGAATCCTTCCAGGGTGCCGGCGTCCGGCGGAATACGCAGCGGCTCCCTTACCAGTAACGACGGATTTCTGGCCATCGTTTGCACCTCCCCGGGGCGATCGTATCCCGGCAGGGGAGCCACGGGCCAGCCAGGTGCCCCCGCGGCCCGCTGGGTGTACACTCGGCGTACGGAAACACGAGGCCGCGGGATGCTGGCGCCGAGGTGGCACACCCGGCGCCTGGTGGCATGGCTGGCGTTCGCCGCCACGATCGGGGGAGGCGTGGCCTGCTCGGGTGGGGCCGGCGGCGGCGCCGAGCCGCTTCGCCTGGTGTTCCACAGCGGTCCCCAGGGGCTCGATCCGCATCTGCACGACGAGCTCGCCACGCACTGGGTGCTGGACAACGTCTATGACTCGCTGGTCACTTTCGACGTGGACATGCATGTGCGCCCGGCGCTGGCGGCGGGTTGGGACAACCCCGACGATCTCACCTGGCGGTTCCGGCTGCGCCCGGGCGTCCGCTTCCACGACGGCCGGCCGCTGGGGGCTGCCGACGTGGTGATGAGCCTCGAGCGCGCGCGCTCGCATCCGCGAAGCAAGATGTCGGGCTACCTGGTCGAGGTGGCGGCGGTGCGCGCCGTCGCTCCGCTCACCGTCGAGGTGCAGACGCGCCGGCCGTACCCGATCCTGCTCAACAAGCTGACCTTCATCGCCATCGTGCCGCGCGACGCGCCGCAGCTGATCGCGCGACCGGTGGGCACCGGTCCGTACCGCTTCGTCTCCTACCAGCCGGGCCGCAGCGTCGAGCTCGCGGCGTTCGGCCGCGGCCGGCCGCTGCGCGAAGCGGGCGAGCCGCGGGTGAGCATCGGCTTCGAGAGCGACGCGGAGAAGCGCGTCGCGCGCCTGGTCTCCGGCAAGGCGGACCTCATCGCCGAGCTGCCGTCGAGATTCGCCGGCCGGGTGCAGGCGGCGCCGGGCTGCGCGGTGCGCGCGGCCGGCGGCCTGGCGGTCGACTACCTGCAGCCGCGGGTGGACGCTCCGCCGTTCTCGGACCCGCGGGTGCGCCAGGCCATCAGCCTGGCCGTGGACCGCGAGGCCCTGGTGCGCGCCATGCTGCACGGCCGCGGCGCCCCGGCAGGCCAGATGGTCGGTCCGAAGGTCTTCGGTTATGCGCCGGAGCTCCGGCCGCCGCGCCGTGACCTCGCGGCGGCCCGGCGGCTGCTCGCCGCGGCCGGCCACCCCGGCGGCCTCGACGCCGCCATCGAGTACCGCGACAGCCAGGACATCGCCCCCCTGCGCGCGCAGCTGGCCGAGGCCGGCATCCGCCTGCAGCCGCGGCCGCGGCCATGGAGCGAGCTCTACCCGCGCCTGCTGCGCGGGCAGGTGGCGTTCTACTACGGCAGCTGGCAGTGCGCCTCGGGCGACGCCAGCGATCTCTTCGACAACAAGATCCACACCCGCGATCCGGCGCGCGGCTACGGCGACAGCAACTCCAACGGCTACAGCAACCCGATGCTCGACAAGCTGATCGAGAGCAGCGGCGCCACCCTAAACATGAACGAGCGCCGCCGCATCCTCGAGAGCGCCATGCGCCTGCTCGCCGCCGACCTGCCGTTGATCCCGCTCGCCGTCCCCTACAACCTCTACGGCGTCCGCACGGACCTCGCCTGGGCCCCGCGGCTCGACTCCCGCATCCCGGCCGCCAACATGCGGCGGGTGGAGCGCTAGGTGGCGGACGCGCGCGTGCGCAGGATCCGCAGCCTGCGGCTCCGTTTCGTGCTCGCCATCGCGACGCTGGTGGCGCTGGTGCTGGTGGCCAACAGCCTGGTGCTGGCGCTCGCCAACCGCCCCCACCTGCGCGAGGACCTCGAGAACCGCGCCCAGGCCTACGCGCGGCTGTCGACGGCGCAGGTCTGCAACGCCTACGAGACCTACTATGCCAGCGGGTACAGCAAGTTCCGCGAGATCGTGCAGGACAAGATGCAGCTCGAGCCCGATCTCGCCCGGCTGGCGATCTACGACACCGGCGGCCGCGTGCTGTTCGACTCGCGGGAGCTCGGTAACGAGCTCGGCGAGCCGGTCGAGCCCGTCGAGCCCATCGGTCGCGGTGATCGCGGCGGCGATCGCGGTGATCGCGGCCAGCGCGCCGGACGCGACGATCGTGCCGGACGCGACGATCGTGCCGGACGCGTCGATCGTGCCGGACGCGTCGAGCGCCGGCAGGCGCCTGCAGCCGCGGCCGGCGAGCGGCTGCTGGCGGCGGTGCAGGGCATGGCGCCGAGCGCCTGGCAAGCCGCGGACGGCCGGGCCTACGTGGTGGTGGCGCCGTACGTCGAGGAGTGGGGGCGGCACCGCTACTCGGTCGCGTTCACGTTCAGCTACGACAGCCTCCGCCTGGCGGCCCTGGCTGCGGGCTGGCGCATCTTCTGGCTGTCGGCGGGCTCGCTCGCCCTGGGCGTGGCGATCGCCATCCTGCTGGCCGCGCAGAGCGTGGGCCCGATCGAGGTGCTGACCCGCGGCGCGCAGGACATCGCCGACGGGCACCTCGCGCGGCGCATCGAGCTCGCCACCGGCGACGAGTTCGGGGTCCTGGCCGCGACCTTCAACCAGATGGCGGAGAAGCTGGCCCGCACCATCTCCGATCTCGAGACGAGCAACCGGACGTTGGGCCAGATGAACCTCGACCTGCAGCAGGTGGACCGGATGAAGAGCGACCTGCTGGCCAACGTCAGCCACGAGCTGCGCACGCCGCTGACCGCCATCCAGGGCTACACCGAGGCGATGGACGAGGGCCTGCTGGGCGAGGTCACCGTGCAGCAGCGCGACGCGTTCAAGGTCGTGCAGCGCAACTCCCGCCGCCTGATGGGGATGATCGATCAGCTGCTGGCCTTCTCGCGCTTCGACGTCCCCGACGCGAGCGAGACAGGCGCCGCCAGGCTCGAGCCCACCGCGTTCGACCTCGCCGAGGTGGCGGCGCAGGTGGTGGGGAGCGTGCGCGCAGGCGAGGGCGCCGCGCGCGACCTGCGGCTCGAGGTGCCGCCGGGCGAGGGCGGGCTGCCGCCGGTGTGGGGCGATCCGGGGCGCATCGCGCAGGTGCTCGAGAACCTGGTCACCAACGCGGTGAAGTTCACCCCGGCGGGCGGCGAGATCCGGGTGCGGCTCAGCCGGTGCGACGAGGAGGCGGAGGTGGCGGTCGCCGACCGCGGCATCGGCATCCCGGCGGCGGCCATGGCGAGGATCTTCGAGCGCTTCTACCAGGTGGACACGTCGTCGACACGCGCCTATGGTGGGATGGGCCTGGGGCTCGCCATCGTGCGCGAGATCCTCGCCGCGCACGGGCGCGAGATCCGGGTCGAGAGCGAGGAGGGCAAGGGCACCACCTTCCGCTTCACGCTGCCGCTCGCCGGCGCCGGCGCGGGCGCCGGCGCGGTGCCGGCGGCCGAGGCGGCCGAGCCGGCCGAGGCGGCGATGGCGGCCGGGCCGCGGGAGGGCGCCGCGTGAGCAAGATCCTGGTCGTCGACGACGAGGAGGACGTGCTCGACGTGCTGCGGCTGGTGCTCGCGAAGAGCGGCTACGAGGTGCTCACCGCGACCTCCGGGATGGAGGGGCTGACCCAGGCCGAGCGCCAGCTCCCCGACCTGATCTTGCTCGACATCATGATGCAGCAGATGGACGGCTGGGAGGTGCTGAAGCTGCTCAAGCTCGACGAGCGCACCGCGAGCATCCCGGTGGTGATCCTGTCGGCGCGGGCCGAGCCCAAGGACAAGATCCGCGGCCTGCAGGAGGGCGCCATCGACTACGTGACCAAGCCCTTCGCGGTGCGCGAGATCCTGACCAAGGTCGCCGGCCTGCTTGGCCCGCCGCCGCCGCCCCGGCCGGAGGGCAGCGAGTGAGCGACCAGCAATACTGGGAGCTGCGCGCGGAGTGGCTGAAGCTGCGCGGCTATCTCTTCGATCCCAACACCGGCCTGCCGGCCCTGCCGGCGGTGATCGAGGACGTCCGCAGACGCCTCGAGGACGGCGAGCCGATGGGCCTGATCTATCTCGACCTGGCGAGCGGCGAGCGGCTGGAGTCGATCTGCGGCTGGCAGACCTACGACCGGCTGCTCAAGCAGGTGACCACGGCGCTGCTCGAGTTCCGTGGCCGCTCGCTGACGCCGCGCGATGCCGTGGCGCTGACCGGAGTGCGTGGCGACGAGTTCCTGGTCTTCGTCGGCCCGCGCGACGGGCAGGGACTCGACGAGCGCCGGCTGACGCGGCTGCGCGAGCGGCTGGCGGAGGAGCTCTACGGCCGGCTGCGGCTCGACCTGGACAGCGAGATCCCGCAGGGCATCGCGGTCTCCTGCGGCAGCGCGCTGGTGCACACCGACCCGACGGTGCGCATCGAGCGCTCGATCTACCAGTCGATCGAGGAGGTGCGCACGATCTGCCGGCGCCAGCGCGAGCGCCGGCACGGCCTGCGCCTGAACGAGCTGCGCCGCATCCTGGCGACGCGCGACGTGCTGATCCGTTACCAGCCGATCGTGCGCCTCGACGACGGCATCATCCACGGCTTCGAGGCGCTGTCGTCCGGCCCGCCGGGCGACATCTTCGAGAACCCCGAGATGCTGTTCTCCTTCGCCGAGGAGACCGAGCAGATCGTCGAGCTCGAGCGCCTCTGCCGGCTGCAGGCGATCCGCGGCGCGGCGCGCCTCAACACGCCGCAGAAGCTGTTCATCAATTGTTCGGCGCATGGCTTCGTCGATCCGGACCTGGTGTCGGCGCCGATCCTCGAGGAGGTGCGCCAGGCGGGCCGCGATCCGCGCGACATCGTCTTCGAGGTCACCGAGCGGGTGGCGATCACCGAGTGGAAGGAGTTCCGCGCCATCCTCGCGGCCCTGCGCGGCATCGGCTTCTCGATCGCCATCGACGACATGGGCGCGGGCTACTCCTCCCTGCAGACGGTGGCCGAGGTCGAGCCCGACTACCTGAAGTTCGACATCTCGCTGGTGCGCGACATCCACCTGTCGCCGATCAAGCGCAACCTGCTCGAGACACTGGTGGTGCTGGCGGACAAGATCCACGCCCGGGTGATCGCCGAGGGGGTGGAGAGCGCCGAGGAGTTCCACGCCCTGCGCGCCATGGGCGTGCCGTTCGCGCAGGGCTTCTACTTCGCCGTGCCGGCGGCGCTCAACGGGCCCGCGCCGCTCGATCTGCCGGAGCATTTCAGGGCGATGGGCGAATCGGCTTAGGACCGAGCGCGCGGAGCAGTGGCCCGGGCGGGACACTCGCTTCAGCGCCGGCGCATCTCCCGCGCCAGGAGGTAGCCGTCGCGGCGCGGCTGCCAGACGAGGTCGTCGCGTACGCCGAAGAGGGCCCAGGGCACGTAGAGGGGGATGAGGGCGTAGTCCTGCATCAACAGGTGCATGCAGCGCTCGAGCTGGGCGCGGCGGGCGAGCATGTCGAGCGTCGAGCCGCTCTCCTCGATCAGCGTGTCGAGCGCGGCGTTGTGGTAGTCGCCGAAGTTGCCGTCGCCGTATCCGCGGGCCGCGTCACGGCTGTGCACCATGGCGTCGAACAGGTCGCTGGCGTCGGCCGAGGGAGCGAGGATGGCGCCGAGGTAGAACTCCACGCGGTGAGCGAGGAGGCGCGGATAGAGCTCGGCCCACGGCCGTTCGACGAGACGCAGCCGGATGCCGGCCTCCGCCAGCTGGCGCCGGATCTCCGTGGCCTGGCGGCCGGGACGGAACTCGAGGTCGAGATCGATGCCGCCACGGTAGCCTGCCTGCGCCAGCAGGCGCCTGGCGGCGGCGAGGTCGCGCGGCGGCGGCGCGATGTCGGGGGCGTAGCCGAAGACGCTGCGGCCGACCATCTGGCCGACCGGGTGACCCTCGCCGCGCAGGACCGCCGCGACCAGGGCGGGACGGTCGAGCGCCAGGTGGATGGCGCGGCGCACCCGGACGTCGGAGAGCGGCGGCCGCTGGGTCTTGAGCTGAAGGAAGACGACCGTCAGGCTCTCCTGCTCGAGCACCCGGCAGCGCGGCGTGGCGCGGATACGCTCGAAGTTCTCCGCTCCGGGCTCCTGGATGAGGTCGAGGTCGCCGGCCAGCAGCCGCTCGACGCGCGCGGGCTGGCTCGGGACCGGCAGGAACTCGACCTGGCTGACGGCGGACGCTCCGCCCCAGTAGCCGTCGAACGAGCGCAACGCGAGGCGCACGCCCGGCTGGTAGGAGACCAGGCGGTAGGGCCCCGTGCCCACCGGTTGGCGGATCTCGGGCGGTGAGCCGGCGGGCACGATGAGCACGAACGCGAGCTTGTTGAGCAGGATGGCGTACGGGCGCCGGGTGGTGAGCTCGACGGTGTGGCGGTCGCGGGCGCGCACCTGGTCGACCGCCACCACGTAGCTGCCGAAGCCGCTCGCGGGCAGGGTGCGGGCGCGCTCGATGCTCCAGACGACGTCGGCGGCGGTCAGCTCGCGGCCGTCGTGGAAGCGCACGCCGGGGCGCAGGTGGAAGACCCAGGTCAGGTCGTTCGGGTTCTCCCACGAGGCGGCCAGCGCCGGGCCGATGCGCATCTCGGCGTCGAAGGCGGTCAGGCCTTCGTAGAGATTGCGCATCACCGAGTAAGTCAGCGCCTCGTTGCGCAGGTGCGGGTCGAGCGTCAGCGGATCGCTGTGCAGCGCGATGCGCAGCGGGCGCGCCGGCGCCGGCGCCGGCCGGGTACAACCCGCAGCGCCGACCGCGGCGCAGGCCAGCAGGCACGCGAGGGTGGCGAGGGCGCCGGCGCGGCCAAGGCTCCGGATGGGGGAGCGCTCTGCAGCTGCCGGGACAGCGATGGAGGCCGGAGCGGCGGGAGCGGCCGGAGCGGCATCGCGGCGGCGGCGAGCGAGTAAGAGCTTCACCACGGCGTCCTCCCCCGTCAGAGGCCAGGTCCGTTGGGTCGAACGGCAGAATTGTAGCACTGGCGGCGGCGCCAGCCGCCGGCAGGTGGGATTTGCCATGGCTGGTAAGCCTCGACTATGATTGAATAATCCTCGAAATCAGGGTGGTGCTCCAATGGGCGAAGCCGAGACGGTGCCTGCGAATCGGACGAACGGACCTGAAGGGACCTCGACTTCAAGCTCCCTTTCCGAGCCGCCTTTCGACTGGGACGAGCTCATTCAGCTCGTTACCGAACAGAAGGTGATCCCGGTTGTTGGTAAGGAGCTCCTGGTCGTCTCCATCGACGGCAAGGAGACTCCTCTGGACCGTCAGCTTGCCGTCTGGTTGGCGGAGGGGCTGGGGGTCAAACAGGATCGGCTCTCGCCGCGGTTTGATCTCAACGAGGTCGCCGCGGCCTATATCGAGGGTGGAGGTGGGCCATGGAAGATCTATTCCAAGATCAAGCAGATCCTGGAGAAGCGGCAGTTGACGGTCCCGGAGCCCCTCCACAAGCTGGCGGCGATCACCGACTTCAAGCTCTTCGTCAGCACGACCTTCGACTCGCTGCTAGTCAAAGCTCTCGACCTCGAGCGTTTCGGGGGCGCTTCGGGGACCAAGAGGATTGCCTTCTCCATCCATTCCCCGCTCCAGGACCTGCCCAGCGAGGTCAGGCGTCTCGAGGCGCCGCACGTTTTCCAGGTTTTCGGAGATCTCTCCTCGTCCGCTGACTACGCCGTCACCGACGAGGACACTCTCGAGTTCATACATGCCCTCCAATCGGAGGCCAACCAACCGAAGATCCTATTCGACGAGCTCAAGCACGCCCCCTTGCTGTTCGTCGGGTGCAGCTTCCCCGACTGGCTCTCGCGGTTCTTGGTGCGTACCCTCGCCAATCGGCGCTTGCTACCGCCGGAGGGGGCCAGATTCATCGTTGATCGCCGAGTGCGCAGCGAGCTCAGCCTTGCCCTCTTCTTGCGACGGTGCAAGACAGAGATCGATCCCGCGGGTGATCCCGTGGCGTTCGTCTCCGAGCTCCACCGGCGCTGGCTGGAGCTCCGGCGCCAGGATCGGCCGCAGCAGCCAGAGCGCCAGGCGGCGGTGAAGATGAGGGCTGGCGCGATCTTCTTGAGCTTCGCCAGCGAGAATCGGGATGCGGCGCGGAACCTGAAGGGCACGCTGGAGGACGCTGGCCTCGACGTGTGGCTCGACGAGAGTGACATCCCTCCCGGTGCCGCCTGGGACCTGGAGATCCAGGCCAACATCCGCCGCTGCTCCTTGTTCCTCCCGTTGCTGTCCCAGCAAGCCGCGCAGCGCCCGGAGGGCTACTTCCGCCGCGAGTGGCGGCTGGCCCTCGACCGCGCCCTGGATGTGGATGAGAGGGTGCGGTTCATCCAGCCAATCGTGATTGACGAGCTCAAACCGGGCTCCGATGGCATTCCCCAGGCATTCTGGGGCCTTCAGTGGCGCCATTTCCCATTGGCGCGCCCCTCCCAGGAGTTCGTCGAACAGGCGCGAGAGGCCATTCGCGCCCTGCGCCTGCGGGAGGCCGGCTATCCATGAACGCCTCGGGGGTGAGCCTGGCGACGACACCCGGGGTCGATGCAGACAACCCCTACCCAGGTCTGCAGGCCTTCGGAGAGCGCGATCAAGCCTATTTCCATGGCCGCACCCTGGAACGCGAGGAGCTCTTCCGGCTGATCCGGCGGGAGGTCTTGACCGTTCTTTTCGGCCGCTCCGGCCTGGGCAAGACCTCCCTGCTGCACGCGGGCCTTTTCCCGCGCCTGCGGCAGGCCGATGTCCTGCCGGTCTCGATCCGGTTGGACTTCACCTCGGGGAAGGAGGATCTGGTCAGCCAGGTGCGCGCTGCCTTCAGCGTTGCCGTGGGTGGGCAGAACATCGATGCCGCGCCGCCAACAGCGGACGAGACGCTCTGGGAGTACTTCCATAAAACACAGCTCTGGAGCGCGCGAAACCGGCTACTGACGCCACTGCTGGTCTTCGATCAGTTCGAGGAGATCTTCACGATCGGCCGGCGGGACCCGACGCTGGATCTCCTCATCACCGAGCTGGCCGACCTGATCGAAAACCTCATCCCGACCTCCGTGCGCGAACGCATCGCCCGGACCCATGAAGAGCTGGCCTTCTCCTACGAACGGCAAAGGGTGCGAGTCGTGTTCAGCCTACGGGAGGACTTCCTGCCGCAGCTCGAAAGTCTGCTCCCCCGCCTTCCCTCGCTGGCACGCAACCGTTTCCGCCTGCTTCACATGAACGGCCACCAGGCGCTTGAGGCCATCCTGAAACCGGGTGGCGAGCTGGTAAGCGAGTCGGTGGCGGAGGAGATCCTGAAGGTCGTCGCGGGGGCGAGCCGCGAGGATCGCGCCTCGGAGCCGGGCGCGGCGCCGGCCCCCACCGAGGACCTCACGGAGATGGAGGTGGAGCCAGCACTGCTCAGCCTGTTCTGCCGCGAGCTCAACAACCGGCGCCAGGCGCGAGGCTTGGCCGCGATCACCACCGGCCTCGTTCAAGGCACGCACGGGGAGATCCTCTCTGCGTTCTATAAGCAGTGCTTGGTGGACATGGCGCGCCCCGTGCGGACTTTCATCGAGGAGCAACTCCTGACCGACTCGGGCTTCCGCCAGAGCATGCCGCTGGAAGAGGCACTCGCAGGGCAGGGAGTCAAGCAGGAGGATCTGAGCAAGCTGATCGACCGCCGGCTCTTGCGCCTGGAGGAGCGCTTTGGGCGGCCACAGGTCGAGGTGATCCACGACGTGATGACCCGGGTGATCCGTCAGAGCCGCGACCGCAGGCGTGCGCGGGAGGCCCGCAAGCTCCTTATTCGCCGCCTCGTGCTGGTGGCGGCTCTCCTGCTCGCCGTTGTCGTAGCCCTGGCGACTTTCTTGCTGCGGGAGAGGCTCCTAAAGAGAGAAGCCGAACACCAGCGCGCCATGGCCGATGCCCAAAGGGTCAACGCCCAGGAGTATCGTGCCAAGGCGGAAGAGATGGTCAAATATATGCTTGTCGAGCTGCGTGACCAACTGAAGCCCCGGGGCGACCTCGACGCTATCCGAGCAGCCACCAAGAAGGCCCTCGAGTATCTTTCTAAGGTCGAGAGGTCCGACCATTCCGAGCTCCTGCGAAGTGAAGCTCTGACGACGCTTGGCGACATCAGCTTGGACGACGGCAAGACCGCCGATGCCGAGAAGAACTACCGCGAAGCCCTTGTGATCGCTCGCACCCTCTACGACAGCGAGCGAACAAGCCGCATCCGGCAGGCCTATCTCGCTCTCCGCCTCGAAAACATGGCGAGGCTATTGCGGAGCCGTGGGGACTATACCGGAGCCCGTGATGACTACTCGAAAGCACTCTCCCTCTGGGAGCAGCTCGCACTCAACGGCTCCGAGAACGATTTCCCCACGCAGAGGGACTCACAACAAGCTTACGCCGTGGAAACCTTGAATTTCGCGTTACTGGTCGGCTCGCACGAGAAAATCTCGAAGGTGCTGGTGATGTACGGCCACGCCCTTGGTATCCTCGAAGCGTTTGTGGCGAAAGAAGGTGAGGGGGTAGGGTTCAAAGCCAATTTGGCTGCAGCGTACCGTCTACAAGGAACGCTCCTATTCCACCATGGGGACATCCAGGCAGCCCTCCAGTCGTACCAAAAGGCTCTGGACATGGATGAGCGGCTGGTTCAGGATAACTCGGGCGACGTGGAACGCAAGATGGCTCTCGTCTACTCCCTCTTGGGTCTCGGGGACGTTGAGCTCTTCGCAGGGCGCGGCGCGCAGGCTCTCGTCAGGGCCGACTCCGCAACCAGGCTAGTGCAACCGTATGCGGTTCAAGAAACCCTCACCACGGAATGGAACTCGACCCTGGCCCTAGCCAGGGCCCGCCAAGGGGATTTCCACCTGGGGCAGGGTGACCCTCGCATGGCCTTGGCTCGGTACCGAGAGTGCCTCGCGGTCCTGGCGAAGGCAGCTGCACATGCCTCGGATCAAGTGTACTTCGGTTACTTCCTGAGCTGGGCCCATCTCCACCTTGGCGATGCACACGACCGCCTCGGTAACACCGCGCTGGCGCATCGGGAATGGGAGAAGGCCATAGAAATCATTTCACCGCAGCTCAAGGCCGACGCTTCCGAGACCCTCGATGTCTACGCCCGCGCCCTGCTCGACCTGGGCCGGCTCGACGAGGCAAGGCCGGTCTGCCGAAAACTTCACGACCGGGAATGGGACTACCGATCGCTGCAAACGCTCTGTCGCGGCAAGGCCCTGCTACCCTAGCCCCCCGACGGCACGGGCCGAGCGCGCTGCCGCGGCTGGAAGTCCGGCTAGGGGCGCTGCTTGCCGCCGGCGGGCGGCGCTTCGCGGCGGCGCCGGATGGCGGCGCGGGCCTGCTCGAGGAGGGCCAGGGCGGCGGGATGGCCGGGTGTCAGCTCGAGCACCCGCACCAGCTTGCGGACGGCGTCCTCGTGATCGTCGACCTGCATCAGCAGGCGGGCGTCGCGCAGCAACTCTTCGGCGGGGCCGGCGGGCCCGGTGGCCCCGGCCGGGTTGGCGCGATCGGCGCGGCGGCGGTCGGCCTGGCGGGCCAGGGCGGCGTCGGCCTCGGCGATCTGGGTGCGCAGCTCGGGCGCCTTGTCCGCCAGTGCGCGCGCCTCCTCGAGCGCGCCACGCGCCCCGCCCAGGTCACCGGCCGCGGCCAGCTGCTCGGTCCGCGACAGGATCTCCACGACGTGCTGCGCGACCGCCTGCCGCTTGAGTTGCTCGAGGCGCTCCCACTTCTCGCGCAGGGTGGGCGCGGCGCCGAAGCGCACGACTGCCCAGTCGAGCAGCTTGGAGGCCTCTTCGAGCTCGTCGCGCTCGAGATGGGCGCTCACCGCGGCGACGGTCTGCGCCAGCTTCTCGGCGCGGCGGCGCTCCCTCTCCCGCTGCGCCACGGCGACCTCGAGCTCCTCGGCGAGCGCCTGCACGGCGGGGTTCTCGGGCTCGAGGCGCCGCGCCGACGCGACCGTCTCGAGGGCCTGGTCGAGCTCGTCGTTGGCCCACAGCCGGCGGGCG
>Ga0209524_1000051_pt1 | contig 12225 bp, 12 predicted proteins | sample JacPinW_OM1H0_M1_FD_187956 | JGI IMG/M metagenome (GOLD analysis project Ga0209524, IMG submission 187956) | Forest soil microbial communities from Algoma, Ontario, Canada - Jack Pine, Ontario site 1_JW_OM1H0_M1 (SPAdes) (version 2) | ecosystem: Environmental > Terrestrial > Soil > Boreal... | reverse complement strand
GGGCTCCCGGGGCAGCTCGAAGCCCGGCGCGGTCTCTGCCCCGGCCAGCACCGCCGCGGCGCCCGGCCCGGCCAGGGTGAGCGGCAGCACGTCGGCGAGCGGACGCATCTCGACGCGGTCGGCGATGAGGTACTTCCGCAGATGCTCGGCGATCGGCTCCAGGCGGCCCGGCGGCAGCGCGAGCCAGAAGCGGTCGGCGTGCGCGAGCACCACCACGTCGGCGAGGATGCGGCCCTGGGCGCTGGTGAAGAAGCCGTAGGTCCCCTGCCCCGCCGCCAGGCCCTTGACCTCGCAGGTGACGTAGGCATTGAGGAAGCGATGGCGGTCGGGGCCGATCATCTCCATCGTGTCCGCCCCGTCCGCGGAGGACCGGATGGCGAGGCCGCAGCCCCGCCGGAGCGCCGCGTATTCCTCCGCGAGGCGTCCGGAGCGGCCGGCGTCCCGCGCGCCCGCTATCCCCTCGGCGGCCGTGACTCCCCCGGCGCTCGCGGCTCCCGTGCCGCCCGCGGCTGTCGGAGCCGGTGTCTTCGTCGGCGCGCTCATGGCGTCTCGAGTCTAGACCATCGACATAGAATGAGCAGCCATGAGGCGGCAATGAGCATCGTCGAGCCTTTCAAGCTGGACCGGCCGGGGGGCGGCGCGCTGCGCGGCGTGGTCGATCTGCCGGAGGCGCCCGGCCGTTGCCCGACGGTGGTCATCTGCCATGGCTTCAAGGGCTTCATGGAGTGGGGGTTCTTCCCCGCGGTCGCGGAGCTGCTGGCGCAGCGCGGCTTCGTCACGGTGCGCTTCAATCTCGCCGGGAGTGGCATGCATCCCGGCGACGAGCTGGTCAGCGATCCGCGGGCCTTCAGCGCCAACACCTACAGCGCCGAGGTGGCCGACTTGCTGCGAGTGCTCGAAGCCACCGGCCACGAGATCGCGGACGACCGCGTCGACCGCGGACGCCTCGGCCTGTTCGGGCACAGCCGCGGCGGCGGCGCCGCGATCCTCGCCGCCGCGAGCCCGCCCTGGCGCGAGCGGATTCGCGCCCTGGTCACCTGGGCGGCCATCTCGCGCGTCGACCGCTACACGCCGGAGGAGAAGCGGGTCTGGCGGGCGACCGGCGAGCTGCCGGTGGTCAACACGCGGACCGGGCAGCAGCTGGCGCTCGGCCGCGGCCTGCTCGAGGACGTGGAGCGCCATTCCGCCGGCAGCCTGGACATCCTCGCGGCCGCCGGCCGCGTCGCCGCGCCCTGGCTGATCGTTCACGGCGGCGACGACGAGAGCGTGCCCGCCAGCGAGGCGGCCGAGCTCGCCGCGCGCGCCGCCGGCACCCACGAGCTGCTGGTGATCCCCGGCGCCGGACACACCTTCGGCGCCAAGCACCCGTTCGTGGGCCCGACGCCCCATCTCATCCAGGCGCTGAACGCCACGCAGACCTGGTTCCGGCGCCACCTGTGAAGCCGCTTCGCCGTCACCACCCGGCCACGTGAGCGTCACGGGCGTCTTCTAACTTCCACGATGCCAGACGCGCCCGGCCCCGAGCTCGCTCCAGCGTGCCGGACTGCCGGCCGAACCGACCGCAGTGTCGCTTGACATAGTTTGAATACCATGATTCTATTTTTTGATCTATCAAACTGAAGGAGGGGAGCCGTTGGCGGACAGCATTGGTTGGACGAGCGCCTGTAGGCATCGCTCGCGGTCGAAGAGGCGGACACCGGCCTGGTTGGCGGCGGCATGCTTGGCTGCCGCATGTACCGCCGGGTGGCCGTTGCAGGCGGACCAGCCCTCGTCGCCGCCGCCATCCGGGCCACCCGCCTCCGGCACTGTGCCCTCTCCGGCTGGCCAGGCTCCTGCCGGGGGTTCATCCCCCGCGGAGCCGCCAGCCGAGAAGCCCGAGGAGCTCACCACCATCTTCCGTCATCCCGAGGGGAGGCTGTGGGTCGCGGGCCAGATGAACTTCATCTTCCAGGGCAACCTGCCGTTCCACGCGCCTTACAGCGGACCCCACAGTCTGGAGTCGCGGGCCGAGCATCGGCTGTCGCGGGTGATCACCCTCTACACCGGGCTGCGGCTGGGAGGCGGCGCCGAGGTGCTGGTGGACGTCGAGAGCGCCGGCGGCCGCGGCATCAGCGACGCTTTTGGCCTGGCCGGCTTCACCAACCTCGACGTGGTGCGGAACCCCCAGCTCGGCTCGGCCCCCTACCTGGCGCGAGCGCTCTTCCATCAGACCTTCGCGCTCGGGCCGGAGAAGGTTGCCAGTGACCGTACCCCGGTGTCCAGCGCCACCGAGGTGCCGGCCCGGCGGTTCGACTTCTGGATCGGCAAGCTGGGAACCGTCGATTTCTTCGACCTCGACGGCCCCGGCAGCGACAGCCACCTGCAGTTCCTCAACTGGACGGTGGACGACAACGGCGCCTTCGACTACGCCGCCGACACGCGCGGCTACAGCTACGGCACGGTGGGCGAGCTGCACGAGGGCCGCTTCGCCCTGCGCGTCGGCGTGATGACCATGCCGAAGGTGGCCAACGGCATCGATCTCGACCTGCGGCTCGACCGCGCCCGCGGCGAGAACCTCGAGGTGGAGCTGCGGCCGACCCTCCGCGGCAGGCAGGGGGTGGTGCGGGTGCTGGCCTACCGCAACCTGGCCAACATGGGGAGCTACCGCGAGGCGATCGACGGCTACCTCGCCGGCCGCGACCCGGTGCCCGACGTCACCAGGTACCGCCGGCAGGGCAGGACCAAGACCGGCTACGGCCTCGACTTCGAGCAGGAGGTGACCGCGGCCGTCCGCGTCTTCGGCCGCTGGGGGATCAACGACGGCCACACCGAGTCGTTCGCCTACACCGAGGTGGACGGCACCGTCGAGCTGGGCGCCGACCTCCGCCTTCATGACGAGAAGCACAAGCTCGGCCTGGCCCTGGTCGACAACCGCCTCTCGAACCTCCACCGCACCTACCTGGCGCTGGGCGGCCTCGGCTTCCTGCTCGGCGACGGCCGCCTCGACTACGGCCACGAGCACATCGTCGAGGCCTACTACAACTACCGGATCTGGCGGGGCGTCTACGTCGCCGCCGACCTGCAACACATCGGCAATCCCGGCTACAACCGCGACCGCGGCCCAGTCTGGGTCCCCACGACCCGCCTGCACGTCGACTTCTGACCTCGCGGCCCCGCCGACGCCTTCAGGCGAGAAGTGGCCCGATCCGTGCACGGCAGAGTGGCTCTACCCAGCCGCCCCGCCCGGAGATGAGAATCGGTCCGGCGGGCCGGGTGAGCCCTGAAATCCCACGGGATCCTTGGCCGAGACCGCAATCACCGCACTGGGAGTGGAACCTGAAAGGAGCTCGAGCACATGCACATGTACATCTCGGTAGTGACGCTCTTCGTCGACGACATCGATCGGACGGTCGCCTTCTACACCGAGAAGCTCGGCTGGGAGAAGACCGCGGACATGCCGATGGGCGATGGGATGCGCTGGGTGACCGTGGCGCCCAAGGGCGCGCAGACCATGTTCAGCCTGTCGCTGGGCTTTCCCAACGAGCCGAAGAGAGTCGGCGGCTTCAGCGGCGTCGTCCTCGAGGTCGACGACGTCTACAAGACCGCCGAGGAGCTCGAGAAGCGAGGCGTGGAGCTCACCGAGAAGCCGCGCACCGAGCCCTGGGGAGGCTGGGCGACGTTCCAGGACTCGGAAGGCAACATCCACGGCCTGCACTCGCCCGCGGCGGCCGGAGCCGGCAAGCATTGAATCCGGCTAATCGCTGCCGCCCGAACAGCTGAAGGCGGAGGTGTCCGATCACCGCCCGCCTGGCTTGCGGCGGGCTCGCAGCTCGGCGAAGAGGGCGTCGACGGGCTCGAGGCCGGGCGGTGGGAAGTTGTCGGGATTCTCCCAGAACTCGGCGAGGGCGCCGGTGCCCCAGCTCTCGTAGACGGCGACCTTGAGCATGAGCTGCAGCTTGTCGCAGGCTTTCACCAGGCGCGATTCCAGGGTCGCGCCTTCCTGGTACTCGGCGTAGAGGAGGCGGGCCCGCTCGGGCAGCGGCGCGAGAACCTCGGCCATGGCGGCGGTCTCGGCGGTCCTCTTGGCTCCTTCGGGAAAGTAGCGGCCGGCGGTGCGGGGCAGGTCTCCTACGCGCAGCTCGGCAAGGTCATGGACCAGGGCGATCTCCACCGCCCGCGCCACGTCGAGGCCGGGGATGCGCTCGCCCAACGCCCAGACCATGAACAGGACGTGCCAGCTGTGCTCGGTGACGCTCTCCGGGTCGGCGACCCCGCGCAGCACGAAGCCGCTGCGCGGGATCCGGTCCAGCAACTGCAGCTCTAGGAGGAGCTCCAGCAAGCTCTCGTTGCTGCGCAAGCCTCTACCGGCCGGACGCGAAGGTGTCGAGCCAGCCCCGCGTCCAGTAGTCCGACATGGTGACGAAGATCATGATCGCCAGCCACAGGAAACCCGAGACGACGGTCAGCTTGGTGAGGTTCGAGCTGTGGCGGACGTGCATGAAGAAGAGCACGACCGCCGTCGCCTTGAGGACGGCGATGCTCAGGGCCACGATGTCGTTGAGCGGGCCGAGGTCGAACTTCGCCACCACGTAGGTGATCAGCGTCATGACCAGGAGGAAAGCGCAGGTCAGGAAGTACGGCTTCCGCGAGGGGGTGTGCGCTGCGTGTGCGGGTTCGGCCATCGTCGAGCTCATCTCGTTGCCTCTTGACTCTAGTGCGCCCCGATCAGGTACAGCAGCGGGAACAGGAAGATCCAGACGATGTCCACGAAGTGCCAGTAGAGGCCGATGCACTCGAGCGGGTTGTGCCAATCGGAGGTGTAGCGCCCCTGCCAGGAGGGCACCAGCAGGTAGCTGAGCAGGCCGACGCCGACGATCATGTGCAGGGCGTGCAGCCCGGTCATGCAGAAGTAGAGCGAGAAGAAGACCTCGGCCTGCTCCGGGTGGCAGGGCTCGCCGGGCGGGCAGACGTAGTGGAAGTGCGGGCCGGGCACCAGGTGGTGGTCGAACTTCTCCTTGTACTCGACCGTCTTGATGCCGAGGAAGGTGAGGCCGAACGCCATGGTGATCAGTACGAACAGCACGACCAGCTTGCGGCGGTTGATCTGCGCCGACCAGATGGCCAGCGCCATGGTCAAGCTGCTGCAGATCAGCACCGCCGTGTTGGTGCCTCCCCAGACCACGTTCAGGTCCCGGCTGGCCTGCGCGAAGACGCCGTGGAAGCGCTGGCGGTAGACCACGTAGGTGGTGAACAGCCCGCCGAAGAACAGGATCTCGGTGCAGAGGAACACCCACATGCCGAACGTCGACGCCTCGCGCTGCTGCTCGAGATCGTCGAAGTGATGCTGGAGCCGCGCGTGGCCGTGGCCGCTGGCGCTGACGCCGCTATGCACTGTGAGCCTCCTGCCGGGCGACGGCGCGGGCGTCCGGGGCGTACTCGTAGGCTTCTTCGTCGACCACCACGGGGTAGTCGAAGTTGTAGGTGGGAGGCGGCGAGGTGGTCGCCCACTCCAGCCCCTTCGCGCCCCACGGGTTGGCCCCCGCCTGCTTGCCGTAGAACAGCGAGTAGAGGAAGTAGCAGAGCGGCAGCAGGTAGCCTACGCCCAGGACCGAGGCGCCGGCGGTCGAGAGCACGTTCCACACCTGGAACTCGGGCGGGTACTCCCAGTAGCGGCGCGGCATGCCGAGGTAGCCGAGGATGAACTGCGGGAAGAAGGTCAGGTTGAAGCCGACGAAGATGAGCAACGCCGACAGCCGCGAGGCGAACACCGGGTAGAGCTTGCCGGTCATCTTCGGCCACCAGTAGTGCAGGCCGCCCATGTAGGCCATGATCGTGCCGCCCACCATGACGTAGTGGAAGTGGGCGATGATGAAGTAGGTGTCGTGCAGATGGAGGTCGATGCCGAGGGTGGCGATCATCACCCCGGTGAGGCCGCCGATGGTGAACAGGCCGATGAAGCCCAGGGCATAGAGCATCGGCGTCTCGTACGACACCGAGCCCTCGTAGAGCGTCGCCGTCCAGTTGAAGACCTTGATCGCCGACGGTACCGCCACCAGCATCGACAGCAGCGAGAAGACGGTTGCCGCGTAGACCGACTCGCCGGTCACGAACAGGTGGTGGCCCCAGACCAGGAAGCCGAGCACCGCGATGCCGATGCTGGAGAAGGCGACGACGGCGTAGCCGAACACCCGCTTGCGCGTGAACGCGGCGATCAGCTCGCTGATCACTCCCATGCCGGGCAGCACCATGATGTAGACCGCCGGGTGAGAGTAGAACCAGAACAGGTGCTGGAAGAGGATCGGGTCGCCGCCCAGCCGCGGATCGAAGAGGCCGAGGTTGAGCGCCCGCTCGACCGCCACCATCATCAGGGTCACCGCGATCACCGGCGTGCCGAGGATCATGATCAGGCTGGTGGCGTAGTGCGACCAGATGAACAGCGGCAGCCGGAACCAGGTCATGCCCGGCGCCCGCATGCGGTGGATGGTCACCACGAAGTTCAGGCCGGTCAGGATCGACGAGAAGCCGGCGATGAAGACGCCGAGCGCCGTCGAGACCACGTAGCCGTTCGAGTAATGGGTGCTGAACGGGGTGTAGAAGGTCCAGCCGGTGTCGACGCCGCCATGGATCAGCGCCCAGAGAATGAAGATGCCGGCCAGCACGTAGATGTACCAGGAGAGCAGGTTGATCCGTGGGAACGCCAGGTCCTTCGCCCCGATCATCAGCGGCACCAGGAAGTTGCCGAGGGTGGCCGGGATCGACGGCACCAGGAACAGGAACACCATGATCACGCCGTGCATGGTGAACAGGCGGTTGTAGGTGGCGGCCTGCACCAGGTCGCCCTCCGGCGTCAGCAGCTCGAGCCGGATGAGCATCGCGAAGATGCCGCCGAGGGCGAAGAAGACGGTGATCGAGATCAGGTAGAGGATCGCGATCCGCTTGTGGTCCTTGGTCAGCAGCCACGACTTCCAGCCGTAGCCGTCGTGGAGGTAGCTGGGGCGGTCGAGAGCGAGCTCGGCGCTGGTGGTGTCGGAACTGTTCATGGTTCGGCTCTCACTTGCTCCTCGGGCCTCCACCGGAGGCAGCGGACGGCGAGGCAGGCATGGAGCCGGCCGGACCGCCCTCCATCGGGCTCGACGTCCCTGGCGGGTTGACGGCGCCGGTGCCCATGGCGGGCGCGCTGCCCAGCGACTTGAGATAGGCGATCAGGTCGATCAGCTGCTCTTCGCTGACCTGCCCCTGGTAGGTCGGCATGATGGGCTGCCATCCCTTGACCACCTTCGCCGCCGGCAGCAGGATGGACTCCCGGAGGTAGGCTTCGTCGGCGAGCACCGAGTCGCCGCCCGCGAGCGGCACCTGGTGGCCGTAGACCCCCTGCAGGCTGGGCCCACGCGCCATCCAGCCCGGTCCCATCTCGTGGCAGGTGTAGCACGCCAGGCTCTGGAACAGCTGGGCGCCGACCGCCACCGGCGACTGGCCCCCGACCGGGCCGCCGGCAAGCCAGGCGGCGTAGTCCTCGGCGGACATCACCACGATGCTGCCCACCATGCGGGAGTGCTCCGCGCCGCAGTACTGGTCGCAGAAGAGGTGGTAGGTGCCGACGCGGTTGGGCCGGAACCAGACCCGGGTGTAGGCCCCGGGGTTGACGTCCTGCTTGAGGCGGAAGGCCGGGACGCCGAAGCTGTGGATGACGTCCTCGGAGGTCATCGTCAGCTTGACCGTCTGCCCCAGCGGGAGATGGAGGTGGTTGATCTCGCGAGTGCCGTTCGGATGCTCGAACTTCCACATCCATTGCTTGCCGGTCGCCCAGTACTCGACCGCACCGGGCGGCGCCTGGTGCTGGACGAAGAACAGCCGGGCGCCCCAGAAGAACATCGCCAGCATGATGAACAGCGGCACGGCGGACCAGATGATCTCGAGCCATGGCCCCATCTCTTCGCTCTTGCCCACCTCGTCGGGATGGCGGCGCCGGAAGCGCAGCATGAAGACCACGATGAGTACGGCGATGAGCGCCGTGAAGAAGAGGCTGATCCCCAGCCAGGCGCCGAACATGAGGTCCACCTCGCGCGCCGCCGCCGTGGCCTCCTCCGGGAAGAACGGTAAGGACCGCATATCAGGCAGTTCCTAACGGGTTGGGGCCCTGGTGCTCGCGCCGCAGCAGCAGCGCGATCATCAGGCCCAGGCCCGCCACGCTCAGGATCGCGGCGAGGCGGACGATGTTGAGGGTCGCGGCGCTGTACCTGCCCTGCACCGGGTCGTAATGGAAGCAGTAGAGCAGCACCTGGTCGACCGCCGAGCCGATGCGGTTGTCCGCGGCCTCGACCAGCCCCAACCGGACGTTGCGCACCGGGAAATCGATGCCGTAGAGGTAGCGCGAAGCCGCGCCCTGCGGGGTGAGCAGCACGATCCCCGCGGCGTGGGCGAACTGCTTGACCCGCGTGTCGTAGAAGTAGCGGAAGCCGACCGCCGCGGTGAGTCGCCGGATCGGCTCGGCGCCGCCGGTCAGGAAGTGCCAGCCGTCCGCGGTCTCCGGCCTTCCGTAGTCCTTCAGCGCGTCCCGCTTGGCGGCGAAGGCCTGCGCCGGCGTCTCGCGCGGATCGAAGCTGACCACCACCACCTCGAACTCGCGGCCGGCGTCGAAGCTCAAGCGCTTGAGGCTGCGGGTGAGGCCCTGCAGGGTGAGCGGGCAGAGCATGGGGCAGCCGTAGTAGACCAGCGACAGCACCACCGGCCGCTTGCCGTAGTAGTCGCCGAGGCGCACCGTCCGCCCGGTCTCGTCGCGGAAGACCAGGTCCGCCGGCACCTGCTGGCCGACTCTCTGGTCGAAGCCGATGCGCTGGAAGGGGCTGGGCATGCCACCCTGCGTCAGCTGACCGCTCGCCGTGCCCGGCTGCGCGGGGGCGAGGCCGTACTGCATGAAGGTCTGGGACGGCTGTGGTGAGGGCGACGCTGGCGCCTGCGACGGCGACGGCGACGAGGGCGCGGACTGGACCTGCGCGGCCCCAGTGCCGGTGGCCACGGCTAGAGCGAGCATCGCCGTGGTGCCGAGCCGGGCAAACCGCAGCGCCCGTATCAGCCGCGTGATCCCCATCACGGCATCCCTCCAGGTGGTGGCGGCGGCGGCAGAACGGGTGTGCGCGGCACCGGTTGATGGGACTGTGGAACCGGCACCCTCGCGCCTTCCCGGCGATCCTCCTCGGGCATCGCCGGGGCCGGCTGCTGGCCGGCGCCCGCCGAAGGCGGCCCGAGGCTGCCGATGCCCAGGCCGGGCGGCGGCAGCAGCGTGCCGGGGCTGGGCTGGTCGGTGGGCGGCCGGCCGTCGTCGGCGGTGGAGCCGTGCGCGGCCATCTCGGCGAGCGGCGGCGTGGTCACCTTCGGCAGGCCGCGCGCCGCCAGCAGGTCGATGGCGACGTCGATCGGCACGCGCACCGTCCCCTGCGCGCGGTCAACCCAGCCGGCGTGCTGCAGCACCCGGTCGTTCTCGGCGCGCATCGCCGTCATGTCCTCCGTGGGCGCCGCCTGCAGCAGCGGGCCTGGGGGCGCCGCCTGCCGCATCGACTGTCGCATCGACTCGGGCATCGCCCCGGGCGCCGCCTGCTGCGCGGAGGCGTTGCGCCGGTCGAAAGCGTCGAAGCCGACGAACATCCCCCACATGGCGATCACCGACACGATGCAGATGGCGACGACTCCGGCGGCGGTCCAGAGGATGGCGCGGATGTTGATCTCGCTGTCGAACTCCTCCGCGTCGCTGGGATGCGGTCCGGCCGGCACCGGGCGCGACTCGTGCTCATGAGCGTGATCGGCGGGGTGGAACTCGCCTGGACGGCCGTCGGTCATGTGCGCACCACCTCCGCGATCTGGGGATCGTGCAGCGGCAGCAGGGACCGCTGCTTGAGCTCACGGCCGAAGAGCCAGAGCCAGCCGCCGAACAGCGCCGCCGGGACCGCGAGGTACATCCATTCCATCTCCAGCCGCTGGCTGCCGGCGGCGCCCACGTAGGCCGGCTCGACTTGCCAGAACAGGTCTACCAGGCGCATCAGCAGCATCCAGCCGGCGAGCAGGGCCAGCCAGCGCGGCCGCTTCTTGAGGTCGCGCGACAGCAGCAGCGCGAACGGCAGCGCGAAGTGGCACCACACCACGATCCCGGCGATGGCGCCCCAGCCGCTCAGGATGCGGTGCCGGTACCAGAAGATCTCTTCCGGCAGGTTGCCTGCCCAGGTGATCAGGAACTGCGAGAAGCAGATGTAGGTCCACATCATGGTCAGCGCCAGGTACAGCTTGCCATAGTCGTGGAAGTGCTTCTTCACCATCAGCGGCGCCATCGGCTCGCTGCGCGACAGGAAGAAAGCGATGACGATGGTGAAGGTCAACCCCGACAGCGCCTGGCTGACGATCAGGTAGAAGCCGTACATGGTCGACGACCAGTGGGTCTCGATCGACATCAGCCAGTCGACGGAGGCGAAGGTCGCCGCCAGGCAGTAGATGACGATCCCCGGCCCTGACACGATCCGCATGCGCCGCGCCAGCCCGGCGTCGGCGGTGCGATCCTGCTCGAGCGACATGCGGTTGATCAGCCAGGTCAGCAGCCAGGCGATGGCGAAGTAGAGCACCAGGCGCCCGATGAAACCCCCGGTGGTCAGGTAGGAGTGCGTCTTCCACCGCAGGACCGGATCGACCCTCACCTTGGCCGGGTCCGCCCAGGAGTACAGGCGCGGCAGCCAGAAGAACAGTGGCACCGCCGCCACCAGCAGCACCGGGATGGTGCGGGTCGCCGCCTCGAGCTGGCGACGCACGACCAGCAGGAAGCCGCCGCCGACCAGGTGGTTCATCATGGCGAGCGCGAGCGAGCCGAAGGCGATGCCGACGCAGTAGACCCAGCCCACCAGGTAGGCTCGGTAGAAGTAGTCGGGGCTGAGGAAGTAGCCGGCGACGCTGCCGATCAGCCCGATCACGCAGATCGACAGTCCGAGCCGCTGCAGCCGGTCGACCGCCGGCGGCGCGGCGAACGACTCGGCGTCGAGGCGGGGCACCTGCGGGACGCTGCTCGGGCTGCTGCTCATTGGACCTCGCTCGTATGCGGCGCTGGTGGCGATGGCGGCGGGGTGGCGGACGGCGGCGCGGGCATCGGGGGAATCGCGGAGCCCGGAGGACTTGCGGGGGCCGCGGGCCCCGGCGCGGGGCTCGCGGCGCTCGCGGCCAGCTCGCCGGCGATCGCCTGCTGGGTGGCCGGCGGCAGCTCGGACAGGCGGGCGCTCTGGCTGTACTGCAGGGCCCGGATGTAGGCCGCGATCGCCCAGCGGTCGGCCACGGGCACCTGCGCCGCATAGCTCGGCATCACCCCGAAGCCCTGCGTCATGACGCTGAAGAACCAGCCGACCTGCGCGCTCCGCAGCTGCTCGCTGTGGAACGACGGCGGCTGCTTGTAGCCGCGGGTGACGATCATGCCGAGACCGTCTCCGACGCGGCCGTGGCAGGGCGAGCAGAAGATGTCGTAGCGCTGCTCGCCGCGCAGCAGCACGTCGCGCGTCACCGGGAACGGCACGTCGGCGATCGGCTTGCCGCCGCGGATGCCGGTGTAATAGGCCTCGTCGGCGCGCAGGTCGCCGCGCGCCACGGTGTGGGCCGGCAGCGGCCGCGCCGAGGCGCCGTCGGGATAGAACGTGCTCTCGCGGTAGGGCCGCATCTTGTTCTGGTTCTGCATGTCGTGGCGGCAACCGGCCAGCGCCGCGAGCAGCACCAGCAGGCAGGCGGGGACGGCCCGCCGGAGGCGGCGCGGGCCGAGGGGCCAAAGCCGAAGCCGAAGCCGGAGCCGGAGCCGGAGGTCAGAGCTCAACTTCGGACACCTCGCTGGGATTCAGGCCGGAGAGGAAGCGGCGCGCCTCGTCGCGGTCGAACTTCGGGTCCACCGCCTCGATCACCAGGAAGAAGCGGTCGCTCGACGCCCGCCGCGAGAAGGCCGGCACGTTGAACACCGGGTGGTACGGCTGCGGCAGGCCGTTGAGCGCGATCATGCCGACCACCGCCGACAGCGCGGCGAACAGGATGGTGCACTCGAAGGTCGGCACGATGAAGGCCGGCCAGCTGTTGTAGGGGCGGCCGCCGATGTTCCACGGCCAGATGAAGACCTGCGTCGTGTAGGCCAGGAAGAAGCCGGTGAGGCCGCCGATGATGCCGCCGAACAGCACGACCAGGGGCATCTTGGAGCGCGGCACCTCGAGCGCCTCGACGACGGCTTCCATCGGGTAGGGC
>Ga0209524_1000050_pt1 | contig 12239 bp, 6 predicted proteins | sample JacPinW_OM1H0_M1_FD_187956 | JGI IMG/M metagenome (GOLD analysis project Ga0209524, IMG submission 187956) | Forest soil microbial communities from Algoma, Ontario, Canada - Jack Pine, Ontario site 1_JW_OM1H0_M1 (SPAdes) (version 2) | ecosystem: Environmental > Terrestrial > Soil > Boreal... | reverse complement strand
GCCACCCCTGCCGGGGCCGGGGCCGGCGCGGCGACACCGGCCACCGTCGCGGCGGCCCATCCCGGACCGGTGGCGGGCCGCTTCACGCTCTCCGGCACCGGCAACCGCGACCGCTTCCACATCGACAGCCTCGCGGCCGACGTGCTCGCGGGCCATCTGCAGGGGCGCGGCGACGTGACCTGGAGCCCGCGCCTGGGCTGGAACCTGGCGCTCTCGGCGCAGGGGATCGACCCGGCGGCGGTGCGTCCGGACCTTCCCGGGCGTCTCGGCTTCGACCTCGCCACCCGCGGCGAGAGCCAGCCGGGCGGGCTGACCGGCAGCGTCGACCTGCCGCGGCTGCAAGGTACGCTGCGCGGCCAGCCGGTCGCGGTCACCGCCGCCCTGCGCCTGGCCGGCCCGAGCTACGACTTGTCGCGGCTCGACGCGAGCTGGGGATCGGCGCGGCTGCGCGCCTCCGGCCGGCTGGGCGACCGCTTCGACCTCGGCTTCGACGCCCAGGCGCCGAACCTCGGCCTGGTCATGCCGGCGGCGACCGGCTCCCTCACCACCCAGGGCCACATCTCAGGCGCCGCGAAGACGCCGCGCGTGCAGGCCTCGGCCCACGGGCAGGGGCTGCGGTTCGGCACCCAGAGCGTCGGCGACGCGACCGTCCACGCCGACGTCGACATGGCGTCCGCGGGGCCGTTCCAGCTCGACGCCGACCTGCACGACGTCAACGCCGGCGGCCAGCTGATCTCCCGGCTGACCGTGCAGACCCGCGGCACGTCGGCAAGCCACACCCTGACGCTGTCGGCGGCCGGGCTGGGCGACCAGAAGAACGCCCGCTTCGACCTCGGCCTGGCCGGCGGGGTACGGGGTCCCCTGGGAGCAGCCTCTGCCGACCTCACATGGCGCGGCCAGATCTCGCGCCTCGACCTGCGCTCGTCGCCGGTAGGCGATTGGAGCCTGCAGCAGCCGGCGGGGCTTTCCGCGGGAGCGAGGGCTGTTGACCTGCGAAACCTCTGCTGGGTAGGCGTCGGGGGAAGCACGACCTCTTCCTTTGGCGGCGCGGCCAGTGGCGCCAATTCAGGGGGCCGTGCCAAGTCGGCCGGCAATGTGGGGACGGGGAGCACCAGCAGCGGCACCATCCCGGCGGCTGCGGGCGGCGCCCGCCTGTGCGCCAGCGCCTCCTGGTCGCAGGCTGGCCCGTGGGCGGGCCAGGCGACGCTCACGTCGCTGCCGCTCAACCTGATGAAGCCCTTCCTGCCTCCCGACCTGACGATCACCGGCGACGTCAACGGCCGGGCGGAGGCGCACGGCGGCAGCCGCGGCATCGCCGACGCCGACATCGACCTCGCACCGGGACCCGGCGACCTGCGCTTCCCCGCCGAGCAGGGGCGCACGGTGACAGTGCACTTCGAGCGCGGCACGCTGCGCGCGCAGGCCGGCCCGGAGGGCGGCAACGCCACGGCCAACCTGGCGTTTGCCAATATCGGCACCTTCGACGCGCGGCTGCGGCTGCCGCGCCTGACCCAGGGCGTGGTGCTCAAGGATCAGCCGCTCGGAGGCACGATCGCCGTCCACCTCCGCGACCTGACGTTCCTCGAGGGCTTCGTGCCCGATCTCCGGGGCCTGGCCGGCTCGCTCAACGCCGACCTCAGCCTCGCCGGCACCGCCGCGACGCCGCGCCTGACCGGCCAGGCGCGGCTCGAGGGCGGCCGCGCGCAGGTGCCGCTCTACGGTCTCGACCTCAAGGACGTCCGGCTCGCCGCCACCGCCAGCGGCGGCACCACGCTGGCCATCGACGCCGGCGCCACTTCCGGTCCCGGCTCCGTCCACATCACCGGCAGCGCCGGCCTGATGCCGAGCCCCTCGGCGCCGGTCCATCTCGCCGTGACCGGGAGCCGCTTCGCGGTCATGAGCACGCGCGACATCCGCATCCTGGTGTCGCCGGACCTCAAGATCGACTACCAGGGCACAGAGGCCAGGCTCACCGGCCAGGTGACCGTGCCGGAGGCCCACATCCACGTCGAGAAGGCGCCGAAGGGCGGCCCGATCGAGCCCTCCAAGGACGTGGTGTTCGTGGGCGGCCTCAAGCCGCAGGCGCAGCAGCCGGCGAAAGCCCCACTCGCGGTCTACGCCCGCGTGCGCCTGGTGATCCCGAACCCGGCGATCGAGCTCGACGCCTTCGGCCTGAAAGGCCAGCCCTATGGCTCACTGCTGCTGGTCGAGAACCCGGGCAGCACGACCGCCGCCGGCACCGGCGAGCTCGACATCGCGGCGGGAGGGACCTTCCAGGCCTATGGCCAGAACCTCACCATCGAGCGCGGCCGGCTGATCTTCGGCGGCCCGCTCGACGACCCGGCGCTCGACATCCGCGCCTCGCGCGTCTCCGACGACCAGACGGTCACCGCCGGCATCGAGGCCAAGGGCACCCTCGAGGAGCCCCAGTTCTCGATCTGGTCCACCCCGGCCATGAGCCAGAGCGACGCCCTCGCCTACGTGATGCTCGGCCACGGCCTCAACTCCGCCAACCCGCAAGAAGGCAACCGCGTCGCCAACGCCGCCTCCTCCCTGGGCCTCCACGGCGCCGGCATGCTGGCCAAGAGTATCGGCGCCCGCTTCGGGCTCGAAGAAGCCTCGATCGAGAGCAAGGGCAGCTGGAACCAGGCCTCCCTGATGATGGGAAAGTACCTCGCACCGCATCTCTACGTAATGTACGGCATCGGCCTCTTCCAGCCCGTCAGCACCTTCCGCGTCCGCTACATCGTCAACAGCAAGTGGACCCTGCAAGCCGAGAGCAGCAACGAGACCGGAGCCGACGTCCTCTACACCCTCGAGCGCGGCCGGACGAAGTAGCGGCCCCGGCTTGGTTGTTCGTGTGCTTGCGGAGCGCAGCCTGAGCGCCCGGGGAGTTCTTCGCGAGAATTGAGCTACGCCTCTCCGGCCGAAGATACCTGCTCGCCGGGCTCAGGCTTCGGTGGCGCGCTGGACTGCGCGGGAACGTCGGCCACGACGGCTGCCACGGGTTCCAACTCAGTCTCGCTCAAGCCGAGCTCGCGTAGGATCTGGAGCGCCGCTTCCGCTTGAGTCCAAGCGCCGGAAATCAGGAGCCGCCTGCATTCCCGTACGAAGCCTGCTCGCTGCCTAGGAAGCAGGTCGGGATGCTCCAGCCAGCGACGAGCCAAGCCGCGAACCGCCTTCTGCATTTCCCGATCGCTCCGCCGGAAGGAAAGGGGCAAGAGTGGCACGAGGTGGTCGCCCACAGTACCTAGGCTTCCCGCCTTGAGATTCTCACTCTCTTGAGCAATGCCCGCCCGCAGGGCGGCATCCGGAAGAGCTGCCCTATCTTCGGCCAGTCGCAGCAGCGCTTCGGTCCGTATCACATGCGTGCGGTCGTCCCCTGGTGCCCTCAGCTTATGGATGGCGACCGAGAGCTGGCGGTCAGCCTTTTCGCTCCCGATTACACGCTGCCACTCGATGGCATCCTGGATGATCCAGTCAAGCTCATCGGTCGTCAAGAGGCGCGAACGGGTGAGACATGAGATCAGCAAACGATCACGTCGACGGTTGTGGGGAGTTCGGCGGAGCCACGCTAAGGCCTGTCGCGCCGCGCGCCGCCAGTCGGCGTCGCTCAGGCTTGGTCGCCGAAGCAACCTGTTCAGGACGAAGTCCAGCTCGGGGTACAAGGGGTTGTTCTCGGAGAATTCCAGGCCCACCTTGACCGCCATGGCCTCTTGGTCGAGGTCCAGATCGCGCCTTTTGAGGAGAGGGGGCAGGATGAAGCCCGCTTCGACGCTATTTGGGAACCGCCGCATCCACTCCAGAGCACGATCGAAAGTGTCTCGCGATGCGGAGCCTAGGTCTTCACGCTTCAGCAACGGCGGCAGAACGAAGCTGGCCTCCATCTCCAGCCGCGGATGCCGTTCCAGCCAAGCCAATGCCATTCGGATCACCGTAGGCGAACTCTCCACATGACCCGGAAGGCTGAGCAGGGGCGCAAGGACATAGCAACTGTCAGTCTCAAATGGAAATCGATGCAGCCAGTCGCGGCTACAGGAGATCGCATCGCTGGCGCGCGCTCCGAGGTCCTTGCGCGCAAGCAAGGAACTCAGCACGAACTGCGATTCAGGTTCCAGCGGAAAGCGTCGCAACCAGTCGAGGCTACAAGAGATCGCATCGCTGGCGCGCGCCCCGAGGTCCTTCCGCGCAAGCAAGGGACTCAGCACGAACTGCGATTCCGGTTCCAGTGGAAAGTGCCGCAACCAGTCGAGGCTGCAAGAGATCGCATCGCTGGCGCGTGCCCCGAGGTCCTTTCGCGCAAGCAAGGGACCCAGTACGAACTGCGATTCCCGTCCCAAGGGAAAGCACTGCAGCCAGTCGAACGCGCACTGAATCGCCTCCTGCGCTTGCTCTCCGAGGTCCTGGTGCTCAAGCAGGGGACGCAGCACGAACTCCGATTCCAGCATCAGGGGAAAACGCTGCAGCCAGTCGCACCCGCGCCGAATCGCCTGCTGCGCTTGCTTTCCGAGGTCCCTGCGCGCAAGCAAGCGACTCAGTAGGAATTGCGATTCCGGTTCCAAGGGAAAGCGCTGAAGCCACTCGAACCCACGCTGAATCGCCTCCTGCGCTTGCTCTCCAAGATCCTTGCGCGTAAGCAAGGGACTCAGTACGAACTGCGATTCCGGTTCCAAGGGAAAGCGCCGCAGCCAGTCGCACCCGCGCTGAATCGCCTCCTGTGCTTGCTCTCCAAGGTCCTTGCGCGTAAGCAAGGGACTCAGTACGAACTGCGATTCCCGTTCCAAGGGAAAGCGCCGCAGCCAGTCGCACGCGCACTGAATCGCCTCCTGCGCTTGCCCTCTAAGGTCCTGGTGCGCAAGCAGGGGATGCAGCACGAACCCCGACTCCGGCTCCAGGGGAAAGCGTCGCAGCCAGTCGAGACTGCGCTGAATCGTTTCCTGCGCTCTTAATCCAAGATCATCGCGCACGAGCAAGGCAGTAAGAACGAACTCCGACTCCGGCTCCAGGGGAAAGCGTCGCAGCCAGTCGAGACTGCGCTGAATCGTTTCCTGCGCTCTTAATCCAAGGTCATCGCGCACGAGCAAGGCAGTAAGAACGAACTCCGACTCCGGCTCCATGGGAAAGCGTCGCAGCCAGTCGAGACCGCGCCTGATAGCCTCGTTCGCGGGCTTCCCAGGACCCAAACGCTTCAGCATGGGAGACAGGACGAAGGTCGCCTCCCTCTCGGCGACGTTGACCGCGAGCCAGGCGCATGCTTGCTCGACGAGTCGAGAGGAGAGCGACGCACTGCGCAGACCAGTGTAAAGAAGGTGCCGTGCGGATCGCTCGGTTCCCCATCGGTCGAGCAAGGGCCCGAGCAGAGAGTCCCACCTCTCGAGTGCCACCTCTTGCCAGGGCGGACCAGCAATGACCGCACCAAGCGCATAGCTTGCCTCGTCCGGATCCGCACTCGCCAAGCCAGGAGCCAGCTCTCGCTCAAAGCGGCGCAGCCAATCGCGTGCTGCGTCGCCCAGCACCTGGGTAAAGCCGGGCGTGCCGGCATTCGCAAAGATCAGCCGGCGAAGAGCCACTGCGAATCGACCCAGGGTCCGCGGCGCGCCAACGGCCGCCAAGAGGACGATCGGCAGCACACCGGGCCACAAGGCGTCCCCTTGCCGGAGCCGCACCACCTGCTCCAGCACCTCATCGGCGACAACGTCATGCGCCGCGGACCACTCGCCTTGCGAGCGTTCCAGCCAACCGAACCGAGCCAGGGTCTCGACCAGCAGCTCTGCGAGCGTCGCTCGGACTCCGAGGACCCTCACCGCAACCGCGATCAACTCTGCGCGGCTTTGGGGGGCGGCGGCCAGTACCGCTGCGGCCGCGACCACATCTCTCTCAGGCTCTGGTGGGATCAGTCCTCCACCCTCGCGCACCAGCATGTTGTTCTCGGCCAGCCGTCGACGAAGCCAGCTGAGCAAGTCGGCTTCGCGAAGGTCATCGATCCGAGCCGGGTCGAGAAGCCCGTCTTCGGCTCGGCGCTCGAGCTCGCGGCAGAGGAAGAGTGTGAGGATGGGTCTGCGTCCAGTGAGCTCGCGCAGCAATGTGGATCCCAGGATCGACTCTGCGCGCGGGGCGAGCTGCGAACGCATCCGGCCCGTGATCGCCTCGGCATGGGCAGGCGAGAGCGCCAACCGCAGCGGGGCTAGCAGTGCGCTCCACTCGGCATTGTCCAGCATCGCCGCTCCCGGTCGTGCTGTGGCGAGGAGTGCGATGGGCTGGCCGCGACCGAACGCTTCGGGCAAGAGACGGTGGCGGAGAGCGCCCGGGTCGAGCCGGAGCATCTGATCGAGATACTCGAACACCACCAGCGTGGGTGTATCTCGACCCATTACGGCCGCAGCGAGGCTGTCCACTTCGAGCCTGGCATCGCCGGGACGAGCATGTAGGACACTCCAGCCGGTGCGCGCCGCCAGCGTCCCCACTTCCAGCGCCAACCGGGTCTTCCCCACGCCGCCAACCCCGACGATCAGCACACCGCCCCGCCCCGCCCGGTCGACAAGGGTCGCGAAGAGCCTTTCTGGATGAGTTTCGGAATCTGCCTCAGATGGGACATACAGCAGCGCTTCTGGCAGCAGGAATTGGCGAAGCCCGCCTAGCTCTCCCAGGAACTGCTCGTGTCCCACGAGGCTGTCTAAGCCTGTACCGAGCCAAGCATCAGCAACACGCGGCAACCGATCCAGCCAGCCACGTGCGTCAGCCCAGTCGAGAGCCACAACCTGCTCGAGCGGCGGACGCTGGTTGTCAGGCAGACCGCTGAAGAACGTTTCGATCTTCCGCTGTAAGTCTTCCCGCGCCGCCTGGATCAGGTGCGTGCTGACGCAGTAGACATAGCTGCGAGCGTTGCACCAAGGGGCAAAGTCGCCCCGCCAGCCCGCATGCGCCTGGCGAGTCAGCTTCTCCCGCACTCGGCGCCACCCCTCGTCGACGTTTCTCGCCGGGTCTCGTGACGACTCGTCGTGATCCTTGCACTCAAGGATCAGCGGCAAGGGCCAGCCCTGGAAAGTCTCCATGCCGTCCGGGGACGCATCGATGTAGATATCGATCGAGCCGTCCCTACCCGCCGTCGTCGCCACATGGGCACGCAATCCGTAGATTTCCTGGACGGCGTGGCCGATGAGCTGCTGGAAGGCGTCCTCCCGTCGCGGATGTAATCGGGCCCTCGGGCCTTTCCAGGCAGCGGGATCGAAACGATTGGGGAAAAATTGAGGCACCGATCTACCAGCGGTTGAACGCAAGCATCAACGGATGGGGTTGGTGGCCCAGTTCTACCACTCTCAACGAAGCCGCAGAGCCCTCTCGGGCGAATGTGAGTGTAGCCGCATTTTACCATAGGGCGAAGAGGCTAAAGAGCTCGCGATGTCGACTAAGAGCCCAGCCGGCCTATCGGGGAGGATTGACAATGTGGCTACATGAGGCTACATTGCTTCCCATGAAGACCGTGGGCATCCGAGACCTGAAGAACAGGCTCAGTGAATACGTGCGGGAGGTGCGGGGCGGGGAAGAGATCCTGGTCACCGACCGGGGCCATGTGGTGGCGGAGCTGCGGCCGCCGACCCCACCGGAGGCGCGGGCTTCGGTCCATCCCGGCCTGGCCACCCTTGCTCGGCGCGGCATCCTCGTCCTTGGCAAGAGCAACACTCCCGATCTGTACCCGCCCCTCCCGCCGATCCTGGCGACCGGCAGCGCCGCGGAGCTGCTGGCCGAGGAGCGGGGAGACCGTCGGTGAATCTCTACTCGGATTCTTCCGCCGTCCTCAGCTGGCTCTTCGGTGAGCCGGAAGGAGAGGCGGTTCGCGAGGTGCTCGCAGCCGCCGATTCCGTGCTCGCATCGGACCTGACGCTCGTCGAGTGCGACCGCACCATTCTCCGCGCCCACACCGCCGGCAGGATCTCCGAGGTCCAGGCCGCAGATCTTCGGGGACTCCTCGTCGCCACCGCGGCGCACTGGCACCTGCTGCGGCTCGACGCCGAGGTGATCGAGCGCGCGCGCCGACCGTTCCCCGCGGAGCCGATCCGCACCCTGGACGCCCTGCACCTCGCGAGCGCGCTCGCAGCTCGCTCCACCTTGCCGGACCTCGTATTGCTCTCGCTGGATGAAAGGATGCGCGCGGCTGGGCAAGGACTCGGATTTACACTGCGGCCGACTTGAGATCGGAAGCGCTCGTCGAGCGCACTACAGCTCCTCGAGCCAGCTCTTGATCGCGTCGTCGAGGCGGCGGCGGTCGCGGTGGCGGGCTATGGCGATGGCTACGAGGCGGTCGGTGAGCTGGGGGAGGGGGACTCCGGCGAGCTCCCAGAGGCGGGGGTACATCGAGATGGCGGTGAAGCCGGGCAGGGTATTCAGCTCGTTGACGAAGAGGCTGCCGTCGCCTTCGAGGAGGAAGTCGACTCTTGCCATGCCGACTCCTCCGAGGGCGGCGAAGGCGTTGACGGCGAGGGTGCGGATGCGCTCGGCGGTGGCGGGCGGGAGGTCGGCGGGGGCGAGGAGGCGGGCGGTGTCCTGGAGGTACTTGTCGGCGTAGTCGTAGAACTGGTTGCCGGGCACGACCTCGCCGACCGCCGAGGCTTCGATCCGCTCGTAGCCGAGCACGGCGCATTCCAGCTCGCGCCCGGCGATGCCGCGCTCGACCAGGACGGCGTCGTCGAATTGCAGCGCGAAGCGCACGGTGGTCTCGGCGCATTCGCGGTGGTCGAGACGCTTGACGCCGACGCTCGAGCCGCCGCTGCGCGGCTTGACGAAGAGCGGCAGGGGCAGGCGCTCGAGGCGCGCTAGGAAGGCGCGCGGGTCGCGCTCGAAGTCGGCGCGGGTGACCGCCTCGCAGGGGAGCACGGGCACCCCGGCCGCGGCGAGCAGGTGCTTGGTGAACAGCTTGTCGATGGCGACCGCGCTGGCCGTCACCCCCGGCCCGACGTAGGGCAGGTCCAACATCTCGCAGAGCCCCTGCAGGGTGCCGTCCTCGCCCCAGCTGCCGTGCACGATCGGGAAGACCACCTCGACGCCGGAGGTGAGCAGGGCGACGAGGGTCGGCGCCACGGCGACGCCGAGCGGCGGGATGGCCTTCTCCTCGCCCGCCAGCAACGCCGCCGCCGCCGCGCGGTCGAGCCAGCAGCCGTCCTGGGCGATGCCCAGCGGCGTCACCTGGTGCCCCGCTTCGCGCAAGCCGCGCGCCACGGTCCTGGCGGATGCCACCGACACCTGGTGCTCGACGCTGCGGCCCCCGAAGACGACTCCGACGTGGCTCATGGGTCCTCCTGAAGCGCGCGGCAACGTGCGGCAGCGCCCGGCCGATTCTAGTCGCTAGATGGCCAGGTCGATCTGGCTGGCGCTCAAGACCTCGGGCAGGGCGCGCAGGCGGGCCACCACCGCGTCGCCCCCGGGCTGGTCGAGGCGCAGCACCGCCAGGGCTTTCTGCTCGCCGTCGCGGCGCGCCAGGTGGATGTCGGCGATGTTGACGCCCGCCTCGCCGAGCAGTGTGCCGAGCTTGCCCACCACGCCGGGCACGTCGCGGTTCTCGAGCACCAGCAGGCGTCCCTGCGGCCGGAACTCGAGGCGGTAGCCGCCGAAGCGCACCACGCGCGGATCGCGCCCGCCGACCAGGGTGCCGCCGAGCTCGACCGTGCGGCCGCCGCCGCTCAGCTTCGCCCCGAGCAGCTGCGCGTGCTCGGCGTGAGGGCTGTGACTGACGACGATCATCTCGATGCCGCGCGTCTCGGCGACATGCTCGGCATTGACGTAGTTCACGCCCTCGTCCATGAAGGCGGTCAAGGCGCCCTTGAGCACCGCCAGGGCGGCGGGCTGGCGGTGCGCCTCCTCGATCCCCCAGGCGTCGATCTGCAGGCGCTCGAGGGGCGCCCCGAGCAGCAGGCAGGCCATCTTGCCGAGAGTCTCCCCGAGCAGCATGTAGGGTTCGAGGCGCCCGGCACCCGGGCCGCCGCCGGCGCCGGCGCCGGTGCGGAACGGCAGGTTGACCGCGGCGATGGCGAACGAGCCCGCGAGGGCCGCCAGCACCATCTCCGCCGTCTCGGTCGAGGTGCGCTCCTGGGCCTCGCGGGTCTGCGCGCCGAGATGCGGCGTGGCGACCACCCGCGGATGGCGCGCCAACCGGCGGTCGGACGGCGGCTCCTCGCCGAAGACGTCGAGGCCGGCCCCGCCCACGGCGCCCGACTCGAGCGCCGCCAGCAGCGCCTCCTCGTCGATGACGCCGCCGCGCCCGCAGTTGATCACCAGCGCGCCGCGCGGCAGCAGCGCCAGGCGCTCGGCGTCGAGCAGGTGGCGCGTCTGCTCGGTGAGCGGCGTGTGGATGGTGATCGCGTGCGACCGCCGCAGCAGGTCGTCGAGCGGCAGCATCTCGACCTCGAGCCGCCGCGCCGCCGCCGGATCGAGATAGGGGTCGTGGGTCACCACCTTCATCTCGAAGCCATGGGCGCGCTTCGCCACGCGCTGGCCGATGCGCCCGAAGCCGATCACCCCGAGGGTCTTGCCCTGCAGCTCGACGCCGGTGAGCTTGCGGTTCCAGCCGCCCGCCTTGGTGGAGGCATCGGCCTCGGGCACCCGGCGCGCGACCGCCAGCAGCAGGGCGAAGGTGTGCTCCGTCGCCGAGAGCAGGTTGGCGGTGGGAGCATTGACCACCACGACCCCCTGCTCGGTGGCCGCCGCGACGTCGACGTTGTCGACGCCGATGCCGGCGCGGCCGACCACCTTCAGCCGCTTGGCGGCGTGCAGCAGCTCGGCGGTCACCTTGGTGGCGCTGCGCACCACCAGCGCGTCGAAGTCGCCAATGATCTCGGCGAGGCGCGGCCGGTCCGCCTCGCTCAGCTCGACGATCTCGGCGCCGGAGTCGGCGAGCAGAGCGAGGCCGGAAGGGTCCAGCGGGTCGGCGATCAGAATGCGGTGCATCGCCTCAGGCTTCATGACCCGACCGCGCGGCTGCGAGCGCCGTGGCGGCGTCGCCGCCCTTGGCGCCGAGCTCGCCGACCTCGCCGATCTCTACGAGGGCGTCGTCGATCTCGCCCAGCAGCGCCTCGAGGTCGGTCTCGCGGACCTCGCCCATGTGGCCGATGCGGAAGGTGCTCGGCTTCCATTCGCCGTAGCCGCCGCCGACGGTCCAGCCCCGGCTGCCGAGCCGCTTGACCAGCGCCTGCGGATCGATGCCCGCCGGTGGCCGCAGGCAGGACACCGTGTGCGAGCGGGCGCCTTCGGCCGCCGCGAACGCGAGACCGCGGGCCGCCGCCCATTCGGCGGTGCGCCGGTAGAGCCGCTCATGGCGCGCCCAGCGCGCCTCCATGCCCTCGGCGAGGATGCGCGTCAGCTGCCGGTCCAGGGCGTAGAACAGCGAGATCGCCGGCGTGGTGATGGCGCCGCCCTCGCGGTGCTTGTCGCGGTAGCGCAGCAGGTCGGTGTAGAAGCCGCGCCGCTCCACGCCGGCGGCCCGCTCGGCGGCGCGCTCCGACAGGCTGAAGACGACCAGGCCGGGAGGCAGCGCCAGCGCCTTCTGGGTGCCGGCGAGTGTCACGTCCAGGCCCCAGGCGTCGGTCTCGACCGGCGCCCCGCCGAGCGAAGACACGGCGTCGACCAGGACCAGGGCGTCGCTCTCCTCGCGGATGGCGCGCGCGATCTCGGCCAGCGGGTTCATCACCCCGGTCGAGGTCTCGTTGTGGACCAGCGTCACGGCGTCATAGCGCTTGCGCCGCAGCGCGCCACGCACCAGGTCCGGGTCGATGGCCTCGCCCCAGGGCGCCGACAACCGGTCCGTCGTCTTGCCGGCGCCGCGGCTGATCGCGTGCCAGCGCTCGGAGAAGGCACCGTTGGTGAGGGCGAGGACGCTGGCGGCGGCGGTGGAGATCACCGCGCTCTCCATGATCAGGGTCGAGCTGCCGGTGGCGATGAGCGCGTCGCCCGCGGTGCGCAGCACGGCAGGCAGGCGGCCGGCGATCGACTGGTAGAAGCTGCGGAACCCGGCCGAGCGGTGTCCCACGACGGGCGCCGCCATGGCCTGGCGGGCATCCTCGGGGACGTAGGTGGGACCGGGGAGGAAGAACTGGATCTTTTCCATGACGGAGACCTTTTCGGGTTGAGTGATGAAGCGGCTCGTTCGCGACTAGGTAGTTGCCCATCGGCCAGGTCCGACCCCGACCGATGAAGGTGGGAGTGGTGCCCCCTTCCCCCCCGGAGGGGAGGGAAGGGGGTTGGGGGATGCG
>Ga0209524_1000049_pt1 | contig 12248 bp, 12 predicted proteins | sample JacPinW_OM1H0_M1_FD_187956 | JGI IMG/M metagenome (GOLD analysis project Ga0209524, IMG submission 187956) | Forest soil microbial communities from Algoma, Ontario, Canada - Jack Pine, Ontario site 1_JW_OM1H0_M1 (SPAdes) (version 2) | ecosystem: Environmental > Terrestrial > Soil > Boreal... | reverse complement strand
GAGCTCGACGGCAAGCGCACCCTGGGCGAGCTCTACCGCGTCATCCGCGGCTCCTACTTCCGCTTCCTCGAAGGCGCCTACCGGCTGGCCATCCTCGCGGTGCTCGACATCGACTCGGTGGGCGAGCCCCTCGACCACACCACCCGCGAGATGAGCGTCTACGACCTGCTCCTGGAACAGGCCACCGAGGAGCAGATCCTGGTGGCCCACCGCCACATGGCGGTGCCGCTCGATCTCCTCGAGCGCTGGGTCCCGGTCTGGGTCGCCGAGCCCGGCGCCGAGGAGCAGACGAGGATGCCAGCCCGGGCCCGCGACTTCTACGCCCGCCTCGACGGCAAGACCCCCCTGGGCGACGCCTTCTCCGGCGACGCTCGCCTCCGCGGCCGAGAGATGGACCTGCTCCTCCTCCAGCTTCAGAAAGGCCGCCTGGCCCTCCTCCCAGCTGCCGTCGAGACCCTGGAAGCCGAAGCCGAGACCCGCGGCCAGCCGCCCCTGGAGCGCTGGTGGCAGCGCGTCTTCCCGCGGTCGCCGCGTTGACGCGGACGTCATGGCGATCGTGCCGGCGCTCCTGTGGCGCCTCCAGCCTCCCATTCTGCTCACCGGCTGGGGTTAGATAGATAGGCCGCAGCCGCGGCGGCGTTCCTCAGTGCATCACGCTTCCACTTGCAATGACAAGATGGATCTGATATGCTGCTGATCAGATGATTACTAGTAACTGCTATCACCTTCAACGTGATGGCGAAAAGGCGCCATACAGGTGTTCCCGTATCGGTGCGAAGGAGAAGGCAATGTTGAGGCTGCGGATCATGATACTGACGATGTGTGGGTGCCTGTCGGTCATCGCCGCCGCCCCCGCACGAGGGGCAGATGGTTCCATCTATATTTCAGCTCATGCGCCAACGACGATGGCCACCGGACAGACGCTGCCCGTCTCGGTAACGATGTACAATTCCGGGACGACGACCTGGACAGCCGCCGGCCAGTACAAGCTGGGCAGTCAAGACCCGGAGGACAACTTGATCTGGGGCGTCGGGCGCGTGCTGCTCGCCAGCACCGATGCGATCGCACCTGGACAGGAGAAGACATTTAACTTCAATATCACTGCGCCGCTCACGACAGGTTCCTACAATTTCCAGTGGCAGATGCTGGTCGAAGGAGTGGCATGGTTCGGAGCGTTCACGCAGGATGTCGTGATCCAGGTCGGTGCGGGCGGCGACCAGGCCTACTTCGTATCCCAGACGATGCCCACCAGCCTCAACGTCGGGCAGGTGCAGTCCGTGGCGGTTACCATGGCGAACACCGGCAACTCCACCTGGACCGCCGCGGCAGCATACAAGCTCGGCACGCAGAACCCCCCGGACAATCTCACCTGGGGGTTGGGAAGGGCTTACCTGCCAGGCTCAGCCAGCATTCTGCCCGGCCAGCAGTTTACTTTCACGTTCAACATCACGGCTCCCAGCTCGCCGGGGACCTACAACCTCCAATTCCGGATGTTACGGGAAGGAGTTGCATGGTTCGGCGACTACACCACCAACGTGCGGGTGAGCGTGGGAGCGCCTTGCGTGCTGACTGACCTGTCATCGTACTTCGTGCCAAGCTATTCGGGCTGGCAGACGGCCAAGCGCCTCTGGATCGGGTCGAATGGCGGCTCAGCCTCCGAGCGGTGGTTCTCGTACGCGGCCAATAAGTACGAGCACATCAAGTTCAGCGATCCGCAGTCGGCGGAGACCTTCGCGATCGACTCGAGCTGGATCTACATCACCGCCGAGAACAAGATCAACGACTCGTCACAGACCCGCGTGTGGCCGCCCGGCGTGTACGGGCTTGGGTTGAGGTGGCTTCCCCGGTACGCCCAGGGTTGCCCTGGCTGCACTGCCGTCGAGATCGCAGCCTGCAACCAGCAGAACAAGTTCGATCCCTGCAATTCCGGTACGAACTACTACAATAACTGCCAGTTCACGAACAGTACCGGGAACTACTGCGCTGTCTACGGCGACGATGTCGAGTTCACGACCTACAACTACGGGTACACCATCGGCACGCTGGCGACGATCATCAAGGTCGACGTCTTGGATGACGCCACTTCCGAGTATTACTACTACGGCATTGGCCGCGGCTTGCTGCGCTACGAGGACTACGACGCCCATGGTAACCTTCTCCAGTGGGCCGCGCAGACCGGAGAGAACGCGAACCAACCAATCGCCAGTAATGTGTGCTTCCAGCCCTAGGTGACGAGGCGCTTGCTGGGCTTCACTGCTCGGCAGGTGGGAGTCCGCGAGGGTCGCGCGGACGAAGCCGGCCAGTCCGAGAGCCGCGCCGGCCGTAGCGCGGCCTCGGAGGATCCTGGCGGCAGCGCCTCCTCTCCTGGCGACGCGACGGCCGCGGAGCGCTCGGCCAGGAGGACGGGCCACCGCCAGCGCGAGTTCGGAGCCTGCCTGGGCGCACTGGCAGGGTTTTACTCAGTCGCAGCGCTCTATCTCCACCCGATCTGGCGGGTGTGGCGGGATCACCTCGTTCCCAACATGGGCGATGCCGTCTTCAATCTCTACCTGCTGAAATGGGTGGGCCACGAGGCGCGGCTAGGATTCGCCGGGTTCTGGGATGCCCCCTTCTTCTATCCCAGCCGAGGAGTGCTGGCCTACTCGGATCACATGGTGGGGCCCGGGCTCGCCGCCATGGTATGGAGCTCGGTCGTGCCCGGGTGGGTCGGCGCCTACAACGTGCTCTTCCTGTCGTCGTTCGCTCTGACGGGCTGGGCGATGAGCTGGGTCCTTCGCCGCTCGGGGCGATCCTGGTGGGCCGCGCTTCTTGGCGGCGTGCTGTACGCGTTCTGTCCCTTTCGCTGGGACCAGGTTCCTCATCTCCAGGTGCTCTTGATGGCCGCGATCCCGGTGACGCTCTGGAGCTTCGACCGCCTCCTGGCCCGCCCGTCATGGCCGCGGGGAGCGGCCTTTCTCCTCTGTTACGCGCTGCACCTGTCCGGTGGCTGCTATCTCGCCGTCATGATCCATATCCCCCTGCTAGTCCTCGCCTGGAACCGTGCGGCGGAGCTCTGGAGGAGGAGACGCGACTTCCGCCTGGCGGGTCTCGCCCCGTTGGCCTCGGTCGCCGCTCTCGCTGCCGGGCTGCTCACGGCGACGTTCCATGAATACTGGCGAGTCGATCGCCGCGAGGGCCTTGCCTGGAGCGCCGGCGCCGCGCGGCACTGGGGTGCGAGCCTGCTCAGCTACCTCCAGCCCTCTGCCTCGAACATCTACGCGGGCTGGTGGCCGAGCAGTTTCTTCCGTTCTGAAAATTGTCTCTTCCCGGGCTTCCTGGCAGTGACACTCTGCCTGGCCGCCGGCTTCCTCGCCAGCCGCCGCGCCGGCCCCTCCGGTGCTGGCGATGGCGCAAGCCGTCCGGTGGGCGGCGGCGCCCGCTCGTGGCGACTCCTTTTCCTTGCGCTCGCGCTGCTCGGATGGACCGGCGGCGAGCTCCGGACCTTGAGCGAAGTTCCGCGCCTTGCTTCTCTTGACCGGTGGGTACCGGGGCACAGCTACCGCTTGCCGTTCGTGCTCGTCATCTCGGGCGTGGCCCTCTGGACGATCGCCAGCCGGCGGCAGGAGGGCCATTGGCCGTGGATGAGGATCGGGGCACTCGATCCGTGGCCACGTGGCGTTCTCCTGGCGGGTGCCTCGACGGCGCTCCTCTCGACCCCGCTCTTCTACCTTCCCCTGGCACATTGGGCGCCAGGCCTCTCCTCGATCCGTGTTCCGGCCCGGTTCCAAGCCTTCTCGATGTTCACCATCGCCTTCTTCGCCGCCGCCGCCTTCGATGCGCTGGCGGAGAGGTGCCGCTCGGCGGGCGGTCCGCGGTCACGCCGGCGGGTGGCGCTCTTCACCGTGGCGGTGTTCGTCGTGGCGTTTGTCGAGTGCGCGCCCCGCGCTCTGCCATGGGGTCCCCTGCCGGAGGAAGAGGACTTCCCAGAGGTCTATGCTTGGCTGGCGGATCAGCCCGACGTCCATGCGCTGCTCGAGCTGCCGCTCGAAGAGAGCTCGGTGGTCGAAGCGCGGGGTGACGCTGCCGTCGAGGCCATGTACTTCGGAACCCTCCACTGGCGTCCCCTGGTCAATGGCTTCAGTGCCCATTTTCCGCTCGACTACCAACGCCTTGAAGCCAGCTGCTGCTACCCCATGCCCGACCCGCGGACGCTCGCGGATCTCGCGGGCCGCGGCGTGACCCACATCCTCATCCACCGGTCGAGGCTTCGGCTCTGGCAGCGCCGTGCACTCGAGGAATGGTCCGCTGCAAATTCGAAGCGCATCGAGCTCGTCTATGCGGGCGGCGGTGATCGCGTCTACCGTCTGGGCCCCCCCGGCAAGCAGCCGGCCGCCGGAGCCTCTTAGCCTGGCTCCGTGCGAGCAGTCACCTCCCGTCGTCCTTCTCTTACGCCGTAGCTCCCCCCTCGTTGCGTTCCCCCGAGAGGATCCGCCACCCGACCACCTTCTCGTCGATCTCCCGCAGCCGGTTGGCGACCAGGCGGCAGAGCAGCTGCATGAACTCGAGGGCGGCGTGCGGGTCCATGGCGAGGATCTCGCGCACCGTCGCCTGGTCGAGCGTGAGGACCGTGAGCGGACCGCCGTAGGCGCGCGCGTCGGCCGAGCGCGGCTCGCCGTCGATCAGCGCCATCTCGCCGAAGAACTCGCCGCGCTCGAGGATCGCCAGCGCCTCCTCGCCGGCGCCGGGGATGAACTTGCTGATCATCGCCTTGCCTTCGAGGATGACGTACATCTCGGCGCCCTCGTCGCCTTCCTGGAACAGCGAGGCGCCGGCCGCGAAGCGCTCCTCCTTGGAGAAGGTGGCGAGCGTCATCAGCTCGCGCCGCGACAGCCCCTGCTCGCGGAACAGCCGGATCTTGTCGGTCGACTCCACCTTGACCGCCGCCGGCAGGAGGTCGGGCGGCGCCGGCCGCTTGCGCAGGCGCAGGAAGTTCTCGGGCATCGAGTCGGAGGAGAAGAAGCTCTTCAGCTGGTCGTTGGTGGCGCGCAGCTTCTGCGCCAGGCTGTGCCAGAAGCTCCAGTAGAGCTTGATCCCGAGCTCGGGCGCGGTCTCGATCAGCGAGTCGAGCGCCGCGGCGTCGAGGCGAAAGAGCTGGCAGGGCGCGAGCGCGCTGGCGTCGGAGCTGCGGTCCTGGCCGGTGATGTAGCTGGCCTCGCCGAACATGCTGCCCGGCTCGAGCTTGCCGAGCGTGAAGGTGCCGTAGGCCGTGGGCCGCTGGATGAGGATCTCGCCGCGCTCGAGCACGTAGAGATCGCGTCCCTGGCTGCGGTGGGCCAGGACCAGCACCCCGGTCTCGTGGATCTCGTCGCGCACCACGCCGGTCAAGCGGAAGATCTGCTCGTCGGTCAGGTGTGACCACAGCTTGATGCGGCGCAGGCGGGCGGCGAGGTGGAGCTGGCCGCTCGGGCCGGCGGCGGCAGCCGGCAGCCCGGACTCCGCGGCGTGGGCGGCGTAGGCAGCGTTGGCGGCGTGGGCGGCGAGCACGCTGCCGCTCGCCGCGAAGCCGCCCTCCTCGAGGAACCGCTCGCGGTGCCACTCGAGGCGGTCGAAGGCGGTGTGGATCTGCTCCTGGCGCTCGCGGAAGACCTGCACCAGCTCGCGGCTGCCCCAGCCCAGGACCTGCTTCAGGGTCTGGATCCGGCGCCGCAGCCGGCGCCCCCCCTCCTCGTCGCCGTCGTTGAGCAGCAGGAAGGCGTGGGCGGTGGCCGCCAGGGCAGCCTCGAACTGCTTGCGCTCGAACTCGGCGCGGCCCAGGCTCTCGGCGACGTCGCGGTCGAAGGGGTTCAAGCGGAGCGCCTTGCCGAATTCCTCCGCGGCGCCGTCGAAGTCCCGGCGGCGGAACAGCAGCCGGCCGTGCAGCTCGGCATGCGCCGGGTTGGCGAGGTCCTTGGCCTTGGCCACCTCGATGCACTCGATGGCGCGGGCGTTCTCGCCCCGCTCGGCGTAGAGCCGGGCGAGGCCCAGGAAGTGGGCGGCGTCGATGGCGTTCCGCCGGAAGCCCTCGCGGAGCACCTCGCGCAGGCTGCGGCTGCGGGAGTCGCCGCCGCCCTCGAGCTGCTGCAGCTTGCGGACCTCGGCCAGCGCCAGCTTCACCGACAGGTTCGCGGGATCGAGACGGAGCGCCAGCAGCAACAGCTCCGCCGCCTCGTCATGACGGGCGGCCGCGCTCATGCGCCGCGCCAGGTCGGCGAGCTCGTCGACCTCGCGCGTCAGGTCCGGGGGCTGGGGTCGAGTGTCGCGCATGCCCGCGCGCCCGCTGGCGCAGCGAGCGCCCGCGGAGTCTAGCACGGGGCCGCGGCCGCCGAGACGAACGGGTAGTGGGTCAGCTCGCGAGGGTCCGTCCCCTCTGCGTCCCTTGGGGCGAGGGGGGTCCCAAGGGAACCGACCTTGGACTTCGGATGCCTCGCCCCAAGGGACGCAGAGGGGACGGACCCTCGCGAGGAGAATGACCCACTACCCGGCCGTGGACCGCCGCTACCGGCTCAACAGTGCCGACAGGACAGGGTGAAGCAGGTGTTGTTCGGCAGGTCGCTGTTCGGCTCGGTGCCCACCGGGCCGCCGGGACCGCGGCGGTCGTCGAGGAGGCGCAGGGTCTCGCGCGACAAGCTGAACTTCCTGGGCTGTCTCTTCATCGGAGCTCTCCTCTCGTGTCATGCGGCTGCTCGGCGGCGAGGCCGGTCAGCAGATCCCGTGGCAAGAGGCGGTGTGGCAGTTGTTCGGCAGCATGGTGTCGGGCCACGTGCCCACGGGGCCGCCGGGGCCGCGCCGGTCGTCGAGCTGGCGCAGGGTCTCGCGCGAGAGGTTGATCTTCCTGGGCTGTCTCTTCATCGGGGTTCTCCTTGCGGCAAGCGTCCGCTCCTGAGGGGAAGGTCCCCTCAACAGATATGAGGACGGCAGGATGCCGTGTAGCAGTTGTTCGGCAGGTCGCTGTTCGGCTCGGTGCCCACCGGGCCGCCGGGACCTTGCCGGTCGTCGAGCTGGCGCAGGGTCTCGCGCGAGAGGTTGATCTTCTTGGACTGTCGCTTCATCGGGAATCTCCTTTCGGCCAGAGGCCCACCCGCGAGGTGGCCGCCGCGACGGCCATCGCGGGCCGGCGGCGGCGCTCTCTATGAGTAGCTGTGCGGCGGGGCGAGCGAGCGAGACAGCGGTTCGTCCCCGGCATCGCGGGTGCTACCGCGTGCCGGCCGGTTGAAACCAGGCATGGGATTCGCTACATTCAGCGGCGTTGAAGTGGCCATCCTCATCGGCCGGCGAGCCCACGACCCCTCCCATCCGTCACCTCCTGGGGGCGGACCAGGTCGCGTCGTCCGGCGGGCGTGCGGGCGACATGACCGACGCCATGCGGGACGCGATCGAGCGTTGCCGGCGCGGCGGCTGGCGGGAAGGGTTGCCGGCGCTCGCCCGCATCGCCGAGCAGGAGACGCGCCCGGGCGCGCTGCCGGCGCTGGTGTACTCCTACCTGGGCTACGGGATCGCGCTCCGCCAGCAGCGCCTCTCCGAGGGGCTGAAGCTCTGCCAGCACGCGGTGAAGATGGAGTTCTACCAGGCGGAGAACTTCCTCAACCTGGCGCGCACCCTGGTGCTGGGGGGCCACCGCCGGGCGGCGGTGCGGGCTTTGGCCGACGGCCTCAAGGTCGAGCCCGACAACGAGCAGCTGCTCGAGCTGCAGCACGAGATGGGGCTGCGCAAGCGGCCGGTCCTGTCGTTCTTGTCGCGTTCGAACCCGATCAACTCGCTGCTGGGGAGGATCCGCCACCTGGTGCATCGGGGCGGGTGACGCGCTACGCGGCTCGGTGGCTCCGGGATTGCCCCGCTTACCTCGCGCGCTCTGATCGCACTGGCGAAGGGGCAACCCCCCTGGCTCCGGCGGGCCGCGCCAATGCGGGGCGCATCGCATGGACGGTGGCCCCGCAAAAGCCCCGCTGATGTCCACCTCTGAGAGGGATCAGCGGGTGGTCTGCACCGGCGTCGGCTTCATGTCCTCGAAGACGATGCCCAGGTTCTGGGCGCCGGCGTCACGGGTCAGGTCCATGAAGGTGGCGACCTTGTCGTAGGGCAATTCGCCGTCGGCGGCGAAGAAGACGACCTTGCTCTGGCGTCCGGTCAGCGCCGTGCGCAGCACTCCCTGGAACTGCGCCAGCTCGACGGGCGTCTTGTTGATGAAGGCATGCCCCTGCTCGTCCAGGCGCACCATGATCTGATCGGCATCGGGCTGCGGCGTCGCCGTCGTGACCTTCGGCGGCACCTGCACCGCGTAGCCCATCTGCAGCAGCGGCACCGCCACCATGAAGATGATCAGCAGCACCAGCACCACGTCGACGAGCGGGGTGATGTTGATGTCGCTGCGGATGCCGCTGGCTCCGCCGCGTACGTCCATTGCCATCGGGCACTACTCCTTTTCCGCGCCCGGGATCTCCGTGGGCCTCCGGGCTCCCTGCCGACCTTGGAGCCCTCCGCCCGCCCTTCTGAAGACCCGCGCGCTAACCAACCACGATCCATCGCCGGGGCGATCGCCGGGTGCCGGGGCGATCGCCGGGTGCCGGGGCCATCGCCGGGTGCCGGGGCCATCGCCGGGTGCCGTGGAATGGCCCGGGGCGCCGACCCGCCGGCGCGGCCCCTCTAGCCGAGGGTCCCGAGCTTGACCTTCTCCACCACCAGCCCTACCCGGCTGAAGCCGGCCTCGTTGATCAGCCGCATCACCTCGCGCACCTTCTTGTACTTCAGCCGGCGGTCGCCCTTGAGCACCACCTGCTTGTCCGGCGTCTGGTCGTGAATGCCCTTCAGCGTCGCCGGCACCTGGGAGTCGGGCACCCAGTTCTGGCTGACGAAGACGCTGCCGTCCTGCTTGATCGAGATGGTGAGCTGCTTGCTGTTCTCGGGCATCTTCTCGGGCACCTTCGTCTCGGGCAGGGCGACGTCGACGCCCTTCTGCAGCAGCGGGGTGACGACCATGAAGATGATCAGCAGCACCAGGCAGACGTCGACCAGGGGAGTCACGTTGATCGTGCTCTTGACCTCCTGGACGAGGCTCGGCTTAACGTGCTTGGGCAGCATTCCGGGACCTCTGCTTCATGAAGAAGTCGATCAGCTCGGAGGCGGAGTTCGACATCTCGACCTGCAACCGCTCCAGCTGGTTGGTGAAGTAGTTGAAGACCCAGGCGGCCGGGATGGCGACGGCGAGGCCCAGGGCGGTTGACACCAGCGCCTCGGCGATGCCGGCCGAGACCACGCCGATACCGCCCGAGCCGGTCAGCGCCATGCCGGTGAAGGCCCTGATGATGCCGACGACGGTGCCGAACAGGCCGATGAACGGCGTCAGCGTGGCGATCGTCGCCAGGCCGCCGAGGCCGCGCTTGAAGTCCGAGGTGGTGAGCAGGGCGGCGCGCTCGACGGCGCGGCCGGCGGCCTCGACGATCTCGATCTGGGAGAGCGGGCTGGTCGAGCTCTCGTACTGGAAGGACTGCAGCCCGGCGGCCACGACGCGGGCCAGGTGGCTCTGCGGGTACTTCATCGCCGCGTCGATGGCGGCCTGCGGCCGGTCGTGCTTGAGGTGATCGGTCGCCAGCCGGGCGAACTCGAGCGACTGTCTGCGCGCCTTGCGGAACAGCAGCCACCGCTCGACGGAGACGTACAGCGTCCAGATCGACAGCAGGATCAAGATGGCCACCACGACCTGGTTGATCCAGCTCATGTTCTGCCAAATCGCTGCGATGCTAAAGCCGGTCATGCGCTTCTCCTCTTAGTCGGATTCGTCAGAGCGTTAGAGCCAAAAGGAACCAGGTGTCATTGCACCTGAAAGTTGACGGTGAGCGTGTAGTACACCTTGACGGGCTTGCCCTGGAGCATGGCGGGCCTGAACTTCCACTTGCTCACGGCCTCGACCGCGGCCTTGTCGAGCCCCATCGGCATGCCCTTCAGCACGTGGGCGTTGATGACGTTGCCCTGGGCGTCGATGATCGCCTCGATGATGACCACCCCTTGCAGCCGCGCCTTGCGCGCCATCTCGGTATAAACCGGCGGCGGCGCCGAGATCTTTTCGGGCTTGGTCACCGCGCCGCCGACGTGCAGCGGCGCCTCGTCCACCGCGCCGCCCACCACTCCGCCCTCCACCCCGCCGGCGACGCCGCCGGGGACGCCGCCGGGGACGCCGCCGGGCACGCCGCCGGTGATGCCGGTGTCGGGGGCCGGCTCCTCGTGCGTCGGCTCGGGCAGCTTCTCCGGCACCACGATCGGCTGCACCGGCTCGGTCATATGGACGACCTGGACCTGCTTGACGACCGGCTTCGGCGCCGCGGGGGGCGGCGGCGGCGGTGGCGGCGGCGGGGGTGGCGGCGGCGCGGCGTTCATGAACACCACGTTGATCGGCGGCTCCTCGACCGACGGCACGTTCCAGTACTCGGCGAAGAGGAGGCTGGCCAGCGCGGCCGCGTTCAGCGTGAGGGCGGCGATCAGCAGGAACCAGCGCACCCCCCGGCTGTTCCGCTTCTTGTCGAGCGCAATGAGAGAGTTCTCGAACATCGGATCCCCTATTTGCCCTGGTCCGCGGTCTTCGGCGCGGTGGCCTGCGCCTTCTTCCGCAGCTCCAGGCCTTTCTTCAGCCAGGTCTCCGCCTCGTTGACGTCGGCGGTGCGGGCGTTGCCGTCGGTCTCGAGCTTGGCCTTCTCGCGCAGCATCAGGCCGAGGTAGAACATCGCGTCGAAGTAGTCAGGCTTGATCTCGACGGACTTGCGCAGCGCACGCAGGCCGAGCTCGACCAGCTGCTGCTTGGCGGCGTAGTCGATGGTGTTGACGTTGTAGACCTTGTGCCAGGCCTCGACGCCGATCGAGTAGAGCGACACCGGTTGCTCGGGGCCGGGGGTCTTCAGCGCCAGCTGCTCGGCGTCCGGCAGGCGGCCGGCCTGGATCAGCACGTTCACCCGGTACTTGTTCCACTTCGGGTCGTTGGCTTCGTTCGGGTTCTGCTGTTGCAGCTGGTCGACGAACGCGAGGGCCTGCTGGTACTGCTTGGAGCTGACCAGGATCGACATCAGGTAGTCCTGGACCTTGGCGTCGTCGGGGTTCTCCTTGAGGTACTTCTGGAAGGCGTCAGCGGCGATGCGGCCGTACTCGAGGTTCTTCGGGCTGTCGTCGCCGGGGCGGTAGAGCGCCAGGGCGGAAAGACCCACCGATCTCCAGGCGAAGGTGTCCGAGGGATCCAACTCCAGGCCCTTCTGGTACTCGACCATCGCCGCGCTGTACTGCTCCTGCACGTACAGGGAGTTGCCCTTCTTCAGCTCGACTCGTGCCTGCAGCCGCCGGCAACCGCCGAGCAGCGGGAGGGCCAGGAGAGCCAGGGCAGCGAGGACCAGGGATCTACGCATTCGTCACCTCTTCCCTCCTTTGGAGGGGTGAACCTCCGGTTTGGTTCCCGCCCGCCGAGATTCGCCGGGATGAAGAGGCGGGGCGGCGCACCGCCGCGTGCCGCTGCCTGGGTACAGAACGCGCGCGCCAACCCCCACCCGCTCTTGAAGCATGGCGCGTCAGTTTACCTTGGAAGCGATGCTTGTCAAGTAGCCTTCCTCCCCCCATTCGTCCCCGCGACATCCCATCCCAACAGGCCTGCTGCGCGCCAAGACATGCAAGCGGCAGGCCCGCCTCGGCGCCGGCTCGGGGACGGAGGCGAGATGGTGAGCCGGGCTCGTCGATGGTAGTCGAAAAGCGTGCGGATGCCAACAGGGTTGGCAGAAAGGCAACTTGAGGTGGCCTGCGGGGGCCGCTATGGAGCCTCCGGGGTATCCCCCGGGCCGGGTCTCGTGCGGGGGCGCATCTCCCCTTTCCGGCCCTATGGACGAGGCGCAAGGCTGGCGGTTGATGAGGGCGTGGCGGACTGCGGCGCCTCGTCCAAAGTGCCGGAGAGGGGAGATGCACCCCCGCACGAGGCCCGGCCCTCCGCCCCTCCGGCTGTGGTTCCCTCCGGCCGCCGTTCTCAGGTTGGAGAGTAGGTGGTGATCTGGGGGCCACGTCGTCTAGATTCGCCAGGTCTTCTATAAGGAGGAGGATGCAGAGCAAACCAGACGATCTCCAGACCAAGCTGCCGAAAGCATTGAAGACCCAGTTCTCCGACGACCATTCGCCGGAGAGCCCCGCAGACGAAGGGGAGGAGGGGTAGGGCCGTGGGTGGACGGTTCTCCCCACCTCATCCTCCCTCCGGGCTCGTATGGGCGAGGGGT
>Ga0209524_1000048_pt1 | contig 12316 bp, 10 predicted proteins | sample JacPinW_OM1H0_M1_FD_187956 | JGI IMG/M metagenome (GOLD analysis project Ga0209524, IMG submission 187956) | Forest soil microbial communities from Algoma, Ontario, Canada - Jack Pine, Ontario site 1_JW_OM1H0_M1 (SPAdes) (version 2) | ecosystem: Environmental > Terrestrial > Soil > Boreal... | reverse complement strand
GACCGAGACCCGGCCCAGGACGTGTTCCCGGGGGGGCCCCGGCGCCGGTGATAATCTGCGCCGGGCCTATCGAGATCGCCGACCGGGAAGCCATGAGCGCCAGCCACCAGAATCTCTCGACGAGCCCCTTACGATGACTTTGCAACAGAAGACTGTGCTCTGGCTGCTGGTCGGGCTGGCGGCCGCGGGACGGGCCGGTGCGAACGGCGCGCTTCCGGTGCCGGCAGACGCCGCCGCCGCCGTGCGCCCGCGGGAGGTCGTGGAGCTCGCGGCGATGCTGGCGCGCTTCTCGGCGACCGATCCGATCCAGGTCTTGCTCGAGCTGCAGCTCTCTCGCCAGAGCATGGAAGAGCACTGGACCGACCAGTCCCATGCGACGGTGGAGGTCGAGGACGGTCCCCAGGGCATCAGGGTCGGCTTGCCGCGGAGCGTCTCGCGCCAGACGCTGCAGGAGCTTCGCGCCCAGACCCTCGATCCCAGCAAGCACATGCCGACCTACAACGCCCTGCAGGCGTTGACACTCAACGAGGTCGCCGGCGACCTCGACAGCGCGGCGGCGCTCGCCCAGGACCTGGCGCTCGCCCACACCGCCGAGGTCCAGGTAGGGGCGACCTATCTCGGTAAGCCCGCCCGGCTGGTCCTGCTGACGCTGCCGCCGCGGCTCTCGGCGGAAGCCCGCAAGCACGTCAAGAACGCCGAGAGCCAGCTGTCCATCTGGATCGGCGCCGACGGCCTGCCGCTCGGCGCCGAGAAGATCGAGCATACCCGTGGCCGATTCCTGGTCCTGTTCTTCGAGAGCTTGCGCAAGCAGACCTGGACCTTCAGCCACCGGGGCAACCGCCTCTTCGCCATCCGGCACGAGGTCAGCGACAGCGCCTCCGGCATGGGCCAGGACTTCCGCAACTCGACCGTCGCCATCCTCACGCCGCGTTGAACGCCTCTTGACATGTGCCGCACATGAAAATATGCTAAGCACATGTCCAGGATGATCCAGATCCGCAACGTCCCGGACGACGTCCATCGCCAGATCAAGGCGAGAGCCGCACTTGCCGGAACGTCGTTGTCTGAGTACCTGCTGCGAGAGATCGAGAGGTCGATCGAACGTCCGACGCGGGAAGAGCTCCTGGCGCGGCTGCGCAGGGTTCCCGCCTTCGAGCCGCGGGAGCCGATCGCCGAAGCTGTCGCCGCGGAGCGGGAAGGCCGGTGATCGTCCTGGACGCCTCGGCCGTTGTCGAGGTGCTCCTGCACACGGCGGCGGGCGGGCCCCTCGCGGAACGCCTGCTGGCGCCGACCTCTTCCTCCCTCCATGCGCCGCATCTCCTGGACGTCGAGGTGGCGCAGGTGCTGCGCCGCTTCGTCACCCGTGGCGAGCTCGATCCGGACCGGGCGCAGCAGGCGTTGACGTTTCTCGGGGCCTTTCCGGTCGAGCGTCACGCCCACGATCTGCTGTTGCCACGAATCTGGGCTCTGCGATCGAACCTGACGGCCTACGACGCCGCCTACGTGTCACTTGCCGAGCTCCTCGATGCGACGCTCATCACTCGGGACGCGCGCCTCCTGCGGGCGTCGGGGCACACCGCACGCGTCGAGGTGATCTGAGGCGGGCGAGGGGCCGTGGTAAAATTCGTGTCGATCTTCGTGTCTGACCTTTACTCGGAGGCTCGATCGCTACCGGCCAGCCCTGCCGACCCGATCGCCCACTCATTGGCCCATGATCGTCGAGAAGCGCCAGCTGGACGGGGGCTTCACGCTCCTCAACGTCGAGGGCGTGATCAAGCTCGGCGAGAGCGCCCAGTTCTTCGCGCAGACCCTCGACCGCGCCCTCTCCGACGACAAGGGGCACGTGATCATCGACTTCAGCCGCATCAACTTCATCGACTCGACGGGCATCGGCGAGCTGGTCGGCTACCTCGGGCGCTTCCGCAGCTTCCAGCGTGAGCTGGTGCTCGTCAACCCTTCGGACCGCATCCGCAAGCTGCTGCAGGTTGCCCGCCTGGACAAGCTCTTCCTCACCTACGACTCCGTGGACGCGGCGATCGCCGCGCATCCGGCCAAACCCTGAGAGGAGACGCCCTGCGCGGCAGGCGATGGTGACCAGGCCGTGATGACCAGGACGATGACGAGCCGTCGGATCGGGGTGGCGGCGTGCATCCTCGCCGGCCTGGCGGCGGTGGCCGGCTCGACGTCGGGGTGCGCCTCGGCGAAGCGTTGGCTGGCAGCGCGCCAGGCCAGGCGGCCGCCGTTCACCGTGATCAGCGCGCCGGTCGCCAACGAGATCGTGCGCGATGCGCCCGACGTGTTCATCCTCGACCTGCGCAGCCCGGAGGAGTTCCAGGGGCCGAAGGGCCACCTGCGCAATGCCCTCAACCTCCCGCTCGGCCGCCTCCCGTACCGGCTGCTCGAGATCCGCAGCTACCGCGGGGAGACCTTCCTCGTCTACTGCAACGGCGACGACTGTGGGCGCGCCGGCATGCGCATCCTGAAGGAGAGCGGCTTCGAGGACGCCATCCTGATCGCCGGCGGCATCGACGGCTGGCTCCGCTCCGGCTTCACCACCTTCGTCAGGGCCAGCACGCGCCGCCCCCCGAACGCCGAGCTCAAGACCTCGCGGAACCCGGAGCTGGCGCCCGAGAAGCACCAGCCGATGGACGAGGTGCCGGTGGTGCCGCCGAAGGAGCCCGCCCCACCCCCGGGCGGACCGCCGCCGCCGGTCAGGCCACCGCCGGCAGCGCCACCTCCCACCTCACCGCCCCCAGCCGCGCCGCCCCCCATCTAGCCAGGACACCACCGGCTGGTCTGCCGCCTTGCGGCGAGGGCGGAGATGGGCTACAAAGGGCGCCAGGCTGCACGGCCCGACTCGTTCACCCCCCTGGGAGACCCCGATGACCGTACAGAGTCCGATTCCGATGCCGACCGCCGAGGCGCTGCGCGAGCTCAGGGAAGCGCTGGGCGAGCGGATCTTGCTCGACGACGAGGTGCGCGCGCACTTCCGCTCCGACTTCGGCCGCATGGTCGACCGCCTGCCGGGCGCCGTCGCGCGCTGCGCTTCGGCCGAGGAGGTCGCCGAGGTGATCGGCCGCTGCCGCGACAGGCGCATCCCGGTCGTGCCGCAGGGGCAGGCGCACACGCAGAGCGGCCAGGCGACCACCGCGGGCGGCGTGCTCCTCGACACCGCCGCGATGGCGGTCATCCACGAGATCGACGTTGCCGGCGAGACGGCCACCGTCGGCGGCGGAGTGATCTGGCGCGACCTGGTCGACGCCACGCTGGCGCACGGGCTGCTGCCACGGGTGCTCACCAACAACCTGGGGGTCTCGATCGGCGGCACCCTGTCGATGGCGGGGCTCGGCGTCGCCAGCTTCCGCTACGGCGCCCAGGCCGACAACGTGCTCGAGCTCGAGGTGGTCACCGGCGCCGGCGAGATCGTCACCTGCTCGCGCGGGCAGAACCGCGAGCTGTTCGACGTCGTGCGCTGCGGCCTCGGCCAGTTCGGGGTGATCGTGCGCGCCAAGATCCCGCTGCGGCGCGTCAAGCCCACGGTGCGCATGTATTACCTGCTCTACGACGACCTTGCCACGCTGATGGAGGACGTGCAGGTCATCATGCGCCCGGGCACCGCCTGGACCTCCGTGGAGGCCTGGTGCACCCCGTGCGTGCAGGGCATGCGGCACATCGGCGAGGGCATGGAGCTGGGCGAGGGGATGCAGACCTTCGCCTACTGGCTGTACCCGCTCCATGTCACCGTCGATCTCGATGCCGGCGAGACCGTCGACGACCAGGCGCTGCTGGCCGGGCTGCGCCCCTACCGGGTCGTCCACACCGAGGACTTCAGCCAGCACGAGTTCTGCAACCGCATGGACCCGGTGTTCGAGCTCTGGCGGCGCAGCGGCTACTGGGACATGCCGCATCCCTGGATGGAGACCATCCTGCCCTGGGAGACGGCGCGCGAGTACATCGAGCAGGTGCTGGCTGCGACGCCGCCGCAGGCGCTCGGTCCGGGAGGGCACATCCTGCTCTGGCCGGCCTACGCCCCGACCTCGGAGGCGCCTCTCTTCATGCACCCTCCGGGTGAGTTCGTGATGGGTTGGGGGATCCTGCCGGGGGTGCCGCGCGCCTTCCTGCAGCGCGGCCTGGCCCAGCTCGACATGGCCAGCGAGATGTCGATCCTCTACGGCGGCAAGCGCTACCTCTCGGGTTACATCACCTTCGACACCGCCGAGAAGTGGGCACAGCACTTCGGCGACCAGTGGCCGCGCATCCTGGCGGCCAAGCGGCAGTTCGATCCCGACGGCATCATGGCCCCGGGGTTCATCCAGTACGAGTAGGACCCGCGGCGCCCGCGCCATGCCGATGTCCGCCGACTGCCGGAAGGGCGATGCCGCGTTGCGCCGAGGAGCTTGGGCCGAGGCACGCGAGGCCTTTGCGGCCGAGTTGAGCAGCGGAGAGACTCCCGAGGCCCTCGAAGGGCTCGGCCTTGCCAGCTGGTGGCTGGACCTCGCGGGCGACGTGTTCGACTCGCGCGAGCGGGCCTATCGACTCTTCGTCGACCGCAATGACCGGTCGAGCGCGGCCAGAGTCGCCGTCTGGCTGGCCTGGGACTCCTTGGCCTTCCGCGGCGAGACCGCCGTCGCCAACGGCTGGCTGCGGCGCGCTCGCAGACTCCTTGACGGTCTCCCCGAATGCTCCGAGCACGCCTGGCTCGAGCTACGCGAAGGTGCGCTCGCGCTGTTCGAGGACGGTGAACCCGATCGCGCGAACGACCACGCCGCAAGGGGTATCCGCGTCGCACAGGGCATCGGCAGCAAGGATCTCGAGCTCCTGGGTCGCGCGCTACAAGGGCTCGCGCTCGTCGCTACGGGTGCGGTCGCCGAGGGCATGTGTGGCCTGGACGAGGTCAATGCCGCGGTAGTCGCCGGGGAGATGACGGACCGGGTTCTGATCGGCCTTGCGTGTTGTCACATGATCGCTGCGTGCGACCGCGTGCGCGACTACGACCGGGCGCTGCAGTGGTGCGCGCGGTTCAAAGCCTTCGGCGCGGCTTGGGGCCTCCGGCCTCTTTTCGCCGTATGCCGCACGCAGTACGCGTCGCTGTGCGTGTGGCGCGGGATGTGGAACGAGGCCGAAGAAGAGCTGGCGGCGGCCACCGAGGAGCTCGCCGTCAGCCGCCCGGCGATGGCGGCCGACGGCATGGTCCGGCTGGCGGAGCTGCGGCGCCGTCAGGGGCGCCTGGTCGAGGCCGAAGACCTCTTCGCACGTGCCGAGCCACACGTCCTGGCGCTACTCGGGCAAGCCGAGCTGGCGTTCGATCGCGGTGACGTGGAAGCTGCCGAGGACCAGGCAGCACGCTACCTCCGCCGCGTGGTGACCCGCAATCGCACGGACCGTGTCGCGGGCCTGGATCTGTTGGTGCGGGCGCGGGCGCGGGCGGGAGACCCCGAAGGCGCGCGCATCGGGCTTGCCGAGCTCAACGCTATCGCGACCGTCACCAAGACGCCGTCGTTGCATGCGGCGGCGAGGTTCGCGGCGGGGCACGTGGCCCTTGCCGGCGGCGATGCCGGCGAAGCGCAGCGGTCCTTCGAGGACGCGATCGATCTCTTCCTCGAATGCGGTGCGCCGTATGAAGTCGCTCGAGTGCGCATCGAGCTGGCGCGCGCCCTCGGTACGCGCGGCCGGGTTGGCGCAGCCGTGCGAGAGGCTCGGCAGGCGATCGAGTCGCTGCAGGAGCTTGGGGCTGAGCTCGAGATCTCCCGCGCTCAGGCGTTGATCGAGAGCCTCACCCCGCCAGCGGTGTCGCCGGTGCGGCACGACGGGGCGCGGGCCGGGCTGACCAATCGCGAGATCGAAGTGCTGAGGCTGGTCGCGGCCGACCTGAAGAGCCAGGTCATCGCCAGTCGGCTCTCCCTGAGCGAGCACACGGTGCATCGCCACATCGCTAACATCTTTCACAAGCTCAGCGTGTCGTCGCGCGCGGCGGCAGTGGCGCAAGCAGCGCGACGGGATCTGCTGGGCTAGGCTGCCCATGGCCCGCGCGGGCCATGGGCACTCCAGGAACAAGATGACCCGCGGTGGGGATGCGGGTCGTTCTCGCGACTGCCTATACTAGGGGTCCACCGGAGGTCCACATACGGGCCTTCAGGAAGGAGACAGCATGAAGACCCTCGTGACGGCCGTGACCGCCGGCGCCCTGGTTCTGGGGGGCACGTTCACCGGCCTACATGCCCAGGGCAGTCCGCACGTGATCTCGACCCCGGCGGAGGCCAAATGGGGCCCCGCGCCGCCGTTGGTCCCGGCCGGTGCGCAGATCGCCGTCCTGGCGGGCGATCCCGGCAAGTCGGCCCCGTACACGGTGCGGCTCAAGTTTCCAGCCAACTACGCAATCCCGGCGCACTCGCATCCCACCGACGAAAACGTCGTGCTGGTCTCGGGCGAGCTCACTTTCGGTATGGGCGAGAAGCTCGACAAGAAGGCGTCGGGAAACAAGAAGCTCACGGCCGGCGGCTTCGCCCTCATGCCGGCACAGATGAATCACTTCGCGTACACCGGCAAGCAGGCGACCACCATCCTGCTTTATGGAATTGGCCCACTCGACTTCAAGTACGTGAACCCCGCGGACGATCCACGCAACGGGCCGAAGGCGGCCCGATAAGGATTTTCCGGCGCCATGCTCCCCGGAGCCCAGCTCTTCAGCGCGACTGGTCCGCGGGCCCGCCGTCGCGGGGCAGGAGGTGGAAGGCGTGGGCCGCGGCGGTGGCGTCCGCGCGGCGCTGGTGCTCTTCGCCGGCGAGCTGCCGGCGCAGGCGGTCGCTGACCGGCACCACGACGGGCATTGGACGCCAGACGAACGGTGCGCCCGTGGCGCCGTCGATCACCCGCCCCTGCTCGACGGCGAAGGCGGCGACGGGCAGCGGCAGGCCCGCGACCGCCCGCTCGAGGGCGCGGAAGGTCCCCTCGTCCTCGGGAAGGAGGAAGCTGCCGGCGCGCCGGCCCTGGGCGGCGGTGTGGAAGTGCGCCGGCACCCAGAGCACGCCGTCCAGCTGGCGCCGCTCGCAGGCGACGACGAGGAGCGCGATGACGTCGCGCAGCATGCCCAGGCCCGGGTGCTCCTGGCCGGGCAGGCGAGGGCGTGCCGGCGTGAACGGCTCGCGCGGGTTCTGCAGCAGCAGCCACTCGATGCGCAGCATCGCCAGGTCCGGCGCGCTACGACGATCGATGCGCAGGCGCAGCTCGGCCAGCAGCTCGTCGCGGTCGTCCGGACCGGCAAGCACACGCACCGTCTCGCCGCCGGCATGCTCGAGGTCGAACTCCAGCGCCGGCCGCGGGAAGCCGAGCTGGCGCAACCGCTCGAGCAGGCCGGTACGCTCGAGCATCAGCTCGAGCTGCTGGCGGGAGCAGGCGCCGAGCAGCCGTCGCGGCCGCTGCGGACCGCCGAGATTGGGCAGCAGGTCCTCGAAGGAGAGCTCCCAGTCGGGGTCGCCCGTCGGTGGCCGATCCGGCGCGAAGCGCTCTGCCGCGGGCAGCTCGCCCGCCAGCCGCCGGTAGCGCGTCAGGGTGACCTCGGCCGTGGTCGGCGGCTCGATCGCCTGGCCGCCTGGCCGCAGGCTCGAGAAGAAGCGGGCGCTGTAGCGCCAGGCATGCTGCCCGTAGCCGCCGGCGAGCAGGATCACCACCGGCACCCGGCGCTCGCGGCGGCGCGCCAGCTCGATCACCAGGCGGTCGCGCCGCAGCATGGCGGCCGGGGAGATCCGCCAATCGCCGATGGCGTCGTCGGCGGCCGGGTCGCAGCCTGCCAGGTAGTAGACCAGCCCCGGCCGCGCGGCGTCGAAGGCCGGCGGCAGGCGCCGGCGGATGGCCTCGAGATAGGTCGCGTCGTCGACGTTCGCGCCCAGCTCGACGACGGTGGCGGTCTCGCCGCGGACCTCGGTGGTGGTGCGGTTGTGCACCGAGAAGGTGTGGACGCTGCGGTCGCCCGCGAAGATGGAACGCGTGCCGTCGTCGTCATGGAGATCGAGGTCCACCACCAGGATCGGCGCGGCGAAGCCCTCCGCCCGCAGGCCGGCGATCGCCACCGCGACGTCGTTGAAGATGCAGAAGCGTTCGCCCTTGGCGGCGAAGGCGTGATGCAGGCCGCCGCCGAGGTTGGCGGCCAGGTGGCCGGAGGCCAGGGCGAGATGGCTGGCGAGCGCGGTGCCGCCGACCATGGCGCGCTGTCCCGCCATGGCGCGCTCGACGGCATGCTCGGGCAGCTCGAGGCCGAAGACCTCCAGTAGCCCGTCCGGGCGCGACAGCGAGTCGAGGTAGGCGTCGGTGTGGACGCGGCGCAGCTCGCGGAACGGGGCGAGCTCGGCGCGGTGGATGGCGCGCGGATGCAGCAGGCCGGCACTGTCGAGCGCCGACAGGACACGTTCGCCGCGCAGCGCGTCGTTGCCGGGGAGGTCCAGCTCGTAGCGCTCGCTGTAGACGAGCTCGAGAGAAGGCCCGCGCAGCCAGCCGCCCAGCCGCCGCCGGCCCCGGCGCAGCCTCTGCAACAGCGACGCCGAGGATGAGCGCACGCGGGGAGCTTACCGCGCGGGGGCGCGGGGGTGGCGGGGGAGTAGCGCCGGCGCCCCGCCGAGGGTACGCTGCTGTCGCACGGGAGGGTCGATGGGACGTGCCGAGGACGAGGGCGAGGATAGGGGCGAGAGCAACGACGGTACAGCGGAACCCGGCAGCCCCCGCGATCCCTGCGACCCCGGCGATCCGATCGAGTTGCCGATCACCGATGTCATCGATCTGCACAGCTTCCGGTCGGCGGAGGTCGCCGACGTGGTCCGCGAGTATCTGGATGCCGCCTACACCAAGGGGCTTCGCGACGTGCGGATCATTCACGGCCGTGGCATCGGCGTGCAGCGGCGCACGGTGAGGGTCGTGCTCGAGCGGGATCCCCGCGTGGTGTCCTTCGGCGATGCCGCGCCGGAGGCCGGCGGCTGGGGCGCCACCTGGGTGCGGTTGCGCTGACCGGGAGGCTCGCGGGGAGGTCGCCGCGGCAGCCCGCGGCAGACTGCGGCGACCTCCGGCGGTCAGCGGAAGAGCTTGAGGAACACCAGGTAGAGCACGAAGCCGTGGTCGGGCCCGGCCACCGGCAGGCCGACGTCGAGGGTGACCAGGGTCTGCCAGGGTCCCATCAGGCTGCCGGCCACGCCGGTGCCGGCGAGCAGGGTGTTGTGCAGGCCGGTCTCCTTGTCGGTGGCGAGGGCGGCGTCGAACAGGGTGTCGATCCGGAACAGGTCGCTGAAGTCGAAGCCGTAGCTCAGATGGCCGATGACGGCCTCGCTGGCGCGCACGGCGTTGCTGCGGTAGCCGTGGATGCGCGTGCCGCCGAAGAAGCCGAACTCGTACTTGCTGAAGCGGTCCAGGTGGTCGCCCGCGAAGTAGTTGACCTCGGCGCCGAGCTTCTGGAAAAAGGGCAGGTACCAGTTCTTGGTCGCGGTCAGGTTCCAGCGCGTGAAGTCGCGGTCGGCGGGGCTGAAATCGGGATTGCCCGGCAGCCCCCAGAGGTGCCAGCTCGAGCGCATGTTGTAGCTGTAGTGGCCCGCCAGGGTGTAGCCGCCGCGGGTGTAGCTGAGGTCGCCCGCGACCGACTGCAGCAGGTTGTTGCTGGGCAGCACGAAGTCCTTCGCGGTGTTGCTGTTGCGGCTGTAGACCGAGTCGAGCAGCCCGTACTCGATGCCCAGCTTGGCGAACTCCCCGAGGGGATGGCCGAGCTTGAGGTTGAACGTGGCGGGGCGGATCTTCAGCTCCTGGTCGACCACCTCCTTGCCCTGCTGGTAGAGGTCGTCGGTGAACGGAACGGCGATGGCGAAGAGGTCGGCGCCGGTGTCGAACCTGCTGCCGCCCAGCCGCGGCTCGGCGGCGCTGGCGATGAGCAGCGCGCCGGCGAAGAAGACGTTGACCTGCTTGCCGGAGTTCTTGAAATCGAAGCTGAAGTAGTTGACGCCGCCGAGCGGCAGCGGATAGCTCAGCGAATCGTCCACGAACAGACCGGCCAGCGCGAACAGCTTGCTCGGCGCGAAGCCCTGCTTGACGACGCGCGGGCCGCTGCCCTTCTTGACCAGGTAGCGCAGCCCCTGGTCGGTGTCGCGCACCATGGTGACGTCGGTGTCCTGGACGCTCTTCTCGCGGGCGGCGAAGTCGGGCGGGTTGACCTCGACGTGGGTGATCAGGGTCTCGCGCTCGACCAGGAAAGGCGCGTCGAGCACCGACATGATCTCCTGCGCCACCAGGTGGAGCGGCAGCACGTAGCTCTCCGCCGACCACGGCGCCGGCTGGCCCTGCCGATCGATCGGCGTGTACTCGAGCGTCTCCTCGTTCGAGATCACCTCGCCCTGCAGCCCGAGCTGCACCGCGCGGGTGCGCAGGCGGGCATAGAGCGTGCGGTCGATCCACACCGTGCCCTGGTAGAGGCGGCGGCCCGCGGCGCCGGGGCCGGCGGGAGCGAAGTCGACCACCCAGGCATCGCGGCCGGCGATCTTCTCGGTGCCGCGGAGGCGGTAGCGGTACTCGCGGGTGAACAGGATCTCGAGCGGCAGCGCCGCCGCCTTCTCCGGCTGGATGAGCGGGATCTCGGGCAGCGTCTTGCCGCGCCAGCGGACGCCGTTGAGGTAGAGCGACTCCCAGGCCCAGTCGGCGCCCTCGACGCGGCTCCAGAAGAAGGGGCCGGTGAGGGACGCCTCGACGCTGGCGGCCCCGGAGTTGGGCTGGAAGCGCAGATGGGTGGTGTTGATCGCTGTGTAGTCGTCGAGCCGCCGGTGCTGCGCTTCCTCGAACACCTGCAACCGCTTGAGGATCTCCTCGACCGGGATCTCGCGCTCCGAGGCCACGGTGAGTTTCTCGGCGACCCCCTGGCGCTCGGCGGCGGTGAGCCTCTCGATGCCGAGCACGATCACCGGGCTGGGGTCGGGGACCAGCACGTCGAGGCCGGGATGGGGCGGCGGCGTGATCTTGCTGCTGGGCGGCGCCACCGCGCCGGCGGCGAACGGAAAGCGGGTCGGCCGCCGCAGGTCGGGGTCCGCGAAGTGCAACACCGGCGCGGCGAGAGCGGGAGTCTCGGCGCCGCCTGCACCGCTAGCGCCGGCCGCGGCTGGCGCACCGGGCGCGGCGGGCAGCACGGCGATGACCCGCAAGGCGAGGTCCTTGCCGCGCACGAAGGCCCACGCCTCGGCGGCGCCGGCGGGGGCGGAGCCCGGATCGTAGGAGAGGTCGCCGGCGAACTCGCGCGCCAGCAGGGCAAGAGGATTCAGCACCGCGGCGGTGATCGCCGGGGCGCCGGGGGCGCCGGGAACGCGGGGGCCGCCTGGAGCGCCGGGGCCGCCGGGGGCCGGCGCCTCCGCGGCTCCCGGGGCGCGGAGGAGGGTCAGGTCGAAGCCGGCGGCAGCCTGGCGGGCGGCCTCGGCCAGCGCGGCGCCCGCCGGCGCCGGGGGATAGGGGAGCGCATCGAGCGCGATCGGCCGCCCGGGATCGAGCTCGTGCACCTTCTGCGCGGCGCCGGCCAGCCGCGAGGCGTCCTCCGGATCGGTGCTCAAGGCCACGAGATCGACGTATGCCGCCACCTCGGCGCCATAGAAGGCAGCGATGATCGCCGGATCGGCGGGCAGCGGGGCCGTGGCCACGTGGACGTTGGCCTGGGCGCCGCTCACCGCCACCGCCGCCCGCTTCAGCAGGAAGGCATACTCCGCGGCCGCGAAGGGTGGTTGGCCGCCCGCGGCCGCCGCTCCGGCCGCGGCCCCGGCTCCCGCACCGGCTCCGGTGGCCGCCGGCGCCGGGCGCCAGAGGATCTGGAACCAGGTGCCGCGCGGCGAGGCTGCGGCGACCTCCGACGCGGCGCTCAGCTCCACCTGCAGCTGCGCCAGGTTGCGGGCCAGCGGCGCCGGCGTGCTGAACACCAGCGAGAGCCAGGGAGTCCCGCCCGCCGCCGCCACCGCCCGCGCCGCGGCGCCTGCCGCCGCGAGGTCATCCGCCGCGGCGGATGCCGGCTGGGCTGGCTGGGCCGGCGGTCCCGGTGTCGGCGGCGCTGGCCGAGACGGCCGTGCCGGTCCCGATGCCGGCGGCGTCGACGGCTTGGCGTCCGATCCGGTGCCCGCCACCGCCGGTCCGCCGGCCGCGGCCAGCGGCACCTCCCAGGCAATGAACAGCGGGCTTCCCGGCGGCAGCCGCTCGGCCCGCAGCAGGCCCAGCAGCCCGGACGGCCCCGGTGGCGGGGCGGCAGCGGCGGCCGGCGTGGCGCCGGCGTCGGCGGCCGAACCGGCCCCCGCCGCGCCTTCCCCTGCTGGCGATGTCGCCG
>Ga0209524_1000047_pt1 | contig 12336 bp, 5 predicted proteins | sample JacPinW_OM1H0_M1_FD_187956 | JGI IMG/M metagenome (GOLD analysis project Ga0209524, IMG submission 187956) | Forest soil microbial communities from Algoma, Ontario, Canada - Jack Pine, Ontario site 1_JW_OM1H0_M1 (SPAdes) (version 2) | ecosystem: Environmental > Terrestrial > Soil > Boreal... | reverse complement strand
TCCCCGCCGGGCCGGCCAGCCGGCTGCGCGAGCTCGCGACCGCCTCCGGGGCGTCGACCTTCATGCTGCTGCTCGCGGCCTTCCAGGCGCTGCTCGGCCGCTATGCCGGGCAGCAGGACCTGGCGGTCGGCACTCCGGTCGCCGGCCGCAACCGGGTGGAGATCGAGGGGCTGATCGGGTTCTTCGTCAACTCGCTCGTGCTGCGCGCCGACCTGTGCGGCAATCCCGGCTTCACCGAGCTGCTGGCCCGCACCCGCGAGGCGGCCCTGGCCGCCTACGCCCACCAGGAGGTGCCGTTCGAGAGGCTGGTCGAGGAGCTGGAGGTGGAACGCAACCTCGCGTCCCAGCCGCTCTTCCAGGTGATGTTCGTGCTGCAGAACGCACCCGCCGAGGAGCTCAGCTTGCCGGGGCTTCAGCTCACCGCGCTGCCGCTCTCGTCACGCACCGCCAAGCTCGAGCTGACGCTGTCGCTCGCCGAGACGACCGGCGGCCTCGTCGGCTGGCTCGAGTACAAGACCGACCTGTTCGACGCCGCGACCGCCGAGCGGCTGCTGGCCCACTACGCCGTGCTGCTCGACGCGGTGGCGGCCGATCCCGAGACGCCGCTGTCTGAGCTGCCCCTCCTCACCGCCGCCGAGCGCCACCAGGCGACCGTGGAATGGAGCGGCGGCGGCGGCGGCGAGCTGCCGGCGTTGCCGGCGTCGTCCGAGCCAGGGCGGCAGTGCCTGCACCGGTGGTTCGAGGCCGCGGTGGAACGTGCGCCGCAAGCGGTGGCGGTGATCTGCGAGGGAGCGAGCTTGACCTACGGCGAGCTCAACCGGCGCGCCAACCGCCTGGCCCGCCACCTGCGGCGCCTGGGCGTCGGCCCCGAGGTGCCCGTGGCCCTCTGCCTCGACCGCTCCCTCGACCTGGTGGTAGGGATCGTCGGCATCCTGAAGGCCGGAGGAGCGTACGTGCCGCTCGACCCCACCTATCCGCGCGATCGCTTGCAGTCGGTCGCCGCCGACGCCTTGGCGGGTGTCGAGAGCGCGGTGCTGGTGACCCACGAGCGGCACGCCGCGCTGTTCGAGCAGGAGACCCGCGACGACGAGCTGGAGCCGGAGCGGCGGCCCCTCCAGGTCGTCGCCCTGGACGCCCACGGGGAACGGATCGGCCGCGAGAGCGACGCCAACCTGCCGGACGGCGCCACGCCGCAGGGCCTCGCCTACGTCATCTACACCTCGGGGTCGACCGGCCGGCCGAAAGGCGTCCAGGTCACCCATGCCAACGTCACCCGCCTGTTCACGGCGACGCGGCGCTGGTTCGGCTTCGGCGCCGGCGACGTCTGGACGATGTTCCACTCCGCCGCCTTCGACTTCTCCGTCTGGGAGCTGTGGGGGGCGCTGCTCCACGGCGGCAGGCTGGTGGTGGTGCCGTACTGGGTGAGCCGCTCCCCCGAGCTGTTCCATCGCCTGCTCGCCGGCGAGGGCGTGACGGTCCTCAACCAGACGCCCTCAGCGTTCCGGCAGCTGATCGAGGCCGACGCCCACGCCGAGGCGACCTCGCGCCAGGATCGCGCTCCCGGGACGGCCGAGAGTGGTGACAGCGGAAGCGGACCTGCCCTCTCGCTGCGCCTGGTGATCTTCGGCGGCGAGCCCGTGGACCTCGCCAGCCTCGAAGCCTGGGTGGATCGCCGCGGGACGTCGCGGCCCCTGCTGGTGAACATGTACGGCATCACCGAGACCACCGTGCACGTCACCTATCGTCCGCTCGGCCCGATCGATCTCGCGGCGTCGCACCGCAGCCCGATCGGCGTCGGCATCGGCGACCTGCGCCTCTACCTCCTGGATGCCTGGTCCAGCCCGGCCGCGCTCGGGGCGGCGGGCGAGCTCCACGTCGGCGGGGCCGGAGTCGCGCGCGGATACCTGGGGCGGCCCGAGCTGACCGCGGCCAGGTTCGTGCCCGACCCCTTCGCGGCGAGGTGCGGCGTGCCGGGTGGACGTCTCTACCGGACCGGGGACCTGGCGCGCTTCCGGCCCGACGGCATGCTCGAGTTCCTGGGCCGGGTGGACCACCAGGTCAAGATCCGCGGTTTCCGCATCGAGCCGGGCGAGATCGAGACCGCGCTCGCCGGCCATCCGGCCGTGCGGCAGGCCGCGGTGGTGCCGGGCGAGTCCGCGGCCGGCGAATGCCAGCTGACGGCCTGGGTCGCGGCACCGACCGAGCTCGCGGCCGCGGAGCTGCGGGCCTTCCTCGCCGCGCGGCTGCCCGACTACATGGTGCCGGCCGCGATCATGGTCCGCGACTCCCTGCCCACCACCCCCAACGGCAAGCTCGACCGCAAGCAGCTCGCGCGCTGGGGCGTCCGCTTGGCCGCGGACGGCGCCGTGGACCGGGCCGCCCGCCCGTCCGCCCCGCCGACCCCGCTGATCGACGCCGTCGAGGTGGAGCTCGCCGCGATCTGGGCCCAGGTCCTGGGCCGCCGCGACCTCGGGCGCGAGGACAGCTTCTTCGACCTGGGAGGGCACTCGCTGGCAGCGGTCCGGCTGATGGCTCGCATCCGCGAGCGCTTCGGCCGCGAGCTGCCCCTGGCAGCCCTCTACCGCGCAGCGACGATCGAGCGCCTGGCCGTCTTGTTGCGGGCCGGCTCCGCGCCTGCCGTTCGCTCCGCCCTGGTGGAGCTGACGCCGGCGGCGGGCGGCGCGGCCTCGCGGGCGGCGCGGCCGCTGTTCTGCGTGCATCCGGCCGGCGGCAACGTCCTCTGCTACGCCGAGCTGGCGCGGGCGTTGGGGCCGGATCAGCCATTCTACGGCCTGCAGCTTCCCGACCCGGCGCCGCCGGGGTCCGTCCCCACCGTCGAGACGCTGGCGGCGCGCTACCTCGAGGAGCTGCCGGCGGTCGCGCCCGCCGGCCCTTATGCCTTGAGCGGCTGGTCGCTCGGCGGCGCCATCGCCTACGAGATGGCGCGGCAGCTGCGAGCCGCGGGCGAGGCGGTCGAGCTGCTCGCCCTCATCGATCCGTCTCCCCTGTCACGCCCGCCGACGGCGGGACAGCCGGCGGCAGGCACGGATGGCGGCGATGCCGGCCTGCGGGCCCAGTTCCTGGGCGACCTCGTGGCGCTTGCCGGCCGCGGCGCCGGTCAGATCGCCGGCAATGGCGCCGCGGTTCCCGCCGGGGCGGGCATCGCCACGCCCGGCAACGGCAACGGCAACGGCAACGGCGGGCGGGCGACGCTCGCCGCCGGCCAGGCGGATCTCGCGGCGGCGATCGCTGCGCGCGGGCTCGACCCGGCCCTTCCCCTCCCCGGCCTGGCGGCGGCGGCGCAGGCGGCAGGCCTGCTGCCGCCCGAGATCGGACCGGTCGACGTGGCGCGCCTGTTCGACCAGTTCCGCACCACCCGGCAGGCGCTCGACCGCTATCGGCCCGCTCCCTACCCCGGCCGCGTCACCCTGCTGCTCGCCGCCCACCGCCCGGCCACCGCCGGCCCGGCCGATCCCGCCGCCACCTGGGCCGCCCTCGCCGGCGCCGGCTCCGAGCTCGAGCTGCTGCCCGGCGATCACTACTCGATCGTCCGCCCGCCGGCAGTCACGGCGCTGGCCGGGGCGCTGCGCCGCCGCCTCGCCCCGGGTCAGTGACCCGCGCCTCCCGGATGCGCCGGTTCCGGCTGCAGGCTGCGCTGCCAGCGCTCCATCACCTCGGCGGGGGGCCGGAAGTCCATGGACTCGCCGGTCTCGAGCAGCGACTTCAGGCTGGACAGCATCATCGGCCAGCCGCCGTACACCTCCTCGTTGGCGCCCTCGCGGATCTGGTCGTGGGTGACGGTCAGCCGGCAGACCTCCCCCCTCGGCTCGATCTCCCAGGTGATTCGCGACTGCCCCTCCTGCTGGATCTCGGCGCTCCACAGCGGCACCATCGTCTGCACGAGGCGGCGCGGGGGGTCGACCTCGAGGTTCTCGCCCTCGCCCAGGAGGCCGCCCTCGGGGGTGCGCATCTCGAAGCGCGAGCCCGGCGTGAAGTCGGATGAGACCACCGCCCCGAAGGAGTACTTGCTCCGCATCTCGCTGGTGGCGATCGCGTGCCACAGGCGCTCCGGGGTGGTGCGGATGTAGATCTCGAACACTTTTTCCATGGTTTCCTCCAGCCTTTTCTTGAGCCCGCTCAGCCGTGCTGCCCAGGGCTCGGCGTATTTGCTCACCCAGCGGTCGTGGACGAGCCGGATAGGGACAGGATTCAGAAAGTGGAGCTTCTCGCGGCCACGCCGTTTCGTGACCACGAGGTTCGCCTCCTCGAGCACCTTGAGGTGCTTCATCACGCCGAAGCGGGTCATCGGCAACCGCTGCTCGAGAGCGGTGAGCGTCTGCCCGTCCTGCTTGAACAGCTCGTCGAGCAGCCTCCTGCGTGTCGGATCGGCGAGGGCTCTGAAGACCGCGTCCATGCCCGGCATCATACGTGACCATTTGGTCACGTGTCAACAGGCAAGGGAGGACCTCGGCCTGGCCCCGGCTCAGGGCCTGGAACGATGAGCGCCGGCGCGCTGGACCTCGCCTCCCCGTACTCTTGGCGATTTTGAGGCCTTCGCGACCTCCTGTCGGCGTGGATGCTCCGTAGAAGCTCCGGCGCTGCCAGAGCGACGCGCAGCAAGGTGCGGGCCGGCAAGTCGGGTGGGCGCCGTCCTTGTTTCTACCCCTGAATCGTGGCTACCGGAGGCCGAACGCCGTCGCCTCCCGAGCGCAGCAGGTATTGACCGTGACGCGCGACCAAGCAGATCACAGGACCTCGGGGCTACGCTCCCGGCCGAACGACACGACCCACCCTCGAAATACCCAGCTTGTGGAAATACAATACACCTCGGAAACCCATGACCGCTCGCTACGTCAACGACTCCTTCACCTTGGAGGATGGGTTCGGCACGACCCTCGCGGGCGACCAGGTGGCCCGCATGGCCTTGGAGGTCGAAACGCCCTTCACCCTGGGAGTCACGGGCAAGTGGGGCTCGGGCAAGACCAGCGTCCTGCGCCGGGCCTTCGTCACCTTGGGTGGCAACCCGGTCGCCCTCGCCGTTCCGCTGGGGGAGGAAAAGGAGGATCGCGGTTCCGACGATTGGGGCAGCTGGCGCTTCCAGTCCATGGTGCGAAAACCTCTTCTACACTGGCCGGAAGACCTCCAGGAGCAGGCACGCGGCAGCCTCTGTGTCTGGTTCTCTCCCTGGCAGCACCAGGGCGCGGACAATCCTCTGGTTGCGCTCCTGCTTGAGGTCCAGGCGCAATTCACAGCTCGCGTCAAACTCAAGAAGAGCCTCTCCGAGAACGCTCGCCGGGCCGCAATGGCCGGTTTGAGCCTGCTTGGCAAGGTCGTCGACGCCGCTGCTTCTCTCCATGCCGTCCATGGGATTCACGTCCCCAAGGGCACCTTCGATGCCGTGCGTGAGGCCTGGAAGGATGCCGTTCCCGAGCCACCCACCCTGGGCGATGGTCAGCGTTTCCACCTCTTGTTCGACGATGCCGTCGCGACCCTGCTTGGCGCGCTGCCCGGAGCCCGCAACCGCACCAGCCCGGGCAGGCTGATCGTCTTCGTCGACGACCTCGACCGCTGCGAGGAGAGCGTCGTCGTCCAGCTCCTCGAGAGCATCAAGCTCTACCTCGGCAGTTCCCGCTGCGTGTTCGTGCTGGCGATCGACGAGAGCGCGGTGCTCGCCGCCCTGGAACGTCACTGGCACGGCCGGCCGGAGGATGCCAACCGCGAATACCTCGAGAAGCTCTTCCAGGCGATCGTCCCCGTGCCCGCGCCGCGCCCGGCGGAGCTCAGGACCTTTCTTACCCTGCAGCTCGCAGAGCATCGTTTCCCGGAACCTCCCCGTTGCGCCCAGCTCGTCGAGGAGCTGATCGAGCCCAACCCGCGCAAGATCAAGAACTTCGTCAACAGTGCCTGTGCCGGCTGGCAGATGCTGCGCGCCGCGGGCGCGGCGCCCGAAGGCGATGCCGAGGGAGCTCTCGACTTCGCCAGGCGATATCTTCTCTTCCAGTACCTCCGGGCACAACACAAGGCTGTCTGGCGCCTCCTCGAGCGCCAGCGCTGGTCCTTGCGGCTCCTCGGCAAGGTGCTCACCCGCACTGTCGAGCAGCAGATTCAGCTACCGGAGACCGTCGTCAAGGAGGACCAGCGGATGCTGGAGCACATCTTCATCCGCGCCTTCGAACATATCCTCGACCACAAGGGGGACCAGGAGGATCATCATCGTTTCCTGCCGATCGCCGAAGCGGTGAACTTGGCAGTGGAGCGTATCGACCGTAAGCGGTCGGACGAGTGCTTTGCCCACTACTTCATAGACCTCATCGGCACCGGCATGGACCTGCCCGAGATCCTGCTTACGCTGCCCGCGCCGCCAGAGGCCCCAGCGGAGGGGCTACCGCAGGATCATGCCTGAGATCTCGATCGCCGAGCAGAGCGCCCGCGCGGTGGCATTGGGCCGCTACGCGCGCTTTCTCCTCAAGCGCTACCAGCGCCTGGAGTTGATCGAGATCGGCGAGGCCGATCCAATCAACCTGCGCCAGATCTTCGTCAGCATGCGCGTGGGCCCCGAGGACCTGCCAGAAGACGCGATGGGCAAGCGCTCCCAGGAAGTCGCCGATGAGCCGCTGCCCGGCGAGGACGCCTGGGATCTGCTCATCCGCGAGCCGCTGGTTATCCTGTCCGGGAGGCCTGGAAGCGGCAAGACGACCCTGGTCCAGGAAGTTGTGGCGGAACTTTGCAATGACGACCTTCCCAGCCGCTTGCGGAAGGAGACTCAGGCGGTACCGATCCCCCTGATGTTGCGGCACGTTCCAGACCTCGAAACCGTAGGTGATCTCGACGACCTGCTGACCCGCTGGTGGCCCCTCCAGGCCGAGCAGGCCGAGCACGACAAGCTGCCGCTCGACCTCCCGCGGCTCCAGGCCGAGATCATCGGCGATGGCTACCGTGCCCTCGGAGATGTCGCCGTGCTCCTGCTCTTCGACGGTATCGACGAGGTCGGCGGACCGCACCTCCGCCAGCGCCTCCTCGACCTCGCCTTCGAGGCTGCGGCGTGCGGCTTCAGCGTGCTCGTGACCGGCCGGCCCGCCGGTCTTGTAGACCTTGCCGGCCCGCGCACCGCGGCCGGCGATACCCGGGGCCCGCTGAAGCTTCACTATCTCCTCCCCTTTGCCTGGGAGCAGATCGCGAACTTCCTCGACCGCTGGTATCGCTTGCGCGACGAATGGGCGCGAAAGCGCCGTGAAGGCGTAGCCCTCTTTCTCGGCCAGCTCGCCGATAGGAGTCGCGACTACCTGCTGACCCTCGCTCGCCGCCCCATCTTTCTCACGCTGATGGCCCTGGTCCACACCACGCAGAACCAGATGCCAGAGGGCCGCCCGCTCCTCTACCAGCGGATCGTCGACCTTTACCTCGAGCGTCAGGAGCGCCATCGGCAGCGCCAGCAGACCGTCCACGGCGCACCCATGCCGCACTGGCCGCCGGCGGAGCTCCGCCTGGTCCTCGGCAATCTCGCCTCGCTGAGTCAATCGCGCGGAGGCGCCCTGCACGCCTTGGCCGAACCCGAAGCATTCGAGCTGCGTCGCGTCGTCTGGGACCGCCGCGACATGGAGAGGGCTATACGGAGCCAGCTTGACGACAAGACCCGCCAGCTCGGCCGCTTTGCCACGCTCAGACCGAAGCACGCCGAGAAGCTGCTCGATTACTTCCTCTATCCCGCAGGATTGCTGGTGGAACCGGAGGAGGGCAAGATCCAATTCGCCCACCTCTCTTTCCAGGAGTATCTCTGCGCCTGGTTCCTATATGAGCGCGCCAAGGTGATGGGGCTCCGCCGCTATCTCGAGGACCGCCTTTTCAAGCGCCTCGCGGTGCCCGGCTGGGATGAAGTGGCGATCCTCCTGCTGCGCATCCGTGCCGACGACACCGGCCAGGAAGGGCACTTCGAGCTGCTGTCTTGGCTCGACCTCGCGGATCCCCCCCAGGCGGCCGTTTTCGTTGCCGCCGTCACCGGCCGCGAGCTTCCATTTACAGCCAGCGAGCGCCTCCTGTATCTACCTCCTGTGGTTGGCTGCGCCTTGGCGCATCCTCACCTGGAGCTCAGTTCGCTCCTTGCGAAAGTTGCCGAGTGGAGAGAGGACGGATTGAACTTGGTCATGAAGCTCCTCGAGGCTGGCGACGACAAACAAGCCTGGAGCTGCATCGAACGAGCTCGACGACCCGAGGAGATCGGGCTTGATCGCCTTGCCGCTCGCTGGCTAGAGCCCTCTTCTAGAGACCTCGGTTTGCGCCAGTGGTTCGGCCCCGTCGAAGCTCGCGCACAGTCATTGCTGCAACTTCTCAACCTCTCGGGCTGGGTCGAAGCCCTCAGTCCTCTTGAACCTATCGCCAACGCTGAAATCGAAGTCAGGCTAACCGAATGGCTGGGAAGCAGGCTCCGATCCGATCCAGCTCTTCTCTGGGCGTTGGAAGAAGGTGCCAACGACACGACGGAGGGGTCCGCACCAACCAACTGCGCTCGCGAGCTCGACGCTCTTCTCCCGAACCGGGGTGCACTCTGGCAAAGGGCCGCGGCCGCGCTGCCAGCGGATGCCATGCTGGATCCAAGGCCTCCGTTATCTTCCTTTGAGACTCCCGCAATAAGCCTACTCTTCGCAACCTACCCGGCAGAAGCTGTTGTACCTCGCATACGCCTCGGTCTACTGCTACGCCAAATTGTTCTCTCGATCGCGGGAGCGACTGGACACCGCCACCTCTTGAAATGGCAGCAATCGGCCTCGCGACCGCCGCTCAGACAGAGTAGGACTGAACGCCTACAGCTACGGTACGTAGCCCTGGCCTCATCGCTTGCCCCCCGCCTTGGATCAATATGGTTCCAGTGGTCAGATCATCTCCTGCCCTTTATCTCGGAGATCGAGCCGCACCTGTCGATACAGGTGAGTCGTGCGACCAATGAGAGCCTTGAGAATCTCCTGGAGGTTGTTCGTCAGGTCCTCTCTCAACGGACGTATCGCGAGATGGAGAATCAGCTCTCCAGCGTCTCTGGCTCCTTCGTCCGCTTGGTCTCACGGTTCGAGGCATTGGCCTGGTTCCAGGAGCTACGCGACTTCCCGGACTTGCGCGCCCGTCGCGGGCTTAGCCCCGACGAGCCGCTCTTCCGAGGTCTCGGCCTCCTGGACGAGGAAGGGTCACTCTTGCCAGAGCACCCTCGCGATGCATGGGCGAGCTTGGGCCAAAGGCTCGCTCACGACGAATCGATCCTCGACTCTGCCTTCGCTGACGGCCTCGACGCCAATCTGCGAGAGATCCTCTTGGCCGATCTCGCCATTGTCCGCAGGCACCCGTGGTCCCCCCAGTCCGGCATCGCTGCGTTGCTCGCAGACTGGCCAGCCGACGAGCCCGCTCGCCCGTACACGCTCGAAGCCGCCGACCTCGCCCTGAGGACTGCTTGCGAGGCCGCCTTGCCGGATCTCGAAGCTCGTTGGGGGAAACTCCTTCGCAAGCGAACCGCGAGGCGCTGACTGCCCTCCTGTACCCGTGAAGTCGCTCATGAAGGCGAGACCGCAGAATCAAGCCATGGCAACGTGGGACGCATCTAGCTTCGGCAACCAAGGAGGCTTCCGTGCCCGTTCGCGACATTCCATGCGACACCGCGGAGGAGTTCCTCGACTCGCTCTCTCCTCGCGGCAAGACCCTCCCCCCTGTTGCGCTCCCCAATCAGTTCCTCTTTCGGGGCCACTCGAAGTCATCCTTCGAACTGCTGCCTTCCGCTCATCGGATTGGTGCCAGGATCCCCGTTCCGGACGGTCTCCTAGAGCCGAAGACAACCTGGACCATCCACCAGCAACTCGCCGCTGAGCGCGATTCGCTCCTCCACTTCTTTGCGCTCGCCGACCAAGCGGGACTGTATCTACCGGGCGACATCCCCAAGCTTCGCGAAGACCTCGAGCACGTGGCGAAGAGCCCCTTCTGGCCCGTCTCCAGCTTGTTCTCGGTCATGGCCCTGGCCCAGCATCATGGGTTGCCCACCCGACTCCTCGACTGGACTCGCGATGGCGCGATTGCAGCCTATTTCGCGGCCAAGGACGCGGCGCGGAGCGTGAAGAGCGGCTCTCCGCTATTGGACGGTCCGCGGACACTTTCGGTGTGGGCCTTTCGACCTCGTGACAAGTACCTCGAGAACCCGCTGCCGACCTCCGACCGAGGAATCTCGGCATTCGCCCTCAAGATCGTCACGGCACCCCGATCGTCGAACCCGAACCTGCACGCCCAGAAGGGGATCTTTACCCTGCTTCACCTCGCGTTTTTCAATCTCGAAGCCCTCTTCCGCAGGGATCCTCTCGATAAGCTACCCTTCGACCCGCCTCTCGAGTTCTGGCACTTCACCCTCCCGATGGAACGTGCGCCGAGGCTACTTCGCCTCCTCGCATTAGACGGAATCTGTGCGTCGACACTCTTTCCCGGTTATGGTGGCGTCGTTGAGGCGCTCCAGGAACAGAGCTGCCTCTGGGACTAGGCGGCTAGGAACGTTCGCGAGCCATCACCGCCTCCAGCCGTGACTGGTCAACCGCGCTCGCCGCTGGTCGCTTCGAGCAGCGCCGCAAACTCAACTTGCGTCAGGCCAAGCGACCGACGGATCGCACGAACGTCCGGCTCGCTGAGGCTGTCTGTGCGTGCGGGCTTCCGAGTGCCGCGGACGATCTCAACGGCCTCGTCGAGCGAGCCGAGCATTTCACCGAAATGCTTCTTGTTCATGACAACTCCTCGCTCACTTCCTCGATCATACGTCAACGACGTACCAGGCATTCGAGGAGCTGGTCGGCGAGTGCCGCGACGTGGGGAGGCCGCAGCATCGTGTAGTGATCGCCGGCGACGCGGTGCAGTTCCACTCCCGCCGGGGCGAGTGTGCTCCAGGCGGCGAGGAGATCGGGGGCGGAGCGCGGCTCCGCGCTGAAGATGGTGAGCCGGCCGGAGTAAGGCTGCGGATGGTAGCGGCGCAGGGCTCGGCCATTGGACTTGATGAGGTCGAGGGTGGCGCGCAGTCGCGACGCGCCGAGGTCTCGCGAGTGGGGCGTGGCCGAGCCGGCCTGGGCGCTGGCGAGGTGGAGCACGTCCTCGGGCGCCAGCCGCAGGAGCTCTTCGCGGCTGCGGCCCAGCTCGAGTCCCAGGCTCCGCAGATGCTCGACGAACCATACCGTGAGCGTCGCGTCCGTGAGCCGCTCGCGGCCGTCGCCGGCGGGGTGGGGAGGGTCGATCAGCACGACCATGGCGGGCGTCTCGCCCTCGCGGGCAAGCTGCCGGGCCATCTCGTAGACGATCGCCGCGCCCATCGACCAGCCGCCGATGAAGTAGGGCCCGCTCGTCTGGAAGCCGCGCAGCGATTCGAGGTGGCGGTGCGCCATGTCCTCGATCGTCGCCGGGAGCGGATCGCCCGCCGCGGCGTCCGGCGCCTGCAGACCATAGAAGGGAACGTGCACGCCGAGCTGCCGCGCCAGCTCGCGGTAGCAGAGCACGCTGCCGCCGATCGGGTGGACGCAGTAGAACGGCAGTCCCTCCCGCCCGGTCTCGATCGCGACCAGGGTCGAACGGCCGCGGGGAACGGCGTCCGCGTGGTCACTGCCTGCGAGGTCACCGCCTGCGTGCTCGCCGCCGGTGCGCTCGGCGCCCGCGCGCAGCAGGTCGGCCAGGCGCTCGACGGTGGCGGCCTCGAACAGCGTGGAGATCGGCAGGCGCCTCCCGAAGCGCTCCTCCACCGCCGCCATCAGGCGCACGGCCAGGAGGGAGTGTCCCCCGAGCTCGAAGAAACCGTCCGCGATTCCCACTGGGGCGACGCCCAGGGCCTCTTCCCAGAGCGCGACGAGCTGGAGCTCGAGGTCGTCGCGCGCCGCGAGCGGGGCTTGCCGCCGGTGGGCGAGCGCTCGCTCCGGCTTCGGCAATGCTTGGCGGTCCACCTTGCCGTGGCGCGTCAGGGGCAGCGCGGCGAGCGGCACGTAATCCGCCGGCACGAGGTGCTCCGGCAGACTGGCGCGCAGGAAGTCGCGCAGCTCGCCGGCATCCGGCTCCGCCCCCGGAGCGGCGACCACGTACGCCGCGAGCCGGCGGTCTCCCGGTGCGTCCTCCCGCGCCACGACCGCCGCCGCCCGCACCGCCGGGTGCTCGACGAGCGCGGCCTCGATCTCGCCCGGCTCGACGCGGAAGCCGCGCACCTTCAGCTGGAGATCCGCGCGGCCCAGGAAATCGAGGTTCCCGTCGGCGCGGAGCCGGCAGATATCGCCGGTGCGATAGAGGCGCTCGCCGGCTAGCTGGCTCACCGGATCGGGGACGAAGCGCTCGGCCGTCAGGTCGGGCCGG
>Ga0209524_1000046_pt1 | contig 12428 bp, 7 predicted proteins | sample JacPinW_OM1H0_M1_FD_187956 | JGI IMG/M metagenome (GOLD analysis project Ga0209524, IMG submission 187956) | Forest soil microbial communities from Algoma, Ontario, Canada - Jack Pine, Ontario site 1_JW_OM1H0_M1 (SPAdes) (version 2) | ecosystem: Environmental > Terrestrial > Soil > Boreal... | reverse complement strand
CCGCGGGGGAGGGCACGTCGTCACGGTCCAGGGCGGCGTGGCGACGCTCTGGGACACGGCGTCTGGCCGCAGAGTCGGCCCAGGGCCCAATCTGTCGGGAGTGGTACGCACCGTGCGCTTTGCTCCCGATGGGCATCTTCTCCTGACCGCGGGCACCGGCGGGGTGGCCCATCTGTGGGATCCCGCGAGCGGTCGCCACCAGGGAGATCTAGCGGACGGTGAGGAGTGGTCGCTCAACTGTGTGGAGCCGAGCCCGAACGACCGGCGTGTGGTCATCTGCTCGCAGGGCGGCTACGCCCAGGTCTTCGACGCCGCCTCGAGGCAGCCGTTGGGAGAACCAATGCGAACGGAAGTGGCCGTCACCCAGGCGGAATGGAGCGCGGACAACGAGCGAGTCCTCACCATCTCGAGTGACTGTACCGTGCAGGTCTGGGACGCCGCGAGCGGCGCAGCAGTGAGTGAGCGGATCTACCCCGGGTTCCCCTGCCGGCGTGCTCATTTCAGTCCGGATGGCCAGCGCGTCGTGACCGGAAGCGCCCCTGAAGGCAAGGTTCTCATCCGTCTCTGGGAAGCGGGGAGCGGCAGCCAGATCGGCCATGATCTCAGCTTTCAAGGTAACCTCACAGATCTGACCTTTAGCCCCGATGGGCAGCGACTCCTGCTCATTCAAGAGCAGGCCAGACCGAGCCTCTGGGATATGGCGACTGGGAAGAGTGGCGACGCGGAACTGCTGACGCTCATGGCCGAGGTGGCGGGAGGCAACGAGGTGAACGAGCAGGGGCATGTATTGGCTGTGACAGAGCTGAGTGGACGTTGGGACCGATTGCTACACGGCATCACCGGCCAAGGCGTGGGAGCGGCAGTGGCGAAATGGTTGGTGGCTGACCCGAGGTCCGAGATGGTATCGCCGCTCTCGAGCCCGAGGCCGAAAGGATCCACCCCCGTACCGGGTGCTACTGCAACAGCGACATCAAATCGGTAGTAGCGCTGCCATCTTCCCAGCAGCAACGCCTAGCCCTGCGTGGGCTCCGCTTGCGCGCCTACATCTTGCTGTAGTTCGGGCCGCCGCCGCCCTCGGGGGGGACCCAGGTGATGATGGCGTAGGGGTCCATGATGTCGCAGGTCTTGCAGTGGACGCAGTTGGCGGCGTTGATCTGCAGGCGCTTGCCTCCTGGCGATGCGGCTGCGTCGGGGACCATCTCGTAGACGGCGGCGGGGCAGAAGCGCTCGCAGGGGTTGGCGTACTCGACGGTGCAGCGCGTCGCGCAGATGCCGGGGTCGGCGACGTGCAGGTGGACGGGCTGATCCTCCTCGTGCGCGGTGCCGGAGAGGTAGAGGTCGGCGAGGCGGTCGAAGACGAGCTGGGTGCCGTCGACGGCCTGGCTGGCGGCGGGGATCGGGGGGGGCGGCGGCGCCTCCAGGCGGCGGCCGCCCGCGGCGGAGGTCAGGGGCACCAGGCGCTCGTGGCCGGCGCGGGTAGGGAGACGGTTCCGCACGCCCCAGCCGCGGCCGCCGGTAACCAGGCCGAGGCCGGCCTGGAGCATGCCGGCGAGAAGGCCGTGGTCGAAGGCCTGGTGGAAGTTCCGCACCGGCCAGAGCTCGTCGCGGATCCAGCTCGACTCGACCTTGGACTGGTAGGCGACGTGCGGCGGCGGCGGTGCGCCTGTCGCGGTACCGTCCGTCGCTGCGGTCGCAGCCGTCGCGGCGGTCCCAGCATTCCCTGCCGTCGCGCCCGTCGCGCCCGTCGCGGCGAGGTGCTCGAAGATCGCCTCGGCGGCCAGCATGCCGGACTTCATGGCCAGGTGGATGCCCTTCAGGCGCTGGCTGTTCAGGAAGCCGGCGGAGTCGCCGATGAGCAGGAAGCCGTCGCCGCCGAGCCGCGGCAGCGACCACCAGCCGCCCTCCGGGATCGCCTTGGCGCCGTAGAAGGCCACCTTGCCGCCGGCGAGCAGGGGGGCGACGGCGGGATGGGTCTTGAAACGCTGGAACTCGAGATAGGGATCGAAACGCGGGTTCCGGTAGTCGAGGCCGACGACCAGGCCGACGATCAGCTGATCGTTCTGCATGCCGTAGAGGAAGCCGCCGCCGAAGGTGTGGAAGCCGAGCGGCCAGTTCAGGGTGTGGATCACCTGGCCCGGCGCGATGCGTCCCGGCGGCAGGTCCCAGACCTCCTTCAGGCCGAGGGCGTAGACCTGCGGGTTCCGCCCGTGCCCTAGGCCCAGCGCCGCGTCGAGCTGCTTGACCAGGGTGCCGCGCGGCCCCTCGCCGAGCACCACGCAGCGGGTGCGGACGTCGATGCCGGGCTCGTAGTTGGCCTTCTTCTCGCCGTGCCTGCCGATGCCGCGGTCGCCGGTGCGGACGCCCACCACCCGCCCGTCCTCGACCAGCGCGGCGACGGCGGGGAACTCGCAGAAGACGTCGACGCCGGCGGCCTCGACGCGCGGCGCCATCCACTTGAGGAGCTTGCCCAGCGAGGCGACGTAGCAGCCGTGGTTCTCGAGCGGCGGCGGGATGGGCAGCGAGCGCGCGCGGCCGGCGGTCAGGAAGAGCACCTGCTCCTTGCCGACCGCTCCCTCGAAGGGCGCGCTCTGCCAGTCCTCGGGGAACAGCTCGGCCAGGGCCCGCGGATCGACGACGGCGCCGGAGAGCGCGTGGCTGCCGATCTCGCGCCCCTTCTCGAGGACCGCGATCGAGACCTCGAGCGGCGGCCCCGCCTGCGACAGCCGCGACCGCTGCGGCTGCGGCGACTGGGACCCCGGCTGTGCCGCCTGCTGGTTATGCCTCCGCACCAGGCCGGCGAGGTGGTAGGCCCCGGCCAGGCTGGCCGGCCCGGCGCCCACGAACAGCACGTCGATGTCCAGCGTCTCGCGCTCGCCGCTCATGCCGGGGGGTGGAATGAGGTCGGAGCGATCAACCGACGGTGAGGTCGAGAGCGGGGACGCCGACCATGGTCTCTTCGTCGACCGGGAGACCCGCTTCGATCCAGCATTCGAGGCCGCCTTCCAGGGGGCGGACGCGGGTGAAGCCGCGGTCCATGAGGACGCGCGCGACGCGCGCCGCGGAGGCCTCGTTCGGGCAGGTGCAGTAGAGGACGATCTCGCGGTCGCGCGGCAGGCTCGCGAGCTGCGCTTCCACCTCGTCGATGGTCATCCGCAGGGCGCCCGGGATGTGCTGGGCGGCGAAGCTGCGGGTGGTGCGGACGTCGACGATGGCCGGCGGGCTGCCGTCGTCGATCAGCCGGCGGAGCTCCTGGACGCTGATGCGGGCGAGGCGCAGCAGCTTGTAGAAGCGGCGGCGCTCCCACCACTTCATCGCCACCAGCAGCGTCATGGCGCCCAGGGCGAGGACCACCGCCCAGATGCCGAGGCGGTACATCCAGAGGAGGCCACGCCGGATCGCGCCGTGGAACAGGAAGCCCAGGCTCATCGCCGAGCCGGCCCACAGCAGGTTCCCGAGCAGGTCCCAGAGCAGGAAGAGAGGGATCGGCACGCGCGCGGCCCCGGCCAGCGGCAGCACCACGATCGAGTAGCCGGGGACGAACTTCGAGTACAGCAGGGAGGCCATGCCGCGGCGCGCGAAGAGCGCCTGCGTCGAGCGCTCGCACCCCTCGGGCGACAGCGCCCGGCGGCAGATGGCGCGCACCGCCCGCTCCCCCCGCCAGCGGCCGAGCAGGAACCAGCCGAGGTCGACCGCGAGCGGGGTGCCGACGGCGATGACCAGCAGCGGCAGCACGGCGATCACGCCGGTCGCCGCCAGGGCGCCGGCCACCAGCAGCGCCGGCAGCGCCGGCACGGGCACGCCGACCCGCTCCGCCAGGGCGTTGGCGAAGACCAGGGCCAGACCATGCCGGCCGACCTGCGCGATCAACTCTTCCATCGGGAGGAGACCTCGAAGCTCCGCGGTGGGCGATGACGCGACCTACCGACTACCGCTCTATTCTCGCACGGCTCACGACGCGGCGGAAGGACCCTGTGCCTTCGGTCGTGCCTTCGATCGTGGGCCCCTGCGCCCGGCGTGGGCCAGGTCGGCCATGCGGGCAAGCCGGGGGCCTTGCAGGTCTCGGGCCAGCAGGCGCGGCGGCCGGCCCGGCGCCAGGAAGGCGGCGGCCGGCCTCAGGAGAGGAAGGATGACAAGCGGACATCGGGATTGAACTCGGCCCGGTAGAGGAACTCGATCAACCGGTCGAGGGGCAGGTTGTCCCGCGTGGCGGAGAACCGCCTGGTCGTGCGTAACAGCATCATCGCGCCGTGCACGTTGTCCGTCGGGCTCTGCTTCAGGATCAGGTCGGTGCCTTCCATGATCCGCGCCCTGGAGCCGTCCCAGTCGCCGTGCTCTTCCAGAGCGGCGGCCCAGAAGAGGCTCCCGACTCCCGCTTGAAACGGGCGTCCCTGCGCTTCGAACATGGCGCGGCTCGAGGCGAAAGCCTTGGCCGCCCCCCGGATCTCGCCCGTGCGATGGAGCAGGCGGCCTTCGAGCCGGGCGTCGAGGGACGCTCCCCTGCCGCGCGAATGAGCAGCGAGAAAGGTGCGCTCCCGGCGCAGGATGTCGAAGGCGTCGCGCCAACGACCGCTCTCCAACAGTCCATTGCAGATGCCGTTGAGCGTCACCGCGATGGACTCCGGCTCGTGTTCGCGGTCGAGCACGTGGAGAATCTCGAATCCGCGTTGCAGCGCATCGTCGGGCCTGTCGCCGTATTGGAAGACGTTGGCGGCGCTCATGCCGACCTGGGCAAGGTGCAGGACCAGTGCGCGCCGGCGGTAGATCCGGGCAGCCGCGGACAGTGTCTCGTGCGCGGCCCCAAGCCTCCACCGGTCGGTCATCACCACGCCCTGGATGACCAGCAGGCGACCGGCGACCAGCGGGTCGTGAGCTCCGCGGAGCAGCTCTTCCCTCGCCCGGTCGAGCTTCTCCTGGGCAAGGCGGACGGCGCCGAGGACCCGGTGGGCATTGGCGAGCTCGACGCCAGCCCGGCAGCGGAGCTCCCGTGCTGGCCTCTCGTCGCTCTGGTCGCGGTGAGCGAGATCGCAGGCCAGCTCGGCGAAGCGCAGCCTCAGGCGTGGATCGCCGGCGCCGAGCGTCGAGGTCAAGCGCAGCAGCGCTTCGATCGCGGGAGGACCGAGCAGCCGGCGCGGCATGCGGCCGATCGCCGCGGGGCCCTCCGCCTCGAGGATGGCCAGCGCATCGTCGACGTCCACGCCGACGTCGTGCGGTGTCCGCCGCTTCGCTGCCGCCCGGTAGGCGCGCGACGCTGCACGGAGGTGCTCGGCGACGAGCGCCCTCCCGTGGCGGCGCGGCTCGGAACCCCGGGCCTCGGCCGCCGGCCCATCGTCCAGCCAGAGGACGAGATGGGGCGAGAGAGATTCCAGGCAGCGGGCGCAGCCCTGGCGAAGGTGGCGCAGCACCGCCCGGCCCTGCGCCCCCGGCAAGCTGCATCTTCCGAAGGCGTTCAGCTCGAAGATCGTGGGGTGCATCGAGAACTCTCCGGCCGCCGGTCTCAGGAGAGGAAGGAATCCAAGCGGAGATCCGGGTTGCACGCGGCCCGGTAGAGGAACTCGACCATCTGCTCGAGAGGCAGGGCATCCCGCGTGGCGGAGAACCGCCTGGTCGTGCGGAGCAGCATCACGGCACTGTAGACGTTGTCCGCCGGGTCCAGCTTCAGGATCAGGTCGGTGCCTTCCAGGACCCGAGCCCGGGAGCCGTCCCAATCGCCATGCTCTTCCAGCGCCGCGGCCCAGTACAGGCTCGCGATCCCCGCTCCGAGGAGATCTCCAAACGCTGCGAGCCTGCCGCGGCAGGAGGCGAAGGCCCTGACCGCCCCCTGGAGGTCCCCCGCCCGACTGAGGAGGCGTCCTTGCAGCTGTTCGCCGCGGGAAGCGTTCCTGCCGTGACTATGGGCGGCGAGGAAGGCGCGCTCCCGGCGTTGGAGGTCGAGGGCCTCGCGCCAACGCCCGAGTCCCAGGAGCGCGATGCTCATGCCGTGGAGGGCCCCTGCGGCTCCCACCGGCTCGCGCTCGCGGTCGATCGCCTGGAGAGCTTCGAGTTGCCAGTGCAGCGCATCCTCGAGCTTGCCGGAGTACGCCAGGACGTTCGCGCGGCTCGCGCCGGCCACCTGGGCCAGATCCAGAATCAGCCCGCGCCGGCGGTAGATCTGGATCGCCGCGGACAGTGTCTCGCGCGCGTCGGCAAGACTCCATCGCTCGGTCATCACCACGCCCTGAATGACCAGCAGGCGAGCGGCGACCAGGGGGTCGTGGGCGCCGCGAAGCAGCTCTTCCCTGGCCCGGTCGAGCTCCTCCTGGGCGAGGCGGAGGTGGTTGAGGACCCGGTGGGCATTGGCGAGCTCGACGCCGGCCCGGCAGCGGAGCTCCCGGGCGCGCCTCTCGTCGCTCGGGTTGTTCGGGTGGCGGTACGCGAGATCGTAGGCGAGCTCGGCGAGGCGCAGCCTCAGGCGTGGATCCGGGGCGCCCAGCGTCGACGTCGCATCCAGCAGCGCTTCGATCGCGGCGGGGCCGAGCAGCCGGCGCGGCATGCGGCCGATCGCCGCGGGGCCTTCCGCCTCGAGGATGGCCCGCGCGTGGTCGACGTCCACGTTGGCGTCCGGTGGCCTCCGCAGCTTCGACGCCGCTCGGAATGCGCGCGCCGCTGCTCGGAGGTGCTCGGCCACGAGCGCTCTCCCGTGGCGGCGCGGATCGGAAGCCCGGGCCTCGGCCGCCGGCCCTTCGTCCAGCCAGAGGATGAGGCGGGCCGAGAGCGCGCCCCGGCAACGGGCGCAGCCCTGGCGCAGGTGGCGCAGCACCGCCCGGCCCTGCGCCCCCGGCAGCCGGGACCTCCCGAAGGCGTTCAGCTCGAAGATCGTGGGGTGCATGGAGCCAGCTCCGGCCGCGGGCCTCGGGAGAGGACGGACTACAAGCGGATATCTGGATTGAAGGTGGCGCGGTAGAGGAACTCGATCATCCGCTCGAGAGGCAGGGCATCCCGCGTGGCGGAGAACTGCCTGGTCGTGCGTAACAACATCAGCGCATTGTAGATGTTGTCCGCCGGGTCCCGCTTCAGGATCAGATCGGTGCCTTCCAGGATCCGAGCCCTGGAGCCGTCCCAATCACCCTGCTCTTCCAGCGCCGCGGCCCAGTGAAGGCTCGCGATCCCCGCTTCGACGAGCCTTCCAAGCGCTTCGAGCCTGCCGCGGCACGAGGCGAAGGCCCTGGCCGCCCCTTGGAGGTCCGCCGCGCGATGGAGCAGGCGTCCTTCCAGCTGTTCGACGAGGGCAATATTCCTGGCCTGACTATGGGCGACGAGAAAGGCGCGCTCCCGGCGTTGGACGTCGAGGGCCTCGCGCCAACGTCCCATTCCCAGCAGCGCGAAGCTCATCCCGTGGAGGGCCACCGTGGCGCCCACCGGCTCGCGCTCGCGGTCGAGCACCTGGAGAGCTTCGAATTGGCAGTGCAGCGCATCATCGAACTTGCGGGCGTACATGAGGGCGTTCGCGCCACTCACGCCGACCGCCTGGGCCAGGTCCAGGATCAGCGCGTGCCGGCGGTAGATCCGGGCAGCCGCGGACAGGATCTCGTGCGCGGCAGCGAGAGACCAGCGGTCGGTCAGCACCAGGCCCTGAATGACCAGCAGGTGGGCCGCGACCGGCCGGTCGTGGGCACCGTGGAGAAGCTCTTCCCTGGCCCGGTCGAGGTCCTCCTGGGCAAGCCGCAGGTCGCCGAGGACCCGGTGGGCATTGGCGAGCTCGACGCCCGCCCGGCAGCGGAGCTCCCTGGCGCGCCTCTCGCCGCTCGGGTTGTTCGGGTGGCGGTGCGCGAGGTCGTAGGCCAGCTCGGCGAAGCGCAGCCTCGAGCGAGGATCACGGGGGCCGAGCGTGACCGTCAATTGCAACAGCGCTTCGACAGCGGGAGGGCCGAGCAGCCGGCGCGGCATGCGGCCGATCGCCGCGGGACCTTCTGCTGCGAAGATGGCCAGCGCATCGTCGACGTCCGCGTTGGCGTCTGGCGGTGCCTTCAGCTTCGCCGCCGCCCGGTAAGCGCTCGCCGCTGCGCCGAGGTATTCGGCCACGAGCGCTCTCCCGTGGCGGCGCGGATCGGAAGCTCGAGCCTCGGCCGCCGGCCCGTCATCCAGCCAGAGGACGAGATAGGGCGAGAGCGCTTCCCGGCAGCGGGCGCAGCCGCCGCGCAGGTGGCGCAGCACCGCCCGGCCCTGCGCCCCCGGCAACCGGCATCTCCCGAAGGCGTTCAGCTCGAAGATCGTGGGGTGCATGGAGGGCCGGGTCCAGGAGAGGCCTCGCCGTGGAACCGTGCCGGTCTCAGGCCAGGTACGACTGCAGGCGGATCGAGGGGTTGAACTCGGCGTGGTCCAGGAACGCGGCGATCGGCTCGAGCGGCAGGCCTGCCCGCGTCTCCGAGAAGCGGTTGGCGGTGCGGAGAATCATCAATGCCGCGTGCACCTCGCGATGCGGATCGAGCCTCAGCATCGACTCGGTCGCCTCGGCGACCAGGGCCTGGGCCGCCTCGAGGTCGCCGCGACGGCGTTGGCAGGCCGCCCAGATGAGCGTCACGATGCCCGCCTCGTAGGGCTGGGCGATGGCCTCGAACTCGCGGCGGCTGCATGCGAAGGCGCCGTCCGAGCCGGTCACGTCCCCATCGTGGCCAAGGAGCTCGCCTTCCAGGCGCGCGATCCGCGCCCGGTTCGCGCCGTGATCGTGAGTCAGCAGCGAGGGGAGATGAGGGCGCAGCTTCGCCAGCGCCTCTCGCCAGTTGCCAAGCCGCATCTCGGTGGCGCAGAGCCCCATGAAAGCGGCCGAGGTGACCAGCGGTTCCTCGCCAGGTTCGAGCAGCAGCAGAGCCTGACGGAGACAGGCTCGCGCTGGAAGGAGGTCGCACAGGACATCACCAAGGACCTTGCCTTCCAGCACCAGGGCACGGGCCAGCTCCGCGGGCTGCGCCTGGCGCCGATAGATGGACTTGGCAGCCGCGATGGCGGCGCGCGCGGGAAGCGGGCGCGACTGGTCGTTGTACACCGCGGCCTGGCAATGGAGAAGGCGGGCCTTCAGTGGGGGGGCGATGCCGCCGCGGGCGATCTCCTCCGCGGCCTGATCGAGCTGCCGCTGAGCCGCGCACAGGTCCAGGGCGACCCGGTGAGCATTGGCGAGGTCGATCATCGCCTGGCAGCGAACCTGTCGCAGCCGAGGATCGTCGGCCCGCGTGCCTTCGGCAAGATCGTTCGCGAGCTCGGCAAGGCGCCGCCGCAGGCGAGGGTCGGCCGGCCCCAACGTATAGGTCTGGTGCAGCAGCGCTTCGACCGCCGGGAGGCCGAGCAGGTGGCGTGGCAAGCGGCCGACCGAGGCCGGGCCTGCCGCATCGAGGATGGCAAGCGCCTGCCGGGTACGCCCCTCCGGCGCGCGCAGCGGGCGGCGCGTGGTCGCGGCGCGGGCGGTGCGCACCGCGGCACGGAGGTAGGCGGCCGCCAGGGTCCGATCGCAACGGTCCGCAGATGTGGCGGCGGCCTCGGCTGCCGGATGACAGTCCATCCAGGGGATGAGCCGCGGTGCCAGCGCCGCCCGGCAGCGGGCGCAGCCGCGGCGCAGGTGGAGGAGCACCGCACGGGTCGGAGCCGGCGGCAGCCGGGAGGTCCCGAAGGCGTCCAGCTGGAAAATGGTCGGGTGCATGATGGGCGGCCGACGTGTAGATCTCAGGCCAGATACGACTGCAGGCGGAGCGAGGGGTTGAACTCGGCGTTTTCCAGGAACGCGGTCACCGCCTCGAGCGGCAGGGCCGCGCGCGTCGCCGAGAAGCGGTTGGCGGTGCGGAGAAGCGTCAATGCCGCGTGGACCTCGCGATGCGGGTCGAGGCTCAGCATCGACCGGGTCGCCTCCGCGACCAGGGTCTGCGCCGCCTGGAGGTGGCCGCGAGACCGCTTGACGGCCGCCCAGACCAGCGTCACGATGCCCGCTTCGTAGGGCTGGCCGATGGCCTCGAGCTCGCGGCGGCTGAAGACGAAAGCCCCGTCCGCCCCGGTCATGTCGCCATCGCGGCCAAGCAGCTCGCCTTGCAAGCGCGCGATCCGAGCCCGGTTCATGCCGTGATCGTGGGTCACCATCGTCGGGAGATGAAGGCGCAGCATCGCCAGCGCCTCTTTCCAGTTGCCACGTCGCATCTCGGTGTTGCAAACCCCCATCAGAGCGCCGGCGGTGACCAGGGGCTCCTCACCCGGCTCGAGCAGGAGCAGGGCCTGGCGATTGCAGGCCTGCGCCAGCACGTGGTCGCACAGGACGTCGTTGAGGACGTTGGCGTCCAGCACCAGGGCGCGGGCCAGCTCCGCCGGCTGCGCCTCGCGCCGGTAGATGGACATGGCAGCCGCGAAGGCGGTGCGCGCGGGAATCAGGCGCGTCTGGTTGAAGAACAGAGTGGCCTGGCAATGAAGCAGGCGGGCCTCCAGCAGCGGGTCGATGCCGCCGCGGGCGACCTCTTCCGCGGCGCGATCGAGCTGCTGCTGAGCCGCGCGCAGGTCCAGGGAGACCCGGTGGGCATTGGCGAGGTCGATCATCGCCTGGCAGCGGACCTGTCGCAGCCGAGGCTCGTCGACGCGCGCGCTCTCGGCAAGATCGCACGCGAGCTCGGCAAGGCGCAGCCGCAGACGAGGATCGGCCGGCCCCAGCGTATAGGCCTGGTGCAGCAGCGCCTCGATCGCCGGCAGGCCGAGCAGGTGGCGAGGCAAGCGGCCGATCGCGGCCGGGCCTTCCGAATCGAGGATGGCAAGCGCCTTGCCCCTGCGCCCCTCCTGCGTATGAAGCGGGCGGCGCGTGGTCCCGGCACGAGCGGAGCGCGCCGCGGCACGGAGGTAGGCGGCCGCCAGTGTCCGATCGCAACGGGCCGCCTCCGTGGCGGTAGCTTCGGCTGCCGGATGAGGGTCCATCCAGGGGATGAGCCGCGGCGCCAGCGCCGCCCGGCAGCGGGCGCAGCCGCGGCGCAGGTGGAGGAGCACCGCACGGGTCGGAGCCGGCGGCAGCCGGGAAGTCCCGAAGGCGTTCAGCTGGAAAATGGTCGGGTGCATGATGGGCGTCGAAGGGAGCTCCCCTCTTCCTTGCCGACCAAGCGTCCAAGCTTCTATACGTGAGGGGCGCCCAGAGCGTTGCAGGCGCGGAGGACAAGAGCCGCCGTCCGGTTGCGGTTATCCTATCCGCTGCCGGCCGCAAGCGAGCGGCAGGCCGAGAGTCCCGGAGGGCCCGTTCTTGGCGGAGAGCGACGTGACGGCGGCGGTGGCGACGACCGAGGCGACGGCGGCGGCGTCGCTGATCGCCACCCTGACCACCCCGCTCACGCCCGAGCTGGCGGCGGGCCTCGACGGCGTCGAGTGGCTCGAGGTGCGGGCCGACGTGCTCGGCGACCTCGATCCGGAGCCGCTGCGGCGGCTGTTCCCCGGCAAGCTCCTCTACACCCTGCGCAGCCGCGCCGAGGGTGGCTTCTTCGAGGGCTCGGCGGAGCGGCGCAAGCGGCGCCTGCTCGAGGCCGCGGGGCGCTACGACCGGGTGGACCTCGAGGCAGCGCGCGACCTCTCGCCGGAGCTGCTGACCGCCGTGCCCCGGGAGCTGCGCCTGATCTCCTGGCACGGGCCGGCGAGCGACGTCGAGGCGCTCGAGGCCTGCTTCGCGCGCATGGCGGCAGCCGAGGCGGCGCTCTACAAGCTGGTCCCCTGGGCGGTGCAGCCGGGCGAGGCGCTGGCGCCGCTGATGCTGCTGCACCAGCTGCAGAGGACCGACGTCCTTGCCTTCGCCGGGGGCGACGCCGGGACCTGGACGCGGCTGGTGGCGCCGCGCCTGGGCGCCCCGGTCGTCTTCGGCGCGGCCGGCGACGCCCCCGGAGCGCCGGGCCAGCCGTCGATCCGGACGCTGTGCGAGGACTTCGGCCTGCCCGACCTGCCGCCGGTGGCCACCCTCTTCGGCGTGGTCGGCAACCCGGTCGCCCACTCGCTGTCGCCGCGCCTCCACAACGGCGCCTATCGCGAGCTCGGCATCCCGGCCCTCTACCTGCCGTTCCAGACCGATGCTTTCGGGGACTTCTGGCTCGAAGTGGTCGAGGAGGGCGTCCTCGAGACCCTCGGCCTGCCCATCCACGGCCTCTCGATCACCGCGCCCTTCAAGGCCGCCGCCCTGGCCGTGGCCGGCGCCGAGAGCCCCCTCGCCGGACTGATCGGCGGCGCCAACACCCTGGTGCTGCGGCAAGGAGTCTGGGAAGCGGAGTCGACGGATGTGGAAGGCGTCGTGGAGCCGCTGCGGGAGCGGGGGATCGAGATCAAGGGGCGGAGGGCAGCGGTGGTCGGAGTCGGAGGGGCCGGAAGGGCGGCCGCGGTGGGGCTGTCGCGGGCGGGTGCCCGGGTGACGCTGTTCAATCGGAGCCTCGAGCGGGGGGAGAAGGCGGCGGAGGATCTCG
>Ga0209524_1000045_pt1 | contig 12568 bp, 10 predicted proteins | sample JacPinW_OM1H0_M1_FD_187956 | JGI IMG/M metagenome (GOLD analysis project Ga0209524, IMG submission 187956) | Forest soil microbial communities from Algoma, Ontario, Canada - Jack Pine, Ontario site 1_JW_OM1H0_M1 (SPAdes) (version 2) | ecosystem: Environmental > Terrestrial > Soil > Boreal... | reverse complement strand
ATGTACCAGAACTTCGCCGCCTGGTTGACCAGGCTGTCCATCGCGAGCGCCATGAAGTCTCCGAACATGACCTCGAACACCGGGCGCAGACCGGTGACCGCAGCGCCGTAGGCGGCGCCCGCCAACGCGAGCGCGAGGGTGATCGCCCCGGCATAGCCGCTGCACATCTCCACGAAGTCCAGCGGTCCGCGCAGGGTCGGCGCGAAGGGTCCGCCGAAGGCGAACGGATCGACGAGCGCCGCGAGGTAGCGGACCGCGAACGGCGGCGGCACGAAGGGGTCCGGGCCGCCCTCGAGCGCGTCCCAGCGCTGGCTCGAGGGCAGCGCCTGGGCGAAGGGAAGCAGCGCGGGTGCCGCCAGCGTGCCGGCCAACGCCGCCGCCGCGGCAAGCCGCGCCAGGAACCGGCGCAGCGCGCGGGCCGATGCGCGCAGTGGCCAGGCGGCGGCCAGCGCGGTGGCAAGCGCGGCGAGAGCGGCATGGGCGAGCGTCTCGGGATGGCCGCCGGTGGCGACGCCCACGGCGCAGACGACGAGCCCGGGAAGCGCGCCGCGGTAGTCTCGGGCCGCCGCGGCGGCGCCGCGGGCCAGCAGCACGACCCCGAGCAGCACGCCGGGCACCCAGGCCGCGGACATGCCGAGCGTGTCGTACGCCCAGACCACGGAGTAACTCGACAGGCCGATGGCGACCGCCGCCAGCGCCGCTCCCGGCCGCCCGGCGCCCAGCGCGCGGGCGAGCACGTGCGCCAGCAGCAGGTGGAGCAGCATGGCCCAGGCGGCGCTCACCGGCAGCGCGCGCAGGGGCGGCAAGGGCAGCGCCAGCAGGTGCAGGGGCGCGAACGGCGCGGACTGGGCATTGCCGAGGAGAGGCTGGCCGGTGCCCATCTCGTGCGACCAGAGCGGCGCCTCGCCCGCGAGCAGGCGCCGGCGCACCAGGGTATGGAACGGCAGCTGCTCGAGCAGCGTGTCCTCGACCCGCCGGTTGTGCACGGCGACCGGCGCGGCGACGGTCTCGCTGAACGGCCGCGCCTCGTAGGCCAGGTCGACGGGGACCTGGATCGCGCCGGTGAGCAGCGGCCGCGCGAAGAATGCGGTGGTCAGCGCCAGGTAGAGAAGCCCGTCGGTCCAGGCGAGGTCACGCCGCCACCAACGGACCGCGGCGATGAGCAGAACAGCAACGCCAAGGAAGAGGGCGAGCGCCGGCAACGGCGGCGAGGGTGCAAGGAGGGTGTCTGGCGATGCATAATGCATAGATAATCTAGGCTATTATCGAAACCAATGCCTAGAATGTCAATGCTCCTATGTACACCCATGGCACCCCTGGGGGTGGGACGGGCAGCTCGCCGATGGGCCGAAGGGTCACGCATGCTCGTGCGGGCCGCTCCGCCAGGTGTATCGTGGAGCTGCTGTCGAGGTCTGCAGCAAGGAGGCGACGACGTGCGGATCATCCCCAACCCCGAAGCCGGCGAGTATCCGCCCTCCGCCAGCATGTACATCGACCTCATCCCAAGGGACGGACGGCTGCTCGAGCACCTGGCGCGCGCCCGCGAGGCGACCACCGAGCTGGTGCTCGCCCTGCCGGAGGAGAAGCTGCTGCACCGTTATGCGCCCGGCAAGTGGACGATCAAGGAGATCCTGGTCCACATCGTGGACGACGAGCGGATCTACTCCTACCGGGCGCTGCGCTTCGCGCGAGAAGATCCGACGCCCTTGCCTGGATTCGAGCAAGATCCCTTTGCCGCCTCCTCGCAAGCGAACGACCGCCCGATAGGCGAGGTCTTGGCCGAGTATGCCGCCGTGCGCGAGGCGACGATCGCTCTGTTTCGCGGGCTACCCGAGGCGGCGCTGCCGCGTTCCGGCGTGGCCGACGGCCAGCGCACGACGGTGCGCGCCCTCGGGTATCACATCGCCGGGCACGAGGCGCACCACATCCGTATCCTCCAACAGCGATACCTGGGCCAGGGCAACCCGCGGCTGTCCTGAAACCCGCCGGCGCCTTTGACGTAGGTCGGAAGTAGAGGGAAGACGATGGTCCGGCCGCGGCGGCGTTCCGCGGGCAGCGGCGGCGCGCGGCCGGTTCCGGCCGCAGGCGGAAAACGGTACGGCGCCGGTTGGCGCCCCTCCGGCGGAGGGTTCACCATGAGCTCGGTCTGGCGCGATTTCCGTTACGGTCTGCGCATGCTGGCCCGCGTGCCCGGCCATACGGTGGCCTCGGCGCTCGCCTTGAGCCTCGGCATCGGGCTGACCACCGCGACCTTCAGCATCGTCTACGGGGTGATGTTCCGCGGCCTGCCGTTCGAGCACTCCGAGCGCCTCATGTCGCTCCGCACCCAGAACGCCTCGCGCGATCGGCTGAACGAGCTTGTCGGCGTGCACGACTATCTCGACTGGTGCAAGCGCCAGCGGTCGTTCGAGGGGCTGGCGGCGTTCAACAACGGCACGGTCACGGTGAGCGGCGACAACCACCCCGAGCGGGTGAACGGCGGCACCTTGACCGCCAATACGCTCGACCAGCTGCGGGTCAAGCCCATCCTGGGGCGCGGCTTCCAGCCCGGCGAGGACCGCCCGGGAGCGGCGCCGGTGGCGCTGATCGACTACCGGCTGTGGCAGGACCATTACGGCGGCGATTCGCGGATCGTCGGCAAGTCGGTGCGGATCAACGGCCTGGCGACGACGGTGGTCGGGGTGATGCCGCAGGGCTTCAACTTCCCGTTCGCGGAGCAGCTCTGGACGCCGCAGATCCTCGACCCGACGAAGACCGAGCGCGGCAAGGCACAGCAGCTCCTGGTCTTCGGCCGGCTGCGGCCGGGGGTGACGCGCGAGCGCGCCCAGGCCGAGATGGAGGGGATCGCCAAGGCTCTCGCCGTCGAGTATCCGCGCACCAACGGCGGCTGGACGGCGAAGGTGGAGCCCTATGTCGACGTGTTCCTGAGCCAGGACATCCGGCGGATGTTCCTGACCATGCTCGGCGCGGTCTGCGCCGTGCTGCTCATCGCCTGCATCAACGTCGCGAGCCTCATCCTGTCGCGCGCGGCGCAACGCACGCGCGAGGTGGCCATCCGCTCGGCCCTGGGGGCCGGCCGCGGCCAGGTGGTGCGCCAGATCCTGCTCGAGAGCCTCACCCTGGCGGTGCTCGGCGCCACCGCCGGCGTCGGCCTGGCGCGGCTCGGCATCGGCCTCTTCAATGCCGCGATGGTCTCCCAGAATCCCCCGTTCTGGATACGCATCGCCCTCGATCTGCCGACCCTCGGATTCGCGCTCGGCGCCACGCTGGCCGCGGCGCTCGTCTCGGGGCTGGTGCCGGCGCTGCAGATCTCGCGCACGCAGCTGAGCCACGTGCTGAAGGACGAGGGCCGCGGTTCGACCAGCCTGCGGCTCGGCTGGCTCACCCGGATGGTGGTGGTGGCCGAGCTGGCGCTCTCCTGCACGCTGCTGGTGGCGGCCGGGCTGATGGTCAAGAGCGTGCTCCGCGCCCAGACGACCTACTACGGCTTCGACACCACCCACCTGCTCACCGCCAGAGTGCCGATCTTCGAGGCCAACTATCCGCAGCCGAGCGACCGCGGGGCGTTCTACCAGCGCGTGATCGACCGCCTGGCCGCGCAGCCCGGTGTCACCGCGGTAGGCGCCACCACCACGCTGCCCAGCGTCCCGTGGGGGGCCGACGCGTTCGCCGTCGACGGCAAGGCCTATCCGACGGAGAACGATTACCCGATCGCCCACAGCGACGTGGTCTCGGCCGGCCTCTTCGCCACCCTGGGGGTGCGGCCGCTGGCGGGCCGGGAGCTCGAGCGCCAGGACACGCCCACCTCGCTGCCGGTGGTCCTGGTCAACCAGGCGCTGGCGCGCAAGATGTGGCCGCACGAGAATCCGGTCGGCAGGCGCCTGCGCATGGTCAACAGCAATGCCGGCAACGGCGGTTGGGTGCTCGGCGCCGACCCGCGGCGCCAGGAGCCATGGCGGACCGTGGTCGGCGTGGTGCCCGACCTGCGCATCTACGGCCTCAACGACAAGAAGCCGGAGGGCCTCTTCCTGCCGTTGTCGCAGGTCGGAGGGATCCGCGTATCGCTGGTGGTGCGCACGCCGCGGCAGCCGCTGTCTCTCGTCGAGACCGTGCGCGCCGAGGTGGCGGCGGTCGACAAGGACACTCCCATCTACTTCGTCAAGACCATGCAGCAGGCAGTGGTCGAGGACCGCTTCTTCAACAGCCTCTTCGGCTCGCTGTTCGTCATCCTCGGCCTGTCCGCGCTGGTGCTGGCCGCGGTCGGCATCTATGGCGTGATCGCCTTCTCGGTCGGGCGCCGCACGCAGGAGATCGGTCTGCGCATGGCGCTCGGCGCGCAGCGCGGCACGGTGCTCGGCATGCTCGTCCGGCAGGGCGCCATCCAACTCGCGATCGGCGTGCTCCTCGGGCTGCCGTTCGCTGTCGGGGTGTCACAGCTGCTGGGCGGCGTGCTCTACGACGTGCAGCCGGGCGATCCGACGGTCTTCGCCGCGGTCGTCGGCACGCTGTCGTTCGTCGCCATGGTGGCCTGCCTGGTGCCGGGTCAGAGGGCGGCCCGGATCGATCCGGTCGCCGCCCTGCGCCACGAGTGAGACGTCCGCGGCGGGCCAAGGCGTGGAAGGCGCCGAGCGCGTCACCGGCATGGCCGCCACGCCATCCCTCTTCACGCTGCTGCGCCGGCAGCCCGTGCGTGGACGCCTGCTCGAGGAACGTGACGGCCGCCCGGGCCGCGACCGCGAAGTGGTGCTCAGCCATGGGCTCTGGCATCGGCTGTTCGCCGGCCGGGACGACGCGCTCGGCAGGGACCTGCGGATCGACAACGTCCCGTACACCATCGTCGGCGTGATGCCGCGAGATTTTCTCTTCGTCGACCCGCAGGTGACCTTCTGGCTGCCCATCGCCTTCACTCCCGAGGAGCGAGCGGACGACAACCGGGGCAACAACTACCTGGACATGGTCGCCCGGCTGCGGCCCGGGGCGACCCTCGAGCAGGCCCGGCGAGAGCTGCGCGCGCTGGACGCGGCGAACCTCGAACGATTCCCCAAGCAGAGGCAGATGCTGCTCAATGCCGGCTTCGCGACCGTGGCGATGCCGCTGCAGGAGCGCCTGGTGCGCGCCGTGAGCGGCACGCTCTACCTGCTCTGGGGCGGCGTGCTCTGCGTGCTGCTGATCGGCTGCGTCAACGTCACCAGCCTGGCGCTGGTGCGTGCCACCACCCGCTCGCGCGAGATGGCCGCGCGCCAGACCCTCGGGGCGGGACCCTGGCGGCTCCTCCGCCAGCTGCTGGTGGAGAACCTCTTCCTCACCTCCATCGCGGGGTTGACGGGCACTCTCCTGGCGTTCCTGGCGGTGCAGGCGCTGTCCGCGAGGGCCGCCGGGCGGATCCCGCGCGGCAGCGAGATCTCCCTGGGGGTGCCGACCCTGCTCATGGTCGTCGCGCTCAGCCTGGTCCTGGGCGTGCTCCTGGCGCTGATCCCGTTCGCCCGGAGCACGCGTTCCAACCTGGCGCAGGCGATGCGCGAAGCCGGGCGCGGCGGCACCGCGGGCCGTGGCGCCCGCTCCTTGCGGCGCACGCTGGTCGCCGCCCAGGTGGCCCTGGCCTTCGTGCTGCTGCTCACCGCCGGGCTGCTGCTCGCCAGTTTCCAGGAGCTGCTGCGCGTGGGCCCCGGCTTCGACGCGGAGCGCGTGCTCACCGCCAAGGTCAGCCTGCCCAACGCGGCGTATCCCAAGGACGAGGACCTCGCCGCCTGGAGCGCTCGCGCCCGGGAACGGATCCGCGCCCTTCCCGGCGTCGTCGCGGCGGGCTTCGGCGACGGGGTTCCTCTCGCCGGCAACTACAGCGACGACGTGATGGGCGCCGAGGGCTATGTCCCGGCCCCCGGCGAACCGGTGATGGACCCGGCCGAGAACGGCGTGACCGCGGGCTACTTCGCGGCGCTAGGCATCCCGATCCAGCGGGGGAGGGCGATCGACGAGCGCGACACGGCGACGTCGCCGCTGGTGGTGGTCGTCGACCAGCGCTTGGCGGACAAGTTCTGGCCGGGCAAGGACCCGATCGGGCGGCGGGTGTCTTTCACCGGCGCTCCCGGCACGAAGACGATCTACGTCACGGTCGTAGGGGTTGCGGCAGTGATCAAGCAGCACGGGCTCTCCTCGCCCGACGAGCGCATCGGCGCCTACTACTACCCCTACGCTCAACATCCGTTCCCCTTCGCGCAGGGCCCGCGGCGGACGCTGACCCTGGTGGCGAGGACCGCCGGCGATCCTGTCCCAATGGCCCGCGCGGTGCGGCGGGAGCTCGCCGCGATCGATCCCCAGCTGCCGCTGTTCGACGTGCAGACGATGCGGTCGCGCGTCGACGGCTCGCTGGCGGGGCGGCGCGTCGCCATGCGCCTGGCGACCGGCTTCGGCCTGCTGGCGCTGATGCTGGCCACCCTCGGCCTCTACGGCGTGCTCGCCTACCAGGTGACCCAGCGCACGCGCGAGATCGGCATCCGCATGGCACTCGGCAGCGATGCCGGCCGGGTCTTCAAGCTCGTCCTCGGCGAGGGGGCGGCCCTCCTGGCGATCGGGCTGGCGCTCGGCTCGGCAGGGCTCTTCGCCGTGCGACGTACCCTGACGAGCGAGCTCTACGGCGTCAGCCCCTTCGAGCCGTCAGTCCTCGCCGCCGTCGCGGCCCTGCTTAGCCTGGTGGCGCTGGCCGCATGCGCCGTGCCCGCGCGCCGCGCCGCGGACATCGATCCGGTGGTCGCGCTCTCGGCTGAGAATTGAGGCTCGATCGCGCGGCGAGGCGCGGCGAGGCGGCCGGCTCCGGCATGGTGTGTGCGTAGACTGGTCCGCGAGAGGTACAACGGTTGGTAGAGGAGGAACGAGCGATGACGCAGGTAGAGAGCACGACAGCTTTTGCGCCGCCGGCAAAGCGTCTGGAAGGTGCGGCACCGGCGGCGGCGGGAGGCACGTTGACGCTCGGCGGCGACCTGACGGTCCGGCGCATGGGGTTCGGCAGCATGCAGCTCACCGGCAAGGGAGTCTGGGGCGAGCCGGCGGACCATGGCGCGGCGATCGCGGTCCTGCAGCGGGCGGTGGAGCTCGGCGTCGATTTCATCGACACGGCAGACGCCTACGGTCCGGAGGTGGCGGAGCGTTTGATCGCGGAGGCGCTGCACCCGTATCCGGCCGGGCTGGTGATCGCGACCAAGGCGGGGTTCGAGCGCCCGGGGCCCGGTCAGTGGGTGGAGAATGGGCGGCCCGAGCACTTGCGGGCGGCATGTGAGGGGAGCCTGCGGCGCTTGAAGGTGGACCGGCTCGACCTGTTGCAGCTGCACCGGATCGATCCGAAGGTGCCAGTGGCGGACCAGATCGGGGCGCTGGTCGAGCTCCAACGCGCGGGCAAGATCCGGCACATCGGGTTGTCGGAGGTGAAGGTGGAGCAGATCGAGACGGTGCGCCGGATGGCGTCCGTGGTCTCGGTGCAGAACAAGTACAACCTGGCAGAGAGGGTCTCGGAGAAGGTGCTGGACTACTGTACGCGCCAGGAGATCGCCTTCATTCCCTGGTACCCGCTGGACACCGGCAAGCTGCCGAAGTCGGGAGGGCCGCTCGGACGGGTGGCGAAGGGGTTGGGCGCGACGCCCGCGCAGGTGGCGCTCGCGTGGCTGCTGGGCAAGTCGCCGATGATGCTGCCGATCGCCGGCACCTCGAAGGTCGCCCATCTGGAGGAGAACATCGCCGCGACGGCGCTGCGGCTCGACAAGGAAACGATGGAGACCCTGGAGGCTTTGCAGTGAGGACCCTCGCCGGCAGGGTGTCGGTCGCGTTCGTCGGTTCGCTCGGTCTCCTGGCGGCCTATCCCGCCGTTGCGGAGACGCCGATCGGCCGTCTGGACCTCTGTGTCACCAAGGGTGAGATCGGCGCCGCGCCCGGTGGCCGGCTGACGATCGAGGAGCCGGAGGTACGAGCGGTGTCCAAGATCCCGACGCCGCAGGCCGCCGAGATCCGCTTCACCTATCGCGGGCCGAGCAAGGGGACCAAGCCGCTCGGGTCCGGCGAGATCCGGCGGCAGCTCGGGATCAAGCTGCGCGCGCAGGACAGTTGCAACCTGGTCTACGTCATGTGGCGCATCGAGCCCGAGGCGAAGCTGGTGGTCTCGATCAAGAGCAACCCCGGCCAGGAGGTGCACGCGCAGTGCGGTACCCAGGGTTACACCAACATCAAGCCGATGCGCCACGCCCCCTTGCCGAGATCGGAGGTGGGGAGTGAGCACCGCCTGCGAGCCGAGCTACGCGGCCGCGAGATGGCGGTCTTCGCGGACGGCCGGCCAGTATGGGAGGGGACGCTCGGTCCGGTGATCGACCATTTCGACGGTCCGGTCGGCCTGCGCACCGACAACGTGAGGGTGGAGATGCAATACGCAGCGCTCGACGGCAGGCCCGATCCGGGAGCCAGGCTCGCCGCACGCATGCAGGCGGCCTGCGGCGGCCAGTCCGAGGGCGACTGACGGCTGAGGGAGCTGACCTGAGCGGTGATCACGCCGGAGGCGGCCGGTCGAGCGCGGTGGCGCCGTACTGGCGCTCGCCGCGGGCGACACTAAGATCCTCTTGTTCAGGGAGCGACTTCGAGCTTGTGGTAGACGAACAGCGGGTCTTTCATCTCGTGGCGACGAAGGCGGAACCGACATCCCAGCAGGGGGGATGGCATCCAGGCATCCGGTCCGTCCCCGTCCGGAGCAACGCGGGAGTAGCCGCCTGCCGGTCGCAGCGTCCGGATCTCGAGGGCCGCTGTCTCACCCCGGGCGTCCACGAGCCACAGCTCGGCCACGCCCGCTCGAGCGTAGAGCTCGGGCAGCCGCGTGCGGTCCTTGCTCACCGAGCTGTCGCTGAGGATCTCGACCACCAGGTCGGGCGCACCTTCGAGCTCGACGAATCGCCCGGCGCGCGGCGGCGACGAGGGCACCGTACGCACGCGGCCCGCGGCTAGCGATTCCCGAAAGACCAGGACCACGTCCGGCTCGACCGAGAGCCGGGCAGCCGGCGATACAACGCGAGTGCAGTCGATGAAGACCGTGCCCCGCCCATCTTCGACGACCATCGCATGCAGGCGGGCGGCGATCGCGGCCTTGGGCGTGCCATGAGTGAAGAGGTCCTCCGCACTCATGTCCACCTCCACGTCCCCTTGGAGGTAGTCGATGCGTCCCCGCTCCGGGAACTCGCTCCCCTGGCTCCAGCGGCGGAACTCGTCCAGGATGTGAACCCCAGCCGGGATACGGACGTCGTCGCCGGCCAGGATGACGGAAGGCTGGGTGGAGTGGGTCGGATCCATGGTTCGCCTGGCAAGTATTCTATCATCGTGGCTCTCTCGAGCAACTCGCAGGCCGGGGGGCCCTCGCGCTGGCAGTTCGCTCTCGGCGGCCTACAACCTGATTGACGGCAACGGAGGTCCGGCATGCGCACGGAGTTGAACCAGATCCGCTCGGAGGCAGACTACGAGAACGCTCTCGTCGAGCTCGAGCGCCTCTGGGGGGCCGATAGCGGGACGGCGGCGGGAGACCGCCTCGACCTGCTGACTCCGCTTCATCACCACCGCGCGGCTCAAGCGCCAGCGCGGGGGCGACCGGCTCGACATCCTCCGCGAATGGCAGGCAGGCGAGCGCAGCACCTAATTTAGTTGGTCGGCGCGGTCAGGGCCCCGCTGGCGGATCTCGATCCGCCAGCGGAAGGAACGGTGGAGAAGCGCGGGATCGAGGTGGAGGAGAGCCATGCCTGGCTCGATGGGCCCCGGAGGGATGGAGAGGGTTCCTGGATGCCGTCGATTGGAGCTTCGATGCTCCAGACCTGGTGTCGGGTGCGCCAGGAGATCCGGAACCGCCTGTCGGTGCGGGAGAGTGCGTGGCACCTTCCTGCCGACACCCTGATCGACCGCCTGATCGCCGAATCGCTGGAGGCGGGCCGTGCTCGCGGCGTCGCGGCTCTTCGCCTCGGAAGGCGTCGTCAGAAGGCGTTGAGGAATGCCGCCACGTCCTTGCCGATGGTGCGCAGGTTGCGGCTCATCAACTCGACATAGCCGCCGCCGCCGATGCCGAAGCCTGAGCGTCTCTCTTGCGTGAAGCGCACCAGCACCGCACCGCTGTCGGCATCGACCAGCTCGCCTGAGACCTTGGTCCGCGCCGCGCCGGCGCCGAAGCCGCCCCAGTAGCGCGCGGCCCTGGAGCCCGGGTCCATGGTCAGCACCCTGGCACGGATCAGGAGAGTCCTGGGACCGTCCCGGGAGACCGAGCCCGCGCCGCTCGCGCCGGCAGGTTCGGCGCCTCCCACGTCGATCCCCTTCCTCAGCCCCTGGCCCAGCCCGGCGACGAACGGGGCCGTGACGCCGGCAAGCATCACCTTCACCGGTTCGTAGGTGTTGTCACCGGGTTCGGGAAGCGGAACCTCGGAGGTCTCGAACGTTGCGACGCTCACTCGGCGGTAGTCGCCGAGCTTCCACGCGCCCACGATCTCGACCTGATCGATCTCGCCGTTCCAGTCAGTGTAGGTGCCGGGGGTCGTCGGCGCCTGATGGCGGCTGCGTGCCGCCGCGGGTGCCGCCGAGAGCGCGACAGCGACCGCGAGCGCAGGCATCCAGGCAAGACGGTAGGGGCATCGCCCTGCATTGGGTCGGATCTCGAACATGACGTGCTCCTCATCGATCGCAGAGGCTCGAAGACAGTGCCGCCGCCCAGGGGCTGCTCGCATCGGACGATTCCGACGCGCTGGCGGGCGTGCTCAGGCCAATGGCTCGCGGGTCGATTAGTTATTAGCATAGCAGAAATTGATGAGACCTGGTCCGACGACCTGTGCGAGAGGGGAGAGCTCGGCACGGCCCTGTCGGCACCCAACTCGTCGGCCACGACGTCCGATAAGATATATTATGTAAACCAATGAGCGTGAATCGAGCGCCGATTCAGGCCTGGCCGAGTCAGGGCACCAGGTCCTCCACCGCGAGCTCGAGCTCAGGGAAGGCGGCGACGGCTACGCGATCGCCCCGGCGAAGGACCGTCACGGAGGCGTAGCCCTGCGGCGTCGGCTGGCGATAGACCTCGAGAACATTGTCGCGCAGGTTGACGAGCCAGTACTCGGTCACTGCCGCGGCGGCGTAGACCCTGGCCTTGCGGAGACGGTCGAAGGACAGGCTGGTGTCCGCGACTTCGATCAACAGAAGGATGTCTTGGGGAGTTGCATAACTGCCTTCGTAGAAGTCGTCTCGGACATGCAGGACCACCAGGTCGGGTTCAGGCATCGAGACGTCAGTCAGCAAGACTGGGCTCTGCGCGCTCACCGTCACCCGGTCGCCGAACCGCCCTATGAAGAGATGAGCCAGGCGGCTGACACGCCCGACGTGCCGATTGCCGACGGTCATCTTCTCCACCACCTCGCCCTCGATGAGCTCGACACGGTCGCTCTCGGTCAACGCGCCCTGCTCGAACAGCTGGATATATTCCGCCGCAGTCAGCAACTTCTTCCCGGTGGTGGTATGCATGGGGTTGCCCTCCGGGTTCAGTATATGAGACGGAAAAGGACCCAGAGATCGCAGGCAGTACTGTGAAGCGACCGCCGCCGGCAATGCCGGAGCGGGGGAAAATGAGCGTCGCGCTGAGGGGAATCAGGTGTCTACTTGACCGTGTCGCGCACCCGCGGCGACATCTGTAGCGGCTGCCAGTTGCCCGCGCGGCCTGGCAGGCCTCATGGGAACAGCGGGCACTTCCCCGTCGTTGGGTCCGGTCGAAAGCAGCTCCTTGAGCAGGGTATCGGGATGCCGCAGGGTGCGCAGCAGACCAGGCCATCCGGGCACTGGGCGTCTTGGGCGCATGGAGATGAGGTGATCGAGCTCAGCGGATCCGCGATGACGCTGGCCTGGAGCGCTTCCAGGGCGTGAAGGACGGCCAGCTGCTGCTGCGAGCAGATGCCTGCCAGAGAACCCTCGTTGGTGATGGTGAAATGGCTGGATCGGGAGCCGGATCCGTACCAGCTGATGCCGATGCTGAAGGTCGAACCGAGCGGCATCAGCTCTGTCGTGCAGGATCCTCCCAACCTCCCTATATGGCTCTCGAAGAGCGCCGCGCCCAGCGCAGCGAGAGCCTCGGGCGAGGCGGTACCGGCGATCTCCGTGGTGGTGAACCCGCCGCCGTTGACCAGGTCGGCGGCAACCGTCAGCGAGATCAGCGTGCCGTCGCGCGCCACGAAGAGGTCCTGATCGAGGAAGCGAACCAGGGCCGGACCGGCAGCCGTGGTATGCACGTCGTGGAGCTTCATCCAAGGCAGCGACTTGGCGCCCACCTGCTGGGCGTGGGCCGCCAGACCGCCGGCAACGAAGAGGAAGAGCGTGGCACCTGAGAGCCGGCGAAGAACAGTCATCGCGACCTCCCCGAGCAAAGCGTTAATGTCGTTATAGCATTGATGCCACCATAGCATGAATCTCGCTGGGGACCGGGTTTCGGTCCCTCTGGTTCGGTCCTCTCTGCCGCAAAGGATCGCCGGAGAGCCAAGCAGCCGAAGGGGAGGAGACGGAGGGCCGCTTGCGGCTGAGGCCCCCTTCC
>Ga0209524_1000044_pt1 | contig 12708 bp, 11 predicted proteins | sample JacPinW_OM1H0_M1_FD_187956 | JGI IMG/M metagenome (GOLD analysis project Ga0209524, IMG submission 187956) | Forest soil microbial communities from Algoma, Ontario, Canada - Jack Pine, Ontario site 1_JW_OM1H0_M1 (SPAdes) (version 2) | ecosystem: Environmental > Terrestrial > Soil > Boreal... | reverse complement strand
CCTCCGCGTGGGCGGCGGGATGCGGGAGTGGACGACCGGTACTGGATGACGCAGGCCCTCGCCGAGGCGCGGCGCGCCGCGGAGCTCGGGGAGGTGCCGATCGGGGCGGTCGTGGTGCTGGGTGGAGAGGTCGTCGGCCGCGGGCACAATCGCCGCGAGATCGACGGCGATCCGTTGGCTCACGCCGAGCTGCTGGCGCTTCGCGAGGCGGCTCTCCGGGTGCGGGGCTGGCGGCTCGCGGGATGCAGCATGTACGTGACCCTGGAGCCGTGTCCCATGTGCGCCGGCGCCCTGGTCGCCAGCAGGATCGACCGGTTGGTGTACGGCGCCGCGGACCCGAAGGCCGGGTTCTGCGGTTCCCTTGGAAATCTGGTGCAGGACCCGCGGCTCAACCATCGCCTGGAGTTGAGCTCGGGGGTCCTTGCGGAGGAAAGCGCCGCGCTGTTGCGTGGCTTCTTCGCGTCCTTGCGATCGCCGGGGCGGCCCGTGAGCCCTTGAGAGGGCGCCGGCGTTCTTTGCCAGCAGCCGGGAGAGGTGTCCGAGTGGCTTAAGGAGCACGCTTGGAAAGCGTGTGTAGGGGAAACTCTACCGTGGGTTCGAATCCCACCCTCTCCGCCACCTTGCGCAGTCGTCCAACCAGGAGAGGTGCCAGAGCGGTCGAATGGGGCGGTCTCGAAAACCGTTGACCGGGCAACCGGTCCGTGGGTTCGAATCCCACCCTCTCCGCCATTACGGTCACGGTCGAGGCTGGCGTTGTGGGGGCTTCTGGGAATCCCCTCGAAGCCGGGTCGCAGTGGGCAGGCCGGGAGCGTAGAAGCATCGCGAGGCATTGACGGTGGTGCAGGGTCTGGTCTAAGTTACTGGTTTCGCTCGGAGCGTCGGGAGCAGTCCCGTTCCAGTCCTCCGGCTCTATCCCTGGATGAAGGCAGAAGGCGGTCAACCAAGTGAAACGCACCTACCAACCGAACAACCGTCGCCGCAAGCGGACCCATGGGTTCCTGGTGCGTATGCGTACTCGCCATGGCCGGGCCGTTCTGTCGCGGCGGCGCAGGAAGGGACGGACGCGCCTGAGCGTCTGATGCGCGGCCATCCTGGCCCGCCCGCGTCGGGGACTCCGGGGCAGGCGATGGCTGCGGCCCCCCCCGGCTCCTCTCCAGGGGCCGGCGGCGAGGGCCGGCCATCTCCCCGGCGCCCGCGGCCACCCGGCGAGGGCTTGCCGCGGCATGAGCGGCTGTTGCTGCGCGCGGACTATCTCAGGTGTTACAGGACCGGGCGCCGGCGCCAAGGCGCGCTGGTGGCTCTCTACCTGGTCCCGAACCCGCTCGGTCACCCGAGGATCGGCGTCACCACGAGCCGCAAGGTGGGCAAGTCCGTGGTTCGCCACCGGCTGAAGCGCTGGATCAAGGAGATCTATCGGCGCTGGTCCGGACGCGCCGGGTTGGCGCCGCTCGACGTGGTGGCGCATCTGAAGCCCGAGGCGAAGAGCGCGGACTTCGGCGAGGTGCGGCAGGACCTGCTGGTGCTGCTCGAGGGGCTTGCGGGGCGGCGGGAACGAGAGCAACGGTCGGGTGGACGGAGGTGACGCTGGTGACCCGCTCGACCGGGGAGATGCCGTGGGCCGGGCGGTCCCCGTCGAGCCGGTGGCCCCATAGGACTCGGTCGGCCGCGGAGACCCGGTGGACCCGGTGGCTGGTGGTCCTGCTGGCGGCCTACAAGCGCTGGCTCTCGCCGCTGCTGCCGAGGTCCTGCCGGTTCTCGCCGACCTGCTCCGAGTACGCGCGCGTGGCCTTGCTCAAGTACGGCTTCTGGCGCGGTGGCGCGCGAGGCGCCGCGCGGCTGCTCCGCTGCCAGCCGTTCCATCCCGGAGGCATCGATCTTCCGTGACCTGGTCCCCGCGCGTGCGGTCTGCGGCCGCGGTGCACCGGTTGGCGCGGCGCGAGGCGCACGGGTGCGCCCTGAGTTGGCGGCGCGAGCTCGCGCTCTTCGCCAGGTTCGCGGCGCGAGGCGCGCCGCTGGGGCGGACACGCTCGCCATTGACCGAGAAGGATCCGACGACCTGTGGATAATCGCCGCGTAGTCCTCTTCATCGTGCTGTCGGTCGCGGTGTTGGCGATCTGGCAATACCTCGTCCCGCAGCCGCAGGTGAAGCGGCAGCCGGTGCCGTCGACCTCGGCGGCATCGCCGGCCGGAAGCACGGCGGGCCGGCCTGGCGCCGAGACGCCGGTAGCACCCGGGCCCGGTCCCGGCGGCGGCACGAGCGGCGGCAATCCATCGCCGGCTGCGGCGCCTGCCGCGCCTGCCGCGGCCGCCGTCGAGACCGGACCGCCAGTCGCCGCGGAGAGCGAAGCCCAGGTGGTGCTCAACGGCAACCAGACGAGCGCGGTGATCACCAACCGGGGAGCCCAGCTGCTGTCGCTGCGCGTCGACCTGCCAGGCGCCGGGAGCGTCGAGCTGGTGCGCAAGCGGACTCGTGGCCCCTACCCCTTCGCGCTGGTCGACAAGCAGCTGCGGCCGCTGCCGGTGGACGAAGCGCTCTTCGCCGTCGACCGCGGCGCCGACGGCCGATCCGCGACCTTCCGCTACCGGGGCTCCACCGGCAGTGCCGAGAAGACCTTCCGCTTCGACGAGCGCGGGCTGCTCGCGGTCGAGGTCAAGGCGGCCGGCAGCTGGGCGCTGCTGCTCGGCCCCGGCATCGGCAATCCCACGGCCGCCGAGCTGGACAGCCGCTATGGACTGCGCGGCGCGGTGATCAAGGCCGGCGACGACGTCAAGGTGATCGCCGCCAAGAGCGACAGCGAGGCCGTGGCCTACCCGGGCCAGGGGCTCCGCTGGGCGGGCCTCGAGGACACCTACTTCGCCGCCGTCGCAGTGCCGCAGGGCGGCAGCCTGGCGCGGGCGGTGCTGCAGCCGATGCTGGTCGAGCCGCAGCCGGGCGGAGCGCTGTTCGTGCCGGCGCCGCCGAAGGACGCGATGAGCGGCGAGCAGAAGGCCCTCAGCCGCGAGCTCGCCTTGGTCCTCGAGCCTGCCGCCGGCGACCTGTCGCTCGAGTGCTACCTGGGCGCCAAGGCCTACGAGAGGCTGAAGGCGTTGCCTTACGGGCTCGAGGAGACCGTGAGCCTGGGATGGCTCAGCCCGGTGGTGCGGCCGCTGCTGGCCGGGCTGCACTGGACCTATGAGCACGTGGTGCCGAATTACGGTTGGGCCATCATCCTGATGACCCTGTTGATCAAGGTGCTGCTGCTGCCGATCACCCATCCCAGCACCCTCTCGATGCGCAAGATGCAGGCCTTGAACCCGAGGATGCAGGCCATCCGCGACCGCTACCGGCCGAAGCTCAAGGACAAGCAGGGACGGCCGAACCTCGAGATGCAGCGCAAGATGAACGAGGAGGTCATGGCGCTGTACAAGGCCGAGGGCGTCAATCCGGTTGGCGGCTGCTTGCCGCTACTGGTGCAGATGCCAATCCTGTACGCTTTTTATCGGCTGCTCAGCACCTCCGTCGAGCTGCGCCATGCGCCTTGGATCTTCTGGGTTCACGATCTCGCGGCGCCGGACCCGCACTTGATCCTGCCGCTGATCATGGGCGCGACGCAGTTCCTGCAGGTCAAGCTCGCGCCGCAGTCGGGGGATCCCGCGCAGCGCCGGCTGTTCATGCTGATGCCGCTGTTCATGCTGATCTTCTTCCTGTCGGCGCCGAGCGGGCTGGTACTGTACTGGCTCACCAACAACATCTTGACCATCATCCAGCAGGCGGTTTACAACCGCTTCTGGAAGCTGGAAGGCTCCAAATGATGAATGGCGAGATCTCGGGAGGCGAAGCGGAAGCGGACATGAGCGACTCGAAGCGACGGTTCTTCTCGGGCGACACGTTGCAGCAGGCCCTGGTCCAGGCCGCCAATCACTATCACCTGCAGCCGGAGGAGATCGCGTATCACCAGATCGAGAAGCGGCACGGCTTCATCAAGGTGCGCCGCAAGGTCGTCATCGAGGTCGATCCTGCCGCGCCACGGCGAGAGGCCGGCGCCGCGCCACCGCCGCCCAAGGCCCCAGCCCAGACGGCTGAGCGAACGACAGGGCCGGCCTTGCCGGCGACGCCGGCGGCACCGGTGGCACCGGTGGCACCGGCGGTCGACAGCGCGGGGGCCGCGGCGGCCGTAGCGGGGCCGGCGGACAGGAGGACGGCTCCGGGCCGGCGGCCGCAGCCCACGCATCCCGCCGCTTCCGCGACGGCGGGCATGGCGGAGAGGCCGGCTGGCCATCACGGCGGCCCGGGAGGCCGCCGAGGACAGGGGGAGCGCCACGGAGGGCAGCGGCGGCCGTCGGGCGCCTATCCGCGGGAGCCGCGACATGGCGATCTCGGGATCTCCGGGACGGGGAGGCCGGCGATGCCGGAAGGGGACCTCGTGACTCTGCCGGAGAAGCCGCGCAAGATCGGCGAACGGTACGCGGTGGCGCAGGGACCGCAGGCGGAGGCGGCTGCCAAGGGGGTCGAGCTGCTGTTGCGGGTCGCCGGGCTCAGCCTGACGCCGCACATCTACCAGGGCGAGGAACGGCTGGAAATCGATCTGGTGGGAACCGATGTGGACTGGTGTTTCGCCGACGATGGCGAGCTCCTGATGGCAATCGAGCACCTGTTGCCGCGCATCATCCGCAGCCTCTCGGGCGAAGCGGTGCTCTGCCGGGTGGACTGCGACAATTTCCACGAGATCCGCGAAGAACGCCTGCGCAGCCTGGCCCAGAAAGCCGCGGACGAGGTGCGCCAACGCGGCAGATCGAGGACCCTGGTGCCGATGAATCCAGCGGACCGCCGGATCATCCACGTCACCCTGGCCGACGACCCCGCCGTGGTCACCGAGAGCGAAGGCGACGGCTACTTCAAGCGCATCACGGTCCGCCCGGCGTAGGGGCCTCCGAGGGGACCCCTCGCGGCCCTCCCTTCACCCCTCTTCGGCTGTTGTGCTCTTCGGCGACCGACTTTCCAGCTCTTCACGACCCTGGCTGGGGGTGACTCCTCCTTACCCGCTCGCCCTCGGTAGACATCGCCTTGATCAGCTCAAGGGCCGCTGTTTATGCAATCCCGCTAAGGCTTGAGCCGGAACAACTCGACGAGACGGCTGCCGGCCGCTCGCGCCTGGCGCAAGGTGGCCTCGTTCATACAGGCGCGGCGGTAGTAGGCGTCCTCTTCGGCGCGGACCTTGGCTTCGGGGATGGGCTTAGCGCCCGGGGCGGGCTCTTGCAAGAAGCGATCGGGAACGCGGCCGTGGCAGTGACCGGCCGAGGTCACCAGCTGCAGCAGGTTAGAGCCGCTCTGCGCATAAATGTAGAGCACGACCTGGGTCACCGGGCCGTCCTGGGTATCGCCACCAATGAACGCGACCATCCGATCCACACCGGCGAGCTGCACCCCATCGACGCGCGCGAGGAAGATGGTGGCGTAGCCGACGCCGCCGATCCTCGAGTTGGAGATGTCGTCACCGACGGCTGGCAGGGGGCCGGAAATCATCTTGCGGAACGCCGCGCAGATCTCGCGTTCGGAGGGCCGTTGGCAGAGGCTGAGATCGGTGACCGCCATGAACGTTCCCAGGTCCTTCGGTCGGGCCTGGTCGTAGTAGATGACCGGCGGCCTCTCGGAACCTTCATCCTCGAGGTTGCGTTCGGCGTCGACGATTCGTTCGAGGTGCCCCATTTCGGCCGGCGCTGTCTTGATCGCGGAGAGCGCTTTCGGAATCGCCTGGCGCGAAGGCGGAGGTCCTTGGGTCACGGCCGGTGAGCTGGCCAGACCGACGAAGGTGACGAGCACAAGGGTGGGGCCGTAGGTGCGCATACTCTCCATCCTATCGAGGCCGGAGCACGCTGTCGCCCCGCCTATACTTGCTTAATCGTATAGGCATTTGCTCCGTCGCCGTCGCTCTGCGCGGGGGTGGGCTCAGCTCCGATTGGCTGCAGGGCGACCCGCCCTGCGTACGTATCAGCGTAAGGCACCTTCTTCATCTTGCGGCACTAGACTGACTGTCGGTGCATCCCTACAATAGCCCCAAACTCTCCTTGAGGCTCAGCGCAAGCGCTCGGGGCCTCGGCCATGACACACGACCGGGCCGCCGCCTCCCACTGCTCCTCATGATCGTGTTAGCGCTTGCCCGCAAGGCCTCGGCCCCGCGATGGTGGTGCCGGTTGGTCGCGCCGGTCTTCGTTGCGTGCGCCTTTGGCGCCTGCTTGCTCGAGCGTCCTCACCCGAGCGACCAAGAGCTGTTGGCTGAGTTCCACCATCACCGGGCGGATATCGAGCGCGTTGCGGTGATGGCGAAGGCCGACGCGCAGCTCGAACGGGTTTCCGACGACTGGTTCCGCGATGCCGACGGCACAAACTACTACGAGGTGGGCGCCGGGCGCTTGCTCAGCGCTACCCGCTGGAACGAGTACCGGCGGCTCTTTCGCGCCCTCCACCTCGGGGCAGGTATCAGCATCGAGCGCGGCGACGTCTTCTACGAGCGAAGCGCCAGAGGAATTACGGTCTCCGGCTCTGCCAAAGGATACGCGCTTCTGTTCAAGCCTCCCGACCCTGACGCCCTCTCCCAGAGCCTCGACCGCATCGATGGCAACCGAGCCGCCGACCGGGACAAGGCAATCTGGTTTCGCCACATCGAGGGCCCATGGTACTTGTTCTTCGAACCCAGGTAGGGGAAGATCGGCTCGCCGGCGGCGCATCGTCGAACTCCCCTTGGCTCCGCGGGAGCGAACCACGGCCCTTGAGTCGGGAGTCGTCAACGCCAAGTGGTTCTGCCTCGCGTAGGTGCCGAGCTTGCGCAGAAGCAGCGAGGCGGAGGCGGTCCCCATCAAGGATCGATTCGGCGAGGGCAGAACCTCATGGACTGCTGACGCATCAGCGAGCCGTTTCGGCAGCTATCTCACAATCGTAGGTCGTCCCTCTTTCGGCCTGCGCGGCGCCGCGCTACTCTTGCGTGCCATGGCCGTGCTCGGCACCCGGTCATTCTACGTCTGGGTCTGTGAAGTATACAATCCCGGGCGATACCGACCCATTCAGCCAGCGTCAATTCGGCGTAGAGGAGACTTCTCCTGCTGGCGAAGAGCCGCACCCGAGCCGCCGGCGACATTGACCCCGCCGCGAGTGCGAGGAGCATTAGGAGGACCGAGGGGAGACTGGGAAGCATGGGGTCTCTCAGAACGCCAAGAGGTCGCGGCGGCGTCGGACGACATAGCTTATCTTCGACGACCGGTGACCCAGAAGGTGGCTCATGCCAGCCCGTAGCGGCTCTTCATTTCCTCGTATCGGCGGTAGGTCTTGGCGTCGAGGCCGTGGTCGAGGTGGCGATTCAGGAGCGGCACGAGCCCTTGCCGCAGGAAGGCTCCCCGGGCCATCCATTGGAAGTAGCTTCGGCCGCCGTGGTGGTAGGGACCGTAGAGCTTGCCGCCGGGGAAGGTCTTCTCGAGCCAGCGGAAGAGGGTCTCGTGGTCGGTGTGCATCCGCAGGGTGATGTGCGGTTGCCGGCCGTCTCCTCCGAAGTGGCCTTCGCCGACGAGGAGCCCCAGGAGGATGCCTACCTCCAGAGCGGACGCGCCTTGGCGGGGGGCTTCGGCCGTGGGTGCCGAGGGTGTGTCTTCGCTGGGTTGTTTCACCGTCGGGTTTCCCGTGGAACATGGACCGAGGTGTTTCACCGTCAAGTTTCCCGTGAAACAGCGTCCTTGTCCATGAGTGCGGTCGAAGAAAACAACAGCCGAAGAGCGAGAATGAGAGGGGATGAGGGGTGGTCTCTCCCTGGAGCCCCTCTTGGCACCGTCCCCCCTCAGCTCGTATGGGCGAGGGGTCCAAGTCTACGGGGCGACGGCAAAGGACTATGACCCCTCGCCCATACGAGCTGAGGGGGGACGGTGCCAAGAGGGGCTCCAGGGAGAGACTACCCCTCATCCCTGGGTCGGAGGTGAGCATGGGAGCCAAGCTGCCGGCGATGGCGCAGGCCGAGTTCGAACGGGGGATCGCGGCGGTGTCGCCGGAGCCGTTGACGGTGGCTGCGATGGCGGCGCTGTATACCCACTATCTCGAGCTGGCGCGCTGGAATGAGCGCCTGGGGCTCATCGGCCCGGGTACTGCCGACGAGGTGCTGGTTCGCCACTATGGCGAGGCGCTCGCGGCCTTGCCGCTCATCCCGCCGGCGGCGCGCCGGGCCGTCGATCTGGGCTCCGGCGCCGGCTTCCCGGGCCTGGTACTGGCGGCGGCGCGGCCGGACCTCGAGATGACGCTGGTCGAGGCGAGGGAGAAGAAATGGTCGTTCCTGGTCGCCGCGGCCAGGAAGGCGTCGTTGCCCTGCCGATGCCTGAATGTTAGAGTCGCGAGTCCGCTTCCCGACGGTCTGCCGGAGAGCCTCGACCTGGTGACAGTGCGGGCACTCCGGCTGGAAGCGGACGTGCTGGATGCCTTCGCGCGGCGGCTTACTCCTGGCGGCTCCGTGCTCCTCTGGGTGGGAGAGCGGGACCCCGAGCTACCGTCGCGGCTGTTACCCCACACCAGCTTGCGGCTGCTCGGGGGCGACAGGCGCCGCATCCTACAGTTGCATGCTGGTCCCGGCCGTCCCGTCCCGCAGCACACCGGGAGGCCTGAGACGAAACTCCCCTAACGCGCCGGTTCTCTGCCTCGGGGTCGCAAGCGGGCGGTGGTAACCAAGAACTGATGATTCTCGCGATCGCCAATCAGAAGGGCGGGGTGGGCAAGACCACCACCGCCATCAACCTCGGGGCCGGTCTCGGGGCGCTCGAGAGGCGCGTCCTGCTGGTGGACTGTGATCCCCAGGGCAACGCCACCCGGGGCCTGGGCGTGCGGGCCTCGGTGCCGCATCTGTACCACGTCCTGTCCGGCGAGGCGTCGCTCGCGGACACCATCCGTCCCTCGGGGTTTCCGAACCTCGACCTGGTCCCGACCCAGAGGGACCTGGTCGGCGTGGAGGTCGAGTTCGTCGGCGAGCCGCGATGGGAGGAGCGCCTCAAGCAGGTGCTCTCAGGCGCGGGCGAGCGCTATGACACCATCCTGCTCGACTGCCCGCCGTCGCTGGGCCATCTGACGGTCAACGCCCTGGCAGCCGCGGACGGAGTGCTGGTGCCGCTCCAGTGCGAGTACTTCGCTCTCGAGGGGATCACCGAGCTCCTCGCCACCATCGGCCGGGTCCAGCAGAGCCTCAACGCCCGCCTGGTGATCGCCGGCATCCTGCTGACCATGTACGACGACCGCACCAACCTGTCGCGCGACGTGGCGGAGGAGATCCGCCGCCACTTCGCGGGCAAGGTCTACGAGACCGTCGTGCCGCGCAACGTCCGGCTCGCCGAGGCGCCAAGCCACGGCCTGCCGATCTTCCAGTACGACATCAAGTCCCGCGGTGCCGAGGCCTATCTCGCCCTGGCCCGCGAGTTCCTGCGGAGGGCGGCTTGACGACGGTGAAGAAGCGCGGGCTGGGCCGTGGCCTGGACGCCCTGATCCAGGGGCCCGACACCGCGGAGCTCGCGGCGCGCGGGGAAGGCGGCATCCGCAAGCTACCGGTCGCCGCTCTCAAGCCGAATCGCTGGCAGCCCCGCTCGAGCTTCGACGACCAGGAGCTCGAAGCGCTCGCCGCATCGATCCGCGCGCAGGGACTGGTGCAGCCCCTGATCGTCACCCTCGACGGCGACGGCACCTACAGCATCGTCGCCGGCGAGCGGCGCTGGCGCGCTGCCCGGCGCGCCGGCCTCGAAGAAGTGCCGGTGGTGATTCGCGGCGACCTCGACGACCGGTCCAGGCTCGAGCTGGCGCTGGTCGAGAACCTCCAGCGCAGCGATCTCAATGCGCTCGAGGAGGCCGAGGCCTACGCGACCCTGCAAGAGAAGTTCGGCCTGTCGCAGGAGGAGATCGCCGTCCGGGTCGGCAAGGGACGAAGCACGATCACCAACTCCCTGCGCCTGCTGAAGCTGCCACCGGAGGTCCGCGAGCTGCTGCGCGCCGGCCAGCTGACCGCCGGCCAGGCGCGGCCGCTGCTGGCGCTGGGAGACCGCGAGCGCCAGGTCGCTCTCGCCGAACAGGCGGTCCGCGAAGAGCTGTCTGCCCGGCAGCTGGAGCTGCTCTCGGCGCCGCCGCGCCAGCGCGCCCCCAGGCCGCCGCGGCAGGCCGAGGTCCATACTGCCGCGGCCGAGGAGAAGCTCACCCGCCGCCTGCAGACCAGGGTGGAGATCCGCCGCCAGGGTCAAGGGGGACGGCTGCAGATCCATTTCCATTCCGAGGAGGAGCTGATGCGCCTCTACGACCTGTTGATGGAGAAGGGGGGCGATGCGTGATGAAGCCGGCGGCCAAGCAGGGCGAGCTCAACGGGTTCCTCGACCGCGGCAGCCAGCTTCGCGGCGAGCTGACTTTCGAAGCACATTTCCGCGTGCACGGCAAGTTCACCGGCGAGGTGATCACGGAAGGAGAGCTGATCGTCGGCGAGGGCGGCGAGGTCGAAGGCGACATGCGGGTCGGCCAGGTCGTCGTCTCGGGCATCGTGCGCGGCAGCATCCAGGCCTCTCGGCGCGTCCAGATCACCGCCACCGGGAAGGTCTTCGCCGACGTCGCCACACCCTCCCTGATCGTCGAAGACGGCGCCCTCTTCGAGGGCCGCTGCGCGATGAGCAGAGACGCGGCGAAAGCGGCCGCGGGCGCCGGTCCCAAGCTGGTGGCCGCCAACGTCCCCACGGCGCGGGAGGCCTAGGAAGGCCAGCATATATTAATCTTCGGTAATACAGGGGGAGCTTGACTGCACGGCTCCCATGCCCGCGCGGCCGCGTCGGCTTTCCTGAGGTCATCGCGTCGTCGCCGCCCCTGCCCTGGGGAGGGTCTCGTAGGTGTTCAGGAAGGTGAGCGGGTACCGTGCGAGGAAGGACTTGTCGAAGGCGGGAGTGAGCACCTCGCCGTCGAGATCGCGGGCCACCGGCAGGTGCAGGGCGTACATCAGGGTCGGCAGCACGTCCACCAGCCGCGCGCCGGTGAGCAGGGCGCCCGGTTGCACCCCGTCGCCGTAGAGCATCAGCACACCGTCCGGAGCATCGGAATCGAAGCCTTTGAGCGATGCCTCCCGCGACAGCTCGCCGAGCACCCGCCGCCACCCGGTCGAGCTCTCGATGCCCGAAGCGGAGACCAGCACCAGGATGTCGGCTCCGGTGTGGCGCTGCCAGAGCTCGGCCAGGAAGGCGTCCAGGCGCTTGTAGTAGTCCGCGACCCGCTCGGAGGCCTCGACGAAGTCGGGTGCCTGGACGGCATGGAACTGGACGTTGTTGAAGCCCCCGAAGTATCGGCGCGAGACCTGCCGCAGGCCGGGCAACACCAGCGAGAAGTTGCCCAGCTCCGGGGTCCGGTCGAGCAGGGCCTCGGTCAGCGATTCCCGCCACAGATCATCCGAGAAGGCCGCCACGAGCGGCGGCGGCGAGCCGGACCCGAAGCGGGACTTGAGCAAGGCCCGCACGGCGGGCGGCTCGGGGCGGAAGCCTCGCGCCAGGTCGGCCAGCTGGGGCGGCCAGGCGTCGCCGGCGCCGGCGCGATCGGCGAAGTAGCGGTCGGAGAACGCGAACACCGGCTCGGATGAAACCGGCGACGAAGCCGGCCACCCCACCACACCCGCCGGGATGCCGAGCCGCGGCAGGATCTCCCAGAGCGCGAGCGCCTGCCGCGAGAAGCCGTGCAAGAGCCGGCCGCGGGCCGCCGCCAGTCCCCAGCGGGTGAAGCCGATGCCCACCGGGAGCAGCCGCAGCTCAGCGCCAGGGCCGATGCGCTGGGCGCGGTACAGGCGGCTGCCGGTGACCCCATGCTGCCAGGGGTACTTGCCGGTCGCCAGGGTGGTCCACAACGCCTCGGGGCGCACCGGCGACAGCGATTCCAGGCGCCCGTAGGCACCGCGGCGCAGGATGCCGGCAAGGAACGGCAGCTGTCCCTGCCCGGCAAGCGGCAGGATGGCGTCGAGGGTCGCCGTGTCGAGGCCGATCACCCACAGCCTCGGCCGCGGCACCCGCTCGACCTCCGCCGGGCGCGGCGGCAGCGGCGGTGGCGGATGGAAGGCCGCTCGCCGCTCGATCATGACGAAGATGGACAAGCCGTAGAGCAACACGAACGCGAGCTGGCTGCGCCAGCCGTAGCGGCGCCGATCGAGGGTGTGGAGCAGCGCGGTGTAGAAGGCGATGAGCGCGGCGACGGAGAGCCAGATGGCCGTCTTGATCAGCCGCTCGTTGATGCCGGTGGGCAGGTAGTAGGCATAGTGGGAAGCGTGCGTCCCGTCGAGCACCGCCGCCAGCGCGAAGGCCGCCGTCAGCGTCCATGGCAGCAGGCGGCCAGGAAGCGCGCGTGGCCAGGCGAGCAGCGGCAGGTGGAGCGCGAGGCTGGCGACCCCCAAGACCAGCGCGTACCACGCCAGGGCCCGAAAGACCGGCGTCATGCGCCAGGGCAGGGCCGGGTTCAGGAAGAACAGCAGTCCGGCGAGCTGGGCGCCGACCAGGGCGCCCGGCAGGAAGCCGCAGACCAGGGTCCGGGCGATGTGGCGAGCCCGTCCGTCCGTGGCCACGGAGTCCCGAGCCTCGACCGCCTGCCCAGCGTCAGGTGCCGCCGCGGCGCTTCCGGGCTCGGTGCTCATCGACATGGACCTACGACGAGGCGCCCCTGGCGAGGGGGCGGAAGGGGGCGTCTTGCCTCGGGGTCACCGGCAGGGGGTC
>Ga0209524_1000043_pt1 | contig 12711 bp, 11 predicted proteins | sample JacPinW_OM1H0_M1_FD_187956 | JGI IMG/M metagenome (GOLD analysis project Ga0209524, IMG submission 187956) | Forest soil microbial communities from Algoma, Ontario, Canada - Jack Pine, Ontario site 1_JW_OM1H0_M1 (SPAdes) (version 2) | ecosystem: Environmental > Terrestrial > Soil > Boreal... | reverse complement strand
GGCGGCGGGGGGGAGCGGCTCGCCCCGCCGCCGCCGTCCTCGACCGTGGGCTCGGCCGCGGGCTCGCCCGCGGTCATGCCCAGCGGCGCCTCCTCGCCCACAGGCCGGCGAGGCCGCCCGGCAGCACCGCCAGGGCGACGACCAGCAGCGAGAAAGCGATCGCCGGCTGGTAGCTCGCCGGCACCACCTGGATGCTGAAGGTCTCGATCAGCGCCAGCACCAGGGCGCCGGCGGCGACGCCGGCGAAGGACTCCAACCCGCCGAGCACGATGATCACGAAGGCGCGCAGCAGGAACGGGCTGCCGAAGTCGGGGCTGAAGGAGTAGAGCATCGCGAGCATGCCGCCGGCGGCCCCGGCGAAGGCGATCCCCACGCCGAAAGCCACGCGCGCGGTGCTCTCCACGTCGACGCCGACCAGGCGCCCGGCGTCGCGGTTCTGCATCAGCGCGCGCACCGCGCGGCCGAACCAGGTGCGGTGCAGCACCAGCTCGAGCGCCGCCAGCGATGCGGCGGCGCCGCCGAAGACCACCAGGCGCACCGTTGGAATCGTGATCGGTCCGAGCCGCAGCACGGACAGGGTGCGCGGCGTGAGGATCGCCCGGTCGGCGTTGCCCCAGACCAGGTAGCCGAGGTTCTGCAGCACCAGCCAGAGCCCGAAGAGCAGCAGCAGGGACGCCAGCGTCGGCTGATCGGAGACCGGCAGGCGCCGGATCAGCCCGCGGTGGAGGCCGACGCCGAACAGGAAGAAGACCGGGAAGGCGAGCACCACGCCCAGCAGCGGGTCGACTCCGCCGCGCTCGTACAACTCGTAGACGAAGTAGGCCCCGAGCATCAGGAACCCGGCATGGGCCAGGTTCACGATCTTCATCACGCCGTAGATGATGGTCATGCCGACCGCCATCGCGGCATAGACGCCGGCCAGGAGCAGCGCCGAGATCACCAGGTTGAGGAAATCGGCGCCGCTCATCGCGCCTCCCGTGCCGCCGTCAGCTGCTGCATGCGGACCGCCGCCGCCGGGCGAGCCGTCAATGCGGCTGCGGCGCGATCGCCTGGCCGGTCGCCGCATCCTTCGGGAACACGATCTCGACCTTCCCGCCTGGCTGGTTCTGGACGATCACGAACGGGATGTCGACCTGGCCGTTCTTGCCGAAGCGCAGCACCTGGCCAGGCAACAGGGAGTCCTTCAGCACGACGGTGCGCAGCTGATCGCGGATGGCCGTCTTGTCGAGCTTGCCGGCGTGCTCGATCGCCATCGCGAGCGCCCGCGTCGCGTCGTAGGCCGTGGCGGGATACCAGGAATCGGGAGGATGGCCGGTGAACGCCTGGTAGCTGGCGATGAACTTCTTGGCCTGCGGATAGGGCAGCTTGCCGGACCACCAGATGCCGGCGAAGATGTAGTTGGTGGCGTCGCCCAGCGCCTTGCGGGCGTCCGACTCCGGGCCCCGCGCGCCGTAGCTGATCATCTGATGGTACATGCCGGACTGGACGTACTGCCGGTGCATGGTGATGTAGTCCTGCAGGTGCGCGTCGGCGAGGAAGATGTCGGCGTGGGAGGTCTTGATCTTCTGCAAGAGGCCCGAGAAGTCGGTCGCGCCGAGGTCGAACTTCTCGCTGAACACGACGGTGAAGTAGCCCGGGTGCTCCTGGTTCCACTTCGCGATGCCCTTCTCGTAGTCGATGCCGTGATCGGTGTTCTCGAGCGCCAGGGCCAGCTTCAGACCCTTGTGGAGCTTGCCGGCGTTGACCAGGCTGCCGAGGAACTCCGCCGTCGTGTAGCCGAGGAGGTCGGTCGGGCTCAAGGTGCCGAAGATCCACTGGTAGCCGTGGCTGAAGATGGTGGTCGCCGCGGCGCCGGTGGTGATCCAGGGAGTCTGGTAGCGGTCCGGCATCACCGACTCGGCCTCGCCGAGCGCGGTCGAGTAGCCGCCGAGCACCGCGATGACGCCGTCGGCGGTCATGGCCCGCTCCACCAGGCCGGAGGACTTCGCCTGGTCGGAGCCGTCGTCGTAGAAGACCTCGCGGAGCAGGAGCTTCTTGCCCAGCTGCTTGACGGCGATGCCGCCGGCCTGGTTGATCTCGTGGATGGCCAGCTCGATGCCCTCGCGCTGGTACTGCCCGGGCTTCGCCTCCCGCCCGCTGATCGGCAGGACGACGCCGACGGGGATGTCCGCGGGGCCGGCTGCCGCGGCGGCGGCCCGGGCGGGGCGCGCAGGGGCGAGCAGTCCGAGCATCAGGACGGTGGCGGCGGCGGCGACGGCGAGAGCTGGAACGGCAAGGCTGCTGGCGAACCTTCTCATGCTCATGGCATGGTCCCCCCGGCTGCGAATTGTGGATCGTCCGCGCAAACTTACACCGTTGCCGGCGATTCGGCTAGATCTCCCTGCTACCGCTGCTGCCGCTGCTGCCGCCGCTGCCGCCGCCGGTCCCGCTGCTCCGGGTCTCCCCGGCCTAGCCGCCCTCGGCGGGCTCAGCAGGCTCGGGCAGGGTCGCCCCGTGCTCGCGCAGCAGCTCGAGGAAGGCCGCCTCGTCGAGGGTCGCGACGCCGAGGCGCCTGGCGCTCTCCGCCTTCGAGCCGGCCTCGTCGCCGACCACCACGTAGTCGGTCGCCTTGCTCACCGAGCCGGTGACGCGGGCGCCGAGCGCCTCGACCAGCTCCTGAGCGTCGCGTCGCGGCAGGCGCTCGAGCGCGCCGGTGAAGACGAACTTCTTGCCGGCCAGCGGCTGGGAGCCGCCGGCGGCGGCGAGCCCGAGTCCTGCCTCGGAAGCCCCTGCGGCGCCACGGCCGTCGCCAGCCCCCGCGCCTTGGTCGCCCCCGGTGGCCCCCGCGCCGCCCGCTCCTCCCGCCTCCAGACCAGGCAGGGCAGGCACCGCGGGCAGGTCGGGCCGCGGCGGCGCCTCGACCAGCTGCACGTGCGCCAGCAGGGCGTCGAGGAGGGCGGCGTTCTGCGGGTCGTGGAAGAAGGCGACGATCTGCTCCGACATCCGCGGGCCGATCCCCCGCACCTGTTGCAGCTCGGCCTCGCCGGCAGCGCGCAGCGCGGCAAAACCGCCGAAGTTGCGGGCCAGGTCGCGGGCGACGCTCCAGCCGACCTCGGGGACTCCCAGGCCGTAGAGGAAGCGCGCCAGCTCGACGTGCGCAGCGCTGGCGAGCGCGGCGACCAGCTTCTGCGACGACTTCTCGGCGAAGCCCGGCAGGCCGAGCAGCTGCTCCTCCCGCAGGTCGAAGAGGTCGGGCAGTTGCCGCACCAGCCCCTCGGCGACCAGCAGCTTGGCGGTCTCGTCGCCCATCCCCTCGACGTCGAGCGCGCCGCGCGAGGCGAAGTGGACGATGCGGCCGGCGAGCTGCGCCGGGCACTGGAAGGCGTTCGGACAGACCGTGAAGGGGCCGCGCTCGACGAGCGCGGTGCCGCAGGAGGGACAGACGTCGGGCATGCGCCACTCGGGGCCGCGCTCGCGGTCCGGCTCGTCGATGCGCTCGACCACCTGCGGGATGACGTCGCCGGCGCGCTGCACGCGCACGCGGTCGCCCTCGCGCACGCCCTTGCGGGCGACCTCTTCGCGGTTGTGCAGGGTGGCGCGCGCCACGGTGACGCCGCCGATCTCGACCGGCAGCATCAGCGCCACCGGCGTCACCACCCCGGTGCGGCCGACCGAGGGCAGGATCGACAGGATGCGCGTCACCTCCTTACGCGGCGGGAACTTGAACGCGAACGCCCAGCGCGGGTGGCGCGACGTCCAGCCCACCCCTTCGCGGGCCGCCAGGTCGTCGAGCTTGATCACCACGCCGTCGATCTCGTAGCCCAGGTCGTCGCGCCGCGCCTCGAGCTCGGCGTGGAAGGCGAGCACCTCGTCGAGGCTCGCCGCCCGCCGCGCCAGGTGGTTGACGCGCAGCCCCCAGTCGGCCAGGGCTGCGAGCACCTCCCACTGGCTCGCGACCGCCGGCGCCTGCTCGCCCCAGGAGAGGATGTCGTAGGCGTAGAGGTCGAGCGGGCGCGCCGCGGTGATCTGCGGGTCGAGCTGGCGCAGTGCGCCGGCGGCGGCGTTGCGCGGGCTGGCGAACGGCTCCTTGCCGGCGGCCAGCAGCGACTCGTTCAGCTTGTCGAAGCCCTCGGCGCGCATGATCACCTCGCCGCGCACGGCGACGAAGGCGGGCACGGCGCGCTGGCCCTCGCGGAGACGCAGCGGCACCGCCGGGATGGTGCGCACGTTCTGGGTCACCCCCTCGCCGCGACGGCCGTCGCCGCGGGTGGAGGCGCGGGTCAGCACCCCGTCCTCGTAGATCAGCTCGAGCGAGGCGCCGTCGAGCTTCGGCTCGAGCACGTAGGCGACCGCCAGCTCGGGCCGGTGCTCGGCGAGCGCCCGGCGCAGCCGCTCGTCGAAGCGCCGCAGCGCCGCCGGGTCCTGGTCGGAGTCGAGCGACAGCATCGGCGCCGCGTGCTCGACGGTCGGGAAGCTCGCGAGCGGCTGCCCGGCGACCCGCTGGGTGGGGGAGTCGGGGGTGCGCAGCTCGGGAGAGCCCTCCTCGAGCGCCACCAGCTCGCGGAACAGCCGGTCGTACTGCTCGTCGGAGACCTCGGGGGCGTCGCGGACGTAGTAGAGAAAGTCGTGGTGGCGGATCTCGCGGCGCAGCTCCTCGGCCCGGACGGCGCCGTCGGGGCGGGCGCCGCCGGCGGCGCGGGCGGCGCGGACGTCGCGGGCCGTGGCGGTCGATTGCCGCCGGCCCGCCCCCGGCGGCTGCTCCGGCGCCGTTGGCTGGCCTCGGCTCATGGCCCAAAACTGTATCATCCGGGCCATGAGGTCGATCTGGGGCAGCCCTCGCCCGGAGGGAGGTCGAGGACTCTGACCCGCTACCCGATGTGGCGCCGGGGCGGGCTGAGCTGGTGGCAGCTCGCGGTGCGGGTGTGGCGGGCGTTCTGGGACGGCCAGCTGGCCGGCCGCTGCGCCGAGCTCGCCTATTACTTCCTCTTCTCGGTGTTCCCGTTGCTGCTCTTCCTCACCACCCTGATCGGCTACATGGCGGGGCCCGAGTCCAAGCTGCGCGTCCTGCTCTTCCGCTACCTGGAACATTTCTCCCCCAGCGCGGAGGTCACCGAGCTGCTGCGCGGCACGCTCGAGCAGGTCATCGCCGGCCGCGGCGGGGCCAGGCTCTCGCTGTCGCTGCTGGTGGCGCTGTGGGTGGCCTCCGTCGGCATGCTGGCGGTGGGGCGCACCCTCAACTCGGCCTTCGAGATCGAGGAGACGCGGCCGTGGTGGAAGCGGCGTTTGGAGGCGGTGGCGCTCACCGTCGGCTTCGCCGTGATGATCATCTGCGCCCTGACCGTCATCCTCTACGGTCACCATATCGGCGAGGCGATCGCCGGCGCACTGGGCCTGGGCTCGGCGTTCGTCAGCGGCTGGCACCTGGTGCGCTGGCCGCTGGTGCTGGTGTTCGCGTTGCTGTCGTTCGACTCGATCTACAACTTCGCTCCCGACGTCGGCCCCGCCCTGCGGCGCTACTGGGCAACGCCCGGGGCGGTCATCGGCATGAGCCTGTGGCTGGCCGTGACGTTCGGCTTCCGGCTCTATCTCTACGAGATGCGCCCCTACGCGTCCACGACCTACGGCTCGCTCACCGCGGTGATCGTGCTGCTGCTGTGGTTCTATCTCACCGCCCTCGCCATCCTGGTGGGCGGCGAGGTCAACTCGGTGATCTCGAAGCAGATCCCGGCGCTGCGCCGGCGCATCACCGGCAAGGCCGCGCCCGGCGCCGCAGGCGCCCGTAGTGCGAGCAACGCCGGCGGCGCCCGTGGTGCGACCGGCGCCGGTGGCGCCCATGATGCGCCCGGCGCCGGCGGCGCCCATGGCGGGAAAACCTCCGGGGGGCATGCGGGCCGCGGCGGCGGGCGGACCCGCCGCCGGGGGCGGCGCGCTGCGATAAGGTAGCGTCGGGAGCCGGCGCGTGAGCTATTACGAATACAGCCACCGGGTGGGGTTCGAGGAGACCAGCCTGGTCGGCAACGTCTACTACGTGAACCACCTGCGGTGGCAGGGCCGCTGCCGCGAGCTGTTCCTGCGCGAGCACGCGCCCGAGGTGCTGCGGGAGCTCGGCGACGGCCTGGCGCTGGCCACCGTGCGGTGCTCCTGCGACTACCTGTCCGAGCTGCAGGCCTTCGACGAGGTGCTGGTGCGCATGCGGCTGGCGGGCATGGCGCAGAACCGCATCACCCTGCACTTCGAGTACTGGCGCCGCGCGGCCTCCGGCGAGGAGGAGCTGGTGGCGCGCGGCGAGCAGCAGATCGCCTGCATGCGCCGCGACGCCGCGGCTGGCGGCGCGATGGTTGCCACCTCCGTTCCTGCCGCGCTGCGCGAGGCGCTGCGCCCGTACGCCGGTCCGGAGATGCTGATCTAGAACGCGCTCGAGGCCGAGCGGCCGGGCGGCCGGAGCCAGGGTCAAGGACACTTCGTCGTAGCCGCCATGCTGGGCCTTGCCCGCGCCGCGCTCGCCCGCCCCTTCCTGGTGCTGGCCCTGCTGGCCGTCGCCACGGCGGCGGTGGCGCGCGGGTTGTTCCGCCTCGAGCTGCGCACGGACGGCGCCGCGATCTACCCGCGAGACGACCCGGCGGTGGAGCGCACGCTCGCCGACCGGCAGGCCTTCGCGGAGGTCGACCAGATCGTGCTGCTGGTCACCTCCCGGCCCGGCGGTCCGCGCCTCGACTCGGCGGCCGGCTGCCGCTTCCTCCTTCGGCTGCAGCACGCCCTGGCGCGCTTCCCCGGCGTCGAGCTCGCGGGGGTGCGCTCGGCGGTGACGCTGATCGACCCGCCCGAGAGCCTGGAGCCGCTGCGCATCCGCACCTTCTTCGAGGAGTGGACCGGTGGCGAGGCCGGCCTGGCCGACGTGCTCGCCCGGATGCGTCGCCTGCCGGTGACCGGCGGGCTCTTCCTCTCCATCGACGGCACCGCGGCGGCGTTCTACGTGCCGGTGGGCGACCGCATCACGCGCACCGAGCTGCTCGCCGACCTGCGGCGCTTCCTCGCCACGCGCGCCGGCGCGCCGTTCCGCTTGCGCCTGACCGGGCCGGTCGCCGCCGAGGCCGACCTCGGCGAGGAGGTGGTCCGCGACCTCGCGCGCCTGGTCCCGATCATGGTCGCGGTGGTGGCGCTGTTGCTGGCGCTGACCCTGCGCACCGTGGGCGGCGTCCTCATCCCGCTGGCGCAGGTGGTGGCGACGCTGGTCTGGACGCTCGGCCTGATGGGCTGGGCGGGCGTGCCCATCACCCTGGTGACCACGGTCCTGCCGGTGCTGCTGATGGCGATGGCGATGACCGACGAGATCTACCTCCTCGAACGCCTGCAAGATCACCTCGCCGGCTTGCCGCCGCCAGGTGCGGGGTTGGCGCCGCAGGCGGCTGACTCGCGGCGGGAGGCGGCGGCGGGGGATGAGCGGCCGGCGACGGGGGATGAGCGGCCGGCGACGGGGGATGAGCGGCTGGTGGCAGGGGGTGAGCGGCTGGCGACAGGGGATGAGCGGCTGGTGGCAGGGGGTGAGCGGCCGGCCATCGGGGATGAGCGGCTGGCGCCGGGTACGAGGCGGGTGCGCTTGGCCGCCGAGCGGGCTTTCGCCGACCTGGTGGCGCCGCTGGTGCTGATCTCGCTGGCGACCGCCGCCGGCTTCTTCTCGTTCCTGGGGGCCGCGATGGCGCCGCTGCGGCACCTCGGCCTGTTCACCGGCGCCGGCCTGCTGCTGGGGATGCTGTTCACCTTCACCCTCGCGCCGGCGCTGATGGCGGCGCTGCCGGCGTCGTGGCTCGAGCAGCGCCGCGGTCCGGTCCGCGACGGCAGCAGCGGTGGCCGTGGCGGCGGCCTGCTGCCGTTCGAGCAGTGGACCGTCCGGCGGCCGCGAGCGGTGGCGCTGGCCGCCGTGGTCCTGCTCGCGGTTGCCGTGCCCGGGCTGCCGCGGCTGCGCGTCGAGGACTCGTGGATCGACAACTTCGACCCGCGCTCGCCGCTGGTCACCGCCGCCCGCCGCTTCGACGCCGAGTTCTGGGGCAGCTATCGCTTCGACGTCGTCTGCACCGGCCGCGCCGGCACCTTCTGGACGCCGCCGGCCGCGGCGCTGCTCGAGGAGCTGCAACGCTGGGCCGACCACGCGCCGAGCGTCGGCGGCATGGTGAGCGTGCTGCCGATCTTCGCGGCCGGCGCCCGGGCGCTCGGCTTCGGGCGCCCGCTGTCGGCGCTGCCGGCGCGCGACCTGCAACAGGTCGGGATGCTGACCGAGGTCCTGCGCCTGCGCCTCTACCTCCGGGACCTCCTGACCCTCGACGCCGGCCGCATGCGCGCCCGCCTGCTGGTGCGCCACGCCGACTACGGCAAGGCGCGGCGGCTCGCCGCGGCCTTCGCCGCGGAGCTGCCGCGGCTGGCGGGTGGCGGGCCGGGCGGACCGATCGAGGTGCACGCCTCCGGCGAGGTGCCGGAGGCGCTGGCGGTGGTGGCGGCGATCGTCGGCAACCAGCTGCGCTCGATCGGCTGGACGGCGGTGCTGATCGCGGCCATGCTGCTCGCCGCCCTGCGCAGCCTGCGCTGGACGGTGGTGGTGATGGCGCCGGTGCTCGGCGCCACCCTGCTGCTGTTCGCCGGCCTGGGCTACGCCGGCGTGCCGCTGGGCATCGCGACCAGCATGTTCGCCGCGTTGAACCTCGGCGCCGGCGTCGACTTCGCGGTGCAGTACGTCTATGCCTACCGCCGCGAGCGGCGGGCGGGCCTCGACCACGCCGCGGCGGTGAAAGCGACGCTCGGGACGACCGGCCGCGGCCTGCGCTGGAACGCCATCGTGCTGGCCCTGGGCATCGCCGTGCTGACCCTCTCCTCGATCAAGCCCAACCAGAGCCTCGGCATGCTGCTGGCGCTCGCCATCCTGGTCTCCTACGCCAGCACCCTCGCCCTGCTCCCCGAGCTGCTGCGGCTGGTTGCGCCGCGAAGCGGCCCGGCGGCGAGCCCGCCACGCCAGGGCGCGGTCTGAGCCGGTCGTGCCCGCAGCCGCGGGCGAGCAGCCCGCGATCGCGAGCTGTCCGCCGGTGAAGATCTCGCCCGACCCGAGCGTCAAGTGACTGCATATGTGCTATCATTCATGACGTGACCGTGGTGGTTGATACCAATGTGTTCGTAGCCGCACTTCTCGGTCCAGCTGGCGCAAGTCGTGGCGTCCTGCGGGCCTGCCTCGACGGGCGCCTCATCCCTCTGATGGGAGCGGCTCTCTTCGCTGAATACGAGTCTCTGCTCAGTCGCGAAGCCCTCTTCCGAAGGTGTCTCCTCGACAGTACCCAGCGCGAGGCCGTCCTCAACGCTTTCCTGAGTGTCTGCCGCTGGACGGTCATCTACTTCAGCTGGCGTCCCAATCTCCGCGACGAGGCCGACAACCACCTGATCGAGCTCGCAGTAGCCGGAGGAGCGAGCGCCGTGGTGACGAAGAATGTGCGAGACTTCCGGTCGGCCGAGCTACATTTTCCAGGTCTACGTATCCTGCAGCCTGAAGAGCTGCTGAAGGAGATGACGTCATGGGTACCCTGACGATTCGGTTGCCCGACGAGAAGCACGAGAAGCTGCGTCAGCTTGCAACACGACGCAGGATCAGTATCAATAAGCTGATCGAGGAGCTCTCGACCATCGCTCTCACCGACTTCGACGCCGAGACCCGTTTTCGTGCCCGCGCGGCACTCGGATCGCCCGGAGAAGGACTTCGACTCTTGGACCGTCTCGACCGGGAGGCTACGGTCGGCAATTCGGCTCGCCCGGGCAGGAAGAGGCACTAAGTACAAACGTCTCAGGCGGTCGCGAGACGCCGCCTTTCAACCGCTCGCGGATGAACGCTCCTGCCTGCCTCCGCCTCGACTCCGAGTCTTGCCGGCGGTATCTCTTCCCGGTAATACTGAATCATGGCCAGCAAGAAAACAGCGGTCACCCTGGGTGAGGCGACGTACGCACGACTTGATGCCCTGGCACGCGAGATGAGCGTCCCGCGGAGCAGGGTCCTCGCCTTGGCAGTGGAGCAGCTGCTGGAGCGCCACGATGCGCTCAGCCTCACAGCGGCGATCGATCGGGCCTACCGGGACCTGCCGAGCGCGGCCGAGAAGCAGTGGCTCGGGTCTGCGCGCCGCAAGCACCGCCACCTGGTCGAAAACGAGTGGTGATCAGGCGCTCAGATAGGAGCGGCTCTGAGATGGCGCCAGAACCTCGCCGACTGCCCCTCCGAAGCCATTCTCATTTCAAGCGGGACCTGGCTTCGGCGACTTCGGTGCGGGGGGAGTCGCCGCTGCCACAGAGCTCGAGGAGCTTCGCGTAGTAGGTCTTGGCCTTGGCCGCGTCGCCGGATCGGTCCGCCGTCTGGGCGGCGCCCCAGACGGTGCGGAAGCGGGCGGGGGAGGTCTTCAGAGACGCTTCGTACTCGGCGAGCGCGGCGCCGGGGCGGCCCAGCTCGGCGAGGAGGTCGGCCAGCTGTTCGCGCGCCGGGAGCACCGAGCCCGGGGTCACCGGGTGCTTGTCGGTGGTGTCCTCGAGATCGGCCGCGGAGCGCAGCAGCGTCACCGCGTCGTCGTCGTGCCGGCCCGCATGCGCGAGCCAGCCGGCCGCCGCGCGGCGCTGGATCTCGACCTGCGTTGCCCAATCGAAGCCCTTCTGCCCCTGGAGACCGCGCTGGATTGCCGCCAGCTTGGCGACCGCCGCGCGCGCCGTCTCGAGATCGCCCGAGCGTGCGGCGCCGACCGCGCGCGCGAAGTGCACGATGGCCTCGGCGTACGGATACTTGTCCCACGGGAAGCTCGGCGGCCCGGGAGCAAGCGCGGCCGCATCTTTCCAGGCACGGCGCTCGAGCGCGTAGCGGGCGGGGACGGCGGCGAGCGCGTAGCCGGCCGCGAACTGCGGCACGTCGAGGCTCGTGACGGAAGTGACCCGGTCGACGATCTCGCGGGCCGCCGCATCGCGCCCGGTCTGCAGGTAGGCGTACTCCAGGTAGTCCATCGCATGCAGGTCGTCGAACGCCGTCGCTCCGGGGTGGGTCTTCGCCATCCATCGACGCGCCGCCTCCGCCGATGCGAGATTCGAGTCGATCGACTCCTGCCACAGCCCGAGGCGGGTGAAGATGTGCGACGGCATGTGGAGGGCGTGCGGCGAGGAGGGCGCGATCTTGGCATAGGCCCGCGCCGCCGGGAGCGCCAGCTCCGCGAGTCCCGGGTAGTCGAAAGCGTGGATCATGTAATGTGCGATCCCCGGATGCTCGGGCTCGAGCGGCAGGAGGCGGTTGAGGATCTCCGCCGCCTGCCGCTGCCGCGCGTAGGTCTTGTCGGGTGGCGAGTTGTAGGCGACGCCGAGGAGGGCCAGGGCGTGAAAGATCGCCGCCTCGTGGTCCTGCGGGTTGCGCTCCGCCACCTTCGCCATCGCCTGCTCGAAGGCGAGAGCGCGGGCTGGGTAGGCGACGCCATCGCCCTGGTAGAAGGCCTGGATCGCCGCGACGTAGTCGCGCTCGCGCTCGCTCCCGGCGGTGAGCGCCGCCGCCCTCTGCGCCGCCTCGCGGCCCGCCGCGAAGTCGGTCTCCGTCACCGGTCCCCAGATGATGTGGAGGTTGCTCATCGCGATGCCCCACTGGGCCATGGCGCACCCGGGATCCAGCGCCGCCACCGCGGCAAAGGCGGCCGACGCCTGGCCGTAGCCGAAGGAATGGAGCAGCGCCACGCCGCGTTCGAAGGCGGGCCCGACCGCGCTCGCGCACGAGGTGGCGAAGTGCACGCTGCCAAGCTTCTCCGGCGGCGTGTGGACGTGATCGGGTTGGGCTGCCGCCGCCGCCGGGAACAAGACCAGCATCGCGACAGGCAGCAGAGGATGACGGATCGGATTCATGGCAGGCCTCCTGTCATTCCGACTCCTCATTCTACGGCGCACGGCGCGAGCCTACCCGTCCCACCGGCGGGTCGTGGGGGTATTCGAGGATAGCTGGCGCGGAAGCTGGCTCGGGCGGGGCTGCCGCCGCCTGGATCTCAGGCCACCAGCTCGTAGTCGGCGCCAAGGAGTTCGTAGGTTGCCGCCGCGCGACGGTCGCGCGACAGCAGCGTGGCTCCGGCCCGGCTCGCCGTGGCGGCGATCAAGGCATCGTAGATCGCACCACCGGCCAGCCCTGCCGCCGCCGCTTGCTCGACCAATCGCAGGTGACTCTTCGCGGGCAGGGTGAGGAAGGGGTGACGAAAGCGCTGGCGAAGGAACTCGGCGACCAATCCGCCGGGGGCACGATGGGGGGCGGGAAGCCGCGTGATGACGGAGAAGGTCTCGATGACCACGTGCGCCGGCAGGCGTGGATCGCGACGCAGGCACTCCAACGCCGCGCGGTGCCCTTCGTGCCATGAGGCAAAGGCCGCCACGACGACGCTGGTGTCGATGGCGATCAACGGCGGGCCCGCTCCAAGGTCTCGCGGACGATCTCGTCGGTGAGCGGCGGCAGCTCCTCGGCGGGGACGGCAACCGGGCCGCCACCGCTCTGGCGCAGCGACATCGAAGCTCCTGCCGGCTCGAGCTCGATGCGGCCCTCACGTTCCCGGATCTCGATCTCCTGGCCACCGACAAGAGCCAGGCGGCTGCGGAGCTCCTTCGGGATGACGACTCGCCCGGCGGAATCGATGGTAGTTCGCATGGCAAAAGCATACCATCTGGCGCGCCGCACCCGCTCGGCAGTTGGTAGTGGGTCAGTTTCCC
>Ga0209524_1000042_pt1 | contig 12712 bp, 12 predicted proteins | sample JacPinW_OM1H0_M1_FD_187956 | JGI IMG/M metagenome (GOLD analysis project Ga0209524, IMG submission 187956) | Forest soil microbial communities from Algoma, Ontario, Canada - Jack Pine, Ontario site 1_JW_OM1H0_M1 (SPAdes) (version 2) | ecosystem: Environmental > Terrestrial > Soil > Boreal... | reverse complement strand
CCCGACGTCTGGAGAGACTACAGCCGGCTGGCCGTCGTGCGCGGCGACCTCCTCGGCAACGTCGAGCGCGGCGATGCCTTCGCGCTGGCGCGGCGTTTGGCGAAGATCGGCAAGCCGGTGGACCGCAAGGATTGGCTGATGACGCCGCCCACCGTCAACGCCTACTACAACGCGTCGATGAACGACATCAACATCCCGGCCGGCATCCTGCAGCCGCCGTTCTACGATCCCGGACGCGACGACGCCCCGAACTACGGCGCCATCGGCGCCGTCCTCGGCCACGAGATGACCCACGGCTTCGACGACCGCGGCAGCCAGTTCGACGGCCACGGCAACCTCTCCGACTGGTGGACGCCGGCCGACGAGGCCGAGTTCAAGCGGCGCACCGCCTGCATCGCCGACGAGTACTCCGCCTTCCCCGCGGGCGGCGATCTCCATGTCAACGGGCGCCTGACCCTGGGCGAGAACACCGCCGACAACGGCGGCCTGCGGATCGCCTACCAAGCCTACGAGGCGAGCCGGACCGGCAAGCCGCGCCTGACGCTCGACGGGTTCACCCCGGAGCAGCGCTTCTTCCTCGGCTTCGCCCAGATCTGGTGCAGCAACACCACCCTCGAAGCCGAGCGCCAGAACGTGCGGACGAACCCGCATTCCCCCGGCCGCTACCGGGTCGACGGCACGGTCGTCAACATGCCCGAGTTCCAGCAGGCCTTCCAGTGCAAGGCCGGGGCCCCGATGGCGCCGGAGAAGCGCTGCCGGGCCTGGTGACGGAGGCCCTGCCGGCGACCCTCCCCCCGTCCCCGCGTCAGGTAGTGGGTCAGTTTCCCGCGGCCTCCCTTTGGGCGAGGGGCCAAAGTCATACGCCCCACGAGCCTGGGCCCCTCGCCCAAAGGGAGGCCGAGGGAGACTGACCCACTACCCCGCCTCACCGCCAGTCGCCGTCGAGCCGCGCGAAGAGGGCGGCGAACACCTCGATGCCGTCCCAAAGGTTCTGCAGGCGCAGGTTCTCGTCCGCGGCGTGCTGGCTGTTGTCGTGGTTGACGGTCGGAACGATGATCACCGGCACCTTCATGATGCCGGTGAAGAGGTGGATGGGAATGCTGCCGCCGAGCATCGGCACCTCGAGGACCGGCCCGCCCAGCCCCTCGCCGACCGCCTGCACCACAGCCCGCGACACCGGCAGGTCCATCGCCGTCCGCGCGCCCGGGTAGCCCTCGTCCCAGTCGAGACGCGCCACCTTGCCGTGCGCCAGGCGGGTGGCCACGTCGGGCTCGCCATGCACGACGAAGAAGCCGCGGCCGCGCAGGTGCTCCTCGACCTGCCCGCGCACCCCCTCGGGGGTCTGGTCGGGCACCAGCCGGAAGTCGAGCGAGGCCGTCGCCTCGGTCGGGATGGCATTGCTCGCCAGGCGGCCGACCTGCCCGGCGCGCAGGCCGCGCACGTTGAGGGCCGGGCGCATCACCAGCTCCTGCAGGCGCGCGCCGCCGCCCTCCGTCCAGCCGAGCCCCAGCTCGCGCCGCAGCTCGTCCTCGACCGGCGGCAGCGCCGCGGCGGCCCGGCGCTCGCTCTCGCCGAGCGGCCTGACGTCCCGCGCAAAGCCCTGGATCAGGATCTCCCCGCCGGGCCCGCGCATGGACGCCAGCACCTGCGCCAGCAGCGCCGCCGGGTTCGGCGCCCAGTTGCCGTAATGGCCGCTGTGCAGCGCGCGCCGCGGGCCGTAGACGGTCAGCTCGAGGCCGGTGACGCCGCGCGCGCCGAAGACGACCTGGAACCGGCGGCTCTGGTGCACCGGCCCGTCGCACAGGATCCAGGCGTCCGCCGCCAGCAGCTCGCGGTGCCGCGCGAGGATCGCCGCGAGGTGCGGCGAGCCCGCTTCCTCTTCGCCCTCGAAGAAGAACTTGAGGTTCACCGAGGGCGCGACGCCGGCCGAGCGCAGCGCGTCGAGGGCGGCGAGCATGCCCACGATCGGGCCCTTGTCGTCGCTCGCCGAGCGGGCGAAGAGCCGCCACTCGCCGGGCAGCGGCGACGGCGCGCTCGCCAGGTCGGCCGCCTTCCCCGCCGGCAGCGGCCCGGTGCGCAAGACCGGCTGCCAGGGCTGGCCGTGCCACTCGGCGGGATCGGCAGGCTGACCGTCGTAGTGAGCGTAGAACACCACGGTGCGGCGCGCGCCGGCCGCGCGCAGCTCGCCGTAGACCGCCGGCGGCGAACCGGGCACCTCGAGGCGGCGGGCCGCGATGCCGCGGCGTTGCAGCATCGCGGCGAGCGCGGCGGCGTTCGCCGACACGTCCCCCATCCCCGATCGCTCGTTCGCGACGTTGCGCAGCGCCGCGAACGCGGCCAGCTCGCCGACGATCTCCTTGTCGTGGCGCAGGCGATACGCCCGCACCTCTTCCCGCAGGCGATCGGGGGCCGGGGCGCCTGCCCCTCCGGCGGCACCGGCCGCGGCTCCGGAGGCAGCTTGCGGCGCGGCGGCCCCTGCCGCCCAGGCGCCCAGGGCCGCGGCGAGAGCGAAGGCCGCGGCGCGGAACAGCCGGCGAAGTCCCATGTCGAACATGTCGTGCTCCTCGTGGAATCGGCCGCCGAGGCAGCGGTTGCGTCAGGGCGCCAGAGAGGCTACCAGCGTTCGCGCCCTCAGGTGTCCGCCGCGCCGGGAGTGGGTCTCGGGCTCCAGATCCAGGCGCAGGTGGCCAGGGTCTGGCTCTTCTCGATAGAGGTGGCACATCGAAACTTGGCGAGCGTCTAGCTGGTCGGCAGCCACGACAAACGCAGAGAGGTGACCGGCTTGACAGCCAAAGCTACGGACCATGAACAGGACCTGCACCAGCAGGGCCCGCAACAGCTTCTTATTTGGCATCGCGACGCGCCTTGGCTAACGGCTCGGATCCTCGATGAGCACGGGCCGCAAGCTCCTCTAGACTAGACTAGCAGGATGCGGAAAGAGCGGGCGATGCTGCACGCCGCGGATGGCGGTGTGCTCGACGTCAGCCGCCGCACCCGCCTAGCCTAACCTACTTGACTACAGATGTTGGCTCGGGGCACTGTTCAAGCCGGGTTAGAGATGCTATAGATCTCATGGCGGACCTCGATAGCCTCGACCAGCTCGCGCAACGCGAAGTCTTACTCAGCAGACGCCCCTTCGGTCAGTGCCAACCAGTACCGCCCAGTTGCAGAATACACTACTGTTGGAGCGTTTGATGGCAAGTCGCTACACGTCGTTCTTAGACATCGAGGTCGCCTTCGAGCCCAGCCTCGATGGAGGAGGAATGACGTTCGGGCAACAGTTTCTCATCGCTGTCCAACGCTGCACTGGACCAGTCGATCATATATTTGAGTTTTGTGCAGGACCTGGGTTCATCGGGTTCTCACTCTTGGCCCATCACCTTTGCAAGCGATTAACGCTCGCGGATGTCAATCCGGCTGCCGTTCGTGCTTGTCAGGAAACGATCGCGCGGAATCGCCTTGAACCCGTATGCACCTCCTTTCTTTCGGATTGCTTCGCTGGCATACCCGACTCCCAGCACTGGAGTCTCGTTGTTGGGAACCCGCCACATTGGCCGCATTTCACCGGAACGCATCGAACTTCTTTAATAATGACCGATGTCGATCTTTGGCTTCATCGGCGCTTCTTCCGCGACGTCGGCAGCTATCTTAAACCGGGAGGCTCTATCCTGCTGCAGGAGAACGAACGAGCGACAGCTGTGGCCGATTTTCGATCAATGATTGATGAAGGAGGTTTCACTATCAATGATGCTTTTAAGGTAGCCGTAGACTCCAAATTCTATTTTCTTTGGTGCCAGCGACGATAAATAGGTTGGACACGTTTGAGCACGAGCGTGAGGCATCGTTAGAACGCAGCCCGCAATTCACCTTTGGCAACTTGGCCTATTCATTGCCGATGACGAAAAGAGAGCGGCGTCCGTATCAGGTTCGCGCCTCGATGACGTTTCGATACACCTTCTCCAGCTTCGCCACCCAGGCATTACCATTGTGCCTGTTCCGCACATACTCCTTTGCTGCCCTCCCCTTCGACGCCTTCCATCCCTCGGAAATCGCGCGCAGCACGCCCCTAGCTAACGAGTGCGGACTATCAGGTTCAATCAAGCCACCTATGCGATCGTTCACGATCTCGCAAAGACCACCAGCACGGGTTGCCAGGACAGGCGTGCCGCTCGCCATCGCCTCAAGGGCGACGAGGCCGAATGGTTCCATCCGCGACGGAATCACCAATACATCAGCGAGATGTAGCAACGCTGCCCTGTCGCATATTTGACGATCACCTAAGAACCAAATCTTTCCCCGTTTCATCTCTTGAACCGAGTTCTCCAAGGACGGCCGAAGTGGCCCATCGCCACATAACACAGTGCAGATGTCGTGATCCGCACGGCCGTAAATCCGCGCCGCCTCGATCATAAGATCCGGGCCCTTGAACCGTACCAACTTGCCGACGAACGCTACGAGAGGGCCGGCACTGACCGGAAGACCAAGTTGCTTCAAAATGACTTCGCGCGAGCCATGAGCGCTTTCGTAGAGCGCTGTGTCGATTGCGCTCAACACTGTTTCGACTTTATCTTCCAGACCCGTGAAGGTCTCAACCACCCGTTCTCTAATGTACTCACTAGCGGCGAGAATCCTTCCAGCGCGAACTGCCGCCCTACGCGCAGAACCTCGAAACTGGGGATAGGCCGCGTACCCCATTAGGTCTGTACCCTGCGCTGAAATCACGAAAGGTACAGGCAGGCCCTCGAGCGCACTGGCCTGAAGCCAAATGTGCTGGCAATGAACGATGTCCGGCCCGAAGGACTCCACTACCCACCGTAGCTTATTCGAGGTCACCGCTACATAGGCACTCATTTGAGCATTCGATAAGCATCCAAAGGTGTTCTGACTGTACGGGTGCGCAGTAAAGCACGGGAAATCGAAGTCCAGATCCGCATCTCTGTCGTCTACGCGGCATACGATCCGAGTCGTCATGCACGGATCTTCCCTGTGCGCGAGCATTGTACTCGACCTACCGCCGGCGGCGCAATCCACAATCAAGGCGCGTACCTCATGTCCTAGTGAACTAAGCATGGTCGCCAAATCCCGCACGTAGGTACCAGTGCCGGAGCCATGAAAGGGAAAATGGTTTGTTAGTAGGATACGCATGTTGAGCTTATGAGAACGCTTGCCAGCCTTGGTCGAGCAACAGGCCGCTAACACCCAGGCGGCTCGCCACGTTCGCACACCTCTCGGCAGTATCAGGAATCGCTTCTCCGGAGCCGTTTAGAGAGGTTAACAGCAGCATTCCCGTGCCGCTCTGCCGCTCCCACTCGCAAAGCAGTCGACGCAGCACCGTCGGCCCTTCCGAGCTCACAACCTGTACCCTTGCCTGTCCGCTCGCATGGTCCAGCCCGGGGAAAGCGGCTCTGACCTCTGGTCGAATACGAACTGTCCAAGCCATATTCGTTGAGCCCTCACCTACAAAGTAACGCGCGTAGCACTCAGCGAGGACTGCCGGAGCAAACGGCATGAAACCGGGCCTTCCCTTAATGGCGTTAAGCCGTTTCCGCATCTCCGCACGCCGTGGATCAGCCAAGAGACATCTACCTCCCAAGGCTCGCGGGCCAAACTCGAGCCTCCCCGTTCCTAGCGCGACTACGCCGCCTTCCGCCAAGGCCCGAACGGCAGCGCCCAGTGCCTCGGTCGAGATCGTTAAGCTGCCGTTACAGACCTCCGGTCCCACAAACGCCGAAGCCACTCTGAATTTAATACCTCCTGTTTGTGACAGAGCGCCGTGTGCGGCGGCACCGATAGCCGTCCCCGAATCGTCCGACCAAGGAGAGACGACGACGCGATCTATCCCTAGTTCACCCAAGCGCCTCACGAATTCGCCATTCGCCTGGCAATTCAATGCGCAGCCTCCCGCTAGCCCCAAAGCACTCACCTTGGTAGATAGAAGTGTTCGAGCCTGGCGCACACAGGCTCCGATGTACCGCCATGTGGTTTCGGTAAGCCACTCTTGTGCCGAGGCCGCTAAGTCCCTACCTTGCTCCCAATCACCCTTCGCGGCGCGAATCTCCTCAAGCACCTCACCCCCTACGCGCATCCCCAATTCCGCCCACGCTCGCCGTCGTAGCCACAGTGGAAACCGTCTCTGATCGATCCTCAGCGACGTACCCTGAAGACGAACCAAATCATGCAACAGCCTCGCCCATCGCGGCTCGCCATGTGCCGCTAGCGCCATCACCTTTCCGGGGCCGGTATTACCAAAAAAGCCAAGATGCGTAGCCAATTGCTGATACGCGGCGCCAAGCGAGTGAGGAAATGGCACGCGGCCCAAACAGCGCATGCCTAGGCGGCTCCAATGAAAGCACGAAAGCGACCACCGTTCACCAATGTAATCACTTACCACTACGACAGAATCTTCTGGGAGGCCCCAGGGAAGCAGGCTCAACGCATGCGCTTCGTGGTGTCCAACAAAGCGCACCCTTCCGAAGCACTTCATCCACCGCCGATAGCTTGACCTTCCCAACGCCGAACGCCGGAGCTCCCGAACAAGACGCTCCTTCAAATAGGTCTGGTCGCGCCACGCATACCGAGCCGAGGCCCCTAGGCCCTTAAAAAGGAGTCGCCGCGAACGGTGCCAACCTTCATGCCAACAAGCTACCTGTGGGCCGAAGTGATAGGAGATAAGCGAAAGCGCCATATTGGGAAAGCCCGAATATTCCTTTTGACCGACTATCCGCCCCTCCTCAATTGCATAGAGCAGCGCACCATCAGCATCGATTATCGCCGTCGATGCTGCGTGACCAAAGTTTGTCCCCAAGAATATTTTCATCGCGCCATTGCCTCGCTTACCCGAGTAATGACGAGGTTCTTTAACCACCTACCTACTGAGGGTGCTTCTTGAACCTTCTGTTTCCATTCTTCGAGAAAGCCGGAGCTTGGTCGGCCAACGAGACACTCCCTTACAAATCCAGCTACCACCTCATTCAACTCACCTCCTAGGCACTGCGCCATATTGACAACCGAGAACTCGCTACGACTTCCGAACTTAACCATCCCAGCCCGCGTAACGAGCTCAGAGTCCAGACGGCGCAGAACAGCCTCATATCGCTCCTCCCGTGACGTTCGCAGGAAGAGCAGCGCGATCTTGGCCCGAACATAGTCCAAGGTCATGTATCCATCCGGAACCTTTCGAAAGGTCGATATAAGGTACTCTCCTACGAGGAGCAACTTAGCATCCTCAAGGGTCATTCCCATCATCGACTCGGTCGGATGAATCGCCACCTTCAACTTCAGCGAAGAAGCCAACCGATGCTCGATCGCCTCACCCATCAATGAAATCTCCTCCCTGCTGGCACCCACAAGAACGAGGTCCAAGTCACTAAAGGAGCGCGCACCATCAAGGGCAAGGTGGAAGTCGCCGTAATGCCACGAACCGCGAAGTGATCCAAGTCCTGCACCGCACTCTTCAACGACAGCATAAACTAAACCAGTGCGCCGCTTCCTATGGGCCACGTACCTTCTACCCCATCCGAACTTCGACATTCGCGCCTCTCCTGAATGCCAAACCACTCTAGATTCTCCGCCGATCTCGATGATTCCGAGAGGATACCGAGTCAGCTATTCATTTCATACGCCATAAGCTGATCCAGACGAGCCCTCATCACCGCCCAATCGGCACTACTTCTGCCTTGCAGCAACTCCGGGAAATCCTGACATTCTGATAAGTACCGGTTTACGTTAGCATATCTAGCAGGAAACGCTCGACGAGCAGCGCTTTCCGGGCTCATGGCCATGTGGAATAGCTTTCGGTACTGCTGGCGTGAGCACAGAAGATTTAATAATTCTGCGTAACCTTCAGACAGCGGATGAGCGCTTCCCATTATAGCTAGCACGTAGCATGCCGTCACGCAAATCCATCCTTCGGGGCCTTCACCGTAAACCGATATCCGGAATGCTGCCTCAAAAAAAAGACACGCCACAGCCGATTTCAACGGATCAGCCTGAAACGACGACCGATCCAGTTCACTAGAAAGATACCTCTCCGGCGCATCAATAATGGTTTTCAATGCCCAGTCGCCTACTGGATAGGTCGTGCCTAAAGCAAGTGTAATGGCTGAAAATACCTTATCGGTTATTCGCGAATGCTCGCCAGGCATCGTCGCGGCTATCGCTTGCGCCTTCACAACACAACCTCGGGCTGCCTTCGGATCCCCTAAGGCTGCGTAGGCAATCGCGGCTCGTCGATAAACAGCCGCGCGATGCTCGTGAAGATTCAGGCGCGCAAGCAAAAGCACAAGCATTTTGTACGAGTCCCGGACGCGAGCGAAGTCTGAAGTCTGCGAGAGAACCTTGAGCTCAATAACACGGTAGTAAGCTTTCTGGTAATCATCTAGCCGCGACCAGACGCGTGCGCCCGCGAGAATCTTTAGACACTTCTTGGCCTCTTCGATAAAACCAAACTTCTGCCAAGCCGCTGTGATTGAAAGCTGCGCCGTCGGTTCGACTCGGTCCAATGCCGCGCCGGCGAGAATGGCTGAGACGGCAGCTTCCACATCTCCCCGATCCATGAAACTCAGAGACGGCCTAAATGTCCGTGACTCGGGATGGTTCTCTAAACCAGTCAGAGCGCCGCAACGACGGCCCCTCTCACTCCTCTTAGGCAGGGGCGCGATGTACCCCACCTCCTTGGATGCTTGAGGCGTCGCGCGGCTACGCTTTGACGGCACAAAGCCTGTCTTAATAAGCGCGAACGTAAAGGCCGCGGCGGCTTCACAGGCGTACGTTGTCCACTCGTCGCTGCGCTTAAATCCAATCACATCACTGAGCCCTCTGATCCCGTAAACCGGATATGTGTGTTTCGCTGTTCTTGCGGCACTAAACACACCGGCGGTTTCCATCTCGCAGGCGAGTGCCTTGCGAACAAACGACAGCCATCGTGCCGCCGTCTCCACCTGCTTCACGAGGTAATCACTCGAGACCAGAGCGCCGGTCGTAAATAGTGGCCGCCGTTCCTTCTTGCCATCTGTCCCAAAGCGTGCAACAAGCGCGGCTTTCGCCTTCGCCCTCCAAGCCGATGGGCCGTAAAAGTTCTCGGCGATGATCTGGACGCTCGGCTGCCGTGGGCCAATGTTACCTCGCGAATTCCAATCTCGAAGTTGAATCCTTTGTAGAGCTGCTACCACTCTTTCGACCTCCGGTTCAACGGGGCCGCCGCGCACATCGATCTCAGGCTCTTTGCCCTCCATGAGGGCCTCAATTCGCAGGTCCTGAACACGCGTGGCAACAATGACATCGCCTAGGCAGAACTCCTTAGCTGGAAATCCACCACCGATACCGACCACAAATATCGTACCAGGATCGAGGTCGTCGATTACATCGCGCGCAACATTTTGAGCAACTGCTTGACCTTCAGCGCTACAACGTACGACTGCAACCGTTCTGTGCGGCCTCTGGGCGTCGGATACAGCGATGTCCTCGACGGCATATATCTGACCCTTTCCTGAGAAGGTTTGGCGGGCCCTTAGTCGCTTGAGGATCGACCGTTCTTCGTCCTCGCGAACTGTGATTATTGCGATGTCGACGTTAGGCCGCCGGGGCCGTGAGCGCTCAGCCATAGTCTCTCTCTTTGACAGGTAATAACTCAGCTTTAATGGGGGATTACTTTGGCGCCCAGACCCGCACTCGATGACAGGTGACTGCCGTTGACCTCAAAGAGACCGAGCGGCACATCCATCACTTTGGGATGGCAAAACCCGTGGCCTACTAATCCGTTTTCACCGAAGCACTCGCCGTGGTCTGCCGTGAATGCAACTATGGTCGGTCTGTCGAGTTGCCCGAGATGAGTGACAATCTTGCCTAGCTTCGCGTCGAGAAACTCGCAAGAACGCACCTGCGAAAGCCAACCGTCTTCGTCGAATTCTCCGGGCTTCGGTAGGACGCGCCTCGCTGGCGAAAGTAGTGGCGGATCGATGCGCTCTTCGCTGAATAGGTAGGGGTAGTGCGTTTCGCCGAAGTTTATCAAGGAAAAGAAAGGTCGTCGCAGTCCAGAGGTGCGTATGATGAACTCAGCGACCTGCCGTGAAGCGTGGATACCGGTAAAAGCGAAGCGGTCGAATGGTTTCTGTAGGAGTTCATGTCGGAACCAGCCCACTGCTCCCCACCCCAAGGTAGCGTATCCGGCTGCAGAGAAGCCCCGAATGATGTCTGGCGTTCCGGCCGAGAACTCGATTAAGGCTCCACCTGGAGGCACGCCAGGTCGAGCTATCTTCACTAGTTGGCGGACATACCGGTTGTAGTAGGGCAGACGGGCTTCCGTGTGAGGCAGTATCCCCTGGTACATCGCCATGTGTGCTGGGTAAGTAAAGGTGCCGTGTGTCCGTGCCAGGTTGAGGCCAACGACGGCATCCAGCGTCGGCGTCTTCGCAAGACTGACAGAATCCCACCGGCAACTATCCCAGGTGATGAGTAGGAAATTGGCTTCGCCGATCATCCTGTGCACCTGTTAGAAATGGGGATAAATTCTCCGACTTGAGCGCCGCAGTCTCGCAACGCACTCCTACGCCGGCGACGCCAAGCGCGGTTCGGACACCGATGTCCAGCGGTGCGCGCACCAACGGTGAAGAGGTCACCAAGCGCCATTGAGAATAACATACGCGTTCTAACGCTATCACGCAAGAGATCGGGGACGATCTAGCAGCGTTGCAGTGCCACGAAGCCGTCCGCCGGCGCACCCCCCTCTCCCCCCGGCCGCAGACGGCAAAGGCGCGGGTCCTCGACTTCCACGGCCAGCGGGTGGAACCCGAGCACGTGCTGCAGCAAACGGCGGGAGAGCTGGCGCGCCGGCGTGTCTCGCCTGGCTCGAGCTCGCGGCCCTCTATCTCGACGAGGGCGAGGTCGGCGCGCTGCGGCGACTCGCCTGGCGAGAGAATCCTTCCCGCCTTCGTCCTGGCCCCGGGTCGCCGGCGAGCAATGGCCACGACCCGGTCAGCAGGGACGGCGGCGGCGGTGGCGGGGCGATGTCGCTCCCTCTTGGACAGCAACTTCGAGATCGCGCTGAAGGAATTCATCGTCCACAGAAGGGACCTTCGCTGCCCTTTGGTTTGTTTCACACCCCTTTGAGGCTCCCCGCCCGGCGCTGCCGCTTCTCGCCCACGAGTGAAGCGGCTTGCCTTGCCGCACCAGTGCCCTCAGAAGGCCGCCTTGAACTCCATGAGGAACGCCATCGGGTACTTTTCGAGGATGGCGCCCCTCGAAGACCGATACTTGTCCCTGGCTCCCCACAACGTACCGATCATGGTGGGGGCACTCGAGAGAGTCACGAAACCCCCAAGCAACGGGTTGACTAATCCCGTCACCGCTCCTGCAATCACGCCAAGCCATGCGAATCCAGCTGTAATTATCTCGCGCGATTTCAACACCTCTTTTGAAGAATACCTAAGCGCATCCCGAAGAGCTGCGAGATCGTCCTCCATATCGATCTTGAATTGCCTTTTCACCTCGTCTTGGTCAGATTTCCTCTTCAGGCCTGAAAGACGCTTCATGTAACTCTCGATCCGATCTACATATCGGTATCTAAGAGCCCGACTGGAGCGCTCCTCGCGCTCTCGAAACGCGATCAATTTTTCCAAGGGGATCGCCCTCGCGTCGACGATCTCTAGAGAGGTCGTGACGAGATCTTCAAGATGGGCTCGATCGTCAGGCCTCGGGTTGTCGTCGTCCGCGCTAAGAAGTGCCGCGATAGTGTGATAGGCCAAGGAGCGGTCGGTCACTCGTCTACGCGTGCTCCCTGCGCAACAATCAGCCAGGATCGACATAACAGTGAGTCCCGCTGATGGCGTCAGCACATAGTCCTTGGTAGCGGATTGCGTCTTGTCTACCAGCCCTCGACGCTCAAGTAGTTTCCATGTGTCGAAGAGAAGCTTTCCCGGCCAAATCTCATAACTCCTGCGAGTGTCATCTGGGGCGGCCCTGTATTCTTGGGCATCAATATAGAACGCTGATGGTAGGCCCTGACGGGTGAAGTCGTCTATTAGGGCGTGAGCTTCCTTCTTCTCTTCGCCTGAGGGATAGTGTCCCCTGCCGATCACTTCCATGCCCCTACCGCAGTCTGGATGCTTGATATAGTTGGGCCTGAAGTGCTCGAAAGGTTGGATATACTCCAAGTGGTCCCACAAGAGCAAGGCGGTCTGTAGCAAGCCAAGACTTGTCACCTCGGTATGCGGATAGTATAGAGCGCTTCGCATCACCTGTTCCACGCCAAAATCCTCCATCGTGACTTCCTGAGCGAAGGATAACGATGTCTGTGGCGGATGTAAATAAGACCCTTGCAAATATGGCGATATGGCGTGAGATCGATGTGGGTTCTATTGGAGGCCGTCGGGGGCTCGAACCCCGACCCCCCGATCAAGAGTCCTCCGCTCTCGCCCTCACTATCCCTCGGCCAACGGGAGGCGGAGGAGCCTCTAGCCCACATGAGTTGCGGCAGACCCGGCGCCCGGCATGGCGACCGCGGTATGATCCGCGGCAGTGTCTCCCGACAGTCCGCTCGCCTTGACGGTGGTGCTGCCGCTGATCGACGACCGCGGCCAAGGCGAGAGAGCCCTGGCTTCGTGGACCGGCCAGACTCTCGCCGCCAAGCGCTTCGAGATCGTCGCGGTCACGCCCCGTCCCGGCGGCCGCCTGGCGCGGCGGGCGCGATCGCTGCTGCGTCCGCATGACCGGCTCG
>Ga0209524_1000041_pt1 | contig 12856 bp, 8 predicted proteins | sample JacPinW_OM1H0_M1_FD_187956 | JGI IMG/M metagenome (GOLD analysis project Ga0209524, IMG submission 187956) | Forest soil microbial communities from Algoma, Ontario, Canada - Jack Pine, Ontario site 1_JW_OM1H0_M1 (SPAdes) (version 2) | ecosystem: Environmental > Terrestrial > Soil > Boreal... | reverse complement strand
CCATAGTCCCGCCCTTCGGCAAGGAAAATAGGATTCACTGACCGGTAGCGCAGCGCGGACTCCAGGACCTTGTCGGGACTCGCCGGGTCAGGTACGGGGACCGAGGCAAAAACGCTCCATTCTGATACAGCTCCCATGTCTTGCATCTCGCGCAGTATCATGTCGACGTTCTGGTCACGAAAACCGAAACCAAGGAAGAGTACCAGGTGCGTCTGAAACACCGTGCGCATGAACTGAACCGCCTCTCGGTTGATTCCAGCGCTAAACCGGTCATAGCTGCTCTTCGTTACCACGATGCTCGCTGGATCATCAATATGACCATGAAGATGAAAGACAAACTGTCTCTGGAGATGACTGAAGAGCGGGCTGGTACGATGCGAAATCGGCCGTGAGAACCGCCCGCGTTCATCGGCGTCGCTGAGCAAGAGATCATAATTGGTAGTGATGATTCCGGAGAACGGAACCTCAACGATTCCCCTGTGCAGGGCGCCCGGTGGTCGATGACCTCTCCGGAGGATGGAGCTAACCTTCTCCTGTACAGCAGCTTCACTTCTGGAGCGAGCAAGATATTGGGCTACGTCGAGGAACCTGTTGTCCTTCAGGGACGAACGCACATCGGCCTCGAGGCCCACCTCAATAGCTACCTCCCGTAACAGATCTGGCCATGACGGTAGCCCGCAGTTGATGGAAGGCCCGGACCCTACAAATGCGATAACTCCCAGTCCTCCTTTAGGATCAAACGCATCCAAGAGATCATACGGCAGATCCATAGCTGTCGGTCAGTGCGGGTCGTTAGTCAATCCTGCGATTGGCGATAGCTCGAAAAGATCATCCGCGAGGCTGGCTTCCTCTGCGATCTGAACCCACACGTTATGATGGTAAACCTCCTCATGTAGGATCCGTCGTTCATCATAGCCGAGCCAGTGGGACAGGTAGACGTTGGCCTGCTCGCGAGGCACCGATTCATGCGCTAGCGTGAGAGATATCGCACGGCCCAGTTGTCGACTCCAGAGAATGCCAAGAACGACCTGATCCACGATCGCTAGTTGCGGCCGAAAGCGATGCCTGGCCACCGGCGCCACCCTCCGCAATACGGAGTCCATCAATCGGCTGAAGCCGGGTGCACCCTTAGTCTGAAGAGCCCTGATAAGCTCGGATTCGAAGGCCAAGCCGCCAATCAGCTTTTGTTTAGCTTCGGCGATAAAGCGCGTCGTCGAATCTCCTATTGCTTCGAATGCAGCGAGGAGGGCTTCGACCACGGTGTCGGGATCAGCCTCGGGCTTGAAGATTACGTTGAAGGCATTTTTTCGAATGACTGAGTCGCGCACTTCCGCCTTCCTGATAGTAGCGGAAATAATGATATAGAGAGTGCCCTCGAAGCGCGTAGAGAGATATTCCTGCACATCTCGATTGTCCCTGTTTGCTGAATCCTTCGTCATGGCCAAATCAAGCAGCACCACGTCATAATGTTGTCGGCGCAGGCTATTTACGGCTTCACGTGGAGTTGCCGCAACGTGGACCTCGGCAACAGTGGTGGGGATCCAAAGGCGAAAGTTTTCTCGCCAAGTAAGTTCATCGTCGATAGCCAAGACTTTTCTGAGCATTCTGAATCCTCACTTCTTCAGGGTGCGCTTGTAGCCACGACCGTGGGAAACTGAAGTTCGAATACGGTTCCGTGGCCGCCGAGATCATTGGCATGAAACGAGATGGTGCCTCCTCGTTGGAGGACGTATAGTTCGCAAAACCATAGTCCTATTCCTCTGCTGGAACGCTCCGAGGTCTTGGTTGAAAAGCCAAACTCAAATACGTTCTTGTGGTTCTCCGGCGAGATTCCTGCTCCATTGTCGATGATCGTCAGCCTTGCCAAAAAGGGATCGGGAAGGGAGACTACAACACGAATCAAACCGTCAAAGGCTTCATGCTCTTGGCGCTCTTGAATGGCGTCAACGGCATTGTTGAGGAGGTTGTCGACGACGTCGTAGATGATGTCTGAAAGCATACAATCGTGGGCAATGTTGTCGTCGAGGCCAGGCGCACTTGGAAAGTCTATGGCGATCGACTTTAGGTTTTTCTCTAGGAATCTCAGCACGGCGCGATTGGCGACCTCAGTCAAGTTCATGCGCTTCGGTTGGAATTTGGGGTCAGCGGGGTTGAACCTGTCGTAGAACTCGTCTAGAATGGCGGCGCCATCTTTTAGGGTGCGAGCTTGGCTTTCAAGAAATGCTTGTACCGAGATACCCGGTTTTACTTCAACCGCAAGGTCGGTACCGAGCAATCCCCGCAAGTAGGCCAGGTTGCCTCTCACGTCACCGATCATGCTACCGAAGCCGTGCAGGAAGCTCTGGGCGACGTGCCCCAGCTGTGTCATTGCAAGATTAGCGGCCTCGACGCGCTCGCGATTCAGGGCAATGCGGCGAGAAAAAGTCGCCGAGAGCGAGCGAATCAATAGATCGCCGAGGAGCTCCAAAACCTTGGAGTCGAACTCGGTGAACGCCGCCACGCGAGGACTTTCGATGTTGAGCGCACCGATCAGCTGACCGCTCTTGACGAGAGGCACGATCATCTCGCTCCGCATGCGTCCCTCTGGCGTCGTGAGTAGGGGCAAATAAAAGGCGGCGTATGGTCCTTTGCTGATGTCGTGGATGGTCAGGATGGTGCGGCCTCCTTCGGCCATGAGATATCGACCGCAAACTGAACTCTCTGGGAGAACTCTGACTCCGATGTCCGATTCCCTACTGCTGGCAATAACTACGAGTTCCTTCTCCTCTGCACGAAGGACTTGGCCGTGTTCGAAGTTCAGGACCTCAAGTGCCGAGTTGAGGATCTCGCGATAGGCGTCTTCGAGAGTTAGCTCTCCGGTGCTGGCGCTGTGGAGCAGTTCTACGCTCTTCCAGATTCGTTCCTGCGCGATGGCGATGGCAGCTTGGCCGGCAAGCAGTCGAGCGAACTCGATGGCGTCTTCGTCGAAGGCACCGACCTGCTCGCGCTCGAAAGTAAGCATTCCGAAAACTCGGGATCCTTTTTCGGGCCGCATAAGTAAGACGATCTCGCTTCTGGTCAAGTCATGAAAACGCACGTACTGATCGTGCGGCAGCTTGGACACGTCAGGACATTGGATGTCGTGGGCTAGACGCAGCGCGGTGCCGCAGAGGGACGCATCACGCGGGATCTCCTGATTGACTCTTTCGGGCTCGGAGCTGACCTTCACGATGAAGCGGTGGCGCTTGATGAGGACGATTTGGCCATGATTCGAATCCGTGTAGCCTCGTCCTTCGTTGATGATCTGTTTTAGGACGTTATCTGCCGAAGAGGTAGACTCAAGGATTGCGCGATCAAGCTGCCTGAGAAGGTCATGCTGCTTTTGGACGGTTCGGAGCTTGGTAAGGAGTTCCTTGAAGTCCCTACGGAGGCGGCCCCGCAGAGAGTAGCTGCCACCATGCGCAATTTGCTTTATGGTTATAACGTGCTGCTGTTGCGTTTTTTGGACAGCCTGTGGCTTGCTCGAATAGCGGGTCAATGCGCGTGTTCCCCCGGTCGGTGAGATGCGGCGAATTCGTGACTCCCATAACCGCGAAAGTATATGATAAGGGAGTCTGGAAGGAAGGGCAAGCGTCGCGAGTTCGTCACCAGCGCGGATACAGGCGCAGAAGGGCGAAGCCGTGGAGCTGAGAGCGACGTTTTAGCGGCGCGTGCGACCGGGCGTCTGTCGCGGAGGCTGCCGCTATGCTCTGAGAAGAACGGTGCGCTGCCCCCGGCATCACGCGCCTGACGCCGCTCGACTTCTACGGCTACCCAATCACCCACAGCCTGCTCGGCGCCTGCGTCTGGTCGGTGGCGTTCGCGGCGCTCTACGGCCTGCTCAGGCCGTCTGCCCGGTGGGGGCTGGCGGGGCTGCTCAGCTTCGGGGTGCTGAGTCACTGAGTGCTCGACCTGCTGGTCTACCGCCCGGACCTGCCGCTGCTGCCGCGCGGCCCCTACGTCGGCCTCGGCCTGTGGAACGTGCCGGCCGTGGCCCTGCCGCTCGAGCTGGCGCTCTACCTCGGCGGCGCGGCGCTCTACCTGCGCCGGACGCGGCCGCCGCAGCCGGGAGGCGCCGCCGGCCGCTACGCGACGTGGTTGCTGCTGCTGGCGCTGCCGGGCTTCTGGCTCGCCGCCGCGCTCGGTCCGCCGCCACCCGACGTGCGCACCTTGGCCTGGGGCGGCCTGACGATCTAGCTGTTCGTCCTCTGGGTGTGGTGGTGCGACCGGCGCCGAGAGCCGGCGGCCTGGTGGCCAGCCGAGCGGGACACTAGCCCTGCGCCTTCAGGTGGGCGGCATGGATCGCGGTGTCGTTGAGGATGTAGATGACGTTGCGGTGCTGGCCGCCGAAGGTGAAGTTGGACACGTTGTCGACCAGGATCGCGCCGATGAGGTCGCCGGCAGGGTTGTAGACCTTCAGTCCGTCCGCGGACGACGAATACACCCGGCCGGCAGCGTCCACCTTCAGGCCGTCCGGGATGCCGGGAGTGACGACGGCGAACAGGCGGGCATGGGCCAGGTGTGCGTGGCCGATCACGTCGAAGGCCAGGATGTGGTGCGGCAGATCGACGTGATACGGGCCCGGGCCCTGGATCGCGGCGCTGTCGTTGACGTACAGGATGCTCTCGTCCGGCGAGAAGGCCAGCCCGTTCGGCTTGTTGAAGGAGTCGGCCACCACCGCGAGGCTGCCGGTCGCCGGATCGAATCGATACACGAAGTCGCCGACGCTCGGTGCGGGCTTGAACGATTGCAGGAAGCCGTAGCTGGGGTCGGTGAACCAGATGCTGCCGTCGCTCTTGACCACGACGTCGTTCGGCGAGTTGAACGGCAGGCCGAACCACTGCTCGACCAGGCTCTCCCGGGCACCGGTCCGCGGATCGAGTCGGCTGATGGCGGCCGGGCTGGACATGGTGCCCTGCTCGCAGACGACCAGGCGGCCCTCGCGGTCGAGGGTCATGCCGTTGGCCGTGTTGGAGGGCTGGCGCACGACCGTCACCTGCGCGGTGGCGAGGTCCAGCCTGCTGATCGCCACCGTCTTGTAGCCGGGGGCCGGCACGTTGACGTTCTGCGGCACCGTCGTGAAGAAGAGAGCATCCTGCTCCTTCACGTAGACCGGACCCTCGTGGGCGTCGGTGGCCACCACGAGCTCGAGGCGCGGTTCGGGCCCCAGCACCTCCAGGAACTCGTCCGAGTAGACGACGAATGGGCAGTTCGCGACGCCAGGCCGCAAGAGCCTGCCCTGGGGGAAGCTTTTGGCGTTCATGGAACTCCTATGATAATGCATTGCCCCTGAGACCGTCCAAGCGTGGGGCTGGAATGCGGGCCAGTGGACGCGCGCCCTCGACCCGCTCCTGTGCCATAGGGGAGCACCCTGCGCGCGGCAGCCTGAATCGCGGTAACATCACCACAGCTAGGGGAGCCGCGAGGCTGAGAGCCCGGCGCCGCGGCGCGGGCAACCCTCAAGACCTGACCTGGGTAATGCCAGCGTAGGGAAGCGATGCCCTCGACGCACACTCTGCAGTCCCCGCCGTCATCCGCCGCAGCGCCTTTGCCGCCCCAGCTTCGTGGAGGCGCGAGCTTGCAGCCGTGTGAGCACCACGAGCCCCGCGAGCACGGCAAGCACGGCGAGCACGGCCAGCACGGCCAGCACGGCAAGAGAGGAGACCTTCGATGATCGATCCGGTCCAGCCCGCCGCCGAGACGGAGACGGGCGCCACCGCGGGCGGCCAGCCCTTCCCCGCCTCGCGCAAGGTCCATGTCTCCGGAACGCGGCCGGACGTGCGGGTGCCGATGCGCGAGATCGAGCTCACTTCGACCCGGCTCCACGGCGGGCCGGCCGCATCTCCGGCAGCCGCCCCGGCCGCGGGGCCTGCCGGCGCTGCTGCCGCGGAGGCCGCCGGCGCCGGGGCCGCCGCGATCCCGAACGCTCCGCTGCTGGTCTACGACACTTCGGGGCCGTACACCGACCCGGCGGCGGCGATCGACGTGCGCCGCGGGCTCGCGCCGCTGCGGCGGCCATGGATCCTCGAGCGCGGCGACGTCGTCGAGCTGCCCACCGTGTCCTCCGAGTACGGCCGCCGCCGTGCCGCCGATCCGCGTCTCGACGGGCTGCGGTTCGCCAACCCACGGCGGCCGCTGCGTGCCCGCCCCGGTGCCAACGTGACGCAGATGCACTACGCGCGCCGCGGCATCGTCACGCCCGAGATGGAGTTCATCGCCATCCGCGAGAACCAGGCGCGCGCCGAGAGCGACCCTGCCCCGCGCCCGCTGCCGCAGGGCGGCGGCGTGGCCCGGCACCCGGGCCAGGCGTGGGGGGCCGCCATCCCGGAGCGCATCACTCCCGACTTCGTGCGGGACGAGGTGGCGCGCGGGCGGGCCATCATTCCGGCCAATGTCAATCACCCCGAGAGCGAGCCGATGATCATCGGCCGCAACTTCCTGGTCAAGATCAACGCCAACATCGGCAACTCCGCCGTCGCCTCGTCGATCGACGAGGAGGTGGAGAAGATGACCTGGGCCATCCGCTGGGGCGCCGACACGGTGATGGACCTCTCGACCGGCAAGAACATCCACGAGACCCGCGAGTGGATACTGCGCAACTCGCCGGTGCCCATCGGCACCGTGCCGATCTACCAGGCGCTCGAGAAGGTGGGCGGCAAGGCGGAGGAGCTGACCTGGGAGATCTATCGCGACACCCTGATCGAGCAGGCGGAGCAAGGGGTGGATTACTTCACCATCCACGCCGGCGTCCTGCTGCGCTACGTGCCGCTCACCGCCGGGCGCCTGACCGGCATCGTGTCGCGCGGCGGCTCGATCCACGCCAAGTGGTGCCTGGCGCACCACCGGGAGAACTTCGCCTACACGCACTTCGCCGAGATCTGCGAGATCATGCGGGCCTACGACGTCAGCTTCAGCCTGGGCGACGGCCTGCGGCCGGGCTCGATCGCCGACGCCAACGACGCGGCGCAGTTCGCCGAGCTCGACGCCCTGGGCGAGCTGACGCGCATCGCCTGGCGGCACGACGTCCAGACGATGATCGAAGGGCCCGGCCACGTCCCGATGCAGCTCATCCACGTCAACATGGAGAAGCAGCTCGAGACCTGCGGCGAGGCGCCGTTCTACACTCTCGGCCCGCTCACCACCGACATCGCCCCGGGCTACGACCACATCACCTCGGCGATCGGCGCCGCGATGATCGGCTGGTACGGTTGCGCGATGCTCTGCTACGTCACCCCGAAGGAGCATCTCGGCCTGCCCGACCGCGACGACGTCAAGGCCGGGGTCATCGCCTACAAGATCGCCGCCCACGCCGCCGACCTCGGCAAGGGCCATCCCGGCGCCCAGGCGCGCGACAACGCTCTCTCCAAGGCCCGCTTCGAGTTCCGCTGGGAGGACCAGTTCAACCTCTCGCTCGACCCCGACACCGCGCGCGCCTTCCACGACGAGACGCTGCCCGCGGAGGCCGCCAAGCTCGCCCACTTCTGCTCGATGTGCGGGCCGCACTTCTGCTCGATGAAGATCACCGAGGACGTCCGCCGCTACGCCGCCGAGCAGCAGCTCGCCGAGGAGGAGGCGATCGCCGCCGGCCTCGCCGAGAAGTCCGAGCAGTTCCGCGGCGGCGGGCTCGAGATCTATCGTTGAGCCGCGCCGCCGCGGCGCCGCGCTGCCGCTGACGCCCCGCGGCGCCTGGTAGAGGGGTGGCTACTTCTTCGGGATGAAGCGGAGGGCCGCGGAGTTCATGCAGTAGCGCAGGTGCGTCGGCGGCGGTCCGTCCTCGAAGACGTGGCCGAGGTGCGAGTCGCAGCGAGCGCAGAGCACCTCGGTGCGGGCCATGAACAGGGAGCGGTCGCTGTCGGTGCGGATGCTCTTCGGGGAGAGCGGCTCCCAGAAGCTGGGCCAGCCGGTGCCCGAGTCGAACTTGGCGTCGGAGCTGAACAGCGGGTTGCCGCAGGCGACGCAGACGTACCAGCCGGCGGCCTTGTTGTGGTCGTAGGCGCCGGAGAAGGCGCGCTCGGTACCCTTCTCGCGGGTGATGTAGAACGCCTCGGGGGTCAGGAGCTTGCGCCATTCGGCGTCGCTCTTGACGACGTGTGCGACGCCCGGTTCGAGCAGGGTGTTGCCGGGGATGTCGATGACGGTCACGGCTTCTCCTTTCGCCGCCGGCGGCTGCACGGCGGGGCGGTATGCCGCGGGCGCGACACCGGCGGCGGGGCCGCCCGCATCGGCGACCGGGGGCGCCGGGGGTTGCTGCAAGGCGAGCCAGGGCTGCACGTCGGACGTCGCCGCGGCGGTCCGGGGACCACGGGCCGTCGCCCGCAGTGCCGCGATGCACACCCCGATCACCGCCGCCAGGCCCACCAGGATGAACAGGTAGTTCCTCATAGGACGATCCTCTCTCCTTCGCTGTCCGCCGCCGCCCGGCAGCGCGCGACCGGGGCGCGGCCTCCTCGCCCACGCTCCCGGCCCCGGCGCACCGCGGGTGCGGCGGCTCCAGAGCAGTGTACGCTGCTGAGCGCCGCCTTGGACTTCGATGCGCGGCGGATTGCCCTGCTTTCCGGGCGTCCAGTCCCCACCTGGCGGCCGGCCGGCTGGCCCACATGCCGGCCGGCGCTGCGACTCAGCCGGCGGGCTCAGGCGCCGGGTGCCTCTCCGCGCTGGCGGCAGGGGCGAGCCAATCGCTGGCACATGAAGGCTAACGCAGGATGCGCCTTGGCGGAGGGGGAGGAGGCGGTGATAGCCTTCCAGCAGATGACGGATAGAGCGTGCGAGTTCTGTGGGGAGCCCGTGCCCCTCATCGCGATGTCCTGTCCGCACTGTGGGCGCCCGAGCCTCTTCCCGAACGTTCGCGAGGCGGAGGACGCCGAGGAGCGGGCGGCTCTGGCGCGACGCTACGAGATCGCCGTCGAGGCTGCGGAGCTACGCGGCGCCACGGACGTAATGCGAGCCTTCGAGAGCGCGGCCCGCGCCTCGAAGGCGGTGATCGCTCGTCCCCTCGCGGAGGCCGAGCGCCTGGCCAGCTCGGATCGGGCCTTGTACTCGACCTACTACAGGCTCATCGAGGCCGAGGTCCTGCTGCCGTCCGGCGAGAAGTGGGACAGCATGCGGCAGATCGCCGATACGATCCTCTTCTCGCTCAACGCGAAGCACATCCGCTTCGCCGCGCTGAGCATGGACGAGAGCGCGCCGGCGAGCTATGGTGAGTGTTGCCTCGTCTTGCGCGAGGATCGGATCGCGCACCGAGCGTCGCTATTCGAGGACAATTCGGCGATTTTCATCGCGGATCAGAGATATAATCTGGAGCCTGGGTTCCGCGCAACCTGGGAAGAACGTGCCATGCTGTGCGTCGCCAAGCTCGCCGAGCGTCTCCAAGTCGATACTCCTTCCTCGCAGTTCCCCCGCGTGCTGATGGAGCCGGGCGCGACCTCCGCGGAGGACCGGTTCGTCGAAGTGCACATCTGGGGAACGTTGACCCGTCGCAGCCTCGAGAAGGTACGGGTCGCAGCTGGTTCCCGCAGCAACCGGCCCAACAAGGGGAGGCTCAAGGCGCTGCGCGACCGCCTGGCCCAGGCCGGAGTCTCCCTCGAGGTCTCCTGATGGACGCTCTGATCTCAGGAGAGGCCGGGGTGGCGCTCCTGCTCGACGGCGCGGTCCTCCGGTCGATGCACCTCGACCATGGCCTCGAGCCAGTCGTCCGGCGGGAAGAGGTGCGCTTCCTCTTCGGCGATGCACGCGACCTGCAGGTCCTGGAGAGCGTCACCCAAGACGAGGTCGCCGTGCGGCTCGAGGCAGCCGCGGCCCGCATCGACGGCTTACAGCTGATGCTCATCCTGTTGGACCCGGAGCTCACTGCCGACACCCGCCTGACGGCTGCCGCCGAAACCGAGGAGTTGCTCGCGCGGCCCGGGATTGCCGAGGCTGTCGAGAGCATCCTGTACGCCGAGCCGCTGCCGGCCGGCGCCGATCCGGCTGGTGCTCTCGACTTCTGTTCCAAGGGCGCGCCACGCGCCGCACGCCTGGTGAGCGAATTGGTCGCACGCCAGGCGCTGATCGCCGAAGCGCGGGCGGCCTGGCAGCAGGTGCCGCCGGCCGTGTTCGGCACACCGGAAGACCGCGAATACGCGCAGGCCGTATTCGTTCGCGAGGGGTTGTTCCGCAGCCTCGTTCTGGCGCGCGAGACGCGGCGCCATTTGGCCGACCTCCGGTTTGACGCCCTCCTCAATCCCGAGGTCAAGAAGCTCCGGAACCACCGAGAGATCTTGAGATGTTGGCTCGAACCGATCCATCAGGAGAGAGAGCATCGGCACCGAGAGGAACAACGGGTGGAGGCGGCCGATGTCGTTGCCGAGGGCGACGCGCCGCCCTATCGGCGTGGGCTCGATCGCCAGAAGCGGCTCGCCGACGTCGACTCGCAGAAGGCCGCCATCGTCGCTGCAATGGAACACGGAAACCTGGCGCGTGCCCGGCGGTATGTGGCCGAGCTCATTGAGTTCCAGACCAGCGGCGGGCAAGATCCTACCTATGCCTGCATGTCCCTTTGCGATCTGGCGATCAAGGCCAAGCCGCTCTCACTTCCCGACCTGCAGGTGGAGCTCAGCCGAACCGCGACGGATCTCAAGCCAGACGATGCGTGGTCATGGGTTCAGTATGCCGATGCGCTGCTCGATACCGGCAGCTTGGAAGCGGCCCTCGCGGCCTCTGAGAACGCCATAGCCTTCGGAAAGCTGGTCGCGGGAAGCAGCGTCCGTGCGGAAGCGCTGCGAGCATTGGGCAGGCTGGACGAAGCACTCGCTCTTTACGATGGGGTCATCGAAAGCTCTCCCGAGGATGAGGTGGCTCGCAGTGGGCGCGCGGACTTGCTGAGGACCTTGAACCGTCTTGGGGAGGCCTTGTCGGAATACAACTCCATCATCGCCGAATTTCCCGACAGCATCGTGGCCAGGAACGGCCGGGCGGAGGTGCTACGTTCGCTGAACCGTCCAGCGGAGGCCCTGGCCGCCTATGACGCGGTGATCGGTGACTTTCCACATGACGTGGTGGCGAGGAACGGTCGGGCGGAGGTACTGCGTTCGTTGAACCGCCCTGAGGAGGCCCTGGCCGCTTATGACGAGGCGATCGGTGCCTTTCCACGGGACGTGGTGGCGAGGAACGGCAGGGCGGAGGTACTGCGTTCGCTAAACCGTCCTGAGGAGGCCCTGGCCGCTTATGACGAGGTGATCCGCGCCTTTCCACATAACGCAGTGGCGAGGAACGGCAGGGCGGAGGTACTGCGTTCGCTGAACCGTCTGGAGGAGGCCGTGGTCGCCTATGACGGGGCGATCCGCGCCTTCCCACGGGACGCGGTGGCGAGGAGCGGCAGAGCGGAGGTGCTGCGTTCGCTGAACCGTCTGGAGGAGGCCTTGGTCGCCTATGACGGGGCGATCCGCGCCTTCCCACGGGACGCGGTGGCGAGGAGCGGCAGAGCGGAGGTGCTGCGGTCGATGAATCGTCCGGAGGAGGCCCTTAGTGCTTATGAGGAGGCGATCGATGCCTTTCCGCAGGACGTGGTCGCTAGGAATGGCAGGGCGGAGGTGCTGCGTTCGCTGAATCGTCTGGATGAGGCCTTGGCGGCCTATGATTCGGCGATCGGTCGATTCCCTCACAGTATAGTAGCGAGGGCTGGTCACGCCGAGGTGCTGCGATCTCTTGGCCGCCTGGGCGAGGCCCTTGGAGCTTTCGACGAGATCCTTCGAGAGCACCCTCATGATTCGTGGTCCAGAGTCGCCAGGGCCGCGTTGCTTGTCAGCCTCGGACGATTGGATGAGGCGTTCGCGAGTCTGCCGGATCAGGCGCCGGTTACGGAAGATGACTGGGTCGCCTATCACATCAGGGGAATGATCCTGCTCCGGCGAGGTAGGCTCGACGAGGCGGCAGAGATCTTTTCTGCTGGTGTCCCTGGGGGAGTAACGCCTGAGCAACGAGACTACTTCCGTTCGGCGTTGGCGCTCACCAACCTGAGGCGCGGCAGGGCACCGGCGGCGGCGGAAGCTTTGGACAAGGTCGAGACCCGAATCGTCGACCCCATCGCCAATCTTCTGCGCTTACATGCCTTCTGCCTTCTGAGCCAGCGGGACCTGGCGGTCGAGGCGGAAGGCAGGCTGGCAGCGGTGAGTGAACCGGGCGTCCAGGAGGTCCGGTCCGAGCTGCGGCGGCGGTTCCTCGCGGGAGGCCAGCCGCTCCATTCGGAGCCGTGGATCCTGGAACAGGAAACTATCCTTCTCCTGGCTGCCGTCGGTACTTTGCTCTCGTTCCAGCGCAACCGGTCCGCAAGGTGAGTTGGGCGAGATCACGCCTTACTCCGCGCCCGGTGGATGGCCGCGGTTGGCAAACCTTCTCCCGGTATCGAGCCCGTCGCGGCCTCAGCCCGCGTCCGCGCCCTCCGGGCTGGCGGCGCGGCCGGCCAGGCGCTCGAAGGGCGCGCGGAGCTGCTCGGGCGTGCGGCAGGGCTTCCCGCTCTCGACGGCGATCCAGATGTGCTCGGTGCGGCCGGTGGCGAGGAGCGCGTCGCCCCGGCGCACCTCGTAGGAGAAGCTGACGCCACGGCTGGCCAGGCGGTCGCCCCAGCAGGTCACCTGCACGGTCTCGCCGTAACGGGCGGGTTGGCGGTAGCGCAGCTCGACGGCGGTGACCATCAGGAGGTAGCCGAGGCTCTCGATCTCGGCATAGGTGAAGCCCGACATGGCGCACAGGTGGGTGCGGGCGAGCTCGAACCAGATCACGTAGTTGGCGTGATGGACGACCGCCATCTGGTCGGTCTCGGCATAGCGGACCTCGATCTCGGTCGTGCAACGGACTGGCTCGG
>Ga0209524_1000040_pt1 | contig 12997 bp, 15 predicted proteins | sample JacPinW_OM1H0_M1_FD_187956 | JGI IMG/M metagenome (GOLD analysis project Ga0209524, IMG submission 187956) | Forest soil microbial communities from Algoma, Ontario, Canada - Jack Pine, Ontario site 1_JW_OM1H0_M1 (SPAdes) (version 2) | ecosystem: Environmental > Terrestrial > Soil > Boreal... | reverse complement strand
ATACCGCGGCTCCCCACCTCTCTGGCTAATCCTTGTGTGAAAATCTTTACGGCTCCCTTTGTTGCCGCGTAGGGCACCAGGCCGGGCGTCAACACACGCTCGCCCGCGGCCGAGCCGATCGTGATGATGCGACCGCCGTCCGGCATGTGTTTCAGCGCGGCCTGCGTCGCGACGAACACCCCGCGGATGTTAATGTCAATCACGCGGTCCATCTCCTCGAGCGTGGCCTCTTCGAACGTTTTCGGAATGGCCGTGCCTGCATTGTTCACCAGAACATCCAGCCGGCCGAAGGTCGCGACGGTTTTTTCGATCGCTGCCTTAACGGCGTCGGCGTCGGCAGCATCTGCTTGAATTGCGATGGCCTTTCCGCCCGCACGTTCTATCTCTTTAATAACCGAAGCGGCTGCGTCCGCTCCCTTTGTGTAAGTAATCGCCACACTTGCTCCATCGGTTGCCAGCCGCCTAGCGATCGCTGCGCCAATCCCTCGCGAACCGCCAGTGACCACCGCGACCTTGCCTGCCAATTTTTGTCCATTCTTATTGCTCATATGTTTTCTTCTTTCTTTGTTTTCTTTGTTTTCTTTTGGATAGTTCGGGCATGGTCAGCCTGTATACTCGACCTGGCCGTTCTCATCCTTGACGGTTATAGAAGACCCAGGCTCGGCAAGTCGTAGGGTTGCTGTACTGCCGTCCTCGCCAACAAGGTTTAGCCCAGCTCCGCCCTCCCCCACGGATTCGATTCTACCCTCGCCCAACATGTTCATGGTTGGACCTCCGGCCACTTTCACCCGCATCGTTGAATAATCGTGAAAGACGATTATAACCAATCCTTCTTCCTGGGCTACGAGTTGGATGGTGCGTCCTCGAACGATTCTCGTCAGTTTGTCATTAAACTCTATGATCGGCATAAATGGGTTTCTTTCTTGCGCGTCTTCGCGTGGGTTTACGGTTCTCGTGATGTGCCGCAGAAAGCTTTCGTGATACCTGATTTCGCGGAGGTAAGAGGCGCTCGACATTCCGGTAAGGATCCGGAAACAACGACCCGCGCGCCTTCACGTGCGAAGGCTAGGGCCCTGGCGCGACCGATGCCCGTGAGTGCGCCAGTGATAAGTACTGTGGAATTGTTCATGCGTCGAGCTTACCGACTAAAGGAAAAACATCTTGCGGGCTCTTGCTCAACCTGGCGGACTTTTGCGCAAGCCTCTACGGCTCCGCAAAGCCTCCGTCCGGCAGCTGCCTTGGCCCTTGATTTTCGCTGCTCGTTTTCCCGTCGGTTAAAGAGCGGCCTTGCCGCCGTTGACAGGAATCGATGCTCCGCTAATGAATGAAGCTTTGTCGGAGGCGATAAAAAGAATAGCTTCGGCGATCTCTTCCGGGCGGCCCAAGCGTTTGAGCGGAACGCCGGAAGCGAAGTTGGCCTTCTGCTCGTTCGACCCCGCGAAGCGGGCGAGCATTTCCGTTTCGATCGGGCCCGGAGCGACGACACATATTCAACTGTTTACCCGCCTGTCGGCATTTTGAGTCTTCGCCTTTCGAACGGTCGAACGAGTAAAGCTAGCCAAAGTGACGCGGGATTATCTCTTGAATTTGAAACGCCTCCTTGAGGACAAATGAATCACAAAACTTTGCTAAATGCGATCCTGCCAGGTCTGTCATCGACGTCAGCAATTTTCATTGTTTGAGCCGCAGACCTTTCGGGATAAAGACACGCTCAAGTCCGTCGAAAAAAAACTGAACCAGCAACGCAAGCAAAGCCGCGGGAATCGCGCCCTGCAAAATCGTCTTGTAATCATTCAGGTTAAGCCCGCTGATAATTGGTTCTCCCAACCCGCCGACGCCGATGAGTGCCGCTACGGTAGCGGTGCCGACGTCAATAATCGCACTGGTTTTTATCCCGGCTAGAATCGTGCGTGAGGCGAGCGGCAAGAAAACTTTCCAAAGTTGGGCATTCGGTTCTAGTCCCAGTCCTGCAGCGGATTCCCGGACTGCCGTCGGGATCTCCTGTAAACCGGTGGCGGTATTCCGAATGATCGGCAGCAGGTTATACAAAAAAAGAGCGAAAACGGCTGTCACCGGACTGATTCCAAAGAACGGGAGTGGAACAAGCAACGCCAGTAACGCGAGAGATGGAATAGTTTGAATCACGCCGCTGATGGCGAGAATGAAGTTGCTGACTGGGCCGGGACGATTGGCCAGGATCCCAAGCGGTACGCCGGCAATAATCCCTAAAAGAAGCGACGCCGCGACCAATTCCAAGTGTCGCAATGTCCAGCCCGCGATTTTCCGAATGAAGTCATTGGAACTCGCGACTGGTTTTTGGTCGAAGTAAAGCGACGCGGCCAACGCATAATCTTTTGTCCGCTCAGCTTCAGAGTTTAAACGAGCCATCCGCGATTGATCGAGTGTGTGCGCGAGTTTTTGTAGCGCGGCCACTGCACGAACGTCCATATCGAGCCGGTAGAGAAACACTGCTTTATATTGCGGAAAAAAATGAAGATCATCATCAAGCACAGCCAGATCGTTTTCCGTGATTCTCGCGTCCGTCGAATAGGCATCTTTTAGGTCGATTGAACCATTCGCCAGAGCGGCGTAGCCAAGCGCATGCTCGACGCCACGTACGTTTCGCATCTGCAAGCCGTAACGGGCGCTCAATGGCGCCCAGCCGTCTTGGCGATCAAGAAATTCGTGAGTCAGGCCAACCTTCAAATCCGGATAAGTCCGCAGGTTACTTATCTGGTGGACGCCAAGCTTGATAGCACGATTTCGCTGCATAACCAGGGCGTAGGTGTTGTTAAACCCGAGCTCCTCAGTCATCCCCACGCCGCGTTGCCGGAGCAGCGCACCCATTTCGTCCGTGCTCATAGGCTCTTTTCTTTTCAGGATTTCCTCGGCGATCGTGCCGGTGTACTCGGGATAGAGCGAGATTTCGCCTTCTAGCAAGGCTTGCCACAAGATGATCGTTCCGCCCATGCCTTGTCTGAGCTCGGCAGCGAACCCAGCGTTGACCAAGGTCCTCTTGGCAATCTCGCCGAGAACATAGGACTCGGTGAATTTCTTGGAGGCGATCACAATTTGCCGCGCTTGAGCCGAACAAGAGACTGCGATGACCAGCAAAATGGGAAAGACCGGTTTCATATCGTCTCCAGTGGACGCTGAGCACCTAGAAACTCATGGACGAAGTCCGATTCTGGCGTGGTCCGCAGATCCTCGAGCGTCCCGGACTGGACTTTCCTGCCCTCGTTCAGCAACACAATGCAATCGGCAAAAAAAGCGGCCTCTGCCATATCATGAGTCACCATCATAATCGTTTGTTGCAGGCGCTTGAAAATTTCTTTCAACTCATCCTGCAGACCGGCACGCACCATCGGATCAAGCGCGCCGAATGGTTCATCGAGGAGCAGCACCGATGGTTTCAGCACGAGTGCGCGCATGAGGCTCACCCGTTGACGCTGGCCTCCTGAAAGTTCGACTGGATAGCGCTGAAGCGCATATTCGGGGAAATGAGTCAGCTCACAGAGTTCCAGTAGGCGGGTTTCCATTCGCTCCACCGGCTCTTTCAGATGCTTTGCCATGAGCAATACATTTTGTCTGGCTGTCAAATGAGCGAAGAGTCCGCCTTCCTGAATCACGTACCCGATCCGCCGCCGCAAACGGAGAATGTTCGCTTGGGAGACCCGCTCGGCGTCAATTTCGATTGAGCCGCTGGTAGGCTCAAGCAACCCCATGATTAGTTTTAAAATGGTTGATTTGCCGCAGCCACTCGGACCGATGAGCACGGTTGTATCGCCGGTCGGCACATCCAGATTCGTTTCGTGAAGGACGACTGTCGTGCCGAATGTCTTACTCACAGATCTGAGTTTGATCATTTTCGAAAGCGCATCTTTTTGTAACTCGCGACACAGGTTTATCGGTGCGATCATCGGACAGTGACGTTCATTGGCTGCGGTCGCGTCCTTTGGAAAATTTCTACACCACTCAGGTTAGTTTCGGATTCCTGGTCGCTGAATTCCGAGACTAATTATTCGACGAATGTCAGAGCGGTTTGATCGCGCGTATCACCAACACTCGCCGTACTTGGGCCAGAGATAAAACTTATCAGTCATCGGACTGTCAGATACTGCACGCTGAACAGCCTCGCCGCGTCGGTCCAGAGCCTTTTGACGGTCCATCCCGAACGGGCCGCAAGTTCGGCAAACTCCCGCACGGTGTATTTGTACGAGAATTCGGTGACAATGTGTTCTCCCTGCCCGAAGACCAAGGGTGTCCCGTTCAACTGTACCGTCTGATCGACCAAGCTAACCAGATGCATCTCGATTCGGCCAAATTCTTCGTTGTAAAAAGCATAGTGCTGAAACTGGTCACTGCGAATCTCGGCATTAAATGAACGATTAATGCGGGTGAGCAGGTTGAGATTAAATGCGGCGGTTATACCACGCGCGTCATTGTAAGCACGCTCAAGCGTGAGCCGATCCTTTTTTAGATCTACGCCGATTAAGAGGCCGCCACCGGCGCCGCAGAGGATCGCAATCCTGCGGAGAAACTTCTCCGCTTCGGTCGGCTGAAGATTACCAATGGTTGAACCCGGAAAAAAAGCAACTGTCCGCTGCATTGCGTATGGCGGCTCTGGTAACGTAAGTGGGCTGGTAAAGTCAGCACAGACCGGAGTCATGCAGAGCTCCGGATAAATGCGTGCAAGTCTTGCGGTTGATTGGAGTAAATGGTCCCGCGCAATATCGATCGGCACGTAGGCGGCCGGTTCGTACAGGTGATCTAACAAAACTCGGGTCTTTGCACTGCTGCCACTGCCAAGCTCAATCAGGCGACACTCCGGGCCGAAAAGGGTGCAGATCTCGGCGACATTGTCTTGCAAGATCAGCATCTCAGTGCGGGTCGGGTAGTATTCGTCGACGCAACAAATCTGATCAAAAAGCTCGCAACCGGTTTTGTCGTATAAAAATTTTGACGGTATGGACTTCGGGTCTCGCGACAGGCCAAGAAAAAGCTCGTCGAAGAACCTGTCAGGTGAAGGTTCGAAGTCATGCAAAGAAGGTGAGGGATCGCTAAGGATTTTCATCGCTAAGAAAAGATTCTTGAGATGGCTATCTCGGTTCCGAGTTAAGCAAGGCTTCTGGCAAGGCGGAGTCCCGTGAACTGCCAGCGTGCATTAGGCGGGAAAAAGTTCCGGTACGTCTTGCGGATGTGTGACCGCGAGGTGGCGCACGAGCCGCCTCGTAGGACGTACTGATTGCACATGAATTTGCCGTTGTATTCGCCAAGCGCGTCGACCGTGGGCGCGTATCCTGGGTACGGAGAATAGGAACTACTTGTCCATTCCCAAACGTCGCCGAACATTTGCGCAAGCGGCTGGCCCGCGGTCGTCTGCTCAAGCGGCTGCGGATGAAAGCGCTTATTTTCCGCAAAATTTCCTGCATATGGCAAATCCGCCGCCGCTACCTCCCATTCAAATTCATTTGGCAAACGCGCCTTCGCCCAACGCGCAAACGCGTCGGCTTCGAAATAGCTCACATGACAGACCGGTTCGTCCTTATCCAGTTCACGCATACCAGCCAACGTGAAAACCCACCAACTCCCGTCGCGGTTCTCCCAATAGAGTGGCGCCTCCCAGCGCTGCTCGTTAACAGTGTACCAGCCCAGCGAAAGCCAGAACTCGGGTCGCCGATAGCCGCCATCCTCGATAAATTCGAGATAATCTCCGTTGGTAACTAGGCGCGGCATGAGCTGGAAAGCCTCGACAAATTGGCGATGATGTGGACCTTCGTTATCGAAATGGAATCCAACGCCTTTATAGCCAATCTCGCAGACCCCCGCTGGAAACGACGGCCACGACTCTAGCGCTACCGGAGCGGTTTTCGGTGTGGAATGTTCACAAAAAACCGGCCGGAGCGGATTTTCGGAAAACACGTGCTTGATATCCGTTAATATCAGCTCCTGATGTTGTTGTTCATGGTGAAGACCCAGCCGGATAACAGGTGCGAATTTTTCTAAGATGGCGGGCTTTTCAAACACTGCTTCCATCATGCCGTCAACCCGGCGGCGATACTCCAGTGTCTCGCGCAAAGTCGGCCGGGAAATGAGACCACGTTTGGGCCGGCAGTGCATTTTACCGGCTGCATTATAGTAAGAGTTAAACAGGTAGGCGTATTGCGCATGTATCGGATTGTGGTTCGGTAAAGCTTCTTTAAGAACGAAGGTTTCAAAGAACCAGCTCGTGTGCGCAAGATGCCACTTTACCGGGCTCGCCTCAGGCATGGTTTGAACAACGCAATCCTCGGGCTCAAGGGTCTCGCGCAGTTTGTCGCTGAACTCGCGGATAAGTCGATACCTGACTCGGAGATCTTCCGATTGGTCGATTTCAGAGCCCGGCGCAACGGCTTGCGAATACCGGCCTGCAGCATAATTGTCTTCTCCCAGATTGCTGTGCGCCGCCGCATCGACAACGAATACATCGTTAATCATATTGATCGCCTTGGTTAGCGTGACTCTGAACGCGTTTCTAACAGAGGTGCACAAGCTCCACTGAGGCTCGTAAGAGGGCTGTCATCACCTGTCGATTCTGTTTTTGTTCTCATGAGTCGAGCTTACCTAGTAAAGAGAAAATCGTCTTGCGGGGTCTTGCTCATCCTGGCGGGCTTTTGCGCAAGCTACACTGGTAGGCCCGGAACCCGGATTGTTAACAAATCTGGTCCACCGCGGCGGATGAGCAACACACGCTAGCGCCGTGGTCGTCTAATTTGGCAATCGGTTAGAGAGCGTAAATTTTCGGGGGCAAGCCAGTCATGCGGCCAGCTCTTCAGCATCGTGACGGAAAGCCGGATACCAGCCGCGAAAGGCCTGCTCGAGATCTCCGTTGAGAACTTTTGTTCGAGTCTGTAACAGCAGATGTGCTCCGCGCGGCGTCCACTGCATCTGCTGTTTCTTCACGAAACGTTTACTGACGACCTGATTGACGATTGACTCCACGAAACCGGTGCTGATCGTTTCATTGTGGCGGTAACGCTCACCGTAGTTAGGAATGTAAACACGATTGTTTTGAACGTAGGGCGATGTGATCGCTGTGCTGTATGTAGTTGGGCGACCAATAGCGCTCAGCTGCTGCGTAGTCACGTTTGTTGAACAGGGTGTCAAAAGCCTCAAGAACGAGTGCCTTATTTGTTTCTTGTTTGGTTGGGTTCATTGAATTTGTCCTCTTAGTCTGTCGCTGATTCTTCACATTGTGGGTTGCTCTGCTATCTCATCGACGCGGTCCGGATAGAACGCGACGTGTCCTCTGATCTGCTCTACGGCAGGAAACGGATCCTCATACGACCACACCGCATTGACGGACTTCTTTCCTCCGGCAGGAATGCTGTAGTAACTGCAGTCGCCTTTATAAGGACAGTAGGTTGCGTGATCTGTCCGCTCCAACTGGGAAAAATCAACGTCCTCACTTGGAATGTATTGAACGGGCGGATACGACGCTTCGCGGAGCGTCAGGGCGTTGCGGGTATCGGCAACCACACGGCCCGCGACGGATACGACAGCGCGAGCCGGATTGGGCTGGATGGAAATCGGATGATCTGGACCTGGAAGTTCGATCTGCTTTGTTTTCATGTTCTTGGTTTTCTCTTTCTGCTAGTGCTCAGCCGTTCAGGAAGTTCGTCACGCTGTGCGCAAAGTGTGCTGGATATTGATGCGTTACTGGGCCGTCTTGCCGCCATCCACAAGGTATGACGCACCCGTGATGAATGACGCTTTGTCGGACGCGAGAAACATAATGGTCTGGGCGATCTCTTCGGGTCTTCCTACTCGTTTGAGCGGCACCTTCGCCGCCACAGCAGCCTTTCTTTCGTCAGTACCGGTTAAGCGGTTCAACAACCCGGTTTCGATTGGACCTGGGGCGACCATGTTAACGCGTACCCCAGACGAAGCGGCTTCGAGTGCGGCCGACTTGGTGAGTCCTTCGACTGCATGCTTGCTCGCCGAGTATATGGAGGCGCCAGCAGCGCCTTCTGCGCGATTGCAAAGCTGTGCTCGGCAGGGACCATGACATCGGATGTGTGTAGTTATTCATAATAAATCTCCTTGTGGTGGTAGTCCTGGAATTAGTCAGCCGGCGCCGCATCGGGTAAGAGCGCCAGGGCTGCCATCGCGCAATCGACGTCGTTCTGCACCGTAGGCGCCCCGCTCAACCCGATCGCCCCGACAACTTCTCCGTTCACCTTAATGGGAAACCCTCCACCCCACGCCGCCATACGCGGAAGCGTCGGCATGCCGGCCAAAAGCGACGGGTCGCCCTGAATAAAGTTGAACAATTCCTGCGTGGAGATGCCGAACAGAGCTGTATATGCTTTATTCTGGGCAATCTCGATGGAAAGGATCGGTGCCTCATCCATCCGGCTAAAGGCCTTGAGGTTGCCGCCGTCATCGAGAATCGCCACGTTCTCGGTAACGCCAAGTTCTCTGGCTTTCGCCACCGCTTCATCAACCATTTTCTGCGCTAGCTCGGAAGAGATACTGTGTTTCGTCACCACGTTAGCCATGGTGGGAGTTTTTGATTGAGCTTTCATAGTATTTTAGTATTTGAGCTTCGTCGGTTCCGACTGGCCGGCTCTTTTTGAACCATCGTGGCGCCATATTCGATGCCCTGGCCGTACGCCCCACAGTGTTCCTTCACGACTGCCATCACTTCTTCGTAATGTTCCTTGCGCGACCAATCGCGTTGGAATTCCAGCAACACCTGGAAGGCTGTAAGCGAGACGGCGCCAGCTTGCTCGTGCCGCCCGAAGCGTCCTCGACGGCATAAATTCATTCAGTTTGCCTTTCGTGTAATGGGCTGGCGTCGTCGACGCTAATTGGAGAACACGTCCACTTTGGCTTCTGAGGCCCACCCCTCTTCGTAGAGCGCCGTCATGCGGACGAGGGCCCGAAAGTATTGAAATTTCCACACACCGTCGACCTTGACAAAGTCGTCGTCGTAGAAGGCCGCGAGCCAGACCGGGATGTTCCCTTTACGGAAGGTGTACGGTCCCAGGAAAGTCCAGCGCCCGTGCGCTGCGTTGCCATTCACCTCGATGCGAGGATTGAAGACGTTGTGTTGTGAGAAGCTGATGCGCTCAGCGAAGCCCTTGGCCAGCTTCCGAATGTCCGCGTGCCCTTGCGCCCGCCAGAGCCCTTTTCCTTCCCAAATGCCGTCCTCGGCGAAAATCGCCACCATTCGATCCTGATTGTGGGCGTCATCGCAAATGTCACAGTATTCGGCTTTCAGCCTCTTGATCGCTTCAATGTCCTGGAGGACCGTGAGGCGTTTTTCCAGTTCTGCGTTATCCATGAGTGCAACCCTCCTTCGTTAGACAATTCACCGATCCGAGAGCAGAAACCACGGCTCTCGTCCCGACGATAGGAAATTCAATCCTGCCGCTATTCCGCCGCACGGATCCTGGGCGCAGAGAGCAGGTGTGGAACATGTCCATACTGGGCCTTGTGTTCATGCTTGCTTCTCCCTCCTCGGATTCGACCGCCGTTAGAATTACCGGAACGCGAAAAAGTTTGGCCGCCTTCGCCAGCACCAGCATGTTGTTGAGTAAGTCCTGGCGGTCAATGTTGGCCACGCCGAAGAGCATTTGCGGTTGGTGATCAATGGAGATCACTGCGCAATTGCCCGGGGTCAACAGGCCCTTATCGGTTGAACTCAGGCTCATAAACGTTTTCTCCTGCTATTTCGATTCACAGGAAGAGCATGCCACCTCCTCTAGTCGCCAGCTATTGTCCAAACGGTCCGACTTTTGCGGTGCCGAGGAACTGGTCCAATGCAGTCCTTTCGAAGGGGGTCGAATTCGGCAGGAGATCAAGGCGACGGTCGGCAGGTCGCTGACGTAGAAGCCACAGATTCAGCCGCTATAGCTGCACCAGTCCACGTTGACTTGCGACGGTGACGGCTTCCATGCGACTGATAACGTTCAGCTTGGTGAAGATGTTGCGCAAATGCCCCTTCACCGTGGTTTCGCTGATGAAGAGGTTCGCGCCGATTTCCTTGTTGCTCTTGCCACGCGCGAGCAAGGTCAATACTCCCAGTTCCCGGCCGGTCAGGGTTTCGCTGCTCATGCCTGCTGCCAGCTTTTCAACCAGTGCTTGCGGTACGCAGGTTCCGCCGCGGCTTACTTTCCGGATACAATCCAACAATTCTTCGCGTCGAGCGTCTTTTAGCAGATAGCCTTTCGCTCCCGCCTTGATCGCCCGGTAGATCTCGTTGTCGGTATCATACGTGGTAAGTATGATGATCCGGGCCGAAGTATCCTCCTTGCGGATTTCATCTATCACGCCAACACCGTCCAGCTTAGGCATGCGCAGATCGAGAAGCGTCACGTCAGGGCGATGCTTCCGCCACAGGTCAACTGCCTGGTGGCCATTCGCAGCTTCAGCGACAACGATCATGTCTCGCTGCATGCCGATGATCGAAGCCAGTCCGGCCAGAACCGTCATATGATCGTCCGCAATGAGTAGCCGGATCTTGTCAGCACTCGGACTCTCCCCTCCATCACCAGACCGCGCGTGCGCCGAGGCTGGAGGCGGGTTTCGAGGATTGGACGACCGATTCATAGCTTTTCTGCTTCGGAAGCGCTTGCGAGCGGAAGGACAATGGAAATCATTGTGCCCTTGCCGTTTGCGCTCTCGATTGATAATTGGCCTCCCATGCCTTCGGCCCTTTCTCTCATTCCCTGCAAACCGAAGCCCTCGTGCCGCCTCTTGGGATCGAATCCGCATCCATCGTCGCGCAGGTTCAAGCGAATCTCGCGGCTGTCGAAAACGAGCAACACATTGAACGTGCTGGCTCGCGCGTGACGGAGGACGTTGGTCAATACTTCCTGCCCGATGCGAAGAAGATTTGCTTCCCATTCCGGCGGAAGTTTCTGTTGGTTGCCTTGCAATGTGAATTCCGCATGCACGGTCGTCCCTCGGGTCATCTTCTCGATCAAGTCTTTCAGCGCCTCGCTCACCTGTTTCCCCTCCAGGGCTTGCGGGCGGAGCGCCTGCACGGAGCGCCGCGCCTCACGGAGGCTCTCGCGGGCAAGTTCGCCTGCTTGATTTAGGTGGTCGGAGACTCTTGCCGTTCGGCTCTGGGACATAGCTTCCCCGGCAGCTTCCAACTGAACGATCACGCCGGTGAATCCTTGCGCGAGCGTGTCGTGAATGTCGCGAGCCATCCGATTACGCTCGGCCATCACAGCAGACTGGCGACTTTGGGCGGAAAGACGGGTCAACTGGATTGCCAGAGTCGCCTGATGGGCGAGAGCACGGGTCAATTCGATCTCCTCCTGGCGGAAACCACGCCTCAGAGAAAAACGGATGCCGATGAATCCAGAAACACGTCCGGCGATGAGCATCGGCACAAACAGAATCGTGTGGACGCCCATCTCCCGCAAATGGGACTTGAAACGCAACAGGGCGGGCGCCAAATCAGCGTCGTCCAGGACGTCGTGCCAGGTTGCATCGGGGCCCAATCCGACACGCATCCGCACAACGGGCTGATCAATGTCTTCGAGGACGGCGTGAAGACCCGTGTGCAGGATTTCTTTCCACACCGGATGATCTTGTCCCAGCGTTATGAGCCTTGCTTCCGGATGCAGGGTGCCACCACGACGAGTTTGAAAGCGGCCATCCTCGATCAAGGCGAAGACTTCCAGCGAATCACCGTCCGGTTCTCGATCCCACACGCTGACACTAAGCGCGTCCGATTGCTCGATGATTGTGCGCAGCACATGCTCCAGCAATCTGTCCGTGTCAGATTCCTGAGCAAGTGCATCGAGCGTGTGAGTGAGGGCGTCCAGTTGGCCGCGTGCCAGAAGTTCCGACGCGCGCAGCGATTCGGCAGCCTGTTTCCGTTCAATGGCGACGGACGCCAGGTGCGTTATCTGTTTGATGGTATGTAGATGCTGCGGAGTTGGGCTGCGAGGTTCTCGCCCGTAGATTCCGAAGACTCCCAATACGCTTCCGTCTGAAGATAGGATCGGTGTGGACCACCCGGATCGCAGTCCGTTTGCCAAAGCCAATTCGCGATAATTGGCCCATAACGGATCTGTCACGATGTCAGAGACGATGACTTGCTCTTTGCGGTAGGCGGCCGTTCCGCACGAACCCACACAAGGACCGATCTCGCCGCCATCCATCGCAGCCATGAACGCTTCTGGAAGGCTGGGCCCTGCACCGCGCCTCAGGCAATTACCGTTTGGGTCAAACAGTAAAATCGAATGCAGAGAATCGCTTGAAAGGTTATCCACAAGCCGACATAACCCATCGAGAATCACGCCGAGCGGCTTGCCAGTAGCGACCATCTCAAGAATTTGATTCTCTCCTGCTAACAGTGTCTCCGCTCGTTTGCGGTCATCGATGTCGGTGTTTGTTCCATACCACTTGACGATGGTTCCCTGCGCATCATGCAACGGTTCGACGCGAAACAGAAACCAGCGATATACGCCGTCCGCGCGCCGCAACCGGGCCTCCAATCCGCCCGGCTTACCGGAAGCCAGGAGCCCCTGCCACACGTCCAGTAGTTGCGAGAGGTCGTCGGGATGTATCGCAACCTGCCAACCCCGACCCCGCGCCTCCTCGATTGTGAGGCCCGTATAGTCCAGCCAACGTTGGTTAAGGAATTCATTCGAGCCGTCGGGCCGACTGCACCACGCCAGCACGGGGATCGTATCAATGGTGAGTCGAAGGTAATCCTCGCCTCGCCGCAAGGCATCCTCCGCCATCAGCTCATCCCGAAGCAATCCGACTTTCACGGCGGCGTCCACCGTCTCTTCCAACTGGGCTTTCATAGCGCGGCGTTAAATTGGCTTTGTCCACGTCATCTACAGGAATTATATCCCGCATAAACTGCCATTTCACAAGCGGAACGCGCTATGTCGTCATCGTAATCAGTAGGTCGGTGGTTCGACTCCACTCAACACCACCATCTAGCTTTCCTCGTAACTGCCTCTTTAGGAACTGGTTCTCGGCC
>Ga0209524_1000039_pt1 | contig 12999 bp, 8 predicted proteins | sample JacPinW_OM1H0_M1_FD_187956 | JGI IMG/M metagenome (GOLD analysis project Ga0209524, IMG submission 187956) | Forest soil microbial communities from Algoma, Ontario, Canada - Jack Pine, Ontario site 1_JW_OM1H0_M1 (SPAdes) (version 2) | ecosystem: Environmental > Terrestrial > Soil > Boreal... | reverse complement strand
CAGAAATCGCTCAGCCAGTTCTCGCACACGTCGTGGTCCGCGAAGGACGGCATTCCCGGGCCTGTCCGCGCGATTGCTCAGGGCCGCGACGGCTATCTGTGGCTGGGCACGGAAGCCGGCCTGTACCGATTCGACGGCCTTCGTTTCATTCCGTGGGAGCCGACTGCCGGCGAACGGCTCCCCAGCTCCGCGATCTGGTCGATGTGCACCGCCCGCGATGGCAGCCTGTGGATCGGATTTGGCTCGGGCGCGGTCAGCCGCCTTCGCGATGGCCGCTTGCGGAACTATTCGCCCGCAGAGGTGGTGCGCGGCGGCGGCATCCTATCGCTGGCAGAAGATGGCAACGGCGCGGTGTGGGCGGCGGCACGGTACGGGTTCAGCAGGTTTTCCGGCCGCAAGTGGCAGGGGGTGGGAAAGGAACTGGGTTATCCCGCCGCCGCGGCCCAATCTCTGCTGGTGGATCGCCGCGGCAACCTCTGGGTGGCCACCGACGGCTTGAACTTCGGGCTCGGCAGCGACCCGGTGCGCGCCAACACCATCCTCACTCTCGCCCCGGGCGCCAAACGCTTCGCCGCCACGGGCCAAGCCGTAGGCATGGTCTGGACGATGGCCGAGGCGCCGGATGGCGAGGTGTGGATCGCCGACACCACCGGCCGGACGGCGAGGCCGCTCGACGGCCGGCGCAGGCCGCAGGCCGCCGTCGCGACGGGCGCGGAGTCGATGTGCCTGCTCTTCGACGGCGACCGGAGCCTCTGGATCGGGCTCATCGAAGGCGGGATCCGCCGCAGCGCCGACCGCCAACGGCTGGACGGCGCCGCCCTCGACCGGTTCCAGACCAGCGACGGGCTCTCCGGCGGCCTGGTCTACGCCGCTTTCAAGGACCGGGAAGGCAACGTTTGGTTCGGGACGGCCGGGGGCCTGGACCGCTTTCGCGAGAATCGAGTCACGTCCTTCTCCGCGGCGGAGGGCCTGGTGCCGGATCAACAGCTGGCCTTGGCCGCCGCCAGGGACGGCAGCGTCTGGATCGTCAGCAATGCGCGTGACGTCGTGCAGCGGGTCCTCTCGGGGCGGATCGTGGCCACTCGGCTCCCGGCCTACTCGCGGTCGGACTCGGCGCGCATCCTCAGCCTCTACGCCGACAGGAACGGAGAGATCTGGCTGGGAGGCAATTTCAAGCTGGCCAGGGAAACCGGCGGGCGGTTCTCCTATGTGCCGGGCGCGGACAGCGATCACCAGGCGATGGTGGATGCCATCGCCGACGACGCCGCCGGCAATCTCTGGATCACCCAATTCGGAGGCGACAGCGCCCCGCCGCATGTGCTGCGGCTGCGACATGGCGCTTGGACGGCGTTCGGCGCCAGCTCGGGTCTCCCCGGCTACCGGTGCCGGGCCGTCCATGGCGATGCGGCCGGGCGCGTCTGGCTGGGATTCGAGGATGGTGAGGTCGCGGTCTACGAAGGCGGGGCCTTCCGCGTGTATGCCGCGAAGGACGGCCTTCCCGACGGCAGGGTGCTGACGATCACCAGCGACCGTGCGGGCCGCGTCTGGATCGGCGGCGAAGGAGGACTGAGCCGCTTCGATCACGGACGTTTCGTCACGCTGACGCGGGACAACGGCCTGCCGGGAAGCTCGGTGGCGGGAATCGTCGAGGACGACGACGGCTTCCTCTGGCTCGCCGGCTCGCTCGCCATCCTCCGCGTGCGGCCGCAAGAGCTGGAGAAGGCGGCAACGTCTCTCGCCTATCGGCTGCACGGTGAAGCTTTCGACGCGACCGATGGGCTGCGTGGCCTGCCGCGACAACGCGAGCCCTATCCGACGGCGGCGCGAGCAGCCGACGGCCGGCTCTGGTTCGCCACCACCGGCGGCGTGGCCGTGATCGATCCGCGGCGCCTGCCCAGGAACCTGGTGCCGCCGCCGGTCACGATCGAAGCGGTCGCGGCCGATGCGCAGATGCTGGCCGCCGTTCCCGGCTTGCGCCTGCGGCCCCACACCCGGGAGCTCGAGTTTCACTACGCGGCTCTCAGCTTGACCGCTCCGGAACGCGTCCGCTTCCTCTACAAGCTCGAAGGCTATGACGACCGCTGGCACGGTCCAATTGGCTCCCGAGAGATCAGGTTCACCAACCTGGCACCTCGGAGCTATCGGTTCCGCCTCGTCGCCTGTAACAACGACGGCGTCTGGAACGCCGCCGGAGCCGCGCTCGGCTTCAGCATCATGCCCGCGTACTACCAGACCGGCTGGTTCGGTCTCCTGTGTGCCATCGCCGCCGGGTGCCTGGCCTGGGCGGGCTATCGCTGGCGGGTGCGGCAACTCGCGGCGCGCCTCGACCTGCGTTTCGCGGAGCGGCTCGCCGAACGCACGCGTATCGCACAGGACCTGCACGACACGCTGTTGCAGGGATTGCTCAGCGCCGCCATGCAGCTGCACGTAGCCCACGACCAGGTGGCCCCGGAGTCGCCGGCGAAACCTCTCGTCGCCCGCGTGCTCGAGTTGATGCGGCGGGTCAGCGACGAGGGCCGCAACGCCGTTCGCGGCCTGCGCGCGCCCGCCAGCAACTCCCTCGATCTCGCCGAGGCCTTCGCCCGGGTCCCGCAACAGCTCGGCGGCGAAGCGGCAATCGGGTTCCGGGTCATTGCGGCAGGCCAGCAACGCCCGCTGCAACCGCTGATCCGCGACGAGGTCTACCGCATCGGCTGGGAAGCGCTGGCCAATGCGTTCCGGCACTCCCAGGCGAGCGAGATCGAGGTCGAGCTCGACTATGCGGCCCATCACCTGCGCCTCCTGGTCCGCGACAACGGCCGTGGGATCGACGCCTCCGTGCTGCGCGCGGGCCGTGACGGCCACTGGGGCTTGTCGGGGATGCGCGAGCGGGCGGAAGCTCTCGGCGCCAGCTTCAAGGTCTTGAGCCGTCCTGCCGCGGGGACCGAGATCTTGCTCTCCGTCCCCGGCCCGATCGCCTTCCAGCACCGCCCTCCGGACCGCCGCCTTGCGGACCGCCTCGGCAGGTGGTGGCGCGGACTCTACCCGCGCCGGGCGGGAGCAGGCGATGCCGCCACCGGCAAGCGTCCAGCAAGAAGTGCCGCGACTGGCGACAGGCGGAGCCGCGGCCGAGCGGGCCGATGAACGAACCCACCCGCATCCGTGTCCTCAGCGTGGATGATCATCCACTCCTGCACGAGGGGCTCGCCACCGTCCTCGACCATCAGCCGGACATGCTGCTGGTGGCCGCGGCGGCCAGCGGCCACGAGGCCATCCAGCGGTTTCGGGAGCACCAGCCCGACGTCACCCTGATGGACCTGAGGCTGCCGGACATGAGCGGCATCGATGCCTTGATCGCCATCCGGACGGATTTTCCCGGCGCCCGCATCATCATGTTGACGACCTTCGAAGGTGACGTCGACATCCAGCGTGCCCTGGCCGCGGGAGCGTCCGGCTACCTGCTGAAGAGCATGCCGCCGGGAGACCTGGTCGAGGCGATCCGCCACGTCCACGCCGGGAAGAAGCGCATCCCTCCCTGGGTCGCCGCCCAGCTCGCGGAACATTTCAGCGACGAGACCTTGACCAGGCGCGAAGTCGAAGTGCTGCAGCAGCTCGCCTCCGGGAGCCGGAATCGCGAGATCGCGGACCGCCTCGGCATCACGGAGGAGACCGTCAAGGTCCATGTCAAGCACGTCATGGAGAAGCTGGGCGCCAAGGATCGCACCGCGGCGGTGGCGATCGCGATCCGCCGCGGAATCATCCAGCTGTAGAGCGGCCTACCCCGCGCGGCCTACGACAAAAGTGGTACGCACCCATCCCCCGGCACGGGGATGCGCTCGAGGAGCGCAGCCCTCATGCTATGCGAGAGGCGGCGAGGAGATCGAATCTGCAAAGGCCTTTTTTCGTGTTTCCCGGCGGGTGGCCCGGCACCGGTCTGCTGCTGTTGCGGGCGACCGTCGGCCTCACCGCGGTCATCCAGGGAGTAAGTCTGCTGGCCGGCCGCGCCTCCTCGGCACTGGGGCCGCTGGCTTTCGGCCTGGCGGCGACGGTGGGCGGAGCCGCGCTCCTGGCCGGGCTTCTCACACCGGTAGCCGGCGCCCTGGTGGGGCTGGGAGCGATCGGCAAACTGCTCTCGGGGCCGCCGGTATCCATCGCCAACCTCATGGACAGCAGGCTGGCGGTCGTTTTCCTGGTGATCATGACCGCCGCCGTCGTTCTCCTGGGGCCGGGCGCCTGCTCGCTCGACGCCCGGCTGTTCGGGCGCCGCGAGATCGTCATTCCTCGCGCTGACCGGGCGCCGAAGGCCTGACCGTGAAGTCAAATCGGACCGAGCCCCGGTCGCCGGAGAGAGGTATTGCCAGGGAGGGGGGAGGGCAGGGACCGCGGTCGGGCTAAGATCCGGCCTGACGAAGATCGATCTGTGGATCAACCGCACCAACCCGGAGAGAAACCATGCCCGTGACCCAACATCGCAACCTGCAAGACCAGAAGGCCCTCGTGACGGGCGCGACGTCCGGCCTCGGCCGCGCGATCGCATTGCAACTGGCCCGCGACGGCGCCGAGGTCGTCGTCCACGGCCGCGACGAGGCACGCGGCGCCGAGACCGTCGAGGCGATCCAGGCCGGCGGTGGGCGCGCCCGGTTCGTGGCGGCCGATCTCGCCGATCCCGCTCATATCAAGCGCCTGGCGAAAGAGGCCGGCGAGATCGACATCCTCGTCAACAACGCCGGGTTCTCGGTATGGGGGCCGACCGCAGATTTCGACATCGCGAGCTTCGATGCCATGTTTGCCAGCAACGTCCGCGCACCGTTCTATCTCGTCGCCGCGTTGGCGCCGGCGATGGCAGCCCGCGGCACCGGCAGCATCATCAACATCAGCAGCATGGCCGGCCGTCTCGGCCTGTCCGGCGGCGCGGCTTACGGGGCCACCAAAGCCGCCCTTGCATCGTTGACGCAAGCATGGGCCGCTGAATTCAGCCCACACGGCGTCAGGGTCAACGCCGTCGCAGCCGGCCCGATCTACACGCGAGCCGCGGCACGCGAGCTGTTCGACACCCTCGGAGCCACCACGCCACTCAAGCGCGCCGCCGACCCCGCGGAAATTGCCGAGGTCGTGGCATTCCTGGCCTCACCCCGCGCAAGTTATGTCACCGGCGCCATCGTCGCCGCCGACGGCGGTCGCACCGCGATCTAGGACGATCGAAACGAGACGGAACGAGCCTAACACGCGTCTCGGCAGCAGCTGTACCATGATGGCCTCATTCAGAACGGGAGCCCAGACATGCGAAGGTTCGCCCAGGTAACACTCAGCGCCTCGCTCCTCGCCATGCTCGCGATGCCCGCGCTGGCTCAAGTCCAGCCGTTCCCTCCCGGCTTCAAGAGCGAGACGATCTCCACGAACGGCACTCGCATCTTCGTGCGGGTCGGCGGCCATGGGCCGGCGGTCGTCCTGCTCCATGGCTATGGGGAGACCGGGGACATGTGGGCGCCGCTCGCCGCCAAGCTCGCGCACGACCACACTGTGATCGTGCCGGACCTGCGTGGCATGGGCCTCTCCTCCCATCCGGCCGGCGGTTACGACAAGAAGACGCAAGCCGCTGACGTCGCCGGCGTGCTCGACGCGTTGAAGGTCGACAAGGTCGAGCTCGTCACTCACGACATCGGCAACATGGTCGGCTACGCCTTCGCGGCGGAGCAGCCCGCTCGCGTCACGAAGTTCGCCCTGCTGGACGCCCCGCTGCCGGGCGTGGGCCCCTGGGACGAGATCCTCAAGAGCCCGCTGCTGTGGCACTTCCGCTTCGGCGGTCCGGACATGGAACGGCTGGTCAAGGGCCGCGAGCGAATTTATCTCGACCGCTTCTGGAACGATTTCTCTGCCGATCCGAAATCGTTCGACGAAGCCTCACGCCAGCACTACTCCAAGCTCTATGCCCGCCCCGGCGCCATGCATTCCGGCTTCGAGCAATTCAAGGCTTTCGACCAGGACGTTATCGACAACAAGGCGTACCTCGCGAAGGGCCCGCTCCCGATGCCGGTCCTGGCCATCGGCGGCGAGAAGTCGTTCGGCTCGACGATGGCCGTCGTCATGCGCGCCGCCGCCACGAATGTCCAAGAAGTGGTCATTCCCCAGTCGGGGCACTGGCTGATGGAAGAGAAGCCGGCGGCGACGATCGCGGCCATCACGGAGTTCCTCCAATGACCGCGCCCGCAAGACCTCGGACCTGCGGCCTTCGCCCGCCGCGCCTCCACCTGAAACGAAGAAATCATGTGGGCCGCCGGCGCCTTTCCGCGTCGAGCCGCATCGCTGCGGCGACGAGCGGCTTGGCCCAGGTAGGAGTGGCCCTCAGGTCGCGGGGAGCCACGATCCTCCCGCGCCTCGAGTGGAGGAGGAGCACCGGGACCGGCGCGGCGCCGAGGTCGGGATCGGCGTTGGCACTGTTGTCGTAGACGCGCAGCTCCGTCAGCTTGGGAAGGAGACGAATCACGTTCAGACGGCCCGTCTCCCAGCGCCGGCGGATATCCGCCTCGGGGATGTCGTGCCCGCCCTTGGCGACCCGAGCGCGAACTCGCTCGAGATGCAGTTCTGGGCTGCTCAAGCCCACGTACCAGACGCGCACCTCGATGCCGAGCGAAGCCGCGCCGGCGAGAAGTGCCGGAATCGTAGTCGCCCCAAGAGTCGATTCGAAGGCGAGGTCGAGCCGCTCGGCGATCGCTCGCTCCAAGAGCCGCTTTCCCTGGCGCCACGCGGCGCTGTTCGCGTCATCCTGGGTGACGCGCGGATCTGCGGAGCGGATTCGGCGCGCCGCCTCGTCCGGGTTGAAGTAGTCCGCGCCGGTCTCGCGCAGCATGGCCCCGGCGATGCTGCTCTTCCCGGCCCCGTTCGTTCCGGCGAGAACGTAGATCCGGGAAGGCCGGCTAGCCACGCTTCTTCGCCGCCGCGACCGCGGCCCGGCCGAGCCGAGCGGGCGTGGCGTTGAAGGCGTCTGCCATCCCCCGGCGTGCCGTCGATGTCTGCATGCGCGCGAGGAGCTCGTCGAACTCGCCGGTGAGTGTGTCGAGCGTCCGCTCACCGGCCGCGACCAGCGCGTCGAACTCGCCGATCGCCAGCAGCACTGCCTTCGGGGCGTCGTGCCGGGTGATCACGACGGCGCCCTTCTCGAGGGCGGTGTCGAGGACGCGGCCGAACTCGTTCTTGGCGTCCGTCGCGGTGAACGTCGGCATCGCTGCCCGTTCGCCCCCGCGGTGGTGGGAGATCGGTTTAGCCATGGTTGGCTATTATAGCCAATCTGGACGAGGGGGAACGGTCGCCGAAGAGCCAGTTTGCCGGAGGGAGCAGGTCCGCCACCCGCGGCCCTGCCAGAGGGGGGTTCCCGGAGGCTAGCGAGCCAAAGAGTAGATCCAAAGTCCAAGAACTTGCGACGCGACCGCTCAGGCTGGCTTCTCTCGACTGCGCACGTCCCAGGCACGCAGTCCATCATAGCTGAAGCCTACAAAGCATGAGATAGCCGCGTTCTCGTGGCGCCCTTTGGAGAACTCGCCGCGCCCAACCCGTCCGGCGGGGACAAAAAAGGCAAATACGCCACCGTCGAGCTCGATTTCGCCCGATTGAGGTGCCTCTATCTTTGAAATCCTACCGTCGAGTCGTTTCAGTCGCTCCGTTGATGACCAGAAATCAAGATCCTCTCTCCACTCTCCAAGCTCAGCCTGATGGACCAAAGCGAGAGGACCCGCCCCTTTCCCCACCCACTCGAAGCTCTTCGTTCGATTGCGACGGCCGCGTGCGATTTGGCGACATTCTGCCATGAATAACTCAGCTTCATCACGGTGCAGCTTCGAACCTTCCAAGGCTAGAATTGTGTGTAGTACGTATAAGTAATATACGGCATCAAGAGCGCCAGACTTGGTCTTCCAGTACGCCACACGCTCTATTGCAGTTTCGATCGGAAGAGGCGCTGGAGCGTAACGAGCTGCCTGCAGCCAAAGCCTCAGATCGCGATCATTGTACGGATCTTCCTCGAGATTATCGTTGAGCAGTTGAAGGCTCCGCTTCACCTCCTTCGGGCTGAGCTTACTCCACGTCCGCTCGTGTCTAGCCAAGTACGTCCTGATGATCTGGCGTCGCAGGGGCGGCCGATAAGCGCCCGGCTGCGCCAGGAGGCCATCCCACGCTTGCAGGGCCCGCTCGTGGTCACCGTATAAGGCATCTAGTTTTGCCCGGCATTCGACTTCGAACAAGCTTGCGCGATCACCCTCGCGATTACGCCGGACCTGCTCTAGGAGATCTTCGGCTTTTTCTAGAAGCTCGCGCATCGCTGGATCAACTGACTCGCCCTTAAGGTAACTAAACGATCCACGCTGTGAGCTGCGACCTGCATAATCCATGAGCTTCGCTATAACCTGAACCTCGCTGATATAGCCATGCTCGTCATCAGGTTCAAGAACCCGGGCTCGCTCGAAGGACTCCCGAGCCGCTTTCGCTGACAAAGTGACCGCCTCGAGCTTTTCCTTTTCCATAATAAGTTGTTCCATTTCCTTGCGAAAGACCATTCCTTTCATGTGATGAAGTAGATGATCAGTGGGCTGCAATGCGATGGCCTTATCGAGGCATTCGAGTGCCCGGATCGGATCGCGCATCTCAATTGAGTAAAAGCGCCCGAGATGTGCTAGAAAATGCGGCTCTTCAGGACACTGGCGAACCAACTCTTGTAAAACCCTGAGACGCCCGTCCCTGGCTGGGATATCCTCCAGCAAGTGAGAGAACTTATTGATGGCGGCAACCTCGGAGCCGATAATGTTGCTACTGTCACGGTAGACGAACATGCGTCGGAGAATCTCCAGTGGCTCTTCGCCCACAGGCCCATCGCTCGCACTGCAGAGCTCCATGAACTCAATAGCCCTCTGTGAGACTAATTGCTTCCAAAGGCGGCGATCAGACCCCGCGGGGGCAAGCAGCTGTTCTATAATCTCCAGTGCGATAAGTTCGTGAATCGTTCTCCAATGCCCGTGCTTCTCCTCCAGTAACAATTCCAGGGAACCGGTGGGAAGAGCAACGTCAAGACGTACTGGGTGTGTGCCTACCAGCTTCGCAAAGAGGTCCACCGGAATAGCTCGTTGCGCATAGTGATGTACCAGCGATAGATACACGAGCATTCGCTTCGCTGACGGCTCCACTTCATTAATTCTGTTATTTACATATGACGACAGCCCGCGGAAATCCCTGCCGAAGGCAGTCAAGCCGAAATAGAAAGCAGTCTTCTGCTTGGTCTCAGTGGTCGTCGCAACTTCCTGGAGCTTCGCGCGTTTCGAGGGAGCTATTTGGGAAAACATATCGACGAATCGTCTTACTTCAACTGAATCTAGCGTGGCGGGCAGGATATGCGAGATCGTTCGTTGAACCTCTCCGAAAGTATACCTGTTGTTGTCGGAGAAACTTTCCAAAGTCCTTTCTCGGAACACATGGGCCTAGGCGATCGGGCAGAATCTCAATTACGCCGAAAGAGCGACCGTCACATGCCAAGGGATAATAGGCGAACCGTGGCACAGGATGAACTCTATCCGTGAATTGCTGCTGGAGGAGAGAATCATCTGGATGCGTGTCAACTCCCAGGAGTTCGGAGACGCCGTCAGCACTCCGCCGTACCCCGGTAATGATGAAGGCCGATTTATCGCGTGGAGTGTTCGCCATGCAGATGACGTCCTTAACCAACGTAAGGCCACTGTCATCGCCATGCGATAAGGGATATGAGGTCGACTTGAAATCGAGAGCCTCACCTTCGGGCATACTAAGGAGATCAAAGAAGTCTCTCTCGGTCAACATTGGCCCTCCCAAGGTGTGACCCTCGGACTTTGGAGCGGCGAGGGCCGATCACGGACGTTCCTATATTCTCATCGAGTGACGGTTGCAAGCAATGGTATTGAGTAATTGCGATGTGCCAATGTCTCTTGAGCCGCGATCGGCGGCGCTCCTCGCTCTCCGACATTTACAGTAGGAGAGGCGCAGCAGTCCTATCAACGCGAGATGATCGGCGAGCGCAACGGAGGTCTCCAAGGATCTCCGCCGCGCGAGGCCCGTTCGGAGGGATTCGCCGGAGGTCACGCCGGAGGCATGCGGCAGGTGTCGCCGCCGGCCGCGGGGATGTAGCACTCCTGGACGTAGTCCATCACCATACGGTCGGCGTTGTAGCGCCAGGCGAGGGTGCGGATGGCCCGCTTGACCCTGGCGATCCAGCCGCGGGGCAGGCCGGTGTCGTCGCGGCTGTAGTAAAGCGGGATCACCTCGCCCTCGAGCAGCTCGAACAGCGCCTGGGAGTCGCGCTCGTCCTGCACGCCGGGATCGGCGTGTGACTCGGCGGCGCCGATGGCGAAGCCGTTGCTGCCGTCGAAGGCCTCGGCCCACCAGCCGTCGAGGATGGAGATGTTGAGCGCGCCGTTGAGGATGCACTTCTGGCCGCTGGTGCCGCACGCCTCGAGCGGCCGGCGCGGCGTGTTGAGCCAGGCGTCCACGCCCTGCACCAGCTGGCGGCCGATGAACATCGAGTAGTTCTCGACGAACACGATGCGGCCGGCGAAGCGCGGGTCCTCCTCCAGGCGGACGATCTGCCGGGCGAGCTCCTTGCCGCCCTCGTCCTGGGGATGGGCCTTGCCGGCGTAGATGATCTGCACCGGGCGCTCCGGGTCGCCGACCAGGCGCGCCAGCCGGTCGAGGTCCCGCAGCAGCAGGTCGGCCCGCTTGTAGGTGGCGAAGCGGCGGGCGAAGCCCAGGGTGAGCGTCTCGGGGCCGAGCGGCGGCGCCGCCGGCTCGGGCAGGCCCAGGCGCCGGTGGCGGTCGGCGAGACGGCGGCGGACGAACGCCATCACCTGCGCCTTGAGCACCTGGTGCACCTCCCAGAGCTCGGCGTCGGGAATGATGTCGATCTGTTTCCAGGTCTCCGCGCTGGCGAGGTTGTCGAGCCACCGTCTGCCCAGGTAGTGGCCGATGAGGTCCTGCATGTCGCCGGCCAGCCAGGTGCTCACGTGGACTCCGTTGGTGATGTGGCCGATCGGCACCTGCTCTTCGCGGAGGCCCGGGTAGAGCACCTCCCACATCTGGCGCGACACCCGGCCATGGAGCGCCGAGACGCCGTTCGCGCGATGGCAGAGCCGCAGCGCCAGCAGCGTCGGTCCGAAGGTGCCGGCCGGATCGAAGGGAGGCTCCGATCCCAGGGCCATCACCTCGGCGATCGGCAGGCCGAGGCCGGCGGCGAGCGGCTCGAGGTGCCGCTGCGCGAGGTCGGGCGCGAAGCGGTCGTGGCCGGCGGGGACCGGGGTATGGGTGGTGAAGACGCTGGCCGTCCTCACCTCACGCAGGGCGGCCGCGGCGGCGAGGCCGTCCTCCTCGACCCGCTGCCGCGCCCACTCGAGCAAGGCAAAAGCCGAGTGCCCTTCGTTCAGGTGCAGCACCGAGGGGCGGATGCCGAGCCGGCGCAGGGCGCGAAAGCCGCCGACCCCGAGCAGGATCTCCTGCTGGATGCGGGTCTCCTGGTCGCCGCCGTAGAGCCGCCCGGTGAGCTCGCGGTCGGTGGCGGAGTTGGCGTCGTCGCGGGCGTCGAGAAGCAGGAGATCGCTGCGCCCCACCTGCACGTGCCAGACGCGCAGGTAGACCTCGCGGCCGGGCAGCTCGACCGGGAAGCGCAGCTGCTCGCCGTCCGCTCCCAGCCAGGGGTCGACCGGCAGCTCCTCGACGGCGATCGGCTCGTAGAGGTCCTGCTGCCAGCCGGTGGCGTCGATCTGCTGGTGCACATACCCCTCGTGGTAGAAAAGGCCGACGCCGACCACCGGCACCCCCAGGTCGCTCATGCTCTTGAGGTGATCGCCCGCCAGCACGCCGAGGCCGCCGGAATAGATCGGGATCGAGTGGTGCAGGCCGAACTCGGCGGAGAAGTAGGCCAGCGGCCGGGCGAGCAGCGGGCCGGCGTTGGCGATCGCCCAGTCGGCGCCGCCGCGCAGGTACTCGCCGAGCCGGCGGTGGGCCTGGTTGATGCGGGTCTGCATCTCGAGATCGTGCACGCGGCGCGAGATGTCGTCGCCCTCCATGCGTTCGAGCAGGGCCACCGGGTTGTGGTAGACCGCGCTCCAGATCTCCGGCGCCAGCTCGCGGAAGATGGCGCGGATGTCCGGCTGCCAGGACCACCACAGGTTGCGTGACAGCTCGCGCAGCTTGCGCACGACGTCGTTGGTGCTCGAGTCGGTCATGTTCTCTCCAACCGGCAGCGGCAGACCTCCCTGTCGGCCGGCGGTGCCGCCGGAGCCGGTGGATCGACGGACGGAGACGGTTCAGACCACGGCGCGGGGCGCCTAATATAACCCGAAGCCCCCGCAAGTGAAAACGGTTTCAGCGGACCCATCCGGCAGGCGATCCGGCGGCCTCGCGCGGAGCCGGGAAGGCGCCGCCGGCACAGGCTGTGCATTTTGCTGCGGCGTGCCCGCCAGGACGACGCCAGAGGTAGACCAAGCCACGGCCGCCGGGCGACGATCGCCGGGAGCTTCGGCAGCGCTGGGAGCGCCGGGAGCGCCGGCAGCGCTGGGAACGGCGGGAGCTCCGGCAGCTCCCGGAGCTCCGGCAGGCCGCCGGTTGCCGGTCGGCGCCGAGGTGGTGCCTGGCGGCGGCGTGCACTTTCGCGTCTGGGCCCCGGCCCGGCGCCGCGTCGAGGTGGCGTTCTCGACGCCCGGCGGCCGGCCTGCCGGTCTCGAGCTCGAGCGCGAGGCCGGCGGCGGCTACTTCTCTGGCTTTGCCAACACCGCGGTGGCCGGCGACCTCTACCGCTTCCGCCTCGACGGCGGCGACGCCTTCCCCGACCCCGCCTCGCGCTTCCAGCCGGACGGCCCTCACGGCCCCTCGCGGGTGGTGGACCCGGCGGCCTATCGCTGGCGCGACGCCGGCTGGCGTGGGGCGGTGCGGCAGGGGCAGGTGATCTACGAGATGCACGTCGGCACCTTCACTCGCGAGGGGACCTGGGCGGCGGCGGCGCGGCAGCTGGCCGGC
>Ga0209524_1000038_pt1 | contig 13358 bp, 8 predicted proteins | sample JacPinW_OM1H0_M1_FD_187956 | JGI IMG/M metagenome (GOLD analysis project Ga0209524, IMG submission 187956) | Forest soil microbial communities from Algoma, Ontario, Canada - Jack Pine, Ontario site 1_JW_OM1H0_M1 (SPAdes) (version 2) | ecosystem: Environmental > Terrestrial > Soil > Boreal... | reverse complement strand
GCGGCGGATGCCCGCCTGCTCGGCCGGCCCCTGCGGGCGGACGCCGCCGACCAGCACCCCGGGCCGCCCGTCGCCGGCGTAGTCGGGCACCGTCCCCAGCGAGGCGCCGTACGAGCGCACGTCCCCGGCCGGGGCCGGCGCCGGCGCGGCCTTGTAGGTGAGGCGCGCCGGCCGCGCGGACGCCTCGCGCGCGACGTCGGCCACCAGCATGGCGACGCGGGCGCCGCCGATGGCGTTGATCTTGTCGGAAGTGTCGCTCGGCCTGTGGTAGTCCTCATGGGCGCCGGTGAAGAAATGCAGCACCGGCACCCCCGCGGCGTAGAACGGGCTGTGGTCGGAGGGACCGTACCCGTCGCCGCCCAGGGTGCAACCGATCAGCGCCCGCGCACACGCCGGCGGGACCAGCTGGCGCCACTCGCCGGCGGTCTCGCCTCCCAGCACGCTGAGCTGGTTGCCGCGCAGCCGGCCGACCATGTCCATGTTGAGCATCGCCACCACGTCGGCCAGGCGCAGGCCGTCCGGCGGCTGGCGGGTGAAGGCGGTCGAGCCGAGCGTCCCCTCCTCTTCGCCGGAGAAGGCGACGAGGTAGACGTCGCGTCGCAGGCTCTCGCGCTCAGCCGCCAGGATGCGGGCCACTTCGAGCAGCGCCGCGGTCCCCGAGGCGTTGTCGTCGGCGCCCAGGTGAGGCTCGTGTGCATCGGGCGCCAGCGATCCGTGGCCGCCCATGCCGAGGTGGTCGTAGTGCGCGCCCACCACTACCGCTCCCGGCAGCCGGTCGGGAGCGCCGGCGCGCAGCACGCCCACGACGTTGGCCGCCTGCCGGGTGCGGCGGCTGAGCTCGACGGCCAGCGACGCCCGGTGCGGCCCTGCCGCGGCATCGAACAGCCGGGCGCCCGCCGCGCGCGTCACCACCACCACCGGGATGCCGGCATCGCCGGCGCCGGCCGCCGCATCGGCCTCCGGCAGGGGCAGCGGCGCATCGTCGGGAAGCCCCGCGGCGGGCGCCGGCAGGTCGACCACGATCAGGCCGCGCGCGCCATGCTCGCGCGCGGTGTATGCCTTGTGGCGCAAATCGCCGAAGCGCCGCGCGGCTTCGGGCGCGGCGAGCGGGCCGTCGCGCGGCGTGAAGCGGCGTACCGCCACGATCTTGCCGCGCGCATCGACGCCGCGGTAGTCGTCGACGCCGAGCTCGGGGGAGGTGATGCCGTAGCCGGCGGCGACCACCTCGGCGTCGACCTCCGGGGCCGGGGCGGCGGCGCCGGCCACGCCGGAGGTCGACGCCGAGAAGCCCGCGGGCTGGAAGCTCGCGCGCGCCAGCTGGGCGCCGTCGAGGCTCACGGCGGAGCCGGGCCCCACGTCGAGCGCCACCACCACGTCGAAGGGCTGGAAATAGCCGTCGTCTGGCACGCCGCCAGCGGCGGCGGCATGGGTCGAGGGGGCCGCCGGGGCGCCCGCCGGTGCCGCGCCGATCTCGCGGAAGCGCTCGGCCAACCAGTGCGCCGAGGCGTCGAGGCCGGCGCTGCCGATGCCACGCCCTTCGCGTGCAGGATCGGCCAGCCAGCGCACCTCGTCCCTGAAGCGGCCGGCGATGAGCGTGTCGGCCGGCAGCGGGGCGACCAGCACGCCATCCGGGCCGGTGGCGGATGCCGCGGGCGCCGCCGCCGGGCGATCCACCCACCGCGCCACGAAGACGTTGGTCTCGTGCGGCCGGCTCTGGCCGCGGTTGGAGGAGAAGGAGAGACGCGTGCCGTCGGGGGAGAACATCGGGAAGCCGTCGAAGCCGGGCGACCAGGTGATGCGCTCGAGGCCGCTGCCGTCGAGGTTGACTGCCCAGAGCTCGAACTCCCGCCCCTGCGGGTCGCCATAGTTGGAAGAGAAGATCACCCGGTCGCCGGAGGAGAAGAACGAAGGGGCGAACGAGGCGGCGTCGAGATAGGTCAGCTGGCGTGCGTCGCTGCCGTCGGCGTTGGCCACCCAGATCTCGAGTTTCCCCGGCCGCACCAGGCCCTGGGCCAGCAGCCGCCGGTAGTCCTCGAGCTCGGCTCCCTGCGGGCGAGAGGCGCGCCAGACGATCTTCTTGCAGTCCGGCGAGAAGAAAGCGCCGCCGTCGTATCCCGGCGCCGAGGTCAGCCGCCGGACGTGGCTGCCGTCCGCGTCCATGCGGTAGAGATCCAGGTCGCCGTCGCGGTCGGAGGTGAAGATCAGCGAGCCGTCGCGGTTGCAGACCGTGGTCTCGGCGTCGTAGGCGTGATTGTCGGTCAGGCGCCGCAGGTCCGAGCCGTCCGGCCGCGCCGTCCAGATGTCGTAGGTCGGATAGACCGCCCAGACGTAGCCGCGCGAGCGATCGGCGGCAGGCGGGCAAGCGTCACCGGCGGCATGGGTGGAGGAGTACAGCACGCGCTGGCCGTCGGGCATGAAGTAGGAGCAGGTGGTTCTCCCCTTTCCGGTCGAGACCAGGACCGGCGCGCCGCTGCCGTCGGCCGGCATGCGGAAGATCTGGTCGCACTCGAACGGCGGCCGGGTCGACTGGAAGATCAGCTGCCGGCCGTCCGGAGACCAGTAGGCCTCGGCGTTCTGACCGCCATGGGTCAGCATCAGCAGGTCGGCAAGATGGCTCTCGCGCCCATCGGAGAGCGGTGCGGGCGGTGCGTGCGGCGCCTGCGGCGCGCCGGCCACCGCCGCGCCGTTCCCGGCCGTGCCGGCCTCGCCGGCGCCAGCCGCGTGGGCAGCGGCGAGCAGCAGGACGGCCGCCGTCGCGGCCAGGCCCGCGCGTACGGACTTCTCCACTCTCATCGGCAGTGCCTCTCCAATCCCCGGTCTGAACCCACTCTAGTGCCCCGGCTGCCGGCCCGCAAGCGCCGCGCCCGACGCGGGCTCCGCTCGCGCACGCTGTAGAATCCTCGCCTCCGCGGTCCCCTCGAGACCGCGAGCCGCGGCGATGCCGGTCCTACCGGCATGATAGTTTCGCCCGGCTTGGAGCGCGCCGGGTGGGCGCCCGGAATCGGATCGCCACCGCCACGGTTTCCAGGTAAGCTGAGGCGCCGAATCATCCCCCCCGACCCGAAAGTGAGATCGATCATGGCAGAGCAGCACCACCCCTCGCACGAGCCCCAGGGTACCGACCACCAGGAGGAGGAGCAACAGCAACTCGCTCGGGAGGCGCCCGAAACGCATGAGCCGCGGCCGTCCCAGGCCACTGCCGAGCCGCAACCGCAGCCGGCCGCCGCTGCGGAGCCGCAGCCGGCACCGGCCGCCACCGAGCCGCCGCCGCAGGAGGTCGCCGCCGAATCGCGGCCGTCGCAGGCCGGCACGGAGCCCGGGTCGCAGCAGGCAGGAGCCGAGCAGGCCGCCCATGCCGCCCATGCCGCCGATACCCCCGAGGCGCCGCCGGAGAAGCGGGACTTCGCCGAGATCCTGGCCGAGTTCGAGCAGGGCAAGAGCGGCGCGGAGCGGGCCGGAGCGCCCGAGACCGCCGGCGCCACCGCGGGAGCGACCCCCGGCACGTCCGCCGCCTCAGGGGTCCCGGCAACTCCGAACGTCGGCCAGAAAGTCAGCGGCAAGGTCCTCTCCATCACCGGCGACCAGGTCTTCGTCGATCTCGGCACCAAGTCCGAAGGGATGATCGAAGCCGCCCAGCTGCGCGACGCCGAGGGACAGCTCACCGTTAAGGTGGGCGACAGCCTCGATGCCATCGTCACCGCCATCGACCCCGAGAGCGGCGTCGTCGTGCTGCGTAAGAAGGCATCCGGCGGCCGCGGCGGGCACCAGGAGGTGGCGAACGAGCTGCGCCAGGCCTTCCAGTACGGCATGCCCGTCGAAGGCCTGGTCACCGGCATCAACAAGGGTGGCGCGGAGGTCCAGGTCTACGGCATGCGCGCCTTCTGCCCGCTGTCGCAGCTCGACCTGCGCTACGTCGAGAACCCCCAGCAGTTCATTGGCCAGCGCCTGAAGTTCAAGGTCTCGCGCATCGAGGAGGGCGGGCGCAACCGCCGCCCGGACATCGTGCTCTCCCGCCGGGCCCTGCTCGAGGAGGAGGCCCAGGCGAAGGCCGCCGAGCTGCGCGCCCGGCTGCAGATCGGCGCCGTGCTGAAGGGCCGGATCACCTCGCTGACCACCTACGGCGCGTTCGTCGACCTGGGCGGCCTGGAAGGCCTGCTGCACGTCAGCGAGATCGGCTACTCGCGGCTGGCGGATCCGCGCGAGGCGCTGTCGGTGGGCCAGGAGATCGAGGTGCAGGTGATCAAGATCGAGAAGGGGAAGGACGAGAAGCGCCCCGAGCGCATCTCGCTGTCGCGGCGCGCCCTCGAGCGCGATCCCTGGCGGGATGCCGCGGACCGTTTCCCCGAAGGCGCGGTCGTGCCGGGACGGGTGATGCGCCTCGAGTCCTTCGGCGCCTTCGTCGAGCTCTCCCCCGGCCTCGAGGGGCTGGTCCACGTCAGCGAGCTTGGCGCCGGGCGGCGCCTGAACCACGCGCGCGAGGCGGCGCAGATCGGCCAGGACGTCAAGGTGCGGGTGCTCAACGTCGATCCGGTCAAGCGCCGCATCTCGCTCTCCATGGCCCAGGCAGGGACGGGCGACGACCACGAGCCGGCGGAGCAGGCACCGTCCCGGGAGGCGCGCCCCCCTCGGGAGGCGCGCGAGCCTCGCGACTCCCGTGACTCCCGCGGCTCCCGAGAGCCCCGCGAGCCACGAGAGCCCCGGGAGCCCAGGGAGCCCCGGGAGCCGGCGAACGCAGGCCAGCAGCAGCAGCCCGCCAGCTTCGGCTCGCTGGGCGACTTCTTCAAGTCCAGCGAGCAGCGCCGCAAGTAGGCCGCGACCCTCGCTCTCCCATGGAGACCTCCCAGGCCCAGGCGCAGGCCCGACGACCGCCGCTGCCGGCCGCGGCCGAGCCGCGGATCGAGCTGCGCGGCGTGTCGCTCTGCTACCGCCTGGCCAAGCAGCGCATCCGGTCCTTCAAGGAGTACGCGATCCACTTCATGAAGGGGTCGCTCGCCTACGAGCAGCTCTGGGCGCTGCGCGACGTCGCCTTGACCATCCACTGCGGCGAGACCGTCGGCATCGTCGGCCGCAACGGCGCCGGCAAGAGCACGCTGCTCAAGGTGATCTCGCAGGTGCTCAAGCCCACCGCCGGCGTGGCCACGGTGCGCGGCAGGCTGTCTCCCATCCTCGAGCTCGGCACCGGCTTCGACCGCGAGCTGACCGGCTTCGAGAACATCTACCTGAATGCCCTGCTGCTCGGTCACTCGCGCCGCGAGGTGGCGGACGCGATCGACGAGATCGTGGAGTTCAGCGGCCTCGGAGACTTCGTGCGCGCCCCGATCCGCAACTACTCCAGCGGCATGCTCGCCCGGCTCGGCTTCGCGGTCGCCACCGCCTGGCTGCCCGACATCATGATCCTCGACGAGGTGCTGGCGGTCGGCGACGCCTCCTTCACCGCCAAGTGCGAGGACCGCCTGCGCCGCTTCCACGATGCCGGCACCACCGTGCTCATGGTCTCCCACAGCGCCGAGGCGATCCGCCACAATTGCGCCCGCGCCGTCTGGCTCGACGCCGGCAGGCTGCTCGCCGACGGCCCGACCGACGAGGTCCTCGAGCTCTACAAGGGCCACGGCACCGAGCCCGACGCCCGCCGCGCCGGCCACCTCACCATCGGCGCCTGAAATGAAATTCCTCTCGGATGGGGAGGGGGTTCCCTTCCCCCCGGGGGGTTCCTACCCTCTGAGCCCGTATGGGCGAGGGGTCGATGTCCTCCGACGCCGCCCCATTGCCCTGGACCCCTCGCCCATACGGGCTCAGAGGGTAGGAACCCCCCGAGGGGAAGGGAACGGCACCGACTGTGGAACCATAAATAGGCATCCTGACAGGAGAATTTGACTCTTGACGCCGGTTCTATGCTACTCTTCAAAGCCGATTCAGCTGTCGCGTGGTCGTGCAAAGTTTTACTGGGCCGCTTGGGCCGCTTTCTTCGTGAGGAGCTTCCGTACGCCCATGATCTGCCAGAGCGCCTCCCGCCGCCGTGGCCTCGACCTCCCCTCCCAGCTCGCCCTGATCGCCCTCTTCTTCATCATCGTCCTGATCGCTCCGGTCGCGGCCTCTCCGGCGGCGGCGCAGAGCCTCTACGGCTCGCACGAGTCGCTGGTGCGGCAGAACCTGGTCGCCCAGCAGCACGCCTACGCCTACTTGCGCACCACGCAGGACGTGGCGCAGTCGGTCGGGAGCGGCATCCTCGTCGCGGTCCACGGCAACGACGACTTCCAGCTGGCCTCCGGCGAGGTGTCCTTTCCATACGCGCGCCCGGAGGTCAAGACCTTCCTCGAGCAGCTGTCGAGCGCCTACCATGCCGCCTGCGGCGAGCCGCTGGTGGTCACCAGCCTGGTCCGCCCGATCTCCCGTCAACCCTGGAACGCCTCGCCGATCTCGGTGCATCCCACCGGCATGGCGGTGGACCTGCGGCGCAGCGACCGGCACAGCTGCCGGCAGTGGCTCGAGAGCACCCTGCTGGCCCTCGAGGGCGAGGGCATGATCGAGGCGATTCGCGAGCGCTGGCCACCCCACTACCACGTCGCGGTGTTCCCCGACCCGCTGTTGCTGCCCGGGCCGATCGGCGACCCGAACGGCGTTGTGCGAGTCGCGGCGCTGGCAGTCGCGCATGGGGAGACGCTGTCGGGACCCGAGGCGTCCTTCGCCTCCTTCGAGGACAGCGAGCCAGCGACCCGTCACGGCCGGGTCCACCTGGGCCGCTCCGCCCGCACCGGCCGGTACCGCATCACGCAGACCGCGGTCGCCCGGCGCACCTGGCGCTCTCGGCAGGCCGGGCAGTCGTCGACATCGGCGAGCACCGCCGCCATCGACATCCGCCGCAGCCATCACGGCGCCAGCGCCCGTCATGGCCAGCAGGCCCACGACAGCCGCCAGGGCCGGCAGCAGGCCGGCGCCGTCGCCAACGCCCATGCCAGGACGGCGGCGACGGCGGCGAAGCACCGCTCCTCCGCCACCCGCTCTCGCTCGCGCTCACGCTCCCGCGCCTCGTCCCGCACGACGACGGTAGCGGCGAAGTAGCGCGCCGGTCCGGCTCCCTCTCCATCGGTTCTAGCCCGTCACGCGGTGGGCGATGATCTTCTGTTGCAGGCCCTTGAGCTGGAACTCGCCCAGCGGCTCGGTGGGGATGGCGCCGGCGAGCAGGCGGTAGGTCTCCGGGCCGACCACGACCTCGCCGGGACCCGCGACGAGCGCCTCGAGGCGGGCCGCGACGTTGACCGTGTTGCCGAGCACCGTGTAGTCGACGCGGCGCGCGCTGCCGATGTCGCCCACCACCACCGGGCCGCTGTTCAAGGCGACCCGGGCGGCGAAGCCCGGTAGCCCCTGCGCGGCGCGATCCTCGTTCCAGGCCCGCAGGCTGCGCTGGATCTCGACCGCGGCGCGCACCGCGCGCTCGGCATGATCGGGCTGCGGCATCGGCGCACCGAAGAACGCCATCACGCAGTCGCCGATGAACTTGTCGAGAGTGCCGCCGGCGGCAAAGATCGCCTCGACCGACAGGTTGAGGAAGGCGTTCAGGAGCTCCGCGGCCTGCTCCGGCGTCGAGTCCTCGGCAAAAGCCGTGAAGCCGACCAGGTCGGCGAACAGCACCGTCGCCTCGGCGGCGCGTAGCTGGCGGATGCCCTCCTCGGTGCCGCCCGCTCCCTGGCGCAGCACTTCCTCGATCAGCGCCGGCGAATGGTAGCGCTCGAGCCGCGTGCGCACCTGTTTCTCGAACTCGGCCTTGGCGGCGTAGCGGAGGCGCTCGATCGCGACCGCCGCGTAATTGGCGATGGTGGCCAGGAAGTCCACCTCGCGCTCGCCGAAGGCGCCGACGTGGAAGGGAGAGTCGACCTGCACCACCCCGATGATGTGCTCGCCTGACCAGAGGGGCGTGCACATCGCGGAGCGGATCTGGTGGAGGCGGATCGATTCGCCGCCGCTCAGCCGCTGGTCCGACAGCGCGTCGAGGGTGACCAGCGCCACCCGCTCGCGCATCACCGCCCGCAGCATCGTCCGCGACACCGGCACCTCCATCGACGGGCGGAGCTCCACGCGGTCCTTGAAGCGCGCGGCCTCGCACACCAGGTCGGAGGAGGCGTCGGAGAGCAGGATGAAGCCGCGGTCGACCGGCAGCGCCTCGAAGAGGATGTCGAGCACGCGCACCAGCACGTCGTCGACCGAGTCGGCGACCAGCAGGACGCGGGCCAGGCGGGCCAGGAAGCTCAGCATCCGGATGGCGTTGTCCTCCGCCGGCGGCAAAGGGGCCGCACCCGCCGAGCCCGCCCCCGGAACCACCGTGCCCGCTTGCAGACCGAGCGCCGCCGTGACGTCCGCGAGCGGCCGCACGATGGTGGCGTTGGCGAGGCCAGGGATCTCGCTCGCCGCCGGCGGCTCCTCGCCGGGCTGCCGGCCGGGCGCGGCGGGCATGGCGGGGGGCGTCGCGACGGCGACCGGCGGCGGCGGCGGCGGCACCGACTCGACGTCGAGCTCGAACACGCCGACGGTGATGCGGTCGCCGGGACGCAACGGCGCCGAGCGCACCGGCACGCGGTTGACCTCGACGCCGTTGGTGCTGCGCAGGTCGTGAATGTGCCAGCCGTCGGGCCCCCGCCGGATCTCGGCGTGGTTGCGGGAGACCGACACGTCGGCGAGCACGATGTCGTTGTCGCCGCCGCGGCCCAGCCGCACCCGTCCACCGGTCAAGGGAAAGAGACGATTCTCGTCGCCGATGGCAAACCGCAGGCGGAGCATGGGGCTCTTCATCATATCCGAAGGCCTCGGGAGGCCCCCTTGTCTCCGGTTCCAAGGGGGGTTGCACTACGGTTATAGAAAGATGATAAACTCACTCACAAATGGACCGGACCGCGATGCCCAGCCTCCATTCCCTCCAAAGCCCCCGCTATTGCACCTGTACCCGGCGGGTGTGAGCGGCAGCTTCGCGCCCACGCCCGCTCCCAGATCCTTCAGCCTCTTTCACCCGCCGTGCGATGGCAAGGCCCGCCGCCTGCCGGCGCCGGCACGGGTTCCCTGAGACGGCGGCACTCGGCCCGCACGGATGGCCCCGGCCGCGGTGGCCGCCTCGGCCAGCGATTGCCAGCGATTGCGATTGGCACGGCACACGCCGCAGGCAACCGCGCGGGCAGCGCGGTCTAAATGAGGTAGCACCCAGGAGAAGGAGTCGATGCCCAAAGCCCCCGAGATCGAGCCCGACTGGGAGCTGGTGCGCAAGCGCAACTTCGTCGAGCGGCTGAAACACGAGAAGGGCGGCCTGGCGGTCCTCGACGACCTGCCGGCGATGATCGCCGCCGGCTACGAGGCGGTGCCGGAAGAGGACATGGTGCGCTTGCAGTGGTACGGCCTGTACCACGACAAGCCGAAGCTCGGCCACTTCATGATGCGGGTCAAGGTCCCGGGCGGCCGCCTCACCCCGCGCGGGCTGCGCACCATCGGCGAGATCGCGCAGCGCTTCGGCCGCGGCCATGGCGAGCTCACCACCCGTCAGAACATCCAGCTCCACTGGCTCGAGATGGGCCGCCTGCCGGAGGTGCTCGCCACCCTGGCCGCGGCCGGCCTGACCACCACCGGCGCCTGCGGCGACAACGTGCGCAACATCACCGGCTGCCCGGTGGCGGGCCTCGACCGCGACGAGCTCTTCGACTGCCGCGAGCTGCTGGCGGAGGCTGCCGACTTCTTCATCCGGCACCGCGAGTACTCGGACCTGCCGCGCAAGCACAAGATCACCATCTCGGCGTGCGTGCACCAGTGCAACGCGCCGGAGATGCACTGCATCGCCCTGCTCGGCACGTTCCGCTGCGGGCAGCCGGGCTTCGCCGTCAAGGTGGGCGGCGGTCTCTCCACCTGGCCGCGCCTCGCCGACGACCTGGGGGTGTTCGTGCCGGCGCCCGAGGCGATCGACGTGCTGCGCGCCATCCTCGACGTCTGGCGCGAGGACCGGCGCTACCGGCTGTCGCGGGCCCGCGCCCGCCTCAAGTTCATGATCGACGACCTCGGTCCGCGGCGCTTCCGGGAACGAGTCGAGGCGCGCCTTGGCCGCCCGCTGCTCGACGGCAGCGCACCCGCGGCGCCGGCCGCCGAGGCCGACCACGCCGGCGTCCACGCGCAGCGCCAGGACGGGCTGGCCTATGCCGGCTTCCCGGTCTACCTGGGGCTGATGAACGGCGAGCAGATGCTGAAGCTCGCCGACCTCGCCGCCGAGGTTTCGGATCGGGAGGGGGGCCGGGAGGGCGGCCACGGGCGACAGGATGAAGTGGAGATCCGTCTCACCCGGCGGCAGAACTTCATCCTCGCCAACCTGCCGGCGGAGCGGGTGCAGGAGGTCGTCCGGCGAGTGGCGGCGATCGGCTTCCCGCTCGCCGCCGGCAACCTGCGGCGGCTGGCGATCGCCTGCACCGGCAATCCGTTCTGCAACTTCACCGTGGCCGAGACCAAGGGCCGCCTGCGGCAGATCGTCGACCACCTGGAAACCGCGTTCGGCGACCAGGCCGCGGCCCTCGGCGAGCTGCGCTTGAACCTCGACGGCTGCCCGCACGCCTGCGCGCACCACTGGATCGGCGACATCGGCCTGCAGGGCACGACCCTGCGTGAGCGCGGCGCGGCCGGCGAGCGGCTGCAAGGCTACGACCTGTTCCTGCGCGGCGGCCTGGCGCGCGGCGCGGCGATCGGCAGGCCGGTGCTGCGCCGGGTCCCGGGCGACGTGGTGCACCTGGCGATCGAGCGGTTGTGCCGCGCCTGGCTCGACGGCCGCCAGCCGGAAGAGCCCATCCAGCAGTTCTTCATCCGTCACAGCGACGAACAGCTGATCGACATCGCCGGCGTGCCGGCGGAGGTCCTCGCGCGATGATCCATGAGCCCCTGTTGCAGGTCGCCGCGGCGGCTCCCGGCGCGCCCCGCGACCTGCTCGACGAGTTCGAGGCCGGCCAGCTGGCCAACGACTTCGACGCCGCCACCCCCGAGGAGGTGCTCGAGTGGGCGATGGCGCGCTGGCAGCAGCGCCTCGCCATCTGCACCAGCTTCCAGGCCGAGGGCATGGCGCTCTTCGACATGGCATGGCGCATCGATCCCGCGGTGCGCCTGTTCACCGTCGACACCGGGCGCCTGCCGCAGGAGACCTACGAGATCATGGAGCAGGTGCGCGAGCGCTACGGCGCGGCGGTCGAGGTCCACGTCCCCGAGGCGCGCAAGCTCGAGCGGATGACCACCCACTTCGGCCCGAACCTCTTCCGGCGCTCGGTCGAGGCCCGCCTGCTCTGCTGCAGCGTGCGCAAGGTGGAGCCGATCCGCGGCGCCCTCGACGCCCTCGACGCCTGGGTGACGGGGCTGCGCCGCGACCAGTGGGCGAGCCGCGCCAACATCCGCAAGATCGAGATCGATCACGACCATGGCGGGCTGGCGAAGATCAATCCGCTGGCCGACTGGACCGCCGAGGAGGTCTGGGACTACAACCGCGCCCACGACGTGCCGGTGCACCCGCTCTACGCGCGGGGCTACACCAGCATCGGCTGCATGCCGTGCACGCGCCCGACCGGCGACGGCGAGGACCCGCGAGCGGGCCGGTGGTGGTGGGAGAAGAACGCCCCGAAGGAGTGCGGCATCCACTGCCCCCTCGAGACCGGGGGTCTCGAGCACGAGCTGGAAGCGATGCTGCACGGCGGCGGAGCCGAGCGGTGACGGAGACCGAGACGGAGACGGCAGCGGCGCCGGCGAGCACGGCCCTGCCGGTCGAGCCGGCCGAGCGCGAGCTGGTGCTCGAGGAGATCGCGGCGGTGGCCGGCGCGGTGCACGACCCGCGGGCGCGAGCCCTCTACGAGGAGCTGGCGGCGGCGGTGGCCGGCGGCGAGGTGGCGCCGGCGCTGACCGCGGCGTTGCAGCGGGTGCTCGAGATGTCGCTCGCCACCGGCCGGGCGCGGCGCCTCCACGGCGCGCAGCACGAGGCGGCGATGCTGCGCCTGTTCTTTCGCACCCCTGCCGGGGCGGCGCTGCGGCGCTCGGCGGCGGCGTCCAGCCGTGCCCTTGCGGCCCTCGCCGGCCAGCGTATCGCCGCGCTCGCGGTGAGCGCCCAGGGTCCCGGCGTCTTCCGGCTGCAGCTCGACACCGACCGCTGCCAGGTGACCCTCGAGGTGAGCCGCGACGGGGTCGAGGTCACCGGGCTGGGCGTCGAGATCTGACGATGGACGCGGACGTGGCAAGCACGGTACCAGCCGCGGCGCCCTGGTCCTACCCGGTGTTTCTCGACTTGCGCGGGCGCCGCTGCGTGGTCGTGGGAGGCGGCGAGCTGGCGGCGGGCAAGGCGCGAGAGCTGCGGGCCGCCGGCGCGCGCGTCACCGTGGTGGCGGCGCGGCCTGGTCCCGCGATCGAGGCCCTGGCAAGCCGCGGCGACGTGCAGGTGCGGCGGCGGCCGTACCGGACCGGCGACCTGGCCGGCGCCTTCCTGGCGATCGCCGCCGGCGACGAGCCCGCGGAGCGCGAGGCCGTCTGGCGCGAGGCGACGCGGCGCGGCCTGCCGCTCAACAGCATCGACGACCCGCCGCGATGCAGCTTCATCGCGCCCGCCGTGGTCCGGCGCGGCGCCCTGTCGGTCGCCATCTCGACCGCCGGGCGGGCGCCGGCGCTGGCGGTGCGCCTGCGCCAGTGGCTCGAAGGCGAGCTCGGGCACCAGCTCGCACGCTTCCTCGCTCTCGCCGGCTCGGTGCGCGCCGCGCTGGCGGAGCGGCAGCCGGACCTGGCGCTGCGGCGCGAGCTCTGGTACGCCCTCGTCGACTCCGATGCCCTGGAGCTGCTGCGCCGCGGCGACGAGACCGGCGCCAGGCGGCGCTTCGCGGAGATCCTCGGCGTCGAGCCGCCGGCGGCAGGCGCGGAAGGAGCCGAATGAGCCCGGGCGGCAACCGCGGCGGCGGCATCGTCTACCTGGTGGGAGCGGGTCCCGGCGATCCCGAGCTGATCACCGTGCGGGGCCTGCGGTGCCTGCGGCAGGCGGACCTCGTGGTCTACGACCGCCTGGTCGACGCTCGCCTACTGGCTGAGGCGCCGCCCGCCGCGCGGCGCGTCTATGCCGGCAAGAGCCCCGGCCGGCAGGCGCTGCGCCAGCAGGAGATCGACGCCCTGCTGGTGCGCCAGGCGCGCGCCGGCCGCGTCGTGGTGCGGCTCAAGGGTGGCGATCCCTTCGTCTTCGGGCGCGGCGGCGAGGAGGCCCTGGCCTGCGCCGCCGCCGGCGTGGCCTGGGAAGCGGTGCCCGGCGTCACCAGCGCCGTGGCGGTCCCCGGGCTGGCCGGCATCCCGCTCACCCAGCGCGGCGTCGCCGCCAGCTTCGCGGTGGTGAC
>Ga0209524_1000037_pt1 | contig 13360 bp, 8 predicted proteins | sample JacPinW_OM1H0_M1_FD_187956 | JGI IMG/M metagenome (GOLD analysis project Ga0209524, IMG submission 187956) | Forest soil microbial communities from Algoma, Ontario, Canada - Jack Pine, Ontario site 1_JW_OM1H0_M1 (SPAdes) (version 2) | ecosystem: Environmental > Terrestrial > Soil > Boreal... | reverse complement strand
CCTCCAGAGCCTGCTGCGTATAGACCGCGACATCAATCAGCTCCGCGTTCAAGCCGTAAACCTCCATGATTCCGTAACCTTCGGGGAACAGATCCTTATTCTGGTCCATTTCGCCCAGGAGCCAATCGATACCCATCTTCATCGCGGGATACATCTCTCTGGCAAAATCCTGGTCCCCCGTCCATTCGAATACCTTGCCAATCGTCATGACGAACTGCGCGGTCTCCTGAGTATTCCCTGGATTCACCACCTGTCCGTCGGTCGTGATCTCATGCGCGATCCGACCGTTGGCGTTCACCTTGTCTGATTGGTTCCGCAACAACCGGAGCGTCTGCTTGGCCAGGTCGAAATCGCCGGTTGCCCGCGTCGCACGCCAGCTCGGCCTGCGAACGCGGTCTTTTTCGGGCGAGCCAGAGCACTTCCCGCTCGTGCCGCTGCCGGCGATCGTCTTCTGGGAGTTCAAGCACTACGTCGTCGTCGAGCATTGGTCTCCCCATCGGGTAGATCTCGTCGATCCGGCCATCGGCCGCAGGAGCATGACGGCGGAGGAGTTCGACGCCGGATTTACCGGTGTAATCCTGACGTTCGAACCCGGAATCCATTTCAGCCGCCGCTCTGAGAAGACCGCGGGACCTTGGCGAACCTACCTCCGGTACATGCTGAGCGTCCCTGGCATCGGCACGGTGCTCCGGCAGATCCTGGCGGCGTCGGTTCTCCTTCAGGGACTGGGCCTGGTCTTGCCCGTTGCCACCAAGGTAGTCGTGGACCAGGTTCTCCCATCGCGGTTGATCGGGCTCTTGACGATGCTGGGCCTCGGCCTCGCCGTCATCGTCCTGATGCAGATCGTCACGAGTTACCTCCGCTTCGCCCTGCTAATCTACCTCCAAGCGCGCCTCGACTCCGAGATGATGCTTGGCTTTTTCGAGCACCTGCTCAGCCTGCCCCTGCCATTCTTTCAGCAGCGCAGTACGGGCGACCTGATCCTGCGCCTCAACAGCAACAGCATCATTCGCGAAGTCTTGACCAACCAGGTCCTCGCCGCAGTGCTGGACGGTAGCCTGGTGCTGGTCTATCTGACGATTCTTCTTGTCGAGGCGCCGCAGTATGGCTTGATCGTCCTGGTTCTCGGCGCCCTGCAGATCTCGGTGCCGCTGATGATGTCGTCCAAGGTGCGCGCGTTGTTGCAAGAAAGTCTCAAGGCCGACGCTGAGTCCCAGGGGTACCTGGTAGAGGCGTTGACCGGTATCGTCACACTCAAGGCGGCTGGAGCCGAGCCGCAAGCCCTCGAGAGATGGTCCAACCTTTTCTTCGGAAGGTTGAACATCGCCCTGAGGCGCAATTACCTTGCGGCCCTCATCAACACTTCGACCACCGGCTTGAACACCTTGGCGCCGCTGGCGCTGTTGTTCGTTGGCGCTCGCATGGTGCTGTCCGGGCAGCTCAGCCTCGGGACGATGCTGGCCTTCAGCGCCCTTGGCGTTGCCGTACTGCTCCCGCTCTCATCTCTCGTCGCCATCGTCCAGCAGCTGCAGTTCGGCGGTGCCCACTTTGCGCGGCTGTTCGACGTACTCACGGCTGAACCGGAACAGGCGGTGAGTAGCGACAGGCCAGCGCCCGAGCTCAGCGGCAGGATCGAGCTACGCAGCGTGGGCTTTCGCTACGCTGCCGAATCGCCTTTCGTGCTGAAGGAGGTTTCGGTCACGATCGAGGCCGGGCAAAAGGTCGCCATCGTCGGTCCTACCGGTTCCGGGAAGACAACTCTAGGAATGCTGTTGCTCGGTCTCTATGCTCCGACCGAGGGCGAAATCCTCTATGACGGGTTGCCCCTTGGTGAGCTCGACTTGAGGGCACTGCGGAGTCAGTTCGGCGTCGTGGTCCAAGAGTCTTCTCTCTTTTCTGGTTCAATCCGCGAAAACATCGCATTGACCAGGCCCGAGCATGCGTTCGAGGACGTCCAACGCGCGGCCACTCAGGCCTCCATCCACGCCGACATCCTCGAGATGCCCATGGGATACGAGACTCGCATCGCGGAGAAGGGCGCTTCGCTTTCTGGCGGCCAAGTCCAGCGCATCGCCCTGGCTCGGGCGCTGATCAACCAGCCGAGGATCCTGCTCCTAGACGAGGCGACCAGTCATCTCGATGTCGTGGCGGAGGAACGTATCGAGCGCCAGCTGAGCCGGCTCACCTGCACGCGCATCGTCATCGCCCACCGCTTGAGCACAATCCGCGACGCCGACTGTATCCTGATGGTCAGTGAAGGCCGGATCATCGAGCGTGGTACCCATGCCGACCTGCTGCGAAAGGGAGGTGGCTACGCGTTATTGATCAGTAGGCAGCTCGAAGCCGACAGCCGCGGCTCTACACCCGCGGCCGATGAGGCAAGAGCAGTGGCGACCAGCTAACGGAGCCTCACGGAGATGCATGGGCATCGCCGTAGGTGTCAGCACCGGTCCGGAGGGACGAGTCCTCCGCTCGTTTAACCCGCGCCGGCTGCCTATTACTCGCTTGCAGCGAGTGCGAAAGGAGCTTTGGATGCAAGACGCAGGGGTCGTTCAGGCCTGGAAGGATGCAGATTTCTGGGCGCAGCTGTCCCCAGAGGAACGGGCACTCATTCCCGCCAATCCCGCTGGGTTGGTCGAACTCACCGATGAAGCGCTGGAGGAAGTCGTCGGTGGTAACTCGTGCCTTTGCTGGAGTTGCGACACCGTACCATAGTTGTCTCGGCGTGTCCTTACGTCCGCGCCCGCAGCCGATGAGGCGAGAGCGCTGGCAAGCAACGAGATGTGGCCCCAGCCACGCGAGTGGTGCGCTGATGGGCGGGCGGAGGAGTCGCCCATCGGCGCTGTAAGGGCGCATCCTGCGGATGATGAGTGACGGAGCGTACATGCACTATAGCACTCTCGACTATCTGAACGTCGTCGCTGCCTACCTCCCGGCTCGGCTTGTCTCGCCGCAGACCGTTGCTCGCGTCTCGGAACTGGCGGCGGCATTGCCGCCATCGTCGAACTTCGGCTTCGAGTGCAAGCTCGGGAGCCAGGCTCCAGATGCCGACTTCCTGGTCGCGGTCATTGCCGCGGACGGCAGCCGCGGGGCTTGGGCGGGTGAGAACCCGCTTGCCTTGCCCGCCGTGCCACTTTTCCATCCTATCTGGAGGAAGGTGCAAGAGGTTCTCGCAGATTGGCATCGCGGCGGCGATGGGTTGGAGCCCATCCACGACAGCTGGCTGGAGTTCGACATCCAGGCTGGTGGACCGGTCCTTCCTGTCCCAAGCTTTTTCTTCGGTTTTGACGATGCGGCGGCGTGCAGCCACCCCCGGCTCGCGGAGGCCCTGATCGAGCGCCTCCTGGGGCGGCCGCTCTCGAGCGGGAAGCGGCTGAAGCTACGTGCTTGCTATGCCGCGCTGCCGCCGCGTGCGGTGATCTTCGAGGTCGGGGTCATGCTCGCCAGGACCAGCGATGCGGTTCGTCTATGCATCAGGGGTCTGATGCCGGAGCAGATCGTGACCTACCTTCAGGAGATCTGCTGGCCCGGCAGCAGCCAGGAGCTTTGCCGGCAGATCGAGGGCCTCGAGCCCCTCGCCGACGCCATCAGCCTGGATCTCACAGTCGATGAGACAGTCCAATCCCAGATTGGCCTCGAATGTTCCATCTACGATGGACCTGCCGGCAGAGCCAGGCTCCAGGCACTGCTCGAATACTTGAGTAAGACGGGAGCTTGCCTCCCTGAAAAGCGGGAGGCTCTTCTGAGCTGGCTTGGATACTGCACCGAGCAGTCGGATCGGCTGCAGTGGCCGGCTCACCTGCTGAAGGCCTCGGTGGCCTTCGGGAAGGAAGTCCTGAGCACCTTCGCACGTACAGTCAATCACCTCAAGATCGGTTATCAATCGGGTGATCTGATCACGGCGAAGGCATATCTTGGCGTGAGGCACTTCTGGGCGGCGGCGGTGAGCCAGGAACCTGGTCACGACGGAATCGGAACGCCGGCCCTGCTGAGTGCCACGCGTGCTCGTCGAGGGAAACAATAGTCTTACGGAGAGTGCCCGGGCATCGCCGTAGGAGTGAGCACCGGTCTGGAGGGACGAGTCCTCCGCTCATTCACCCACTCCGGAGTCAATGACCAGCTTGCAACGGAAAGGAGTATTCGATGGATAACGTAGAGGTCGTTCAGGCCTGGAAGCACGCTGATTTCTGGGCCCAACTGTCGGCTGAGGAACGAGCACTCATTCCCGCCAACCCCGCGGGGTTGGTCGAGCTCACCGATGAAGCGCTGGAAGAAGTCGTCGGTGGGTCCTCGTGCCTCTGCTGGAGCTGCGACACGGCACCGTAGGCGTTTAGGGCGTGTCCTCAGAGATTTACTGCTGCTGTTGCAGCAGCCAGTTGTGGGCTGATGGGCGAGCGGAGGAGTCGCCCATCGGCGTTGTTTCGACCATCCTGCGGACGGTCCGTAGGCGGAGAACAAATGCACAATCTCAGTCGCGACGTTGCTTGCTATGAGGCAAGGACGGCTTGATGGCCGCGCCGGACGTTAGCTCCTACAGTTGCTACGCCTTGTCGCTGCGGGAACGTCTCGCATCGCCGGACCACGCGCGCGGGCCGATCGATCTCGATCGGGGCGAGCGGCGACTCGCGCGCTGGCGCGCACAGGCCCCGTTCGATGCCGGAGACTTCTTTGAACAGCGCCTTGCCGCCGACGGCGTCAGCCGCGACGGCTTGGCCAACCTCCTCGGCGAGGTACTTGAGAGCGGGCCACGGCACCGGCCTCGTCAACCTGACTGGGCCGTCAGCCTCGAAGAGAGCTTCGCGGACCGCTCCGCGAAGCGGCCGCGCCTCACTCTTCCTGCTCGGTGGCAGAGCCATGCGGGTGCCGAGCTCTGGGATTTTGTCGAACCCATCATCCGCGATGCCCACGCACGGCTGCTGGGAGCAGTCGAGGAGTTGATGCGCGCTCACCCGGCCGTGCCGGTGAGGCCGGCTGCCATCAGCGACCTCCTGATAGGCACCCTGCCGCAGGAGCTCATCGATTGGCCGCTGCGCGTGCTGGTGGTGGAGCTGAACGTCGCCAGACTGCGGGGAGAGCTGACCGGAGACGATCCCAAGGGGCGCTTTCAGCAGTTCGTCACACGGTTGCGGGATCCAGAGGTCGCGCTCGGGCTGCTCAGGGAGTACCCGGTGCTGGCCCGGCAGTTGGTCGAGTGTGCCGCAGGATGGCGGGTGACCACCCTCGAGCTCCTCGAGCGGCTCTGCGCCGACTGGCCGCTCATCATCTCGACCTTCCCGGGTTCCGACTCGGCGGCTACGCTGCTGAACATCGACGCCGGCGCCGGTGACCGGCATCGCGGTGGACGCGCGGTTGCCGTGTTGAGGTTTGCCTCGGGCTTCCAGCTCGTGTACAAGCCGAGATCGCTCGCCATCGATGCACGCTTTCAACACCTCCTTCAAATGCTCAATGAGTGGGGGGCGCTGGCGCCCTTCCGCGCTGTCGTCCTGCTCGAGCGCGGCGTCTACGGGTGGATGGAATACGTGGGCGCAAAGGGTTGTGACTCCACGGACGATGTATGCCGCTTCTTCCAGAGGCAGGGAGGACTCCTTGCTCTCCTCTATCTCTTGCGCGCGACGGACATCCATTTCGAGAACATCATTGCCGCTGGTGAGCATCCCGTGCTCGTCGATCTGGAGTCGATGCTGCAGCCGGGTCTGCCGGAGGGTGACTCGGGCCCCGTGAGCTTGCTGCACGATTCCATCGTTCAGATCGGTCTGTTGCCGGTCCGTAAATGGGAGAATGAGACATCCCCCGGGCTCGACATCAGTGGGTTGGGTGGTCTTGACGGCCAGCTTTCGCCGCGGCCTGAGCCCTATTGGGCAGAGCAAGCCACGGATCAGATGCACCTTGCTCGCGAGTCTCGGCAGGTTACCGTTGACGGGAGGCATCGTCCTACGCTGCAAGGACGGCCACTCCTGGCAGTGGACTTCGCCGACGAGATCGTCAGCGGTTTCAAGGACGTCTACGGGCGCTTGGTGAACCACCGGGACGACCTGCTGGCCGACGAAGGTCCGCTCTCGCGCCTGGCCCAGGAAGAGGTGCGAGTTCTGCTGCGCCCTACGTCGATGTACGGCTGGATGCTCCGGGAGAGCTTCCACCCCCACTTTCTACGCGACGGCCTGGATCGCGACCGCTTCTTCGACAAGCTGTGGAAGCACGTGCCGGCGAGCCCCGCCCTGCAGCGTGTGATCGGCGCCGAGCAGGAGGCGCTGCGGCGAGGGGACATCCCTCTGTTCACCGCGCGCCCGGCCTCGCGGGACCTGTGGCTGGACGGCGGTGTGCCCGTGAGCGACTTCTTCGCCACCTCGGCCTTGGAGCTCACGCGCGGCCGGCTGAGACGTCTTGGCGATCGCGACCTCCGGCGGCAGGAGTGGTTCATCCGGGCTTCCATCGCCATACTGAACACCGCGAACCCCGAGCGAGAAGCGAGCCGCGGCGCCATCCTGTCGTCGGCGCCCGATGCTGCCGTTTCTCGATCGAGACTGGTCCGGGTCGCTGCCAGGATCGGTGACTATCTCTCGGACTGGGCCATGCACGACGATGGCGCGGTGCGTTGGCTGGGGCTTCAGCAGACGAGTCAGAGCGCCTATAAGATCGCCCTCCTTGGCAACAGTCTCTACAGCGGTCAGGCGGGCGTGGCGCTCTTCCTCGCCTATCTCGGTCATACCAGCGGAGAGAGCAAGTACACGTGCTTGGCTCGAAAGACCTGTAGCACTCTCCTCCAGGATCTGGCGCAGGACGCTGCGGTCAGCAGCCGCCCGGGAGCGTTCGAGGGTCTCGGGGGCGTAGTCTATGTCCTGTGCCACCTCGCGTCCTTGTGGAGCCAAGCCTCCCTGATCGACGAGGCTTTCCACTTGGTGGAGGCGCTTCCAGACTTGATTGATCGCGACACCAGGCTCGATCTTCTCAGCGGGTCGGCAGGTTGCATCGCCGCCTTGTCCGTACTCTACGAATGCTCTCCCCGGCCGGCGGTGCTCGAGGTCATGCAGCGCTGCGGGGAGCACGTCTTGCAGGGAGCGATTCGAGCTCCTCAGGGTATCGGGTGGGTGACGACCGGCGAGGCCGCTGCGCCGATGACCGGCTTCTCTCACGGGGCCGCGGGCATCGCTGCGGCCATGTTCTCCTTGTCGGTCCAGACCGGCCAGAGGCGCTTCCGTGCGGCGGCCCTCCAGGCCCTGCGATACGAGCGAAGCCTGTTCTCACCCGCTCACGGGAACTGGCCGGACGTCCGCGTCGAGAACGACCGGTTCGATCAAGTCAACTGGTGTCATGGAGCGCCGGGGATCGGACTCTCACGCGCCATCATCTTGCGCCACGAGAACCTACCAGGGATTGACGAAGAGCTCGACACGGCGGTGAGGACAACTCTCGCGCGCGGCTTCGGGCGCAATCATTCGCTCTGCCACGGCGATCTCGGCAACATGGAGCTCCTGCTCACGGCGAATGCATTGAGACCCGCCTTGCGGCTCGGCGCGGACATCGACCGGCTCACGGCGCAGATCGTGGAGGACATCGAGCGCCATGGCTGGCGCTGCGGACTACCCATGGGCATCGAGACTCCCGGGCTGATGGTGGGCGTGTCTGGAATCGGCTATGGCATGCTGCGCCTGGCGGCGCCAGAACAGCTTCCCTCGGTCTTGACGCTCGCGCCCCCGAACCTCGGCTCGGCGCCATAGGGAATGGGCACGGGAATGCTTCACCCAGGCTTGAAGGCAGATCTGAGGCGGCTGATCGGAGGCGAGGTGACGGATTCGCCGGTGGCGCTCGCCGAGGTCGCGGTCGATTACGGAGGCATAGTCCGAAAGAGCCCGCGCATCCTCGTCCGGCCCGGCTGCGCAGAGGAGGTCGCGCGCGTCGTCAAGTACGCCTACGACCGCGACCTGTCCATCTCTCCCCGTGCCGGCGGCTACTCGTTTGGGGGTCAGGCGCTCAACGAGGGGGGAGTGATCATCGACATGAGCGAGCTCCGGGCGATTGGCCCGATTCACGCGCAGGAGGGTTGGTTCGAGGCGGAAGCCGGAGCACAGTGGCACGAGGCCGTGAAGGCAACTCTGCAGCAGGGCTGGATTCCCCCGGTGCTGACCAGTTATCTTCGCACCAGCGTCGGCGGCACCCTGTCGGCGGCTGGCTTCGGCTTCTCCTCATTTCGCTACGGCACTCAGGCGGACTACTGCCTCGAGCTGGAGATCGTTCATCACAGTGGTGAAATCGTGCGCTGCAGTCGCGAGGAGACCACCGACCTGTTCGAGCACGCTCTTTGCGGCTTCGGTCAATTCGGCATCATCACTCGCGCTCGCCAACGCCTTCGGCGTGCCCCGCCGCACGTGCGAACTTACTTTCTCCAATACGACGACTTGAATGCCCATCTCGCCGACCAGGCGGTGCTCGTCGAAGAGAAACGAGCTCACTTCATGGACGGGATGCTGAGGCCCTGCTATCACGGTCAGCGCTTGATCAACGGCCGGAGAGTGCCGCTACATTCCTATCTGTACCCCTTGAATGTCACGGTCGAAGCCGACGGCGCGGCGGCGATCGACGACGCCGAGGTGCTTGCGGATCTAAGCTTTTCAAAATGGATCTACGCCGAGGACCTTAGCATCGCCGACTTCATCTTGCTGGCGCACACCGAGCAACAAGCCTTTTCCCCCAAGGTGGCTCAGGTGTTCACCGATGTCCTGCTGCCCTGGTCAGCTCTCGAGGGTTTCATTCGCAAGGTTGAGACGCACATTCATCCGCAGATCGTCAATGTCGAACACACCGTGCTGTGGCCGATGACCACCGAGACGATCACTGCGTCGATGCTCAAGGTGCCAAAGGAACCGCTCATCATGGGCGTTGGCCTTTACTCGCGCGTACCTGCGGCTTACGCCGCGCAGACCCTGGCAGTCGCGCAGGGATATGTCGACCTGGCGATGTCGATGGGTGGCACCTACTACCTCACGGGTTCGGTCCGGCTCGATGAGGCACGCCTCGAACGGCAGTTTGGCGAGGCTTGGCCCGTGGTGCGTGAAGTCAAGCAACGGTATGATCCGAAGGGCTTGTTCAATCCAGGGTTCTTCCACTGGGCCACCGCTGACGGTGCCTGCTCGAAGGTGTCAGTCTCATAGCCAAGAACGTCGGCTGTGTCTTGCGAGGGCTTTAACCATGGAAAGCCAGTTCGATTGGAACTCGTCCTATGCCGTACCATCACGAGTGCGATTTCGTCTCACTCCCTCCGGCAGCCTACAGGCGGGCGCGGGCGACGACGGGGCGGGGGAAGCTCTAGAGCTCCCCACGCGCCAGGTTGCACTTCTCCTGCTCTTCGCGCACGCCCACACCGCGGAGCAGGCCTATGAGCATGCCGCGGCAAGGTGGAACGTCGAGCGCGAGATCTTCCGCCGCCTGCTCGAGGCATGGATCAGTAAGGGGCTGCTGCGGGCGTCCGTGACGAGCCCGGAGACGACGAGCCGCCACGCGATGTTCGCCAGGGCGATCGAGGAGTATTCCTCGGGTCCGCCGCGGCCCTTCCCGCTGCTCTCGCCATTCGAGCTGCAGCGCCCGACGCTCTACTATCCCGGCCTCGCGACCCGCGAGATCCACGACCCGCGGGCCTTCCCCTGGGTGGCCACGCTGGAGGCCTCCTTTCCCCTCATCCAGCAGGAGTTCACGGCACTGCTGGCTGGCGCGGACTTCGCGAGGGTGAACCGCTCTTACACGAGCACCGGCGAATGGGCCGCGGCCTATCTGTGGGTCTTCGGCGCCGTGGTCGAGGAGACCTGCCGCCTCTGCCCCGAGACGGCCAGGTTGCTGCGGGCGATTCCTGGGGTCGCAGAGTTCGGCACGACGCTCTTCTCGGCTCTGGCCCCGCATAGTTACATCGCGCCCCATTGTGGCTATACCAACGCCAAGCTGCGCTGTCAATTGCCGCTGCAGGTCCCGCGGGGCTGCAAGCTGCGGGTCGGCGACCACGAGATCGAGCAGGTAGTGGGACGGTGTATCGTCTTCGACGACTCCTTCCTCCATGCTGCATGGAACGAGAGTGACGAGCCGCGCTTCGTCATCGTCTTCGACTTCTTTCACCCCGATCTCACCAGCGATGAGATCCAGTACTTATCCATTCTGGCGCGGGAGAAGAAGATAGCAAAGCCCTACCTCGACCAGGCTGCAGCAGGGAAGAAGGCCGCTTGGGTGAAGGCCTCATCTGACGATGGCCCCACCCAGGGGGAAGCCAAGCTCGAGCGACCAGAGCCACTCGCGGGCATGTTGCAGTGAAGATCGTCGGCCTGTCCGCGGGCTATCATGAGTCGGCATGTTGCCTGCTGTCCGACGGCCACCTGGTCGCCGCGGCGGAAGAGGAGCGGTTCTCGCGGGTGAAGCACGATCCCCGCCTGCCGCTCGGAGCGCTGCGTTTCTGCCTGCGACAAGGCGGTGTCGGCATCCACGAGATCGATGCTCTTGCCTACTATGAATCACCTACCAAGAAGCTGGCCCGGCAGTTGTGGGCAAGGCAAGAGGAAGACCCCCGGTCCGGGCTGCCTGACCTGGACGTCCTCCACGTGGAGCGTGACATCCGCGAGCGTATCGGTTTCGAGGGGCCCATCCTGACGTTCGAGCACCACCAGTCGCATGCCGCGAGCGCCTTTTACTTCTCCGGTTTCGAGGAGGCCGCCGTCTTGACCGTGGACGGGGTGGGCGAGTGGGCGACCACCACCTACGGTCGCGGCCATGGACATGGCGTCCACATTTTTGAAGAGGTCCATTTCCCCAATTCCCTGGGCCTCTTGTACAGCACCATCACCAGTTACCTGGGCTTCCGCGTCAACGACGGCGAGTACAAGGTGATGGGTCTCGCTCCGTATGGGAGACCTCGCTATCTCGGTGCCCTAAGGCGGCTGATCGAGCTGCGCGGGCGAGGACAGTTCGAGTTGAGCATGGAGTACTTCGACTTCCGGAGCACCGCGCGCATGCACACCGACGCCCTGCGCGACCTACTGGAGCTGCCCGAGCGCAAGCCCGGAGAGGAGATCGGCCCTTGCCATAAGGACCTCGCGCGGAGCCTGCAGTCGCTGCTCGAGGAGGTCCTCTTGGCCAAAGTCCGGTACCTGGCGGAGGAGGTCGCTTCACCGCAGCTGTGCATGGCGGGAGGAGTTGCCCTCAACTGCGTGGCCAACCGGCGCATCCTCGCGGAGGGACCGTTCACCCGCTTGTTCGTGCAGCCCGCGGCCGGCGACTCCGGCGCGTGCCTGGGAGCGGCCGCGCTGGCGCATGCGGCGCTCACCGGGCAGCGGCCCGCGCGCGGGCCGCTCACGCACGTCTACCTGGGCCCCGCATTCAGTGCCGCGAGCGTTGCCTCCTTGCTGTCGGCTACCGGCATCGCGGCGCACGATTTCAGGGGCCGCGAGGCCGAGCTCCTGGCCGCGGTCGTCGACCGCCTCCTGGCAGGGAACGTCGTCGGCTGGTTTCACGGCCGCATGGAGTTCGGTCCACGCGCCCTGGGCTCTCGCAGCATCCTCGCAGATCCCCGGCGCCCGGACATTCGCGACCGCATCAACCGGATGATCAAGAAGCGGGAGGACTTCCGCCCCTTTGCGCCCAGCGTGTTGCTGGAATTCGCCGAGCGACACTTTGCGCTCGGTCATCCATCTCCTTTCATGCTCGAGACCTGTCCGGTCAGCTCCGATCTGGAACTGCCAGCCATCACCCACGTCGACGGCTCCGCCCGGCCGCAGACAGTCGACAGCCGGCATGCTGGGCGCTTCGCGGCCCTGCTCGCGGCCTTCTACGCGCGCACCGGCTGCCCGATGCTGCTGAACACGTCGTTCAACGTCGCCGGCGAGCCTATCGTCTGTACGCCGGAAGATGCCATGCGGTCGATGGCGTCATCCCGCCTCGATGCGCTGGTCCTGGAAGACTTCCTCATCGATCTCGACGCCGTCCCAGAGGACTGGGCGGACCGACCGCGCCGTGAAGCCTCCGGCATCGTCCACTCGACTTATACCTTCATCTGAGCCTGAGTACCCGCGCGCTGCCGCCCTGGTGAGACAAATGTCGCTCGAAGCTGCATCCTCCGGCTCAACGCGCGACACCGCCGAGGTTCGCAAGCGGATCTGCGGTGAGCTGGCCGAGCTCTTGAGCACGCCCCAAGGCTTGGAGCAGGCCAGGCTCCTGCAGGCGAGCGGGCTGCTGGGGCAGCCGCCGGACGGCCAGCGGGGCGGGAAGTTGCCGCCCTCCCAAGGGCAGCCAAAGGACAATCCCTACCCTCGGCCCATCCTCGACTTCGTACCGGTGCGAGAGGGCGAAGCCTGGCACTTCGCGCGGCCGGACGGTATGCGGCTGGAACCGAGGAGATCCGTCCTGCCGCACCGCATCTGTCTCCTCGGCGAGTCGGCAGCCGCCGGCATGTTCTATCGCCCACGGGTCACGCCAGCCTCGATCCTCGCGCGACAGCTCGCGGAGACCGCGGGTCCTCGGCAGTTCGAGGTGATCGATCTCGCGCTTCCGGCGCTGACCGAGCAGGGGCTGGTGGAGGTGGCTGTGGCCTCGCTGCAGTTGAACCCTTCGCTGCTGGTCGTATTCGCCGGCAACAATTGGGTCTGGTCGGGGCTCGGGCCGGACCTCGGCTCGCGCGCGGCAGGGAGGTTGACCGATTTCCAAGACGCCGCTACGGCCCTCGAAGAGCGTGGAGTGCCTGGTCTCAAGGACCTGGCGGAGCGCCGGGTGCGGGAGCGCGCGATCCGGCACGTCGACCTCTTGGCGAGGCTGGCCGGGCTGGCGAAGGTGCCGCTCGTCTGGGTGGTGCCCGAGGTGAACCTGCCGGATGTCGACGTACCCCACCCTGTCTATTGGCTCACCGGCGACGGTGTTCGGACCTGGTATCGCGCCTACGACCGCGCGATGAGCAGGCTCGCGGCAGGCGAATATGAGGCCGCTGCTTTGGCGGGCGAGCGGCTGATCGCGCTCGACGGCGGCGCCTGCGCGGCAAGCCAGGGTCTCCTCGCCAAGGCCCTGTGGGGCCTGGGCCGGCGGGAGTCCGCGTGCGCGGCGTTCCGGGCGCAGGTGGATGCCGCCAGCTGGAACCACCAGTTCCGGCGCGCCAGCGGCGTCAGCAACGCTGTCATGGCCGTCCTCCGCGACTCCTGCCAGCGCCTCGGTGTGACGAGAGTCGATCTGCCGGACGTGTTCGACCTCTATTGCAGGCCCGCACTGCCTGACCGGAGGATGTTCCTCGATCACTGCCATCTCACCCTGGAAGGGATGACGGTCGCGATGGCGGCGGTCGCGGCGGCGGTCGTGGGCCGGCTATCGGAGGCGGGCACGAACACGCTGGATTGGCAGGACCTGG
>Ga0209524_1000036_pt1 | contig 13413 bp, 13 predicted proteins | sample JacPinW_OM1H0_M1_FD_187956 | JGI IMG/M metagenome (GOLD analysis project Ga0209524, IMG submission 187956) | Forest soil microbial communities from Algoma, Ontario, Canada - Jack Pine, Ontario site 1_JW_OM1H0_M1 (SPAdes) (version 2) | ecosystem: Environmental > Terrestrial > Soil > Boreal... | reverse complement strand
ACATCGGTGCCCAGGCACAGGAAGGTCTGGCCGTCGCAGATCAGGCGATCGGGCAGCCCCTGGCAGTCGCCGGCGTAGCTTGAGCACTGCACCGAGGGGTCCGATTGGCAGACGATCCTGCACGGTTCGCCCGCCAGGTAGGACGACTCCGGAACCGTGTTGTCGTAGACATAGAAGACGCCCGGATCGAGCGGCCCGTTGCCGGACTGGGCGGGAGGCCGGGGCTGCCCGCTGATCGGCGGAGGCGGGCCAGGCTTGTGTGGCTTCCGTGGCTCGAACTGGCGCCCCTCGGGAGGATGCCGCTCGTCGCCCTTGCCAGCCGGGCCCACGACGCCGGGAGTCTGACCGCGAGCGGCAGGCTTGCGCTGCGCTGGCGCCGCCGGCTGGGAAGAACCACTCGCCGCCTGGGGAGAGGCGCCGGCGGGAGCGGCGGGAGCGGGCAGCTCGCCGCCTGTCGCTCTCGGCGACCGCGCCGGCTGGTCTCTCGGCGTTGCCGGTACGGATGACGAAGAGCCCCTGCGGGAGTCACCCGAGTCATGAGAAGCCGCGCCGCCGCCGCCGCGCGTGCCACCGTTGGCGCCGCCACCGTTGCTGCCGGCGTTGCCGGTCGAAGACGTCGAGGCGCTGCCGCCGTGCGGGCTGGCACCGCCACGGCCGCCGCTGGCGCCGCCACTCCCGGACGAACCGCTCTCGTGCGAGCTCGAGCCGCCGCCACTGCTGCTGCTCGAGGAGGGAGCGCTCTCATGCGAGCTGGAGCTTCCGCCGCTACTACTACTACTACTACTCGAAGACGGTGCGCTCTCATGTGAGCTCGAGCCGCCACCGCTGCTACTGGTGCTGCTGCTGCTGCTCGAAGACGACGCGCTCTCGTGCGAGCTCTCGGAGCCGCCGGGGTGTGCGACCGCGGGTCTTCCGCCAACCAGAACCAGCGCCACCAGCGCCGAGAATGTGACGAGCGACACGGTCCTGCTCACGACGACCTTGGGTACCAGGTGGTCATGATGGTGACGCTGCCGGTCCCGCGGCGCCGACTCCCATCGTGCGTTCATGTCCGATCTCCTTTCGGTCCGCTGACCGGCCGCGTGGCAGCCGGGGCGGCGTCGAGGTGGTCTGCCGTCGCCCCGGCGGCATCGCCGTAGCGGGTGCAGCACGCCTCTGAAAGGAAACTACACGAGCGCCGGAGCACTCCGGCAGAGCATGGACATGCGCATCGATCAGAGCGGCAAGAAGAGGATCTTCTGCTCGACGTCCGCGCACTGGCCGGCCAGCAGCAGGAGCTCCAGATCCGCGATGACCTGACCAATGGGGCAGTCCGTTGGGGCGACGATAACACCAGGCATCGCCATTTCCGAGCGGACACGCTGCCATGCATGCCCCACCAGGGTCTCCTGGTCGTGAGTGAGAAGGACTCTCATCTCGTCGGCCGCGAATTGGAGGAGAGCCGGGTCGTCGGCCCCGTACAGTCGAGTATCCTGGGCCCGCACGACATCGAGATCCGGGATCTGACGCTTGAGAGCGCGGAGGATCCGGCCGTTGAAATTCTCATCGGCCAGTAATCGGAGCACTGCGACGCTAACGCCCAAGACGGGCGAGGAGCCTGCTGCGCAGGCCGGTCTGAGCGGAGTGGGTCTCGATCTCGCGGCGCAAGGCCGCCGCCCGGGACCGCCGCTCCCGGAGATAGGCATCCACCTCGTCACGGTGGCGCAGGTAGTAGGTCAGGACCGCGTAGACATCGTCGAGCCGGAGAACCGGGAAGTCCTGCGCGATCTCCTCCGGTGAAGCGCCGGTCAGGAACGTGTCGATCACGGTGTCCAGCGTCACCCGGGTGCCAGCGATGCGGATGACTCCATCGGCCGCAGTCGAGAGAGGAATCGGCTCCATGGCCGCGGCGCTCGTCATAGGGTCAGAATACCAGAGCCCAGGCCTCTTGATCGAGGATCAGTCCTACCAGCCTACCAGCCGATTTCACGCCGAGATCGGCTTGTAGAGCGCAGGTTGCCCCGGTCTGCCGCTACTCCGCGCGCACTGCCTGGAGAGGCTCGATGGTGGCGGCCCGCAGCGCCGGCAGCAGACCGGCGACGAGCGCGGCGGCGCTCAGCACTGCGACGGCGGTCACCAGGGCGGGCGGGTCCCAGCTGCGCACCGCGAAGAGCTGGTGGGAGATCAGGCGCCCGCCGGCGAGGGCTGCCGGCAGGCCGAGCGCCAGGCCCAGTGCGAGCTGCACGCAGGCGCCGCGCAGCACCATCCCCACGACCGCACGGCGGCTCGCGCCCAGGGCCATGCGAATGCCGATCTCGGCGGAGCGGCGCGCCACCGAGTAGGCCGTCACGCCGTAGAGCCCGACCGAGGCGAGGACGAGCGCCAGCAGGCCGAAGAACCCGGTGAGGCGAGCGAGGAGTCGCTCCTGGTTGAATTCGCGGCGGATCTCCTCGCCGGGGCTCGTCATGCCGAGCACGGTGAGATTCGGGTCGATGGCGGCGAGGGCCCGGCGCACCGCGCCGCCCATGGCGGGGCCGCCGCGGGCGCCGCCCGCGCCGCCCGCAGCCAGGCGCAGCACGATGGCGTGGATGTAATGCGAGCGGAGATCGGTGTGCTGGATCGAGGGCTTCGAGCTCGCCGCCGACTGTGCGAGCGGCAGGAAATACATCGGCTCGGGCGGCCGGGTGGGGCGGCTGTAGATGGCATCGCCGACGATGCCGACGATCTCGAGCTCGCCGCTCGCGGCGGGCTCGTCGGCGCCGAAGCGCCGCCCGAGAGGGTCTCGGCCCTGGAAGTACCTCCGCGCGAAGGCTTCGTTCACCAGCGCGACCCGTGGTGCGCCGGCGTTGTCCTGCTCGGTGATAGGCCGGCCGCGAAGCACGCGCTGCCCGATGGCATCGACGAAGCCCGGGCTGACGCGTTCATAGGCGGCGTAGTCCTCCTCGGCGCCGGGCGGGGATGGCGGCCGGCCCTGGATGAAGACCGAGCCGGTCCACCGATCCGTGAGCGGCGTGTACATCCCGAGCCCGACGCTCTGGACGCCTGGCAGCGCGCCGAGGCCCTGCTCGATCTGCCGGTACAGAGGGGGGAGCCGCTCGGGTGGGTAGCGGGCGAGCAGGGGATCGACCTTGACGATCAAGCGGCCCGCGGTTGCGAAGCCGAAGTCCTGGGACTCGAGCTTGGCGAGGCTGCGCGAGAGCAGGCCGGCGCCCGCCAGCAGCACCAGGGACAGCGCGGTCTGCGCGACGACCAGCGAGCGTTGCGGCAGGCCCGAGGTGTCGCGCGTGGCGCGGTTGCCGGCGCGCAGGGTCTCGGCGGGATCGAAACGCGACGCGAGCAGGGCGGGGGCGATGCCGAAGGCCAACCCCGTCAGCAGCGAGAGCACGAACGTGAAGCCGAGCACTGGCAGCGACGGAGCCGCGCTGATGGGGACGGAATGGGCTCCGTGGAAGGCAAGCGCGAGGAGCGCGCGCGTGCCGGCGAAAGCAACGCCGAGCCCGGCGGCACCTCCCACGATGCCGAGCAGGGCGCTCTCGGTGAGGCCCTGGCGCAGCAGGCGCGCACGTCCGGCCCCGAGCGCCAGCCGCACCGCGACCTGGGTTCGCTGGGTGGTGCCGCGCGCCAGCAGCAAGTTGGCGATATTGGCGCAGGCGATCAGCAGCACGAGCCCCGAGAGCGCGAGCAGCAGGTGCAGCGCGCTCGCGAAGCGACTCTGCAGCACCGAGACTCCCGCGCCTCCGGGGACGACTGCCACCACCTGCTTGGCGATGTTCTTGCGCTCCTCCGCCGAGAGATCCGTCTGCGCCAGCAGCCATTGCCGCAGCTCGACCGTCACGCGCGCCTGCACCGCCGCCGGACGAGAGGCCGCGTCGAGCCGGCCGATCAGCTGCAGCCAATGCCGGTCGGCATGATCGCGCAGCGAGCTCTGCTGCCGCAGTGCCGGCTCGCTGGCCAGGGGGAGCCAGAAGTCGGGAGGATCGGCGCGCAGCGTGTCGCCGAAGAAGCCCCGCGCCGCGATGCCGACGACCGTGAAGGGCAGCCCGTCGAGGATGAAGGTCGCGCCGACGACCGACCTGTCGGGCGCGTAGCGCTGCTCCCAGGCGCGATAACTCATGACGGCGGCCGGCGGCGCGCCGGGCACGTCGTCGGCGGGCGTCAGCGCTCGCCCCGCGAGGGCGCCGACGCCGAACGTCGCGAAGTAATTGCCGGACACGACCTCGCCCGCCGCCGCCTCGGACGCCGGCGCGCCCTGGCGCCGGGCGCTGAGGGTCATGCTGCCGGCCTGGAACGCCGCGAGCTGCCGCAGCTCCGGCGTCTCGTCGCGCAGGCTCCGATAGAGCGGATAGGAGAACAGCGACCAGTTGTCTTCCAGCCCGGAGGTAACGCAGCATTCGGGAGGATCGCCGACGCGGTAGAGCTCCTCCGGCCTCTGCACCGGCAGCGCCTTCAGCAGGACGGCGTCGAACAGGGTGAACACCGCCGTCGTCGCCCCGATGCCGAGCGCCAGCGTCAGCACCGCCGTGACCGTGAATCCCGGCGCCCGCCGCAGCTGCCGCAGCGCCAGCCGGAGATCGGCGCCCAACGAGTCCAGCCCAGACACCCTGCGGACGGCGGTGTGCAGTGCGTCCATCTTCACTCCCGGTTTGCCGCAGCGCCAGCAGCTCCAGAACCCAAGTCTAGCACCGCACCCCGGCCGTGGCGCGGTTCCTCTGCCACCGCCACCATCGCCAGAGGGGCTGAACGAGGGGCCAAAGTCTTCCGGGGCAAGCTACAATGCGATGAGCGTGACTGCGGGGCGCTCCGTCGTAAACGCCTCGCAAGGAGGAAGAAGGTGAAATGGCCGGACGCCCGTAATCAGTTTCCCCACCAGTGGCTGGTCGTCGAGGCGATCGACGCACGCTCGGAGTTGGGGAAGCGGCACCTGGAAGAGCTGGCTATCGTCGATCAGTGTCCAGACGGCGAGTCGGCCATGAGGAGCTACTTGAACCTGCATCGCCAGGCTCCTGAACGCGAGCTGTACGTCCTCCATACCGATCGCGAGACACTTGAGATCACCGAGCAGAACTGGCTGGGAATCCGCGCAGCCGGATGACGATCCGGCTCGATCACGGCCTCGCCTACGTGGAGGCCGATCTCGCCTTTCGAGGTAGGACCCTTCATCTCGATAACGTCATCCTCGACACGGGCTCAGCCAGCACGCTCTTTGCTTCCGACAGACTGCTGGAGATTAGCATCGTTCCGGAGCCGTCAGACTCCCTGAAGCGTATCCGAGGCATTGGGGGAGTCGAGTTCGTCTTTACCAAGCGTATCGGCCGGCTTGCCATAGGCGAGATCGCCATGCTCGATTTCGAGATCGAGGTCGGAGCGATGGATTACGGCTTCCCCGCCCAAGGCATCCTCGGTCTCGACTTTCTCCTGCGAGCCGGCGCGCTCATCGACCTCGACCGACTCGAGCTTCATCCCGCCAGACCCGGCCGACCTGGTTCGGGGAGATAGTTCGTGTCACAGCGACCGTCCGAATTCACCTCGGAAGACAATCTGGTGCCGTCCCTGATGGTTCTTACTTTCACGACCGGAGTGATCGATGCGGTCAGCTTCGTGGGCCTTGGTCATGTGTTCACGGCGAACATGACAGGCAACGTCGTGTTCATCGGCTTTGCTCTCGCGGGTGCCCAGGGCGTGTCCATTGCCCGCTCCTTGGTGGCGCTGGTGGCATTCGGCGGCGGTGCCCTGCTGGGCGGCCGGCTGGTGAGCGGTCTGGCCCGAGCGTCCGCTCGTCATCTCGCCATCGCTTCGGCCTCGGAGGCAGCGTCGTTGACGATGGCCGCGGGCCTCGCGCTGGGCCGCATGGGGCTACCGCCAACGTCCATCGCCTACGTGCTGATCACCCTGACGGCCTTCGCGATGGGATTGCGCAATTCCATCGTCCGCAAGCTCGGCGTGTCGGATGTCACCACGACCGTACTGACGCTCACCATCACCGGGTTGGCGGCCGATTCCTCGGTGGCGGGAGGCAACAACCCTAGGAGCGGGCGCAGAATGATCTCGGTCGTTGCCATGTTGGGAGGAGCCTTTCTCGGCGCACTGCTCCTGCGCGAATGGGGCTTCACGCCCCCTCTTGCGGTCGCGGCCCTCCTCGCCGGTGCCGTGGCCATCCATGTAGCGATCGCGGCGAGAGACGCTCCTCAGCAGTAGAATTGGCACGCCGGCCGAAGGCGGCCCGTGAGTGAGGTCGAGCATACCGAGAAGCAATCCAGAGGTCGGCATCGGGGATCGGCCGCCCCTTCCGGCCGCTTCCTCGCCTGGCCTCGACAGCTACCTCCTCATTGAGGATGATCCGAATCGCGACATTGGTATCGAGAAGGTACCTACCTCTCATCGAGATCCACCCGCTCGCATCCCTCCTCGATAGCCTCCATCATCTCGCGGGCCGATTGGTCGTCCAGGCTGCCGGCAAGCTGCATCAGGTCCTCGATGGAGGCACCCTTGGGCAACCGGCTCATGAGCCCGTGCACGAGCTCGGCGGCCTGCTTCTGCTCCTCAGGCGAAAGTTGATCGAGGTCCTGCAGAATCTGGTCTTTGACGGCTGGCAATACCACTGTGGGCTCCCCTCCTTCGATGGCGCAATCTTACCATCGCGCCCGCGCTGCCGGAAGGGATCGGCAAGGAGGTAAGCCATTCGGGAGTAGAATCGGCGTATTGGAGCGAAGGGGGAAGTCCGTGAGTGAAGTCGATCAGATCGAGAGGCAAATAGAAGGCCTTTCCCCAGAGGATCTCGCTCAGTTCAGGGCCTGGTTCCTGGAATATGACGAGGGTGCTTGGGGTCGACAGATCGAAGGTGACTCCAAGCCTGGAAAGTTGGATCGCATGATTGCCGATGCTCTCGCCGAGCAGAAGGCACCCAGGAGCTTAGATTAGACTGTGAAATGGCCGGAAGCCCGTAACCGGTTCCCCCACCAGTGGGTGGTCATCGAAGCGCTCGACGCACGCTCGGAGCTGGGGAGGCGGCTCCTGGAAGAGCTCGCCGTCGTGGACCAAAGTCGGCGCCAGGCGCGTGAGCGGCGAGGAACTCCAGGTCGGCCCGTCCCTCCTCGAACAGCCGGCGGATCACCGCCAGCGCCAGCGGCAGGTCGGTGCCGGGGCGCGGCGCGAGATGGAGGTCGGCGCGCTTGGCGAGCGGCGTGCGGCGCGGGTCGATGGCCACCAGCCGGGTACCGCGCGGCTGCTCCACCCGGAGGTGCGCCGCGGCCGCAAGGGCGACGGCGTCTTCACGCGGGTGTCCTGGGACGAGGCGCTGTCGCTGCTCGCCGAGAAGCTGCGCGTCGCCCGAGCGAAGGCTCGGGAGGGCGTGGGCGTAAGGAAGGTCGGGTTCCAGGATGGGGCGCAGTGGCCCTGGAGCATTCCTTCAACAAGCCGAAGGCGACCATGAAAGGCGGAAGAGCTTCCGCGAGCTCAACTCACTGCCTATACCGTCGCTGCACCCCCCTCGCCAGCGCCCCAAGCGCGCAGCACTTTAGCGCTACCGCGGTAGAATCCCACCGAGTACGCTGCGGGCCTGAAGAAGGGCTTTCGCCATCGATGAGGGAACTGGGGGATCCCTCGACTGCGACCTCGACGTCAGGGTGAATCAGGTCGAGCGTCGGGCGACGATAACTGCCACGATTGCAAGATCATTGACCTGCTCTTTCAGGCCCGAGAATACGCCGCAACTTGCGCCTGCGTCGCCACTCATACAGTAGTGGCACATAGAAGAGAGCACTAAGAAAAAGCAAGGCGCCAACCACACCGCTGATCAAGCCGCGGGTAGCAACCGTTCCCCGAATAGTCACTGAGGCAATCAACGGTTTTGCACTAAGGGCATCAAACTCTGATAAAGTAACTCGTTCTCTCGTTCTCGTCTTTTGGTCCACGAGATCAATCTTTCCGTCCCACCGCGGCCTAGCGTACACCACGCGATGCTGCCCGTCTCTACCAAGCACAGAGTAGCATAGTTCAGGTATCCTTAGGAAGTACGCTGCCCAGATAAACAGCAATAGCACGAATGCAACATATATTCCAAAAAACTTCGCGGTAGACAAGCGCCTTTTCGTTATCGGTGCAGGCATGTCCTGAATCTTCACGGGCGCTGCATCGGCTATACGGTGGTCGAACTCTATCGCGTCTCGAAGGAACTGCTTGTGCCCATCTGTTGGCGTGTCCTCATTAAGAGGGACTTCGGCCACTGCTTCAAGGGTCAGGTGCTCATCTCGCCGAAGCAACCCAAGATCGAAAGTAAGCACCTTCGGACTAGTAATGGTAAGGGTGGCTCGCAGGTCAGGAGAAGCTTCAACAACCTTTGCGGTTTGCCAGCTGAAGCCATTCCTAAGTCGGGCTTCGAGAGCCTTGTGGACCATGGAAGGTGTGACATCGCGTTCTCCCACATTCAGCAATATCCCCTTTATGAGAACCAAATTCTTCGCAACCGGCTGCCCGTTATATGAAACGGACAGCTCCTGAAGATTGCGGACGATTTCATCGAATAACGCAATCTCCTTGCCTACGAAAAAATGCAGGCGAATTGGATATCGCCGGCGAATAAATAGGTACACACTGGCGATTCCGAAAATAATGGTGGCAATCACCCCAGTTGAAGATAGGATTGTGGACGTATCCATGGGACTGCTTCCCCCCCACATGGGCAGACAGTTTAAGCTTCCTCTCTCACCTTCGCCCTTCCCTGACACGCAGGGGGCGACCCGAGCAAGGTGAAAAGAGGCGCGCGCGCACTACGGTCGTCACAGCTCCCCCACGCTATGCGATCCGGACGTTGGTGTCGAGCCTATACCCGCATTACAGTTGCTCTATATAGGGAGTCTCGCTACGCCGCTTATGGCAGCGGATACCCTCGCCATCATGGAGTCGGCTTCTGCACTCCTGGCCGGCGCCCCACTCCGCCACGGCTAGAGCGCAACGCCTCCTACGTGGCCCTCACCCGCCACCGTGAGGTTGCCCACGTCTACACCGATCGGCAGACCTTCGCCGACCGCGACCCGCTCGACGGCTCCCTCTCCAGAACCCCGTCCAAGGAACTCGCCCGGGACTACGCCGCCGCCGCGATCGAGGTCATCGTCTGCGAGGTAGGATTGCATGGAGCCAGGCTTTCCAAGCCGCGCAGCGACATCCTTACCTCCTCATCTCCGCCCGCTTCATCCCCTCACTCGCTTCACTCGCTCCTCTACTAACCCTCCATCCTCTCATCCCATTCCTGACCCTGTCGCCGCCAGCGCCCACGGTCACTACTCTTCTGTAAACGCCGCCAACGGTCCAGTGACGAATTGGCTTAATTTCCAGCCGGAGATCAATCTGTCCAGCAGCAGGTCGTCGGCTGCCGTGAGGGCTACGGAGGTTAACACCCCGGCGAGGCCATCCGTGCGCGCACTCGCAAGCACGCCCACGGCAGAGAAGACGAAGAAGCGCGTAAGCTTCGATGGCAGGCGTTCTGACCATCCCCGGTGCGTCACCGCCCGCGCGTACTCGCCAACAAGATTGGAATCCTCTGGAACTCCGTCGACCCAGTCGAGGAACCTGTCCGCTTCGTCGAGGAGATTCAGGAGATCTTGGATACCGCGGCTACCGGTGTTGATGGCCTCGCGTATCGCTTTACCGTCGCCCAAGGTGATCTCCGTAAATAGTTTGACTTCATCGAGGTTGGTAACCTTTATGATGTTCCTGAACTTGCGCCTGATAATGGAAGCGGAAATCTCGTTCGTAGCAAGCTCTGCGTTCCGTTGGCTCGCGAGATGGATGTCGGCTCTGGCCTCTTGGATCCAGCAGATGAGGCCGGCGATAGTGATCGAATCTCCATGGCCAAGATGGGGAAGCTTCGCGTACTCCCGATTCAGCGTTGGAAGGTCGAGGTTTGTCTCTACGAGGACTTCCTGCTGAGTGCGGTGTACCGCGAAGCGCCACCCGGACGGCAGAGAGTAACCGGGCATCATGGAGTGCAGCGCATCGCCAACTGCGGACTGCACGTACTCGCGGTCATCCAGATCGAGACGGGCAAGGCCCGAGACGCCAGCGGGATCGGCGATCCCGGTGCCGATAATCTGGAAATTGACAGAGCCCACGAGCTGATTGGCGGTTCGCCTGCTCTTTCCGCGCTTGGCTGTGGCCCGGTCAAAAACCCGGGTGAGGATGTCGAGCGGGTCGTAGTCTGTCCCATCGCGCCGGAAAGGCCGCACCGTGCCGAAATCGTAGACCTCTCTGCCTGCCCGAGTTTCTTGATGGGTCGCCGCAATGTCCAGTAGGCAGGTCAAGCGCAGATGGCCGCTGCCGAGGAGAGCAAAGAGGCCTTCAATGCCGATCTGCCGGACGAGATTCTCAAGGGCTCCCTCTCCCAAGAAGAGCTCGACGTCCTGGTAGAACACCATGGCCTCGGCAAGCACGCCGACATCGACGCGATTGTCGGTCGAGGAGGGGCGAAGGATGATCGATTTGAACACGTACTATGGCCTCCGGTTCGGTGACTGTCAGCGTCGGGCGACGGCGCTCAGGTGCGCGCGAGCCAGCTGGCTACGGGTCCTCGTCGAGGTCGCCCTTCGGTGCTTCCGGTTTGGGATGGGTCGCCTGGCGGTGGGAGTATGGCCGACGCTTGATGGCTGAGAAGGCGGTCCTGTGGACCGTCTTTGATGGAACTGCTATTTCCCTATTCTTATCGAGGCTTCCTTGGCGCCTCATAGTAGTCGGTCCCTTGCAGAGCAGCCAGTGTAAGCTGATGCTGCCGCAGCAGCACCTGCACCCTCGCCTCCGAGATGTCACGCAAGTCAAGAGCGTGGAATTCCGCGAAAAAGGCTCGTATGTTGCGGTTTAGGATGCTTAGCTTGTGCGCCCGCAACAGCACGACCTCCTCTGTGAATCCCGCTGCGTTTCCAAGCTGGCGAGCGGGAATCACCAGGACACGAGTGGCCTTGGCGCCTGGGTATTCACGTGCAAACCAAGCCGAGGCATTGTTCATCTGACCAGTCTCGTGTTTGCTGATTTCGAGACGTGTTACCTCGACCTCGCTCTTGGCCTCGAGAAGCAGGTACTCGCCATCGCGTAGAGCCCAGAGGTTGTCGGGACCTGCCTTCCATTCCTTGTCAGGCCGCTCCGAGGCGAAACCTAGCGCGGTTCCGAGGTCTTGGAGGGCGCGCTCGAAGGGCTCTGCCCGTGTGCCGAATCGCAGCGCGCTCACGATTTCGTTGACCACTGCCATGAGAGAGCGGTGGTCGGCGTGTTGTCCCACCCATTCGCGGATGCGCTCCGCTCGCCTCTGAGCCATTGGCTCTAGCCGCGAGACAGGCACACCCGAAGTTGGCTTGAGCAGGTAGCGATTGTGTCGGTGTGCCGCCGCCTGGAGGTCGAACGCCTCGCCTTTCGCGGTCGGATAGCGGTAGCGAGCCATCTCTTGCAAGTACCAGCCGCGATCCGCAGCCTCCGAGACTTGTCCGGCGTCCAGTAGCCCTTGGAGTGCCTTCACGGCGCCATCGACATTACCAGCCTCGTAGAGACGTTCCGCAATGTCTTCGGTAGCGAACACATCCACAAGGTGTGGAATCGCGGGACCAGCGGTGAGGGCGCTCATCTGTTCGACGTAGTACTCCTTCCATCCGTCGTCCCGCCGAAGCGACTGCTCGACAAGCCCCAGCAGTATCCTCGCTGCGTCGTCGGCATCTGCGCCGGCAGGGAGCTCCTCACGCGCATAGTCAGCAATGGCAAGGCCGATCTCGATCTGCTTCCTGGTCTGGGGCGAGAAGTAGTCGCGGCGCTCTTGTGTGCGCACCACTCGCACGAGGTCAGCGCCACTCAGGACCACGACGCAGTAATCTTTCTCACCGCGCACGGCCCGGCCCATGCCCTGCTCGATAACACGCGCCATGCGCATAGCAATCACGTCGCTACGGGGCCGGCATGCCTCGCTATAACGATCGAGAAGGGACTCGCCGAAGGGCTTGCCGTCGAGCACGAGTATGCGGCACGTCTCGTCGGGCAGGTCGATGCCGTCGTAGCGGTTTGCGACGACCAGTGTCTCGCCGTGCTTGCCGGTCCGGAGCCGGTCGACTTGTGCCTGGATATCGTCAGTCGTTGCGACGACTGCTCCCTCGGCTTGCCAGTCTTTCGTTGCCTCAAAGCTTGGGACCAGCGCCACAACGCCATAGCGCTTGGGGCGGGGTCGTGCAAAGAGGTGCACGATCTCTGTGGCGGTCAGGCTGTCATCGATGTTAGAAGGGATGAGTACCATTTTCTCGCCCGACCACGCCGTGCCAAAAAAGGTGAGCGGATCTGTAACGACCTCCGGGCTCACCCCGAGTCCGCGCACAAGGAAGGAGTCGTCGGAGATCGTTGCCGACATGAAAACGCGATGGGACGCTTTCGCATAGGATTCAAAGAGTTCGAGAGGTGGGCGGTACGGAGCGATGAGCAACTGCTTCCCGGCGATCAGGCAAAGGCAGTCCTGGAGGCGGTCTCTGATGAGGGGCCACGCAAACTTAACCGCATTCGACGCGGTGTGTTTAGCAAGGATAGCCGCAACGTCTCTGTGCCGATCAACCCATCCCCAGTAGGGGACCGGCAGAAACGCCGCCGAGGCGTGCGTTTGTAGCTCGGCGTACGTGCCTACTCCCTGTTCTTGAAGATCCGGAGCGAACAAGGCGAGGATCTCCTGATACGCTTGGTCTTGGTGATTCAACGTGATTACGCACGCATTCTTGATTGCATCAATGCACGCATGTGCGTCATCCACTACCAGCGCGTCGACGCGCTCGCTCCTTGGGCCGAGGCCGAACTTCGTAAGCCCGTTGAATAGCTTCTGCACCAATGCTACGAGGATTGCCTTACCATCCAAGAAAGCCGCCGGGAGTTCGCCGTTCTCCTCGACAGGTACGCACGTGACTCCGAACTGCCGAGCCTGGGCGAGCGTCTGATCTACGAGGAAACGATTAGGGCAAAGATAGAGAGCCCGACCACCCCGGTCCGCTAGCTCATTGAGCTTGGACTGAAGGATGATGAGTCCGATGAGAGTTTTTCCCTCGCCCGTGTGCAGTTTGAGTGCCACGTCGCGCCGGGTGCGCCACTGCTCGAACCAGGTATCGAGCACGACTTCCTGTGCGGGTCGGAGAGGTCCCTTATCGCTCGCGCGATCAAGTCGCCGATAAATCTCCCCGGGGTTGACGGGTCGCTCTACTACCCGCGTTGCGAGCCGCTTCTTGAAGTCCACCATGTAGAACTCCGGTCTGGTACCGCGGATCGACGCTGTAAGGCTCTGGTGTCGAATCCAGTTTCAGAGCGGAGTTTAACGCCATCCGACGGCACGCCTACCTGCCGGACCTGAGAAGGGCTAATGACCGCCTCTTATACGCGCGAGCAGCTTTCGGGTACGACGCGAGGTGCTTGCCTGGCGCTTACCTGCTCACAACT